>Ga0307372_10013305_pt1 | contig 10653 bp, 8 predicted proteins | sample OX1MG_FD_202533 | JGI IMG/M metagenome (GOLD analysis project Ga0307372, IMG submission 202533) | Soil microbial communities from Risofladan, Vaasa, Finland - OX-1 | ecosystem: Environmental > Terrestrial > Soil > Coastal area > Acid sulfate soil | place: Finland: Risofladan, Vaasa | collected... | reverse complement strand
CCATCCCGACGCGATCGACGACCGCGATGCCCGCCGAGTCACGAACCGTGGCATTGGTGATCTCGATTCGCCATGCGACCGTGCCAAGATCGTGCAACGGAATGAGCAGGCCCTGCACCGCCTCAGCGCCGGGCCGCGGCAGCGGCAGCGCGCTGAACTGCGCCGCGCTCATCGGCACTGTAATGTCCGGGCTGTCGAGCGTGAGTCCGTACAACGGCATGCCGCGCGAGAACAGCAACGCATGGTAGCTAATCGTCGCCCGGATGCGCGAAAGCTTGACGAGTTCGTGCGAGCCGCTAACGACCTGCGGATCGTCGAGATCGATTACGAGATGATTGCGCAGACGAAGGTGGGAGGCGGTAGCGGCGATCTCGAGGCCGGTGCGCGCTTTCACCGCCACCAGCATCGCATCGACCAGCCGCCCACGATTCACATAAACGGCGACCGCGGCGGCGGCCATCAGGACCACAATGGAGATAAGAACAGTCGCGGCGAGCCGCAGGATTCGCATTCTTGCCCGCTCGGAACTTGACGTGCGTCTGGTCTGGGCAGACCGGCAGCCTGCGCAGGGCGCGCCTAGTCGCCCTCGGCCATTTCCTCACCGGCCGATTCGGAGAAACCGGCGCGATGCTTGTTGCGCAGCGCGGTTTTGAGCACGCGATTGCGCATGCGGACCGACTTGGGCGTCACCTCGACGAGCTCTTCCTCGTCGATCCATTCGAGCGCGAGATCGAGCGTCATCGGCCGGGCCGGCGAGATCCGCACGGCTTCGTCGTGCCCGCTGGCGCGCATGTTCGAGAGCTTCTTTTCGCGGCACACGTTGACCGGAAGATTTATCTCGCGCGAGTACTCGCCCAGGATCATCCCCTCGTAAACCGGCTGCCCGGGCGAGATAAAAAAGCGTCCGCGCTCTTGCAGATGGAATATCGCGTAGGCAGTCGCCGCACCTTCGCGGTCGGAAACCATCGCCCCGTTGGCGCGCGACAAAATCGGGCCGGCCCACGGCGCGTAACCATTGAAGAGCGAATTCATGACGCCGCTGCCGCGCGTGCTTTCGAGAAACTTGCCGCGAAAGCCGATCAGGCCGCGCGCCGGCACGTCGTACTCGAGGCGTACGCGGCCGCCCGCGTGCGTCACCATCGTGCGCATTTTCCCCTTGCGCACCGACAGCATCTGCGTGACCACGCCGATATGGTCTTCCGGGATATCCACCATCAGGAGCTCCATCGGTTCGAGCAACTGGCCGCCCGATTGGCGGGTCAGGACGGTGGGCTTGGAGACCTGGAGTTCGTAGCCCTCGCGGCGCATGGTCTCGACAATCACGGCAAGCTGCAATTCGCCGCGGCCCATGACGCGCCACGCGTCGGGCGAAAGCTGTTCGACCCGGATACTGACGTTGCGCCGCGACTCGAGATCGAGCCGCTCGCCGAGCTTGCGCGAGGTAACGTAGTCGCCTTCGCGGCCGGCCCACGGCGAGTTGTTAACGGAAAAAGTCATCGCGACGGTGGGTTCGTCGATCCGAATGGGCGCGAGCGGACGCGGATTTTCGAGGTCCGCGATCGTCTCTCCTATCGCCACATCTTCGAGCCCCGCGACAATCACAATATCGCCCGCCCTGGCCGTCTGCGCTTCGACGCGCTTGAGTCCCTGCCATGAGTACAGATGCGCGATCTTCACCGTGATCCGCGACCCGTCGAGACGGCATAGCGAACAGTTCTGGCCGACGTTGATCGAACCCGCCAGCATCCGCCCAATCGCGAGCCGGCCGACGTAGTCGTCGTAGTCGAGATTGTTGACTTGCAGTTGCAGGGTCGCGTCCGGATCGACCTCGGGACCGGGCAGGTGCTCGACTATCGCGTCGAACAGCGGGCTCAGATTGGTGCCGGGAACCTCGAGCTTGCGGGTCGCGGTTCCGGTGCGGGCGTTGGTGTAGAACACCGGGAAATCAAGCTGCGCGTCGTTCGCGTCAAGGTCGATGAAAAGATCGTAAACTTCGTCCAAAACCTCGGCCGCGCGCGCGTCGGAGCGATCGATCTTGTTGATGCAGACCATCGCGGTCATTCCGGCCTCGAGCGCCTTTTTCAGCACGAAGCGGGTTTGCGGCAGCGGCCCCTCGGACGCATCGACCAGCAACAGGATACCGTCAACCATCGACAGCGTGCGTTCGACCTCGCCGCCGAAATCGGAATGGCCGGGAGTATCGACGATATTGATGCGCGTCGAGCCCCACACGATCGAGGTGTTTTTCGCCATGATCGTGATGCCGCGTTCACGCTCGAGCGCGAACGAGTCCATCACGCGGTCCTGCACATTTTCGTTGGCGCGGAACACGCCCGATTGACGCAGCATCGCGTCCACCAGGGTGGTCTTGCCGTGGTCAACGTGCGCCACAATTGCGAGATTTCGAATGTCCTGTCGTCGCATATTCGGGGAGCGGATACTAAAGCGCGGCCGAGCCGTGCCGGTTCGCCCGCGTGGCGTTATTGTACCTGCTGGGCGCGGGCGAGTAAACGTGCCCCGCGAAAAATGTCCGAACGCCGGCTCCGGACTTAAGGCGTGGGCGCGAGCTGCTTGCGCTCGTGCTGCTCGAGCTTGTCGAGAATCTGGCGGATGTTCTTGACTTCGGTGATCTTCCAGACCCCGGCTTCGCGCTTGAAGTGAATCTCCCAGGTCTGGTCTTTGTGATCGGTGAACTTCGTGAACGCCGTGGCGCCGCTGCGATGCATCAGCACGATCGAACCGAAGACCGCCGCGCCCGGCATCTGCACGTCGCGGTCGCCGTTTTCGACTTTCTGCTTGGCTTGCGATTCGAGCAGATCCGCCGCCGGCTTCGAGAACATCGCGATCGCGGCCTGGCCGACCAGCGCGCCGAGCGGATTCTTGTTTGCCTGCTCCTGGACCATTTCCGTTCCCGCCGTCTCGACCACGCTTTGAAAATCGACGTAGCGCGCCGCCGCGTCGCCGTCGCGGGCGTCGATCGCCTGCTTGAGCCGCAGGACCGACCAAGTCGGAGAATTCGGGATGTAGAAGACGAGCCACCATCCCAGGACGATGAAGATCAAGATCGCGGTGAAATGGCGCAGCGCGAAGCGAATCATGACGGTTGCCCGGCCCTGACCCTGGTGCTCATCGCGGGCTGAGCAGGCTCGCCGCGGCCTTGTCGAGCATCCAAACGATCTCGCCGTCTTCGGGCGCGATCAGTTGCGCCGGAAAGCGGTCGGGATCGCGCGGACCCTCGATTACGTCTCGCACCGCCTCGGCCTTTGCGGCTCCGGTCGCGATAAACATCAGGCGCTGCGCATGATTCGCGAGCGCCGCCGTAAAGGTAATTCGCCGCGGCGGGTCCGCATCAACCGTGACCGGAATTACCATGCGGCTGGTCTCATGGAGCGCGGCGGTGTCGCCGGGGAACAGCGACAGCGTATGGCGGTTTTCGCCGAGTCCGAGCATGATCAAATCGAAGCGCGGCAGTTCGCCGTCATCGACATTGAACGCGCGCCGCAACTCCTGCTCGTATGCGATCGCGGCCGCCTCTGGCGCGAGTTCGCCGGCGATTCGATGAATCTGCGCGGGTTTGAGCGGCAGCTTCGACAGCATCGCGCGATCCGCCATCGCGTAGTTCGAGCGCGGATCGGCCGCGGGAACGCATCGCTCGTCGCCCCAGAAGATCTGCACTTCCTTCCAATCGACGCTCAGCTCGAAGCGCTCGGCGATCACTTCATAAACCCCGGCCGGAGTGCTGCCGCCCGACAGTGCAATCGTGAATTCGCCGTGGGTGCATACCGCTTCCCCGGAAAAGTGCACGATCTCCTCGGCGGCATGGACGTACACCGACTCAGGATCGTCAAGCACGATAATCTTGGTTTCGCTCATCGATCTCTCGCGGGAAAATACCTTCGGCTAGAATAGCGGAGATCGCCGCCCGTGTTCCAGAAGGCGGCACACCGGGCGCTCCTTGAATGCCGACAGTGCGCGATGGATCATGGCGTGCATGAAATCGGCGACCAGCAAGCGCGGGCACGCGACAAGTCGCTCCCACGATCAGATTCACCATGAGGAATACCTACCGAGGGAATTGGCAAGCCTTGTGAATCCACAGACAGAGATCCCCTCGATCGCAAAAAATCCTCCGCTCACAGCCAGGATCGCAGACGCTGTGCGTATGATACCCACGACGCACGAATTGCTCCTGCGCGACGCTCGCAAGATGAATCTGCCCGAACCGTCGATGGTTCATCTCGTTCTCACGTCGCCCCCGTACTGGACCCTCAAGAAATATCGCGATAGCCCCGGGCAGCTCGGCGCCGTGGCGAACTACGACTCGTTTCTCAGCGACCTCGATCAGGTGTGGGAGCAATGTTACCACGCTCTCGTACCGGGCGGGCGCCTGATATGTGTGGTGGGCGACGTGTGCCTCTCGAGGCGGAAGAATGATGGACGGCACACGGTGGTTCCACTTCACGCTTCAATCCAGGAACATTGCCGGAAACTTGGTTTCGACAATCTCGCACCGATCATCTGGCATAAAATCGCCAACGCGGCGTATGAGGTCGAAAACGGCTCGCACTTTCTTGGCAAGCCTTTCGAGCCGAACGCGGTGATTAAGAACGACATAGAATTCATTTTGATGGAGAGAAAACCAGGCGGATATCGCACACCGTCGGTGCCGACGCGAATACTCAGCGTGATTCCCGCGGCGAAACACCAAGAGTGGTTTCAGCAGATCTGGCACGGATTGGGAGGGGCCTCGACCCGCGAGCATCCGGCTCCATACCCGCTGGAACTCGCCGAGCGATTGATTCGCATGTTCAGCTTCGTGGGAGACACGGTCCTCGATCCATTTCTCGGTACTGGGACTACAAGCCTCGCCGCATCGCGAACCGGAAGAAACAGCATAGGTATAGAAGTGGACGCGCACTACTTCGCGATGGCCCGCAGACGTATCGAAGACAGTGCCAGCAGCTTGTTTGCCAGCTGTTCAATAAACGTCGGCTAAACCAGATCACAGACTTATGCAAAGCGCGCTTCCTCCGATGGAGGACCTCCTGAAGAATGCCGTCGCGCATTATTGGCGCACACTTAATCGACAATCCAAAAAACAAAAATCCGGGGACGCTGACAGGGGCGGGCGCGCCGCAGTCACCGGTGGAAAGCAGATGGACGGCTTTTGCGAGCTAGTCCAAAAGGTGCTCGTACACAACGAACTAACTGAGGCGAGTATCTATACCCGCGACAGGCTGGAACTTCCGGGATACTTTCGGCCCACCAAAAGATGGGACATGCTCGTGGTCCACGATGGAAATCTGATCGCGGCGATCGAGTTCAAGTCGCAGAAGGGGCCGTCTTTCGGCAACAACTTCAATAATCGCACTGAAGAGGCGCTGGGAAGCGCCGTGGACTTGTGGACCGCTTACCGCGAGGGCGCATTCGGACGGGGTCGGCCGCGGCCGTGGCTCGGATGGGTGATGTTGTTGGAAGAGTCTCGGCAATCATCGACGCCGGTTGCGCTTAAGGAGCCGCATTTCAAAGCATTCGCCGAATTCCAAGGCTCATCCTATGCCGTGCGCTACGAGTTGCTCCTGCGGCGATTGCTCCTGGAGAAGACATACGATTGCGCCGCATTGATTCTCGCAACCGCCGCCGGAGGCCCAAAGGGTGCGTATCGCGAACCCGCGGGCGACCTTACCATGAAGCGGCTTTTGGCGGGGCTTGCCGGTCACGTGCTTGGCTACGTATCAGGTGGCTAGACAGGGTCGGACTCACGCGCACCGCGTGTTGCCACTGATTCTCCATAATCTGAGCGCGCCGGTCTTTCGACTTTCTGCACCGAATTAACGCGCAAGCAGTTGCTGCGCGTGGGTGACGACGTTTTCCACCGTGAAGCCGAAATGCTTCATTACCTCCTGGTATGGGGCCGAGGCGCCGAAGGTCGTCATTGCGACCACGCCGCCGTCGATTCCGACCCACTGGTACCAGCTCATCGCCACCCCGGCCTCGATCGCCAGACGCTTGCGGATAGATGGCGGCAGCACCGAGTCGCGATACGCCGCGTCCTGCTTCTCGAACAGCTCGAAGCTCGGCATCGAGACCACGCGAACCGCCCGCCCCTGCTTTTCAAGTTGCTCCTTGGCGCCAAGCGCAAGCTGCAACTCGGAACCGGTCGCGAGCAGGATCAACTCCGGGGTTTTACCGGGAGTCTCGGCAAGGACGTAGGCGCCGCGCGCCAGGCCGCTGGCCGGGGCGGTCTTGCCGCGATCGAAGGTGGGAATCTTCTGCCGGGACAAGACCAGCATCACGGGTCCGCCCTTGTGGGTCATCGCGGCCCGCCACGCCTCGGCGGCCTCGTTGGCGTCGCCGGGACGAATCACGGTCAGATTCGGAATCGCGCGCATCGCGGTCAACTGCTCGATTGGCTGATGGGTCGGACCGTCTTCGCCGACGCCGATCGAATCATGGGTGAAAACGAATACCACATGAATTCCCATCAGCGCGGCCAGCCGGATCGACGCGCGGCAATAGTCCGTGAAGACGAAAAACGACGAGCCGTACGAGATGAAGCCGCCGTGCAGCGCGATTCCGTTCAGGATCGCGCACATTCCGTGCTCGCGGATTCCGAAATGGAGATTGCGGCCCGCGTAACTTCCTTTTTCGAAATTGCCGCCGTCCTTGACATCGGTAAAGGTCGATTCATTCAGATCCGCCGACCCGCCGAACAAACCCCAGACCTTGGCCGTGATTGCGGCCTGGACCTTCGATGCGGATTCGCGCGTCGCCAGAGTGTCGGAGGGAGTGAATACGGGAATCGCCGCGTCCCAGCCCGCGGGTAGTTCGCCGCTCAGCATCTGGGTGAACTCGGCGGACGCGGCGGCGTTTGCCTTCGACCAGCTCTTGAGCTTTACATTCCAGTCGCTCTCGAACGTCTCACCGCGCTCGATACAGCGGCGGAACTCGGCCAGCGCCCGGTCGGGAACATAGAACGCCGGCTCGACCGGCCATCCGTAAAATTCCTTGGTCAGCTTGACTTCCTCTACGCCGAGCGGATTGCTGTGCGCCTTCGGTGTTCCCTCGCGATGCGGGCTGCCGTAGCCGATTATCGAGCGCACCCGGATGAGCGAAGGGCGCGCGGTCTCCGCGATTCCATTTTCGATCGCGGCCGACAGCGCGCTCAGATCGTTGCCGTCCTCGACCACCTGCGTATGCCAGCCGTATCCGTCGAAGCGCTTGCAGACATCCTCCGAAAACGTCAAATCGGTGTAGCCGTCGATCGTGACGTGATTATCGTCGTAGAGGTAAACGATATTGCCCAGCCCGAGATGGCCCGCGATCGAGGCCGCCTCGCTCGCCACGCCTTCCATCAGATCGCCGTCGCTCGCGATTGCGAAAATGCGATGACCGAACAGGTCCGCGGCGCTTTTTCCGAAACGCGCCTCGATATGCCTGGCCGCTATCGCCATCCCGACTCCGTTGCCGAAACCCTGCCCGAGCGGACCGGTGGTGGTCTCGACGCCGACCGTGTGGGGATGCTCGGGATGCCCCGGCGTGAGGCTGCCGAGTTGGCGAAAGCGTTTGATCTCGTCGAGCGAGAGTCCGTATCCCGAGAGATAGAGCAGCGAGTACAAGAGCATCGAGCCGTGGCCAGCCGAGAGCACAAAGCGGTCGCGGCCAAACCATTTGGGATTCTTCGGGTTGTGGCGCATGAAGCGGGTCCACAACAGATAAGCCGCCGGCGCCATCGCCATCGGCATCCCGGGATGTCCCGAGTTGGCTTTCTGTACGGCGTCGATCGTGAGGACGCGAATCGAGTTGATGCAGAGCTGATCGAGCTGGGTTCGGTCAATCTTCATGTCGGCTGCGGTTGCCACGATTTTTCTCCAGGGTCGGTGGACAGGTTATTCAGCAAACGATTTCAAACAGATAAATTCAGTCAGGCGCGCGGGCGCTACCATTTATTTCCGCCGCCGCCATCTTCGCCGGTGTCGCCCGCCTTGCGGCGCATCACGTTCACGGCGCCCTTGGCCTCGCCCTTGTCGCCGAACGACATCGCGGCGGTGAAGCGCTGGGCGATCGCGCGCATCATCGCGCCCTCGGCCGGATCGAGTTGCGCGCCCAGACCGGCCAGGCGCTCCATCGCGCTGCGAATCACCGCGATCGCCGCCGGCATATCGCCCCGATCGCGCATCGCAACCGCCTGGCGAAGCCCGTCGCGCACTTCCGCCACGGCAGGGCGCGCGGCCGGGCCGATTATTACCTCGAGTTCGCCAAGGCTGTCGGCCAGCTTCAGAAAAGAATCGATCGCGGCGGCGTCATCGCTCACGGCACGATTGTTTCATTTGTTCGCGCCGCCGTTCAAGTTAAGCGTGTGGCAACCCGCGCGGTTAATACCGCGGCGCGGCGCGCTTTTCCCCGATCGTGATTTGGTCCATGATGAATGCCATCGCCCACGGAGGACGCTAGGGCATCGATGAGAAAGATACTGGATCGGCGCGTGGTGGTGACGGGCACCGGGTTGGTGACGCCGCTCGGAATTGGAGTCGAGGATAATTGGGACGGCCTGATGCATGCGCGTTCGGGGATTGGCCCGATCACGCGCTTCGACACGGCGCAGTTTTCGGCGAAGATCGCCGGCGAGGTCAAAGGATTCAATCCCGAGGACTGGCTCGAAAAGCGCGACGTGAAAAAGATGGACCTGTTCATCCAATACGCGGTCGCGGCGAGCGAGCAGGCGATGCGCCAGTCGGGCTTCAAGATCACCGAGGCCAACGCCGACAACGTTGGCGTGCTGATCGGCAACGGAATCGGCGGCTTGTGCACGATCGAGGAATATCACAAGCAGTTTCTCGCCACCGGGCTCAGGCATATCACGCCATTTTTCATTCCGAAGCTGATCTCGAACCTCGCGTGCGGGCAGATCACGATTCGCTACGGCGCGCGCGGCGTCAGCTTCACCACTACCAGCGCCTGCGCTTCGGGCAGCCACGCTATCGGCGAGGCGTACCGGATGATCAGGCTGGGCTTTCTTGACGCCGCGATCGCGGGCGGCTCGGAAGCCGCGCTGACCGCGCTCGGAGTGGGCGGGTTCTGCGTGATGCGCGCGCTATCGACGCGCAACGACGCGCCGGAAAAGGCGAGTCGTCCATTCGACAAGGATCGCGACGGCTTTGTGATGGCCGAAGGCGCGGCCGCCTTGATTATCGAGGAGCGCGAGGCGGCGCTCGCGCGCGGTGCGACAATTCTGGCCGAGATCTGCGGCTACGCGGCCAATTCAGATGCCTATCATATCACTTCGCCCGCTCCAGAAGGCCGCGGCGCGGCGCGATGCATGCAAATGTGTCTCGAAGATAACGACCTCGATCCGAACCAGGTCGATTACATCAATGCCCACGGCACTTCGACCGAACAGGGCGATATCGCGGAGACCCAAGCGGTCAAGAAAGTATTCGGCGAACGCGCCGCCAAGGTCCCAATCAGCTCGACCAAGTCGATGACCGGGCACACGCTCGGCGCGGCGGGCGCGATCGAATCGGTGTACACGATCCTCGCAATCCAGCGCGGGATGATCCCGCCGACCATCAACCAGGAGCATCCGGACCCCGAGTGCGATTTGGATTACGTGCCCAATTGCGCGCGTCCCGCGAAGATCCGCATCGCGCTCAACAACTCGTTCGGGTTCGGCGGCACCAACACGACGCTGGCGTTCCGGCCCGCGAATTAGGTTTTTGTTGCAATGGGTTCCAGAATCATCTCGACTGGGCGCGCCCTGCCGCGCACTCCCGTTACCAATCAGGATCTCGAACGCTTCATGGAAACGTCCGACGACTGGATTCGCTCGCGCACCGGAATCGGCCAGCGCTACACGCTCCGAGCGGGCGAGCCGCTGGCCGAGATCGCGGCGAGCGCGGGCCGGATCGCTCTGGAGCGTGCGGGGCTGGGGCCGTCGGACCTCGACGCGATAATCGTCGGCACCGTGTCCTCGGAGTTCGCGTTTCCGTCGTTCGCATGCCAGGTGCAAAACCTGCTCGGTGTGGATTCGATTCCAGCCTTCGACGTCGCCGCGGCATGCTCGGGTTTCGTTTACGCGCTTTCGGTTGCCGACGCGCACATGCGCGCGGGCGATTTCGCCAAGGTTCTCGTGATTGGCGCCGACGCGCTCTCGACCTTTGTCGATTGGAACGATCGCCGCACCGCCGTGCTCTTCGGTGACGGCGCCGGCGCGGCAGTGCTCGTATCCGAGCCGGGTCCGCGGGGAGTGCTGGCAAGCCTTTTGCGCTCTTCCGGGCGGCATTGGGGGTTGCTCTCGCTGCGCGCCACCGGAGTTCGCGCCACGCTCGACGCCGAGGTCAGGCGCGATCCCGATGACGCGATCAAGATGAAGGGTCCCGAGCTGTTCAAGATCGCCGTCAAGAGCATGGAGGAAGTCAGCCGCCAGGTCGCGGAGCGCGCGCGCGTCAATCTTGACGATGTAGCCCTGGTGGTCGGCCATCAGGCCAATCTGCGGATTATCAAGGCGGTTGCTGAGCGGCTGGGCCTGCCGCCCGAAAAAGTCTTCATCAATATCGAGCGCTACGGAAACACCTCGGCCGCCTCGGTGCCGATCGCGCTCGACGAGGCGCTCGAGCAGGGCCGGATTCATGACGGCGACCTGGTGATGCTCAA
>Ga0307372_10013304_pt1 | contig 10654 bp, 11 predicted proteins | sample OX1MG_FD_202533 | JGI IMG/M metagenome (GOLD analysis project Ga0307372, IMG submission 202533) | Soil microbial communities from Risofladan, Vaasa, Finland - OX-1 | ecosystem: Environmental > Terrestrial > Soil > Coastal area > Acid sulfate soil | place: Finland: Risofladan, Vaasa | collected... | reverse complement strand
ATGATATGATGATAAACAGGATAAATTCAGTCAGAAAGCAGATACATAGAATTGTGTGGAATGGACTAGATGAGATGAATCTTGTCTCAATTTCATATAATGATTTTGTAAAGATTCGTTCACAGAAGGAAAGGGAGAGAAAAAGAAAGAGACGTGAATTCTTGTCAAGAAGATATGGTAGCAAAGCAACATGGCGTTACAGAAAAGATCTAGTCAGATTTGGCAGGAGAAATAGCAACAATTCGGATACATATTACGAAGACAAGCTTGACAATCCAGACGAGAATTAATTTTTTTTAATTTTGTACCATTCTATGGAAACATAATGACATGTGAAACCAAGAACAATGTAATCGCAATAGATGCCGGAACTGGCTTTGTCAAGTGTGTCTCGGCCCGCCTGCGAAGGTCGTTTCCGTCCATTTATGGAACCAGAAGATTGACCAGATGGGAGAATAACAAAGAAGGAACAGTAGATGCAGTAGGATATGAGGCAAGAAAGATGTCAAGCTACCCTGATGCCGTCCTTGTACGGGCAGTACTTGAAGGCAAGATAGCAGAGGAGAAGGCCTTTGTATCTATAATCAGGGAGGCAACAAGACAACTTGGCTGCGAGAGTGACACAAGTTCACTTCTTGTTGTAATGGGCCTTCCATATGGTGCGGCACTGCAAAAACAGCAACTTGAAAAGCTTGTCGAGCGGACCTTGAAGCCAAAAAAGGTACTAGTTATTCCACAATCAATTGGTACTTTGTTGGCAGAAGATACAAGGACTGGAATGGTATTATCAATAGGTCAGGGTACGACAGAGCTTGCACTCTTTGAGAACCTCAAGCCAGTCTATGGAGTATCAATTCCGACTGGGAAAAAAATACCATAGATAAAAAGAGGATAGATTCATTGACTAGCATCTTATCCAACAAGCTGGCAGCTTTTAAGACTCGATTGAATAAACCATACAAGATCTATCTATCAGGCGGAGGAGCACTCATCCCAGGATTGTGCGAGTCCTTACAGGAAAAGATATCAGATGATCTTAGACTAGTCAAGGATCCTGTATATTCAAACGCAACAGGGCTCTACAAGCTTGGCCAGATGATATCTAGTACTGGAGTTCAGCAAGTGACACACCGTCAACAATAATTTCCTTTTCTCCTTTTTTGTATTCGTGGTTTTCTTCTTTTGTTTGTTTTATGGATTCAATCGTTGCGGTATCATCATTGTTGTTGATATCATCATTATGCAGAGACTTGCTGTCTTTTGATACCACAAACATACAGTCTTCAAGCTTAAAGTAGAGTCTTGTCCCTTTTTCTATCTGTAGTTTCTCACAGATCTTTCTGGGTATTGTAACCATAAGTGAGTGCTCAGGCTCACGACCCATCTTCATGACGCTTCTTGAATAGATTTTTGTTAACATGATATAACAATGGGATGATAAAAAATTAAAAATGAAAAGCATATAGAATTGTATGTGAAAACCATAGGGTATTCTTGATTGATTTTGCACCTAATTGACTGGATACATGTAGCTTTTGAAACAAAAACAGTATGTGCAGCCAAGAAAAAGTAAGGAAATTGGTTTTCCATGAATAACCCATTCGTAAAAATTTCCTTGTTTTTGACCAAAAATCTATCTTCTGCCATATTATACGTATATTATTTTTTCTTTTCTTTTTTTGTTTGATCCTTCTGTCTTTATTTTTTTATTTCATTTTTTGTTTCTAGAGAAACCCTATAGTTCTTAGATTATCATTTTCTGTTAGTTTTTAACATTTGAATTCATTATAATTTCATCTTTATCAGAACTATTTGATTCATTTGATCCATTCTTAATCTTTATTTACTTTCTTTTTCTAGTTTTAGAATTTAACTTTTGTAGATCTTCGCGTCTTTTCTCTTTCTAATCTTGTACAATCCAAAATTATCTTATCTATCTTTGTACGGAATTATTCTTACCATTCCTTTCTTCTTCTGACCGATAATCCATTGTAAACAAACATCAACAAAATAATGTTTACATTCTTAATCTTCATTTGCCTTCTTTTTTCTTTTAAACTTTTTAGACTGTCTGACGACCTTTGTTATTTTTACAAACTTTATGCTCCGTAGTTTCTCTGCTATCTCTTCCAGTGTTACTATCATTCTTGGATTTTTTTTTCAGGTATTCCTTTGCATTGTCAAAAAGCATTTTGAAATAATCTACCCCAATCATTTTGCAGACTCGTGTGTTATTCTGTTAAATTTTTCTCTATGTAATCAATTATCTCATTTTTCATTCTAGGATTCAAAGACGCAGTGGTGTTCACCTTGTGCAAAATAAGAAACCCTTCCTTTGCAAGATCCTTTACCTTTTTCCTAACATTCTTGCCGTTGTTTTGCACTACTTGTCCTAGCCAGTTGGCCATGGTGTCGATAGGAAAATAATGCTCTCCCCATCTTCCCTTCCTCATGATGAAGTTGAGTATCAGCGCCTTCAGCTCATCGTCAGAATACACTCGTTTCATAAGTACACTTACCATACCTTTAGAAGTCTAAACTTATATACTTTTGAATAGTAGTAGTAGTATGTACGAGGAGAATCAGTCGCTAATAACAAAGGTTCTAGGATATTCACCGAAGATGAAGATTCTGGATTACCTGCTTGACTTCCCAACAAACGACTTTACAAAGAAGGAGATCATAGATGCGCTAGGGATGAGCAAGCAGACATTCTACAAGTATTTCGACGACCTGGAGGAAGTAGGGATAGTCAAGGTAAACAGGACAATAGGCAAGGCCAAGCTCTACATCGTGGACCGCAGCAGCCCCATCGTCAAAGACATAACCAACATGGAAAGGAAGATGTCTCTTCAGATAGCGGAGAACGAAGAAACAAAACTGAAACGTCCCATTCCTGCAAAATAATTGTTTTTTAAAAGGACAATGACGTTGATTCTAATTGGCCAAAAGGTTTGCACGTGGTGCAATGTTAATCTGTGATTTTTTTCTGAATTTATTTTGAATTCTTAAGATATTCTTCTTCATTGAAATTCGTTGCATGAAATGTATATTTTCCTTTAAAACAACTTCTTGATTAATATGACTTACATGAGACTTCGAACTAAAATCACATGTGACAGTGAAATCAGTCATGTTTTACTATCTCTTACTCTCGTACTAAAAGTTCAGCTTTTTTGTGGATTTTCTAACCATGTAGAAAACTTCATAATTGCATGTGATGGTAACTCTGGAATCACTTCTGCTGGTAACTGAAATCGCTTCTGTATCTCAGTAACAAAGTTCTCTTGACCAAGGGGATATATCTGAGTTTTAAATTGCCAAAGAAAACCATTCTTTTCTTGTATGTATGATCTATAGGGTTCCATCCATCTTGATGCAAATACTGGAATGATTCCTAGGTGCTCACACATTTCAATTTTTGTAACTATTTCTGATTTTGGTGGTAACGTTAACATATTTTTAACCTCTACTCCTATTTCCAAATTCTTCTGCTGATGTATAGCCACCATGTCTAAACTATGTTTAGTCCTATTCCAGATCTTATTTCCATAACTTCTAACATTTTTTTCACTAACAATCTTAAAACCATGTGCTCTTAGCTCGGCTTTTACTAAATAATGAAGATGTTCACCCAACATTTTTGTTATTTTTATGTCAGAATACTTAGATATCCAATGTGCTGCCTTATCGATTTTATTTGGTAGTATATTTTGTATGAAATCTTTATTCAGTTTTGATGAGAAATAAAATTTGGCTTCTCCAACATTCCTTATGCTTTTCTTAATTGATGAAATACCATTCAATTCCTCAAGGTGATTTAGTGCAGTCTGAATCTTTCCAGGGGAATATTCTTTTTCTAAGAATATCAGAATCACTGATTCATGTCTGGGAGTTTTTAGTGGCCTATTTGAGGTATCCACAAAGAACCTCATAATCTTTTTTTCAATTTCTTCCACAATAGGTATTGTATTTTGCGTAAAATAAAAGTTTTCATTTTACGCAATACTTTTCTCTATTTCAAGAACAACCTTCTACCTTTTGTAAAGAGCTAGGTGCTATAATTTTTTATTATCTTTATAAAAGATCTGTAGATGCTACAACTGCTCTTTTTTAGCCATCTTCTGGGATCTTATAAGAGTACAATCAATTTTATAATGCTACAAAAACCTTAAATTAGCAGCATAAGATCTTACAGTATGTCGAAAACAACCGTAGACATCACGCCAGATAAGAGCCTAATTCAGAAGTTAGGGCTTACAGGATACCGAACAGAGCAGGCCATATCGGAATTAATTGATAATTCCATTGATGCAAGAATTCATGGTAAAATTGAACGGATTGATGTTATCCTAGATTTCACAAGAAAAACAATCTCAGTTGCAGATAATGGAATTGGAATGAATCTTGAAGATCTAAAAAATGGTTTAACAATAGCAAAGGGTACAAAATTTGAAAAGGAAAAACTAGGACGATTTGGTCTTGGAATGAAAAGCGCATGTTCTACAATGGGTAAAGCGTTTACAATCGTAACAACTAGAGAAAATTCTGATACCGAATTTGTCATGAGTTATGACGAAGATGAATGGTTAAAAGACAATGTGAAAACTTGGAAAAATTTTGAAATTGAAACTAGACGCAAAGTTCGGCCATGGCATGGAACAACTTTAATGATTTCAAAATTAAAGGTTCCATTATACCCAAATCAAGTTTCCAACTTCAGAAAAGGTTTTGGAATAAGATATGGAGAATATGTAAAAACAAATCAAGTTTCATTATTCGTTAATACGAGAGAATGTAAACCAATAGAACCATTATTAGAGAAAAATACTAAAAAAGAAATCAGAATAGAACTTTCTAATAATAATTATATAAGCGGATGGATCGGCCTTTTAGAAAAAAGGTCAATAAAAGGAGATTATGGAATTCATTTGTATAAAAATGCCAGGCTAATTAAGGCATTTGATAAATTTGGAATACGTCATCACCCAGAAGTAGCAAAAATTGTCGGCGAATTACACTTAGATCATGTACCAGTTAATTTTCATAAAACCGGATTTATAGAAGATTCTTTAGAATACAAAGAGGCACTAGAGGCATTCAAAACTTACCCAACTGTAATTGAAGTTCTCAGGAGCACAATTTCAAAAATATCTCCCATACCTTCTATTGAAACTGTATTAAATTATTTTGTAAATGATAACCAAAAGGGTACTATTAATACAAGGTTAAGCAATACAAAATCAAAAATATTGCTGGAAAAGGCAAAAACGTTTAGGTTAGAAAAAGAATCAAATCAATTTGAATTTGTATTTGAAGATGGAAAAGACGATGAATTATACAGAATTAATAGGCCAACAGCAAAATTTTATCGAATTTTCATAAATAGAAAAAGTCCAGTATTTGAAATAGTAGGGAATCCACTATTTTTAATCGGTTTGATAGAGGTAGAAATCAAGTCTATGTTGAATGGTTTACACGAATATGAGAAATTTCTAAAAGATCGTAACGCGGGATGGAACGCCTTTGTTAGAAACTGGTCTCCAATCAAAGAAGAGAAGAAGAAAAGAGACTACTTAGAAAAGAAAACTGATCTTATTCCACGGCCAGGTTACTCACTAGTTGGTGAATTAATTGATCTTCATGATTATCTACAAGAAAAATTTGATTATAATTTTCAATTTACGGCTCTTAGTACACTTGCACCATTTTTATCCGATGTATACAATAAGATGGTTTACACTATTCACACTACCAAAGGATCAGGCCAACTTCTTAATGATATGATAGCTGACTTTGTAAAAGGGGAATTCCTTGTTTTGTTGGAACCGAAAACTAGCGAAATAAAAATCTCATTAGAGGTTTCAGAGAAAAAGAAGTTCATAGTAATCAGAGAATATGTTTCTAAACTCCATACCACTTGGGCTACTCCAGAAAAAGCATGGTTAGATTTATTTTTTGAAGTAAAAAGGAATGATGTACCAATAACAAGTAAAGATCTCGATGATATTTTTGATGTTTTGATAGAACAAAACCTCATTGATGAGGACAAATTGATGGGGTTGGCACGACATAGGAATGCTTACAATGAACTGCAAGCACATTTTGGAAACGTGGAGTGACATGTCGTTCCTACATCTCTCCGATTATCTTACACAAGATAGCATCAAAGGAAATGCATCTAGTTTTGGTTTTGCAGAATCAACATTCTTAGAGAAATTCATCATGGATTTTGAATTATATTTTCATATTAGTCAAAAGATGGATTGTTTTACAAGAGGTGGTATGTGTATGCCATTTCATACTAGTGAAGATCTACGAAGACTGAGTATTGATATTGATATTGTAACAAAATTGAAGAATACTGAGATAAATTCAATCATGGAAGAAATAGCAAGACTACCATTAGATTTAAAAATAAATCCAATTAAACCACGAAATGCATATCCTATACCCAATCTCCTGTCATATTATGTTGAATACACCTCTTGTTTTGGTAAACTCGATGGAATTAAAGTAGACTTTCTATGTGAAGCTAATGTGGATCTTCCACATAAAATGATAGATCCTGGATTTCGTGTTTTCAACTGCAATCTAGATTTTCCTGTTTCAGTCCTAAATCATGGTGGGTTAATAGGTGATAAAATCACAACGATGTCACTTGAGAAAATCGGACTGCCGGAACATCATTTTACTGATATTCCAAAACAGATCTATGATATTGCAACTCTTCTAAAATTGACAAATCCTGATATCTTAAGAGAAAGCTTTGAAGTTTTTCAAAGATTTACAGACTTCAAGGTAGAGATTTACAAAAGAGAACCATCGTATACTAGTCAAGAAGTAATGAATTCAATAAATTCATCCTTAGAGGGATTTCTTCATTTCGAACCGCCATTTTCAATTACTGTTGAGCAAAATAGCAGATACAACAATTTTAGAAATAGATATCTAAGTCATGAAGGGGAACAATACAAAAAAACTGAGCACATTACTGATATTTTATTAGTATGGCTTTACTCAAAATATCTATCGCGGTATCTTAATAATCCAAAAGATATTGATTCTCTCTGTACCTCATATAGTAACGCTCTAGCAAATCTAATGAAAGTAAAAGAATTTGAAGGAGATTCTTTGAAAATTAAAAGACGTGAATTTCTAGGACAATTACCAAGAAACATTTCTTTTAACAAAAATATCTTCAATGGTTCTTCTTTAGAACATGTATATCTAATTAAAGAAATTTTTAATGAAGAGAAGATTCAACTGGAACAATGAGATTATGTTTCCTTATCCTGCATTGCCTTTGTTTTTTATCATTAGAGAACTCACAAATTGTTCTACCTTTACTCAAGTAAGAGAAAATAGGCAATTTACTAAATTGTAGGAAATAGATTTCATCTTATGATAATGAATTATGGTGTTAATTTCCTGATTTGGTGGGGCATCACCTGATATTTCCCGTATATGTGATTGCACCTTCAAATGTGTAAATGATGAAACCGTACGCACCAACAAGAGATCTTGATGAAATCCTTAAGGGATTTAGCTTCTGTTACCTAACAAAGCCTATATTTCATATATGTAACATTTTGTATTATTGTCTAATCAAAAAGTAACCCTGGAATTTCTAAAATCTCATCTCTGGAAAGCAGCTGATATCCTACGTGGAAGCCTAGATGCAAGTGAATACCGACAGCCTGTGATGACCTTGCTCTTTCTTAAGAGATTAAATGACAGATTTGAAGAAAATCTTGAAAATTTACGAAAGGAAGGTAAAACTGAAAAACAATCTTTTCAGGATTTCAGACATGACTTTTTTGTCCCTCCAGAAGCCAGATGGAGTGTACTATCAGAGACTAGAAAAAAAGTAGGAGAAAAGATTGATGAGATTTGCAGAATTATTGAGAAAACAAATCCCAAACTTGACGGTGTTTTAACTAATACAAAGTATAGTGATGTACGCAAGTATCCTGATGATGAGCTTGCTAGGCTAATATCACACTTTAACGAACCATCACTTCGTAATTCTAATCTTGAAAAAGAAGATATCTTTGGAGATGCCTACGAATATCTTCTAGAACAGTTTGCTGATGCTACAAAAAAGTCGGGAGGAGAATTTTTTACACCAAGAGAAGTTGTCAAGCTTTTGGTAAATCTAGTAGAACCAAAAGAAGGAATGAAGATTTGTGATCCTACTTGTGGTTCAGGTGGTATGTTGATTATTTCAAGAAGGTACGTGGAAAAACATGGTGGAAACTCACGCAATCTAATTCTTGACGGTCAAGAGTCCAACTATGGAAACTTGGCAATGTGTAAGATGAATATGGTATTGCATGGAATATCTGACTTTAACATTGAATATGGTGATGTGTTATCAAATCCAAAGCTAGTAGAAGGTGGCAAGCTCAAGACCTATGACATAGTATTAGCTAATTTCCCATTTTCGATGGACTGGGATAACAAGGGTGCAGAAAAAGATCCGTATGGCAGATTCAAGTTTGGCATTCCAACTTCAACAGGAAAAGCTGATTTTGCGTTTATCCAGCACATGTTTTCTCAGCTAAATGAAAAGGGAGAGGCTGCCATAATCTGCTCTCAGGGAGTTCTCTTCAGGGGTGGTGAGGAAGGCAAGATTCGTGAAGGAATGATAAAAGCAGATATTATTGAAGCAATAATTGCAATTCCACCAGCATTATTCTTTGGAACAGGAATTCCAGCTTGTGTTTTGATATTAAATAAAAACAAGCCAGCAAAAAGAAAGAACAAGATAGTTTTCATCTATGCTGCAAAAGACTATCTCGAAGGAAAGAATCGTAACAAGCTTAGAGATTCAGATATTGAAAAAATAGTTTCTGCATTCAAGAAATTTGAAGATATTGACAGTTATTGTCATGTGGCAGAGCGTGAAGAATTGGAAGAAAATGAGTTTAATCTCAATGTCCCAAGATATGTCGATATTTCAGAACCTGAAGAAGAGATTGATATTCAAAAAACTGTTGATGAACTAAAGAAACTTGAAAAAGAAAGAGAAGAGATTGAAGATAAAGTAAAGAAAGATCTGAAAGAATTGGGGATTAAGATTTAACATTGCAAATTCAAAAACCAAAACAAGGTTACAAGCTTGTAAAATCATTATTTGGTAAATATAAAGAAATTCCTGAGGAATGGAATGTTACAAAATTATCAGAAGTTGGAGATATAGTAGGAGGTGGTACTCCAGATTCTACTAAAAAAGAATACTGGAATGGCAATATTTGGTGGGCTATACCAACAGACATTACTAAATTGTCTGGAAATTTTACAGATAAAACAGAACGAACTATCACAGAATTAGGTCTTAAAGAAAGTTCTGCTAAACTACTCCCACCAAATTCTATCCTTGTAACTTCAAGAGCTACAATAGGAGAATGTGCAATAAACTTAGTTCCAATGTCTACAAATCAAGGTTTTCAGAGTATAATCTGTAATTCTAAAAACAATAATTTGTTCATATTCTATGCAATAAAATTTCATAAAAATACTTTACTAAGATTAGCCTATGGTACAACTTTCCTAGAAATTAGTAAGAGTGAGATGAAAAAGGTTGAGATCACTGTACCTGAATTATATGGAGAGCAACAAAAAATTGCCTCAATCCTCTCAAATGTTGATTCTCTCATACAACAAACACAAAAGATCATTGAACATACTCAAAGACTCAAGAAATCATTTCTTTACAATCTTTTTACTAAAGGAATGGGACATGAGAAATTTTGTACTATTGTATATGGTACTAGATGGATGAAAATGGAGATACCAGATGATTGGGATCATAAAAAATTGAACGATGTTGCTAAATTTAGACAAGGATTGCAAATTGCCAAAGTGAATAGATATAGAGCAGGTGGTGGAAATAGAATGAAGCTAATCAAAATTTTAGATTTTTATGATGATTATGATGAATCAGGAGAGTATATTGATACACCATCATCCTCAAAACAAAGTGTAATCTGTAATGAAGATGACATAATCGTGGCTAGAACTGGTAATACCCTAGGAATGATTTTAACAAATGTAGAAGGGGTTTTTCATAATAACACTTTTGCCCTTGATTATGACAGAAATATTTTTCTGAAGATGTTTTTCTATTATTATTTGAATACTCCTCAGGTTCAATTATTCATTAAGATTATTTCCACCAGAACTGGCCAACCTGACTTAACTCACAAAGAATTCTCACATCTTGTTGTACCAATACCTCCTAAGAAAGAACAGGAAAAAATAATATCAGTTATTTCTTTAATGGATTCAAAAATTCAAGAAGAAAGTAAATACAACTCCAAACTTGTAAATCTCAAAAAAGGTTTAATGCAAAAATTACTTACAGGGCAGATACGAGTAAAGGTGTAATATCTTGAAGTTTACTGTAGGAGAAAAAGAAGAGGCACAAGAATCAGAGTTACCAGCCCTAGAACAGCTTGTAACCATGGGATATGAATACAAAAATCAGGCAGAACTTAACAAAGAAAGAAGCGACTACAGAGATGTCCTCCTTTATGGCAGACTTGAGGCAGCTATACGAAAGCACAATCCTGAACTTGACGAAGAAGGCATTCAGAGTGCATTATCCCAGATAGGCGAGTCCTCTTTTCCATATAATCTAGATCCAGTT
>Ga0307372_10013303_pt1 | contig 10654 bp, 10 predicted proteins | sample OX1MG_FD_202533 | JGI IMG/M metagenome (GOLD analysis project Ga0307372, IMG submission 202533) | Soil microbial communities from Risofladan, Vaasa, Finland - OX-1 | ecosystem: Environmental > Terrestrial > Soil > Coastal area > Acid sulfate soil | place: Finland: Risofladan, Vaasa | collected... | reverse complement strand
GCCTTCTCTTCCTCCCACTTCGGCTGGTTGAGCTTGACGATGTCCGCGCCCACTTCGCAGGCCACGCGCGCCGCGTAGTCGACGGCGTAGAGCCCGTCGATGCCGCCCTTGGCCTTCACGGCGCTACCGCGCGGATACGACCAGACGATCAGCGGCATGCCGTACTTCTCGCAGTCGCGTCGGACGGCTTCGCACTGCGCGATGTCGCGGTCCTGCGCGGGCGATCCCACGTAGAGCGTGTAGCCGACGGCATCGGCGCCGAGGCGCACGGCGTCCTCCACGTTGGCGCTGAGTGGCGAGAACGCGTCGTCGTCGCCAGGAATGTTCGTCTTGCCGTTGATCTTCAGCACCAGCGGCACGCGGCCGGCGTACGCCTTCATGTACTTCTCGGCGAGCCCCACGTGAGACGCGAAGCCGGAGAACTTTCCCTCGACGGCGAGCCGCAGCACCCAATCGGTGTCGATGGAGTCCGGGTTCGCGAAGAAGTCGATGGGGCCGTGCTCGAGGCCTTGGTCGAGCGGCAGGAGCATCAGCGTCCCGTTGGCGGGACCGTGCTCGTACATCAAACGATGGAGTCGGGCTCGCTTGCCGAGCGAGAGGTTCATCTCGTCGAAGGTCGGGCGGCGAAGGCTCGTCAGCATGAGAACATCTTTTCCTCTACTGGTCGAAACGGGACGGAACCCAATGCCATTCCAGCCGGCGCGCCGTCCGTCCTTGCGTGCGCGCGCCCGGTTCCTATACCCGCCCGGCGGCGTTCCGCGTCCGGGCGTGCGGCTACCGAGGCAGGGGAATCGCGCGGGACGAGAGACTAGGGGCGTCATGGCGGAAGCATTCGACATCGGGCAGCGCGTGCGTCTTGTCCGTGACCTGGACCTCGGCGGCGCCGGGATGATCCCGGCCGGAACGGTCGGCATCCTGGTCAGCGCGGAGAACTCGTCCTACCTGCCCTACCTGGTGGAGATCGACGGTACCACGTACGCCTTCGAAGACACCGAGCTGGCCCCGGCCTGAGGTGCTCCGCTTCATGCGCTCGACCGTGCGCGGGATCGCCGCGCTCCTCCTGACCCTTGCCTCGATGCTGCCTTGCGCGCTGTCGGCGCGCGCGGCGAGCGCGCCCAAGGACATGCACATCGAGGCGGACGGCCTCTGGCTGCGCCTGCGGGAGCGCGTGGATCCCGCGGCCGCCGCTCCTCCCGCAACGGCCGTGCTCTTCGTCCACGGCGCCGTTTTCCCGGGTGTCCCCACGTTCGACCGCGACGCCGCGGACTCGTGGCTGGCCGCGGCTCTGGCGGCCGGCCTCGACCCCTACCTGCTCGATCTCGACGGGTACGGCGAGTCGATGCCGCCGCGCGGCCGCGACGTCTGCTCCCTCCCGCGCGCCGTGGCCGACGTGGCCGCGGCGGTGGCGGCGCTGGCGCGCAGCCACCCCGGAGGCGTCGACGTGGTGGGCTACGACTACGGAGCCGACGTCGCCGCCGCATACGCCGCCGGCACTCCCGTGACCAAGCTCGTGCTGGTGGCTCCGCTCCTGGCGCCGGATGCGCTGGAGGACCAGACGGTTCTGACGGCGCCGCTCCTGCGGGCGTGGCTCGGTTCCCGGGTCCCCGCCGCCGTGGCGGAACGCGCCGTCACGATGGCCTTGCTGGGGACCCGCGACGCTGGTCTCCGGACGCCCCCGGCGCTGGTGGTCCCGGCCGGCGTCTTCGCGAGCCTGGTGAGCCCGCCGATCAGCCCGGCGATGCTGGACTCCATCAGCGCGCCCACGCTCCTGGTGCGCGGGCGCTCCGACGCCGTCTTCGACGAGGCCGACGCCCGCGAGCTCCTGGGCGGGGCCCCCCGCGTCAGGCTCCTGCTGGTCGACGGCGATCACCGTCTGCCGTGGGAAGCCGGGGGAGTGGAGGCGGCGCGCGAGATAGCCACTTTTCTTTCGACGACAGGAACGCCAGTCCACTAAGCAAAAATTGAGCCCTTTCTCTTCCATGGCGTAGGAGTGCAGGCCGGATGCCGAAGGAACGTCGGAAGACCGCTTTGGGTCGCCCTACCGTTCAATCCGTCGATCGGACGCTCGACGTGTTGGAGGCGCTCGCCACGCGGCGCAGCGCCACGGGGATCAGCGAGCTATCGCATATCGTCGGGCTACACGTCTCGACCGTGCATCGCTTGTTGGCGACGCTCGTCGACCGCGGTTACGTGCGTCAAGATCCCGAGACGGCGCGTTATCATCTCGGTGCCCGTATCTTCTCGCTTTCGACCGCCGCGGAGGTGCATCTCGATCTGCGGCTCCTCGGTCGTCCGTACCTCGAGCGGCTGATGCGCGCGACGAGCGAGACGTCGAATTTGGTGACGCTCGCCGACGAGGAGATCTGCTACCTCGATCAGGTCGAGTCGAACTACCTCGTCAAGATGTTCACGCAGCCCGGCATGCGCGCGCCGCTCTATTGCACCGGGAGCGGGAAGGTCTGCATGGCGTTCCTCTCCGAGGAGCAGCGCCACGCGCTGCTCTCTCAGCGGATGCGGCCGCGCACCGTGCACACGCTCGTCGAGCGCGACCAGATCGAGAAGGAGCTCGCGGAGATCCGCCGGCAGGGCTACGGTTTCGACAACGAGGAGATGGAGGAAGGCGTGCGCTGCGTGGCCGCGCCCGTCTTCGACCGCCGCGGCCAGGTGATCGGCGCGCTCTCCGTTTCGGGCCCCACCACCAGGATGACGCCGGAGAAGGCGCAGTCGTGCGTCCCGCCTTTGCTCACCGTTGCGCGCGAGCTCTCCGCGCAGCTCGGGTACGGTCAGCAACTGGTACCGGAGGCAGGAGCGCCGGCTCGAGCGCGCATCGGCGCCGCAGCGCGCTGAACGCCCGGCGGTGACGGCGAGGTCGACCAACCTATGGCCGTCTTGGCCGCTATCGACATCGGAACCAACTCGATCCACCTGATCCTGGTGGACGTCGACGAGTCCACCGGCTCCGCGCACCAGCTCCGCAAGGAGCGCGAGATGGTGCGCCTGGGCGCCGGCGAGGCGTTGAAGAAGCGGCGCATCGGCCGTAAGGCCTTTGGCCGGGGCGTGGAGGCCATCGCCCGCTTCGCCGCGCTCGCGCGCGCGGCCGGAGCCGACGAGATCCGCGCCGTCGCGACCTCGGCGGTGCGCGAGGCCAGCAACGGCCGGGAGTTCGTTGAGGCGGTGCGGGGTGCGTCGGGCATCGAGGTGCGCATCATCGACGGTGCGGAGGAGGCGCGTCTGATCCAGCTCGGCGTCGCGCGCGGCTATCCCCTGCACGGGCGCGTGGCGTGCATCGTGGACATCGGCGGCGGCTCCACGGAGGTGATCGTCGCCGACGCCGATCGTCCCCGCTTCCTGCGGTCGGTGCGCTTGGGGAGCCTGCGCCTGTACGAGGAGTTTCTCGCCGGCCACGATCCGATCGACCCCGGCGACTACCGGCGGCTCCAGCGGCACGTGGCGCGGACGCTGCGCCCGTTGGGCCGGAGTCTGCGAGAGTACGGCTTCGACGTGGTCATCGCCACCTCGGGGACCGCGTTGGGGCTGGCCGGCGCCGATGCCGCGGCACGGGGTCTTGCCCCGGGGCGCGTCCACGGTTACGAGCTGACCGCCTCCCGGCTGCGCGGGCTGCAGAGGTCCCTGCTGCGCATGACCATCGCGCAGCGGCGCCGCGTGCCGGGGATGAATCCCCGGCGCGCGGACATCATCGTCGCGGGAGCCGCCGTGCTGCTCGGAGTGCTCGAGCTGCTGGGGCGCTCATCGCTTATCGTCTGCGATCGCGCGCTGCGCGAGGGGCTCGTCGCCGAGTTCGTCGACCAGCGGCTGGAGCGGGCGACGCTCTCCGGCGACCCGCATGCCGTGCGCGCCGAAGCGGTACACGAGTTCGCGGTGCGCTTTGGCGCAGGCGGGGAGCACGAGCATACCGTGGTCTCGCTCGCGCTCTCGCTCTTCGACCAGACTCGGACGCTGCACGCTCTGGGATCGGCGGATCGGGAGCTGCTCTACGCTGCCGCCATGCTGCACGACGTGGGGCGCTTTCTCTCCCTCTCCTCGCATCACAAGCACTCGGCCTATCTCATCCGCAACGCCGACCTCCGCGGCTGGGCCCCGGGAGAACTAGTGCTGGTCTCGGCCGTGGCCCGCTATCACCGCCGCTCGATGCCCAAGGAGCGCCATCCTGAGTTCGCCCTGCTCTCGCCGGAGGCGCGCGACCGCGTGGCGAAATTGGCGGGCCTCCTGCGTGTGGCCGATGCCTTGGACGCGCGCAAGCTGGGAGTGGTGACCGGCGTGCGCGCCGATCTGCGGGCGGGCGCCCTGGCCGTGGACGTGGAGGCGGCTCAGGAGATCGGCGCGGAGATCGAGGCGGCGAGGGCGAAGTCGGATCTGCTGGCGGCGGCGTTGGGGGCACCGGTGACGATGCGCGCCGTTCACGTCGATCGCGACGCCGATCATCGGGCGGTCGCGGGGTATTGACGGCTGGAGGCGGAAACGGTCGCGCGATGACGGAGTCCAAGGAGGCCAAACGCAAGATCCTCGTCGTCGACGACGAGGTGTCGATCGTGCGCACGCTGCGCTTCAACCTGGAGCGCAACGGCTACGAGGTCTGCACCGCGGGCGACGGCAGGACCGCCGTCTCCATGGCCGCCTCGGAGCAGCCGGACCTGGTGATCCTCGACATCATGCTCCCGGTCCTCGACGGCATCGAGGCCTGCAAGCAGATCCGGCGCATCTCCAGCGTCCCGATCATCATGCTGACGGCGAAGGACCAGGAGATCGACAAGGTGCTGGCGCTGGAGCTTGGAGCCGACGACTACGTCACCAAGCCGTTCTCTCTCCACGAGTTCCTCGCGCGCGTCAAGGCGCGCCTGCGCCGCAACGATGGCGCCGCCCACGGTCGCGAGCGCGTCTTGGAGTTCGGCGAGGTCCGTCTCGATCCGGGGCGCGGCCAACTCACCGTGCGCGGCGAGGAGGTGGCCCTGGCGCCCAAGGAGTTCAAGCTGCTCCAGCTCTTGATGGAGAACGAGGGGCACATCGTCACGCGGCAGACCTTGCTCGACAAGGTCTGGGGCTACGACTTCGAGGGCGAGCAGCAGACGATCAACGTGCACATCCGGTGGCTGCGCGAGAAGATCGAGCGCGATCCCAACCGGCCCGAGTACATCGTGACGGTGCGCGGGCGCGGGTACGTATTCAAAGCGTGACGCCCGCCGCCTTGGGCCAACTGATCTCCATCGCGGCCGCCTGCGGCTTGGGCGGCGTGGCCGTCGGCTGGGCCTTGGCTCGGCGCGCGGCGGCCGATGCGCTGCCCGCGGTGCCGCCGCGCCCCGACGCCGAGGCCAACGGCCAGGTCGAGGGGGACGGCGAACGACGGCTGCAGGAGGTGCTGGCCCGCCTGCCGGCCGCGGCGCTGCTGGTCGACCCCATGGGACGCGTCCTGCAGGCCAACGGTGCCGCGACGGAGATCCTGGGCATCCCCGCGCAGCTCGCTCCCGGGCGCGCGCTGATCGAGCTGGTCCACTCGTACGAGCTGGACCGCATCGTCCACCGGGCGCTGGAGGGAGAGGTCGCCGAGACGGTCGTCGTCTTCCGCAAGCTCCCGAGCGAGAGGACGCTCGCGGTTCTCGCCTTTCCGATCGCGGGCGGAGACGCCATCGTCCTGGCCCGCGACGAGACGCGCCTCGTCCGTCTGGAGCGCGTGCGGCGCGAGTTCGTGGCCAACGTCTCGCACGAGCTAAGGACGCCCTTGGCCTCGCTGAAGCTGGCCGTGGAGACCCTGCTCGAGAGCGACGACGAGGAGGCGCGCAGCATCTTTCTCCCGCAGATGCGGCAAGAGGTGGAGCGCATGATCGCCCTCACGGAGGATCTGCTGGAGCTGGCACGCGCGGAGTCGGGGCGCATGGTCCTGCGCATCGACGACGTCGATCTGGCGGCGCTCGCGCGCGAGGTCGTCAAGAGCTTCGAGCGCCGGGCGCGGGAGCAGGGGGTGACCTTGCGCATCGAGGCCGAGGAGCGCGTCCGGGCGCGCGGCGACCGCGACCGCCTGGCGCAGGTCCTCGTGAACCTCGTCGACAACGCGCTGCGCTATACGCCCTCGGGAGGCGAGATCGCCATCGGCGCCGCGTGCCGCGATGGCGAGGCCATGCTCACCGTGCGCGACACCGGCGCGGGCATCCCGTTCGCCGACCTGCCGCACGTGTTCGAGCGCTTCTACGTCGTCGACCGCTCCCGTCAGCGCGGCGCGAGCGGCACCGGGCTCGGCCTGGCGATCGTCAAGCACCTCGTGGAGGCACATGGCGGAACGGTCACCGCCGAGTCGGACCTCGGCAGCGGCTCGACGTTCACCTGCCGCTGGCCAGTGGCGCCGCCGCCGTAGCGCTCGGCCCTCTTAGATCCCGATCAGCGGTTCGTGGGCCTCGACGCGCGCGGTTTTGCGTTGGCGTACCATCGAGACGGCGGCCCCGACCACGGAGAGCGCGGCGAAGAGCAGGATCACGTCGTGAATCCCCGCCAGCAGCGCGGCCTGGGAGGCCTTCGCCGTCTCTCCCGGTGCCATGCGCCGGGCGATGTCGAACGAGAGCAGCGTCGCCGCCAGCGCCACGCCGAGGCTGGTGCCCATGGTGCGCATCAGGTTGAGGATGCCGCCGGCGGCGCCGAGGCGGTGGTGCGCCGCCGAGCCCATGATCGCGCTGTTGTTGGGGGCGGTGAAGAGTCCTTGACCGATGCCGAAGACCGTCAGGGCGACCGTGAGGGGCGCAAGCGTGACGGTCCGCCCGTCGAGCAGCAGGGCGACGGCCACCAGGGACGCGGCCACGAGCAGCAGCCCAGCCACCGTCAGCGGACGCACGGAGAGACGGTCGGAGAGCAGGCCCGCGAACGGCGCCACGATGCCCAAGGCGATGGGGATGGTGGTCAGCCGGAGTCCGGCCACGAACGGCGACTCGCCGTAGCCGCGCTCGAGGCCGAACGGCAAGAGGAAGAAGACGCCGAAGAGCAGGCTGTAGGAGATCAGGCCGGCGATGTTGCCCGCCGTGAACGCCCGCACGCGGAAGAGCTGGAGATCCACCAGCGGCTTGGAGCTCCGGCTCTCGTGCATGACGAACGGCACGAAGAATCCGACGGCCACGGCCGTCGACGTGAGAAACGCCACCGACGTGACGCCCCAGTCGCGCACCTCGCTGAGCGCCAAGAGCAGGCCGGTCAGTGCCGGCGTCAGCAGGAGCGCCCCCCACCAGTCGAAGCGCTCGTCGTGGCGAATGCCCTCGGTCTGCGGGAGAATCATCCAGCCCAGGATCGTTCCGATCAGGCCGGCGGGGACGTTGATCCAGAAGATCCATTTCCAGCCGAGGCTCTGGATGAGAAAGCCGCCGAGCGCGGGCCCCGTGGAGAGGCCGATGGCTTGCGCGGCGCCCTGCAGTCCGATCGCGCGGCCGCGACGCTGCGGGCCGGCGGCGGCCGTGACGATGGCGACGCTGTTGGCCTGCAGGAGACCCGCCCCGACGGCCTGGAGGACCCGCGCGGCGATCAGCCCGGCGAGGTTGTCCGCGAATCCGCAGAGGCCGGAGCCGAGGATGAACACCAGAAAGCCCGCCGTGTAGAGGAGCTTTCTGCCGAACATGTCGGCCAGGCGTCCGAAGATCGGGAGGGTGACCCCCAGCACCAGCAGGTAGGCCAGCGCGACCCAGCTTACGAAGGCGAGGCTCGCGTGAAACGTCGACTGGAGCGTCGGCAGGACGAGTTGGGCGATACTGGCGTCCAACTGACCCATGAACGCGCCGATGCAGACGGTACCGACGACGAACCACGGATACGGAGCGCTCTTGGCGATGGAGGCGATCGGCGGGGGTTCACGCGTGAGGAAGCGTCGGGGAGACACGTTGTTCATCCAGGGCAAAGCTCACAAGGATCCCTGCCGCGACGAACGGAGGGGATGCAGGTTCGGCCGAAGCCTCGAACGCAGGCGTTCGACGGCTCGCATGCCCGGCCTGCTCGATCTTCGGAGGCTTGCGGGCGGAGGTGCGTTCATGGACCAGCATGACCAGCGAGAATTCCTCTTGCGGACCGCGCACGACATTCGCAGCCCGATCACGACCATCGGCGGCTTTGCGGAGCTCTTGGAGGCCTCGTTGGTGGAAGGCGACGAGCGGCATGCCTACCTCGCAGCGATCCAGCGCGCCGTGGCTCGCTTGAGCGATCTAGCCGAGCGCCTGTTGGCCCGTGCCGCCGAAGGAGGCCCCTAACCGGGGTCGAAGGGCGGGCCGCGATGACCACATCTCCGACGCTGCTCCCGCGGATACCCTCCGCGGGCTCTTCCATGCGCGCGCTGGTGAAATCCACGGCCGGACCGGGCATGGCGATGACCGAGGTCCCCGTCCCGGCGATCGGGGCCACCGACGTCCTGATCGCCGTGCAGAAGGCCGGCATCTGCGGCACCGACCAGCACATTTACCGCTGGGACGCGTGGGCGCAGCGGCGCGTGGTGCCGCCGCTGGTGGTCGGTCACGAGTTCATGGGCGTCGTGGCGGCTGTGGGCGAGGGGGTGCGCTCCGTGCGCCCCGGCGACCGCGTCTCGGCGGAAGGGCACATCTCGTGCGGCTACTGCTTTCAGTGCCGCACCGGCCAAGCGCACATCTGCGAGCACGTGAAGATCATCGGCGTCGACCGCGACGGCGCCTTCGCCGAGTATCTCGCGATGCCGGAGTTCAACGTCTGGAAACTGGACGCGGCGATTCCCGACGAGTTCGCCGCCGTCTTCGACCCGCTGGGCAATGCGGTCCACACGGTGATGGAGGCGGGCGTCAGCGGAAAGACGGTGGTGATCACCGGCGTCGGCTCGATCGGCTTGATGGCGATCCCCGTGGCGTGCGCCGCCGGCGCCGCCGCCGTGATCGCCGTCGACGTGAACGCCGAGAAGCTGGCGTTGGCGGAACGCCTGGGCGCGGACGCGGTGCTCGACGCGCGCGACGCGCAGGTGGTGGAGCGGATCCTCGCGCTCACCAGCGGCGACGGCGCCGACGTGCTCTTGGAGATGAGCGGCAGCGGCCAGGCGATCAACCTCGGCTTGGCGGCCGTGCGCAACGGCGGACGAGCCGCGTTGCTGGGCATCCCCTCCGACGACGTGCAGCTCAATCTGGCCGAGCGCATCATCTTCAAAGGACTCACGGTGCTGGGGATCAACGGGCGCAAGATGTTCGAGACCTGGTACCAGACGCAGGGGCTGGTCAAGAGCGGACGCATCGATTTGGGCCCCATCATCACGCACGTGCTCCCGTTCGCGCGCTTCGAGGAGGCCTTCGCGCTGATGCACGAGGGGAAGGCTGCGAAGATCGTTCTCGACGTGACGCACGCGCAGGAGGAGAAGCGATGAACGCGGCGTTCGACCGGCGGCTGGGCGAGGAGTTGGCGGCGCTGAAGTCCGCGGGAACCTACAAGCACCTGCGCCACCTGACGACGCCCATGGCGCCCGAGGTGAAGATGGAGGAGGCCGGCGAGGTGCTGGTGCTCTCCAGCAACAACTACCTCGGCCTGGCCGACGACCCGAAGGTGATCGAGGCGGGTGTCGCAGCCCTGCGCAAGTACGGCGCGGGCACGGCCAGCGTGCGCTTCATCTGCGGCACGTTCGACATCCACCGCGAGCTCGAGGAGCGCTTGGCGACGTGCTTCGGCTTCGAGGCGGCGCTGACGTACGTCTCGTGCTGGAACGCCAACACGGGTCTCATTCCCACGATTGCCGTCGAAGGCACCGCGATCGTCTCCGACGAGCTCAACCACGCCTCAATCATCGACGGCTGCCGCCTGGCCACGCAGTCCAAGCGCCTGCGCTATAAGCACGGCGACATGGCAAACCTGGAGGCCCAGCTGGCGAGCCTGCCGCGCGAGATGACCAAGTTCATCATCACCGACGGCGTCTTTTCGATGGAGGGCGACCTTGCGAAGCTGTCGGAGATCGCGGAGCTGGCGGAGCGCTACAACGCGGTGACCATCGTCGACGACAGTCACGGCACCGGCGTCATGGGGAGGAGCGGGCGCGGCACCATCGAGCACTTCGGCCTCGAGGGGAAGATCGACATCCTCACCGGGACGCTGGGCAAGGCCCTGGGCGGCGCGGCGGGCGGCTTCGTCTGCGGATCGGCCAATCTGATCGACCTGCTGATCCAGCGGTCCCGCCCCCAGCTCTTCTCCAACGCCCTGCCGTGCACGGTGGCGGGGAGTGCCCTCGAGGCGCTCACTCAATTGGAGACGCGCCCGGAGCTGGTGGACCGGCTGCGCGAGAACACGCGCTGGTTCCGAGCGGCCCTCCGCGAGATCGGCTACCGTCCGTTGGACGGAGAGGCGGCCATCATCCCGATCATCGTCGGCGAGACGTCGTTCGCCATCGCGATGAGCGAGCGGCTGTTGCGTGAGGGGCTCTTCGTCACGGGTTTCGGCTTTCCGGTGGTTCCGGAGGGAACGGCGCGCATCCGCGTGCAGATGTCGGCGGGGCTGGACCGCGGCCAGTTGGAGCGGGCGCTGGACATCTTCGAGCGCGTGGGGCGCGAGCTGGGCATCTTGACGCCGGCGTCCTGAGCGGGCGCGTCTAGCCGGGCGCGTTCGGGGCACTCGAAGGATGCGCGCGGCGCGCCGCCGCCGGGTGGGAGGCGCGCCGCGCGATCATGTGTCCGAGCCG
>Ga0307372_10013300_pt1 | contig 10655 bp, 4 predicted proteins | sample OX1MG_FD_202533 | JGI IMG/M metagenome (GOLD analysis project Ga0307372, IMG submission 202533) | Soil microbial communities from Risofladan, Vaasa, Finland - OX-1 | ecosystem: Environmental > Terrestrial > Soil > Coastal area > Acid sulfate soil | place: Finland: Risofladan, Vaasa | collected... | reverse complement strand
GTAGCCCGCAACGCTTTGGGAAGGAATAACGGCACTTCCGCCTGTTGGAAATGGATCTGGAAAGGAAAACAGCGGAGATCCATCACTGAGGCTATTAATGTAGGTTTCTGCTAACTGAAAGGGCCCCACGCCTTGAAGCCGCGCATAGTCGCCCAAAGTCTCGGTGTACGTCCCATATCCACCCCGGATGACCGTGCGATCTGTAAGACGATAAGCAACTCCAAGGCGGAACCGGAAATTATCTTTCGCCGGATTGGGCGCTACCTGGCCGGCCACAACATTGATGCCACCGGGATAAAGGGGACTGACTTTGCTCAGCGCATTTGCCGGAACAACGACATCGCCCGTCGTGGGATCCCACCGATACATTAAGCCGTCCGCGTAGGTCGACGGTCCGAAATAATCCCAGCGCAGGCCGTAGTTCAGCGTCAGCTTTGGAGTCATCTTAAACGCATCTTCCACGTAGTAACCCATTTCGTAGTAGCGACTGGTCCGCCCGACAAGGGGATTCAAGCGAGAACTTGTTCGAGGCAAGCCAAGGAGGAAATCCGCATAGGCATTCCCGGTAAAGCTGCCGTCGAAGGTAAAGTTTCCGTAACTCCCTGTGGGTACCTGGCTATTGAAATTGCGGAACGTTTTGACTTCGCCTCCGAATTGGAGCACGTGGCGGCCCATCGAATGCGTGACATCATCGGTAAATTGATGGATGTTTTCATTGGTGATGACTCCCCCGGGCTGCTGGAATAAATTACTCACCCCGGTAATTGACATCTCAGGGAAGCCCATCGCCTTGAGGCCCTGCGGATTGACGCCCTCAAGGCCGATCGCCGCCACCGCCTGATCTCCCGTCGTAGGAGTCACACCATCGGTTGTAATGCCGTCCTGGATGTTGTTGTGGTTCCATCCCCAACGGAAGTTGTTTACCCAAGTCGGTGAGAAAGTATACGTATCAGAGACAACCACCGAGAAGTTATACCGATTTCTCGTCCATGTCCCCACCTGGGGAAAGCTGCCAGCAAGAACATAGGGAGTGGTGCGGTCCTCGTATCTGCCGAAAATGGAATGCTTCGGGGAAAAGTTGTGGTCAACCCGTCCGGTCCAATAATCTCCCCTGTAAAGGTCTGAAGGGTGAGGGAATGAATATCCAAAATTATTCGCCGTGATACCCGGGGCGCCTTGATTGGCCTGAGGAATATAGAGTTGCTGAACTTTTCCCGAAGTCGCATTAATCCGATCGGACGGGATGATGTTGCCCTGAAATGGCGAGCCAGTGGTCGGGTCAATGATTTGAATCGGATTGGCCAGCGTCAGCAACTGCGAGAAATCCCCGCCTCGCTCTGCAAGAGAGGGAACATTCTCGTTATAGAAGCTGGAAGCGGGGATTCGATCAAAGTAATATGCGGCATAGAAGAACGTTCGGTCCTTCTGGATTGGTCCGGCGACTTGAACTCCTCCCTGATGCGACTTGAACGACGTCTTTTTGGGTGTCAAGGGGTCGCGAGCATTCAAGGCAGAGTTGATCATATCGTACCAGACCTTGCCGTGGAACTGGTTTGATCCGCTCCGGCCCGTCATACTGAAATTCACCGCCCGACTGAACTGGGCCGTCGAGTTGGTTGCAATAATCCGCAAATCGGTGTAGTCGTTCATGTTCTGGACCAGGTTATAGGTGCCGTCATTTTCAACACCGTCCATGGATTCTTCAACCTGATTGCTCGGTATCCCGGCAATCGTCATGCTGAAGCCTCCCTGGTTTGTCTGAACCAAAGGCGCCGTTAGCATAATCGCCGATGGGAACCGAGGGATGCCCATAGGGCTCAGGGTGTATTTTTCGTGCGAAACACCGCCAACAATCTGACCATTTTCCGTTGAAATCACCGCCGCACCGGCTTTTACCGTCACCTGCGTACTTACGGAACCCACGCGTAAAGTGGCGTCGATGCGTCGTGTTTCGAACCCGGTGATCACAATATCGCTAGCGACAAACGTTTGGAATCCTTTGGCTGTGCAGCTCAACTGAAACGTTCCGGGGTGCACATAGGGCATCTCATAGTCACCGTTCGCGTTCGTGGTCGTCTTTCGCACGGTATTCGTCGCCACATTGGTGAGGACAATCTCCGCATTCGGGACCACCGCGCCCGTTGCGTCGGCCACGGTCCCCCGAATCGTTGCTAAATTCGTTTGGGCTGGTAACGTTGAAACAAACATAGCCCCCGCAAGAATCAGAAGCCCGAGAATCAGCCGTGGCCTCTCAATCATCGATGGGTTAAGCCCCATGACAGCTCCTTCCAAACAACTCGTTTTATTGTTCTACAATGTAAACCACTCGCCCTTGATTCGCGATACTCTATCATCCATAGCCACATCTTGCAAGCACAAACTTTGGACGCCCTCTTGCCCCAAAATCCCAGCCCAGCGTCGACTCGATCCGTGGGGTAGGCAGTAACCCGGAGCGAGTGATAGAGCGTTTATTATTAACACAAAGTTCGACAGCGCCCGGAAATCGCGTCCCGAATATCACACCACAATACGCCAGGCCGGATTAACTGTCCAATTAATACTCATTGTCCGGATGATAAAACCATTTTAGTGGTGGTCCGCATAGTGAACCACTGACATCACAGAAAGGCGCATCGCTTTCCTGTTTTGGGCAATGCCGCACCTGACAGGATTCTCATTTTCACAAAATCACGGCAACCCGCATCTTCATCTGAGCCAACCCCCGAAATAAGGCTCTCGAACCCGAAGAGGCTGGTTCCGAAGCGCGAAAGAAGCGGAAGCGCCATCCGCTCGTACATGGACGGGCCCAGTCAAAACCCAGGCCCTTCGTCCGTCTGGAACTGCGGATCAATTCCTTGCTGGTGCCCCTTGTTTGATCGGCTCCCTTGTGCGCTCCAATCGGCATGAATTCGATGACAAATCATGGGGACAGGAAACTCATCCTCAAGCTCTACGGTTGAACAACCCCTATCCGGCGGTATTCCTGGTATTTTTGCCTGTACTCCTGCTTGTAATGCTCGACGACCGTTTCGAAGCTCAATGGGGCTGTCCCTGGTGCGATCCTTCCTTTCACATTGACTTCTCGAGTGCTGGACGAAAAAACAAGTTCACCGCCCCGAACGCTGATCGGCTGACCATCTGCATCGGCGTGACTCAGGCTGTAAAACCAGGGAATTGGAATAATGATCCGCACTGGCGCCTTCCGGAAATGATTGGAGAGGTTCACCGTCCACCCTGTAGAATTCGCCCTCAGTGTGGCACTGACCGGACCAAAGACGGTGGGTTCATTCACGATATCGATGCTCTTGCCCGGTTGTAACCATGCAGGCGAGACCGCCGAGAAAAGATGCAACTCGTCCCTATATTCCCGTACCAGCATATTGCGCATCAACTCGACAATCGTTGCCGACGTTGAGCCGTCGGGCATGATATTCCAATCCATAAAGTCTCTCGTGCTCCAGGGGTAAGTCCCAAACTCTTGTGTCGCCTGGGTCGATGAGGTGTGCAACAGCAAGGCATAGAGATCTTTCACCGTCAGATCCTGGTCTTTTGGATCATCCCGCACTAACTGATTTTCGGAGTTATCAGGGGTATGCCAATAATGCAATTGCGCGGCGGTGCTGAAAACGTAACTTCCGTCCCTTTCATCGAGGGCCCGGGGCCAGACATAAGGGAGAATTCCTTCTTGATAGGTTGCCCTGGATTTCTGGATCGTGGCCGTCACTCGAGGGTCAAAGGGACCAAAGAGCGGTTCCGGGTAGAGCGTGTGCAGGTTGTCCCAATCGTTGCCTTTCAAGGTGTGATCCAGACAGGGTGGGATGTAGCCTCCCGTCTTTGCCGTTTGTGCCGCGAGTTGCTTTTCAAACGCATCCCAGAAACGCCGGTACTCGGCCTCGAAACGGGCACCCTCTTCGGGTTTTCCCAGCGCTTGTGCCATACGAACCGCGCTGCGGATTCCGACGAGGGTCCAGATATCCTGGCCTGTCTGGTGGCAGCCCGCGAGTTGGGCATCGTCGGCGATCGTTGCGGGGGGAATCAGGCCCAATGGATCGGCGTGCGTTATCTGTACCTCCCAATTCATGGCTTTCACGACAGCCGGGTAAACTTGTTGAAGGAAGGCTTCGTCTCTTGTCAACCGGTAGTGGCGGTCCCATGCCCAAAGCACATGGCCGAATGATTCCCACAAGTCGTGCTCGAGCACAAACGATCCGTCCGGAGATTGAATCTTTAAGGCATATAACAGAGCCTTGGCGGCAATCTTTTCCTGCCCCATATCGTCAAGAGCGATGTTCATCAGAGACGTATCGGTGGGGAAGTATCTGTGGTACTGAAATTTGTTGACATTCGGAATATAGTTATCGCCGACCTTATCGATCGCCAGCAATGAAAAGATTGTGTTGGCGAGCAGCACATTCTGCACCTTCTGTTCGGGGAAACGGAGGGGTGGTGAATCGTTGACCAAATGAGTCCACAGGGTAACTTCTTTTCGGAAAAACTGGTCGTAATCAGCGGCCTGAACGCGTTGTGAGTCCGGCGAAGACTCGGGTATGGGGACAATTGGTATCTTGAACGTGAGCGTCTCACTCTGGCCGGGCTGGAGCGGGATGCGATACATCACCATTCCCATGGGAGTGTCCGGGCCGAGACTGAGTTTAGGATCCAACTCACCTTCAACCTGGCCCGAAAGATAGCGATACAAGCGATATCCGCTGTCGCGCTGGGTGATGGTGCGCTCATACGGTGCTGGACTCGATGGGAACAGGTATAGCAAGCGGCCATCACGCATCAGGGCATGGCGCTCGAAGGAGTACCGCCAGTGGGGATTAAACACTGTTTGCCCTTCGGTGTATTGCTTCGGAATGAGGTCGAAGCGCTGGTTGAACCGGTAGTCGGGAGGCTCATGCATCTTTGTGTTGGGAGGTGAAAATCGAAAGGCTGAGCTCAAAAAGGCTGTGCGTTGCTCTTTATCTTTATTCTGAAGCTGAACCCGAATGAAATTGATCGGCAAACCTTCCAATTGACCGCCCAAATCTGCGCCCAATATCGTGAAGTTGTAGCTCACTCCATTTCGTTCGAAGTCGTATTGCACAATGGGTAGATAGCCCTGATAGAGGGTTTTGACCCGTTGGTTCACGGGCTTGGGAGGGTTCCCCACGAAAAACATCAGCTCTCCAAAACCGGTATTGACATACCCTTCCGGTGTCACCTCCGAAGCAACAGGATCATAGAGAGCCCCGACCACATCGGTGGGGTGCCAGAAGTAGCAGAACGGTTTCCCGGATGTATCGATGCTGGGATTGAGTATGCCTCCGGTGATTTGACCCTGGAGGTTATGGGAACCTATCACGCATAGCAGGAGGACCAAAACCCCTCTCAGGATTGGTTGAACGGACATCCGGCCCATTTTCTAACCTCCACAACAAAAAGTACTCTTAAAAGGTCGCGTTCCCGTTTACCGGCACTTCAATCAGAGACTTTCTCCTTGTAGCACCCCTATGTTCTTTAAGAACCTTCAGGGCTGGCCATCTTCAGACTTTGATGGCTCATTTGTTGGGGAACTAGCTCGGCCAGAATCTCAGAGCCCTGCTCTGCCGAACCAGAACCTTAACTCGGCGGAAGGTGCCGCCATCCCTTTATCAGTCGAGTTGAGGTGGCACGTCACCGTAACTCCATGGAGTCGACCCGATACCAGCGGATATGGGCCTGAACGGCGGCGCCTTGGGCGGCAGCAGAACCTTGCCGGGGTGCATGCGGCCGATAATCTCAAGCCCTGCGTCCACCATCTGTTTTCCGGCCGTCACTTCCAGATTGGTGTAACTGGTCAGTCGGGTTTCATAACCCCCGCCGTGCGGCCCAAGAGCCTCCTCGGTCGGCACATAACCCACAGCGCCGTTTGCGTAGGAGACTACGAATGTCTCGGGGAAGGGACTTTGGGCTTTCAGGTGGAGCCCATATTCACAGAAGAGTTCCGCTGGGTTTGATACGAAAACCGCAGGCCCCACCTGAATGGCTTGCACTTCGGCCTCGACGATTGGGTGCTCCTTCACAAGGTAATCCAGCAATACGGTTTCCTTAGCGAAAACCCATTTAGTCTTGCCCACTGCCTGGGGACTCTTCTTGACCAATTCATAGGCTTCCCGAACGTGTTCAGGACTGGGAACACGCCTCCTGATATGCAACGCTTTCGAGGCTGCGTTTAGCGGTCCCAGGCCACCCGGTACCATCGTCAGCATAACTTTTACCGCTTCGGCGCCCACGCGCCCTCCCACGAATTCAGCCCACTCTCGCTCCTGCGGCTCGGCGTATCGGCTTAAATTGTCAACCTGGGTTATATCGCCTGCTGCGCCTTGCAGGAACACCACCGGGGCTTCAGCTCCCATTCCCCCGCGAATGACCTTTTCCATGTAGTAAATCCAATTGGCGGAGGACTCTTTGCCAGCGGGGTTTGTTGTGGCGTGGCAGGTGAAGTTAACGACGCACCCCAGCCATCGTCCCGCCCGATCCCAGGCACCCACTACACCAACCCGCGGATCAGTCGGTCCCGCGAAACCGATGATGTCCGGATTGCCCTGGCCCGGGTGGGTGTAGGTCAGTCCATTCTTCATCCGAAGACGCCGGTTGAACGCAACCTTATCCTCGATTCCCGTTCCAACCCCGCAATAAGCCTCCACACGGTTGTTGTTCGCGTCCCAAACGGCGCCAACAATCTGCTCGATGACCCGCTTGAGGTAGCCAGCGTTTGCGTCAGGTGACTCGTCGTAAGCCAGGTGCTGGACGAAAGCCGAGGCATGGTCGTATTGCCCGGGTTGTACATTGGCGACCGGACCTGCGGAATGGTTGTGAGCAGCTCCCACCAAAACCGCTACCGGAGGGATCCCGCAACGCTCCTGGATTTGTGCCCTCGCCGCCTGGACCACCTGCCCGGGAATGATGAGCGAGTCCGTCCCCACCAGAGCTACACGCATCATGCCATCATCGAAAACCGCAGCTCGAACCTTGCACTGGTCGTGAAAACCTGTAATGTAGGAAGGGGTATAATCCCCCGGAGTTTCCAATCCGATGTCCGGTGTGATGTCGCGTTCAGCAAAACCAACCCTAAGCATCTTGCCCTGCACGGACCCATTCAACTGACCGAAGTACTCTGGCACCATCGTCGCAGACTCCGGCGGGGGAGTCGCACCGTCCGTGCTTTCCCGACCTTCCAAACCAGAGCTCCCTAGCGCAATGGCGCTCCCGAACAACGCGTTTCGCTTGAAAAATTCCCTTCGGTTCATGCACTTCACCCCTCTTCTCGAAATTGCCCCGCTCCTAAAAACGTTTTAAAGGACCCCCTGCCCTGGGAAAGGCAAAGCAATTCACGTTCCTGCTGCAGGCGAACGTCCTCCATGCGCCCGAAATCTCGATCTCGAATCGCTGTCCTTGAAAAAAGGAAATTCTACAGACGCCGATTGACGAACCTACGCCACGCGGCGAACTCAGCATCTCGAATCACAGCGCCCGTGACTGCTGTCCCCCGTGTAGCGGTTAGTTTGAGCCGGGAACGTTGAAATAAATATAGCCTCTGCCTGGACTGGCAGCCCGAGAATCAGCAAGCTCTCTCGATGACCGAAAGCCTGAGTGTCATGTCGAGTCCTTCCGCACAGTTCGGGTTTTTCATTGTTTTACTATGTAAACCACATGTCTGCACACTGAAGTTATTTATCACCCGGACGAATGCCTGTCAAGCGCTAACTTGGGCGCTCTCTTGCCCCAAAATCCCAGCCCAGCGTCGGTCCGATCTGAAGGGTTGGGAGCATCCCGGGGAGAGCGTATGCGCGTTTATGATTGCATAACAATCTGCAAGAGTTTCGTTCCAATTTCCTTCCGTGTGTCTTGGAATCACGCCTCCACAACGAGACCACATTAAGCTGGTCAAGATTGTCTGTCAAATTAATAGTAATATTCCAAATAATAAAACCTTTTTTAAGGTTGGTCTGCATAGTGAAACTTTAACTTGGCTGAGGACCGTGTCGTTTGCAGTTCCAGGCAATGCCGTACCCACCAGGGTTCCCATTTTTGAAGAATCATGTTGTCAAGGGCGACCGAGCATCCACAGGCCATCTTCCAGCGCGCAGAAACACGATCCTCGGTTATTCGTTAAGAGATACTTGAAGCCCGTCGACAGGGTGAACTCGAAGAATTTCGGCCTGCGGCGCGATCTTGTCTGGCGAATCAGGACGGCTAACTTCATAGACTGATCTTTCTGTTGACGATTGACCTTACCTTGTTAAATCCCGGAGTGAATATTGGCAGTTCGGGCTATAATAATATCTGTGCGCATCGTTTACCGGTGGCATGGGGGATTTCAAAGTCTACTGCCTGCAATTAATACCTAAGAAATATTTCAGCGTCAATAGAAGGGACCACTTGGATTCCAAGTACTTGTGACATAATGCCTTCGAGCTGGTGAGCCCCGTTTTCGCAGGCAAAATACGACTTCTGTATCCCGAGGGCCGTCAATTCAATTGATCGTTGGTTGCTATGGCTAAACAACGTGACAACAATTACCTTAAGGTTGTTGCCAAGACTTTTGCCGTGATTGAGGCCCTGGGCCAGAAGCGCGATGGCGTTGGGTTGAGCAACCTATCGCGCATGGTCAAACAGCCGAAAGCAACAGTCTTCAGAATCCTATACACGCTCTCCCAATTGGGGTACGTCGAACAAAACCGGGTGTCTGGAACTTACCAGCTGAGTAGCAAGGCATGGTGGTTCTGGAAGGAAGAAGTGCGGGAAACCATTAAACGAGTTGCCCGACCGTTTCTAGGGAGACTCCTGAACCAATTTGAACAGACCGTGAACCTCGGTTTACTGGACCGGGATCGCGTGCTATACATAGAAGTCCTTGAGGGTCTCAGGTCAATTCGGATGTCAGCGACAGCCAACACTTACGCCCCTTTACACTGCACCGCACTCGGGAAGGTGATGCTTGCATTTCTTAAGCCAGAAGCAGCAGAAGAAGTTATGTCGAAGCTTCTCCTTTCAAAGTTGACCAGCAAGACGGTCACTTCGATACCTGCCCTTCGAAAACAACTCCAAATAGTTCGGTCACGAGAATATGCTGTAGATGATCAGGAGACGGAACGCGGGGCTCGTTGCGTTGCATCTATTGTTTTCGATTCCGAGGGCACCCCTCTTGCGGCAATTAGTGTATCTGGCCCTGTTACCCATGTCTCCTCCCGGCGTGTCAAGGAGATCGCGCATGCTGTCATCGAAGTCTGTCGCGAGATTTCGAGCCAACTTGGACACTTGCCCTGATCCTGGCTTGTCCGGAAGGTCTCCCAAGAATCGTTGGAGGTGAGCGGCGGTCCGATTCATTTTACGCCACCTCCTGTTGAACGAACACTCCCTTCTGGTCTAAGGCCGCTTTCAGCATCCACAGATCCTGGTAACCCATGAAAGTTTTGTTCGGTCATGAGCAGCGCCGCGGCGGCCCAGCGCAGCACCATCTTGCCGTTCCGCCAGCGGCTCACCTCCAACGACGAGCGCGACACCTTCCCAAAGTCATAATCGCGGCACAGGGTTCGACCGAAAACCCTCTGGGGGGGGAATGCCCAGTTGCCAAAGTAGACCCTTAGTGACTCCGCAGCATAAAGCGAAGTCGCTGAGCTCCTGTATAGTCGGCGACACTTCTGCAGCTAAAATCCAAGCGCAGGCCGCGAGCCGGCTCACCTCGGCCGGCGTCCGCCCGGCGTCCACTTGCTTCAACGCCTCAATCGTCTGCGCTTCGCTGTGCTTCCCAATCGACATCGCTCTTCCCCTTTCTCCGTCCGAAATCATATTCGATTTCGTGCGGTTTTGGGGGAGCAGGTCACTCCCCGTCGGCCATACTCCGAAACACCTGGCAAGCGATTCTTCATGTTAGAATTCTTTTTGCCTTTTCACCTATTCCGATACTTACCAATAATGAATTCACACGCTATTCGTGCACATACTTTGCAGTGGGCGAAATTCTTACAAGAAGAACGCTTGTGGCATCTGAGAGATTTTTACCTTTACAATAAGCTGCGGAGTTGTGTATATAAAGGGCATCCAGTGAAACGATGGCGGCACGAAACTACATCGCGGCAATCGAAAGAACGCTGAAGGTTGTGGGGGCCTTCAATGGGCAACGCGACGTATCACTGGGAGAGTTGGCTTCACGGACGCGAATGATCAAGAGTTCCGTCTTTCGCATTCTTTATACCCTGGGCCAACTCGGCTACGCGGAGAAAGACACTCAAGGCCGCTACTCCCTGACATCTCGCTGGGAAAACCTGTGCCTTGGGGCTCAGCCCACCCGCGAACTGATCCGGCTTGCGGCTCCGCTGATGTCCATCCTGCTGAACCGTTTTAAGGAGACGGTCAATCTCGGGGTGATTGACGGTGGAGATGTGTTGTACATTTATGTACTCGAAAGCCCGCATGCTTTCCGCCTTGCGGCCCATGCCGGAATGCGAAGTCCTCTGTATTCAACCGCCCTTGGGAAGTGCTTGCTTTCGCGTCTGTCTGGGGAGCAGGTCGGCGCCGCCCTGAAAAAACACCCCATTCAACCGCTGACGGATCACACCGTCCGCGACAGAGCGGCCTTCAAACGGGACCTGGGCCGAGTAAGGGAGCAGGGCTTTGCCATCGATAAC
>Ga0307372_10013299_pt1 | contig 10656 bp, 9 predicted proteins | sample OX1MG_FD_202533 | JGI IMG/M metagenome (GOLD analysis project Ga0307372, IMG submission 202533) | Soil microbial communities from Risofladan, Vaasa, Finland - OX-1 | ecosystem: Environmental > Terrestrial > Soil > Coastal area > Acid sulfate soil | place: Finland: Risofladan, Vaasa | collected... | reverse complement strand
CTGTTTCGGTCAAACAGGCCCTCAGCGACTGAGGGCCGCCTGTTGAACCAGGGCGGCTGTGTTCCGGCGGTTGGCTCGGACCGCCCGTCTGTCACTCCGATTGGCGAGGAGCCGCCTCAACGTCTTCCTTGTGTCGTCGGCGGCCATCGGCGGGGCGAAGAGGTACCCCTGGATATGGTTGCAGCCCAGTCGCTCGAGAGCATCGCGCTGGTCTTGTCGCTCGACACCCTCGGCGTTGGAGGTAAGCCCGAGGGCGCGGGTGACGTCGATGACGCTTTGGACAAGTGCAGCCCCTTCCGGGTTAAGCGTGAGCTGATCGATGAAAGCCTTATCGATCTTGACGATGTCCACCGGGAGCGTGCCAAGGCGAGCAAGGGAGGAGTAGCCAGTGCCGTAGTCGTCAAGGGCGAGCCGCAGCCCGAGGTCCTTGAGGGCCAGCAGCCGGGCCAGGCCGGCATCGACATCGAGCATGAGGGTGGTCTCCGTGACTTCGAGAACCAGTGCGCTCGGACTCAAGCCCGAGTCTCGGAGGGCCCGCTCAACGGACTCGACAAGGGTGGGTTCAGCAAGTTGGCGGGGCGAGAGGTTTACACTGACGTAGAAGGCACTGTCGACGACTCCATCGTGGCGCCAGACTTGCGCTTGGCGGCATGCTTGATTGAGGACCCAGTCCCCAAGGCGGACGATCAGCCCAGTTGATTCTGCGATGCTGATGAAGTCGTCAGGGGATACCAGACCCCGGCGGGGGTGATGCCAGCGGACCAAGGCCTCGACGCCTGCGGGCGCGGCGGTGTGCGCGTCGACGATGGGCTGATAGAAGACTTCGAGTTGGCCGTCGTCGATGGCATGTCGCAGGTCGGCGGTCGTAGATAGACGCTGGAGCGCGTCATCCTGCATTCCGGGACGGGACATCTCAATGCGGTCCTTGCCGTTGTGCTTGGCCAGGTACATGGCCAAGTCCGCGTCGCGCATCAGGTCACCCGGTGCACCGCCGGGCCGGCTGAGGGCGATGCCGATGCTGGCCCGCACCGCCACATCGACCTCGCCGACCGGGAACGAAGCCACCAGAGACTCGGCCACGCGACTGGCGACCTCTTGGCCGGCTTGGGGCATCTCGCCGGACTCGACGAGTACGGCGAACTCGTCGCCGCCGAGCCGGGCGATTGTATCCCCATCGCGGGCGGATTGGGCCAGCCGCCGGGCGACAGCGACCAACAGCTCGTCTCCAGCATCGTGCCCGAGGCTGTCGTTGACGGTCTTGAACTCGTCCAAGTCAATGAACAACACCGCCACGGCCGTAGCCTCGCGCTCAGCACGGCGGACGGCGTGTGTGACGCGATCGAGGAACAGCGCCCGATTTGGGAGCCCCGTCAGCGCGTCACGAAAGGCCTGCTCGGTCAGTCTTCGTTGCAGTGCATCGCGTTCCACCATCGAGCCCGACAGTACGGTGACCGAGCTCGCTATCGCCTCCCCCAAGTGACCCGGAAGCGACTCCGCGAGCACAGGATCGTCAAAGTCGCAAGACGCCAGGGCTCGTCCTTTGGCTTCAAGCAGACGCAGGTTGGCGGTGAGGTCGTTCAACGCCGAACCTAACTGCCTTGTCTCGTGCGGGCCGCCGACCGGGCTAGGGCGTGCAGGGATGTGGCCGGCGCTCACCGATCGGGCCGATGCGGCCAACCTCCGCAGCGGTCCCGTGATTGAGCGGGCCAGCCCGAGAGCAAGTGCGCCGGCCAGCAGTCCGAGTAAGCCACTCCCGGTGAGCCATCGGAGATACGTCGCTCGCGCGGACGACTGCAACGATCCAGCCGCCTCCTTGACCCGCTCGCTGGCGGTGGTGACTATGCCGAAGAGCCCGGTGGAACGGGTCACGGCACCCTTGAATGCCGTCACGAGCGGGATGGTGCCGACCGGGAGTGCCCGGCCCTGTTCGACCGTGGTCACCGTCTGGTTGTAGACACCGACGTCTTGGCTGGACGTCAACTTCTTCCAGGTACCCGCGATGGCGGGATCGGGCGCGCTGGCGAGGGAAGCGGCGGCCGCAGCGTACCGGGTGGTGTCGCTGCCAAGGAGGACCAGTGTCGGGGTCGCCTGACCGGCAGTGCTGAGGATCATCTCCGCGACATCGGTGGCCTCGGCGGCGCCGTATTGCAACGCGTCGGTGGCGGCCTTCAGCGTCCCCAGCGTGACCGCCAGCCGGTTGCCACCAGCGACCTGGGCGGCCGCCAAGCCAAGATCTGACAGCCGAGCCCCCAGTACCGCGGCTAGCTGGGCGTCGAAGCCGGCATAGGTCTGCAGCGCGGCGCTCAGGCCAATGGCGCCGACGCCGACTTGAGAGCGCACGGTCTTGACGGCTCCCGCAGCCACCGGGGAGGAGACACCCAAGGCGGCCAGAGCGGCATCAGTGGCCGGTCGAGCCACCGCGGTGGTTGTCTCGGGGCCGTAGCCGAGAAGCTTGGAGATCACCTCGGGTGCCACGTGGAACCGCGAGCTCCAACCCGAGGTACTGACCGCTACCTCCTCGTTGGTAAGCGCTTGGCGAAGCCGAACCAGGGCGTCAATGGCCGGCACTTGGCGTCCGATGCGAGCCGCGGCGGCCGTGCCGGCGCGGTATCGACCGACGCTCTGAGTTGCCAACAGCGCTATGGCAACGAGGGGGACCATTGCCAGGACCAGGAGGCGTGTGGTGACGCCCGATTGGAGGAGACGCGATACGCCGAGTGCCAATCGCCGATGCAAGGATCTCCCGGCCTCTTGGGTCCGTGAGGTCATGTCGACACCCTCGTGTCCGCCTCGGGGTCGAGGCGTTCGTGTTGGGCGGCTCCCATCCCGGACTTGAACGTCACGTAGCACGCCCGCCCGGCGGCCTTGGCCTGGTACAGGGCGATGTCGGCGTCGCGTAGAAGGTCGGCCGCGCTCGGCCGAAGGCCGACGGCGATGCCGATTGAGGCCGACACCACCAGGGGTTGGGTGACCCCGTCGAGCACGAAGGGCGGTTCCAGTGCGCTCAGGAGGCGTTGGGCCAGAAACTCTGGGCCCTCGGCGAGTGAGTCGTCCCCGGTCAACACCACGAATTCGTCGCCGCCCAACCGGGCCAGGGTGTCGCTGGAGCGCAACACCAGGCTCATCCGTTCGGCCACCGCGCATAACAGGCGGTCGCCAACCGGGTGACCCAGGGTGTCGTTGACCCGCTTGAAGTAGTCGAGGTCAATGAACATGGCGGCCAGGGAACCTGACTCTCGGCGGGCCCGGGCCAGCATCTGGATGGCCCGGTCCTGCATCAAGGCGCGGTTGGGCAGGCCAGTGAGGGCGTCATGGAGCGACTGGTGGCGCAGCTCGGCGGTCTTGGCGTCGACCAGGCGCACGGCCCGGTTGCGGGCACCGATCGCCAGCCACAACATGGCCGCCACCAGCAAGGTGAGGATCATGCCAATCAGGGTCACCGTACGAGCCTGGCCCGCCGCTGCCACCCGGGCCACGTTGGCTGAGGTGCTGAGTTCCAGAGTCCACTGGCCGTCGGCGGTGAGGGTAGAAACATGGCTCAGCGCCGGTCCCCGGAACGCAGGGGGCTGCTGGGCCACCATCACGTCTCGGCCCCCCTCGTCCCAGCGCAGGGTGAGGGCCAGGTCGGGGTGACCGCGCATCAGGTCTCGAACGATCGACGGCCCGTCGAAGAGCACCGATGTCCAGCCGACGAGCTGGGCTTGGCGCTCACTGGCTGTCTTGGGCGAGCCCGCGTACACCGGGGCGAAGAGCATGACCATGAACCCTGACATCCGGGACGGCGCGGCCGCCCTCTGGGTTGCGTGGGACACCGACACCGAGGTGCCGGTTGGACCAGCCAGGGCCACGGTGGTGCTCCGACCGATGCTCAACAGGCTCACCGCACCGCTGGACGCGCTCTCCTCCAGCGGTATGCGAGTGAGTTCGACCGTACAGAGATCCAGGCCTGGCGCGGTAGTTATAGCTACCGCGCCGGGAACGGTGGCTCCGAGGCGCGAGAAACAGTAGTAGGTCCGGTCACCTGGGGGCAGGACGTCGAAGGGGCCGGACGCGAGCTCCATCGGATCCCTCGTCATGAGGGTTGCGAAGGCCGCCAATCCGGCTTGGGGTACCCGCACCTGGTACCCGGCGGACAACAGCCCAGGGTAGCGATTCAGTGTGGCCCGATCGAACCACGCCTTGAACTGAGCGTTGGTCATTTGCGGCAACATCGCCATGGTGGCGGTCTGGGAGGCCAGCAGATCGGCGTCGCGGCTCAACTGTGCAGCCACCGCCGTGGTCAGGTCCGACGCCATGGCATTGAACTGCACCGTCTGGTCCGCTATCACCCGGTTGCGCTCGGCCAATCCGGCGGCCAGCGACGCCGCCGACCCGGCGGCGAGCACCACCACGACGACCAGCGTGAGCAGCAGCCGACCGTGGCCCGGCCGGCTTCCGCGCCCTACGGACTCGACTACAGGTTCGGCGCCGGTGGCGCCTGACCCATCTTGGGGAACGGAGGGAACATCGACGGTCCCGGAGAGCGACTTGGTCGTGGTGCTCAGAACTGGTGTCGTGGCACTTGGGACCATGGGCTCTCTCGTCTCAGCGCAGTCAGCTACAGATAGTGTCGGCGCGAACGCTCGTCGCGCATAGGGTCGAAAGGCCCCGTCTGGCCGGGACGGGTGACTCGTCGTTGAGTCTCACCCTGGAGTCCTCGGCGTTCGGCGCCTGTATCAACAGAGCCGGAAGTCCCAAACCCCTGTGATGCGTTCGCGCTAACTCGGCTCTGAGGCAGCCCGGTCCGCTGCGGGGCGGAGGCGTAAGCAGTCGGGCCCAAATCGGACGACGGATCACATTTGCCCCGGTGAGAGTAGAGCCCGCCCGCGTCGATCGTTGTCGTGAGGACGCCAGTTACCCGGCGAGTGCAACAAGGTCCCACGGCGTCCCAGAATGTGTATCTCCATGCATCCTAGGGTCCGCGTCGCCTGCCGCGTGTTGACGGAACACCGCGAGACCGCCGTCGAAGAGGGCCGGGAACTTTCTCAAGCGACACAGATCACTCCATCGGGGCGCAAGGCTTTCGTCGGACTCGGCACCGGGGGCGTCCGGAATCGACGGTTCCGGCGTGGCTCCGAGGGCTGCGCGGGCAGCTCATATCGCTCGCGGTTCCGCTCAGGTGGTTATGACTGCCGATCCATCGCCTCAGGACGCGTGGATCGGCAAGACCCTGAGCGGTGTGGGTAGGTGCTCGGACAGGAGCTCGAGGTCCTCCTGGTCAGCCGTGCGAACGCTCAACCCGGTCCGCTCCGCTGTGATGGTGAGGTGACCATCAACTACATCGGCCGTCCCGGCCCTGCCTAGCAGCGCCCCAACGGCATGTGCCTCCTCACCAAGGAACGGCTGAACGTCACACCCTCGTAGGAAGCGCCGGAGCTGGGCCTGTTGGGGCAGTCGGCTGACTTGAGCGACGACGGGAGCGGTCGTGACGGGCACCAGACCGAGCTCCAGGCGGGCCCGGTGGTCCGCCCAGACGGAACGGTCATAGCGGTCGGCGGCAATGAGGACACCGGTGTCGTAGACAACGCTCATGCCGAGCGGGCCCGGGTCAGGTCGGCGACCTCCTGGGTCACCCGGCGCCGGGCCGCCTCCCGCTCGGCGTCAGTGAGCGACCCATGCTCTTGCTCCCACTCGGTCACCGCCCTGAGTCCGTCGCGGACCAGAAGGGCCCGTCGGGCTGCTGCGGTCATCCAGGCAGAGACGCTGACCCCTTCGTCGGCCGCGGCGGCCACGACCTGTTCGTGCACGGCGGCGTCGACAGTGATCGCCATCTTGGGCGAGGGCTTGCCACGAGGCATGGGCCAACTCTACTACTGGGGTAGTAGAGTTTTAAGGTCCACTCGCTCAGTGGCTGCGGTTCGCGACCCTGTCGGCGAGCAGCGCTCCGGCCGACCGCTATCGCCAGCCTGATCGATCCATAAGCACCTTTCGCCCGGGGGGGTGGGGCGACATCGAAGAGCAGCGGCCGCCCCGAGCGACGGCTCGGTGAGCGCTGGGCCGATGGCGGAAGAGACCCCTGTCGCTCGCTGGAAGAGTCGACGGCCCTCCCGGCGGAGAGGGCGATTTGGATCGGCTTGCCTATGGACGGCGATGACAGGCTGTTCGTGTGCCTTCAGGAGTAGACGCTGTGGCTGAGGCCCGATGTCCCCCGCTCCTCCCTTCTAGGCGGCCCGGACGGCGCCAACAGTGAGTAGATCTCCAGAGGCGGCGATGGGAATCGAACCCATGTGCGGGGCCTTGCAGGCCCGGTTCTCGGGCGACGTCTGCCCAGGTCAACCGGCATAAATTTAGTTGGGCCGGCGTCGCGTGGAGCGAAAAGCGAGCGGGTCGGGCCCCCTCCGTCGCAGGCGCGGACCAACCGGACCTCGTGGAGCCGATTCGCTGGGTCTCTGCGGTTGGTGGGTAATACCCAACCGGGCCTCCCCAGTCCGCCGCTCAGCCGCGAGGGCCCGTACCAGAGCCGGCACCCACTACAGGGCGCGGACGTAGGACTTGGGCCGGCTGCCCAGCAACGACAACATCGAGAACTCAGCCAAGTCGAAGTGGGATCACGACCAGATCCTGTCGACTGCCATCTTTGGCCGAAAGGTCGAAGACCTTGAGGGTCACCGGTCCGGCTGCGGCCGGAATGGCAACCATCGCGTTGAAGCTGCCTCGGGTTCCAGTACCGGAAGTGGCGTGGACGACCTGTGATACCAGTACGTGGCCATCCTCAGGGGCCACCTCGACCTGGAAGGTGGCTTCGAACACATTGGCGGTCCCCCAGACCGAAAGCGAGCTGGTCACCCGACATCCCGGCGTCGGCGCCTCGACCAGGACGGCAGGAGTTACCGACTCGAAGCTCGATCGGGTGGCAGGACGGTCCAGAACCACTCCCTCACCACCGAAGACGGTTATGGGCCTGCCGTCCAAGCGGTAGAGGACACCTGACACGGTGGGAAACTGAGTCAGGGTGTAGGTGACCTGGGCCAGGCGGGCCGTCATCGATAGGGACGCGCCTCCGGATTCGAAGTTGGAGCTCAGATCGACCGTCGCCGTCCCATCGGAGATTAATACACCCCGCAGCCTGGTGCCCGAGGGGATGTCCGAAAAGAGTCCAGAGCCGGTCTCGGTGGCGTTGGGTCCGGCAAGAAGCGTCCGCAATGCTGCGGCGGCTACGGTCGGACTGGCCACCACGGTACGGGCGGTCACGGCGATCTTGTCCCCTCGCATGAAATAGAGCCGGAAGGAGACGCTCCGGGCCCCAGGCGTCGTAGTCGACGCGGGTAGAGACGAGGATGAGCCGGAACCCGACGTGGTGGTGCTGCGCGCCACAGTCGGGATCGAAGTGGAGGCACAGGCGGCACTCAGCACGACCAGAGGGAGACTGGCGAGGCAGACCAAGGCACGACCGACGCGTCTCGCGCCTCCAGGCCACATGGTTCCAGAGTCCCTCCTCACCCGGTCCGCCGACAGGGCCGAAAGGCCATATCTGCCCTACCCAAGGCGGGGATCGGTGACGAAACGCCGGGGTCGCCCCTGCGCCGGAAGTGACTTGTGGCCCTGATCCCTCGGTCTCCATCCGTGGGTTAATGGGCTGGAAGGGAGGATGACCTAGATGCTCGGCATAGGAGACTTCCTCATCGCCGCCCTGGCGGTGCTTCTGCGTCTGTTCATGGCCGTTCTGGGCCTGGGAGCTGCCATCGTGGTCGAGGGATGCCATCGACTACTTCCGTCTATGAACAAGGAGAGACGGTCCCTGGCCCCAGACCGTGACGGCGATTAGACCGGCCCTGGCGACGCAGGAGCCCTCCGCTTCGGGAGCAAGTCCGGGGCTTACCGAGGACGAGGCCGGCCAGCGCCGGGCCGCTGGCCTGGGTAACGAAACCCGGGCACCGACCAGCCGGCCCCTGCGCGACATCTTGCGCACCAACGTGCTCACCCGGTTCAACGCCCTGCTCGGAGGTCTGCTGGTAGTCATCCTGGTCGTGGGGCCTATCCAAGACGCCCTCTTCGGCTTTGTACTCATCTTCAACACGGGAATCGGCGTCGCCCAGGAACTCAGAGCCCGCCGGACCCTGGATCGCCTGGCCCTCATGCGGGCACCATCGGCTCGGGTGGTGCGCGACGGTCTGGTGAGGCGCATCCCGGTGAGCGAGGTGGTCCAGGGCGACCTGGTCGAACTGGGACCGGGCGATCAGGTGGTGGTGGACGGGCCCCTGGTATCCGGTGCCGTCGAGGTGGACGAATCGCTGATTACCGGTGAGTCGGTCCCCGTCTCCAAGGCTGTAGGTGATGAGCTGCGCTCGGGCAGCTTCGTGGTGGCCGGTACCGCCCGCCACCGGGCAGCCCGGGTGGGCCCAGCCGCCTACGCGGCGTCGCTGGCCGCCGAGGCCCGCCGGTTCGGCCTGGTGCATTCGGAGCTGCGGGAGGGAACCAACCGGATTTTGCGTCTGGTGACCTGGGCCATCCCGCCGGCCGGGGGCGTTTTGGTCTGGAGTCAGTTGCGGACCGAGACGCTCGCCGATGCGGTCCGAGGATCGGTAGCCGGAGTCGGGGCCATGGTGCCCGAAGGCCTGGTACTTCTGACCAGCCTGGCCATGGCGGTGGCGGTGGTGCGACTCGGCGTCCGAGGGGTGCTGGTCCAGGAATTGGGGGCCGTCGAGGGCCTGGCTCGGATCGACGTCATCTGCCTGGACAAGACGGGCACGCTCACCGATGGGCGGATCGACGTCGACACCCTCGAACCGATCGGATCCGATTTCGATCCGGGACCGCCGCTGGGCGCTCTGGCCGGGTCGGACCCGAATCCGAATGCCACTCTGGGGGCCCTGGCGACTCGATTTCCACCTCCGCCTGACTGGGTCCCGGTTGACACCATTCCGTTTTCCTCGGCCCGGAAGTGGGCGGCGGCCACCTTCGCCGGTCAAGGCATCTGGGTACTCGGCGCGCCGGATGTCCTTCTGAGCGGGAACGGGCCGGTCCAGCCCGGGCCGCTGAGCTGGCCGCAGGTGGTTCGAGGGTCCTTCTTTTGGCCCGGGCCGGCTCAGCAGACCCGGCCGCCAGCATGGCGGGGGTCGAGCCGATGGCCCTGGTGGGCCTGCGCGAAGCGCTCCGACCCGAGGCGCGGCACACCATTGAGTATTTCGCCCGCCAAGGGGTGGCCGTCAAGGTGATCTCGGGCGACCATCCGTCCACAGTGGCGGCCATAGCCGGGGCGGCCGGCGTGCCCATGGCCGAGCCTGGGATGGCCATCGATGCCGGAGAGCTGCCCACTGAGCCAGCCGCTCTGGCCAATGCTGTTGAAGACCTGGCCGTGATCGGGCGAATCACTCCCGAGCAGAAGCGATCGGTGGTCCGAGCCCTGCAGTCGCTGGGTCATGTCGTGGCCATGACCGGGGACGGGGTCAACGACGTGCTGGCCCTCAAGCAGGCCGACCTGGGCATCGCCATGGGGTCGGGTACCGATGCCACCCGGGCGGTGGCGTCGGTGGTGCTGCTCGAGAACGACTTCGCCGCCCTCCCGGGCGTGGTGGCCGAAGGACGCAGGGTCATCGTCAACATAGAGCGGGTCGCCAATCTCTTCGTGACCAAGACCGTCTACGCCCTACTGCTGGCCCTGGTGGTCGTCTCCGCCCGGCTGCCCTATCCCTTCTTCCCCCGGCACCTCACGGTCGTGAATGCCCTCGCCATCGGCATTCCCGCCTTCTTCCTGGCCCTGGCCCCCAACTCCCGCCCGGCCCGGTCAGGCTTCCTCCGCAGAGTTGCCCTGGTGAGCCTCCCGTTCGGCGCCGCCGCGGCTGTGGCCACCCTGGCCGCCTACGTAATCGCCCGACACCAGGCCGGGGCGTCGGCCCAGGAGGCCCGCACCGCAGCCATGCTCAGCCTGCTCGGAGTCAGCCTCTGGATATTGGTGGTGCTGGCCCGGCCCATGACTGCGCTGCGGGGGCTGTTGGTGCTGGCCATGGTCGGCGGGTGCGCCCTGATCTTCGCCTGGCCCTGGGCCGAGCGGTTCCTGGCTCTGAGCACCCCCACTGGGTCGCTTCTCCTTTGGACAATGGCGATGGCCGCCGGTGGGGCGGCAATGGTGGAGGCCGCCTGGCGGGTCCTCGGAACCAGAGTGCTGGCCCCAGCAGGGCTGATCACGTGAGCAAACCCCGCATCCTCAGGTGGCCCCGCGAAGATTGGCTGCTGGCCCTGGCCGTCACGGGGTTGGCGGCCGGCGGCCTCGGCCGTCTCCTCGGCGCCGCCGAGCTGGAGCACCTGGCCTGGGCCGCCACCACCGCGGTGGGCATCGCTCCGGCCATCTGGTGGATGGTCGATGCCCTACGTCATCATCGGCTCGGCGTCGATCTCCTGGCCCTTCTCGCTCTGGTCGGGACCCTGGTGGCCAGGGAGTACCTGGCGGGTGCGGTCATAACGGTCATGCTGGCCACCGGCCGGGGCCTGGAAGCGAGAGCGGGCCGCCGGGCCGCGGCCGCGCTGCGCGGCCTGGCTCAGCGGACTCCACGCCTGGCCCACCGTTACGAGAACGCCCAGCTAACTTCGATTCTTCACGCAACGACGTGAGTTGACAGCCGCGCATCCGCGAAATGGCCCTCCTGGTAGGCGAAACTGGAGTTGACAAGACAACCAGTA
>Ga0307372_10013296_pt1 | contig 10658 bp, 12 predicted proteins | sample OX1MG_FD_202533 | JGI IMG/M metagenome (GOLD analysis project Ga0307372, IMG submission 202533) | Soil microbial communities from Risofladan, Vaasa, Finland - OX-1 | ecosystem: Environmental > Terrestrial > Soil > Coastal area > Acid sulfate soil | place: Finland: Risofladan, Vaasa | collected... | reverse complement strand
GCAGTCACCGCACCGTCAGACGCATGTCGCGGGACCCGCTCTGCGCGTGCTGCGTCCAACGGGCACCGGCTAGCGATGTGCAATCGGGTACATGCCGCGACCGCCTCGCTCTTCTACGATCATCATTGTCGGCCGTCCTCCCGCACGATCGCTCCGCGACGCCACTCGAGAAGGAAGTGTCCGCTGAAAGGCCTGGTCATTGCCGCGGCGATGAGCCCGGGCGTGGTGTCGCTGGCGGCAGGGCACGACACACCGCGGCGGATGGGAAGTGCCGGGCGATTGTCGGGCGAGCGGTGAGGAGCGCGTCCGGCCGCGTGATTGTCCCGGATCAGCCCAGTGGTTCAACTGGTGATCCGGCGCAGGGGCTCACGAGGAGACGCGATGTCCACGCTCCCGCGAACACGGTTCTGGGGTTCAGGCTGGACCGGGCCGTGAGGCCGCAGCCGGAACGGTCGAGGCACGGAGTGTCGAGAGACGGTTTCACATGGTGTTCAGAGAGAGAAGGGTGTGATGGTCAAGAAGACAATCTGGATCGGGTTGGCGCTGTCGCTGCTGGGGTTCGCCACGGCGCCCAACGCCAGGGCGGACGACTGGAACAACAAAACGGTGATCACCTTCAGCCAGCCGGTGGAGATCCCGGGACACGTGCTGCCGGCCGGCACGTACACGTTCAAGCTGGCGGATTCGTTGAGCGACCGCCACATCGTGCAGATCTTCAATGCGGACGGCTCGGACATCATCGCCACGGTGATTGCGATTTCCGACTACCGCCTCTCGCCGACGGCAAAGACCGTCGTCAGGTTCCACGAGGTCCCCGTCGGTTCACCGGAAGCGATCCGCGCATGGTTCTATCCCGGCAACAATGTGGGGCAGGAATTCGTGTACTCGAAGCGGCGCGCCATGGAACTGGCGAAGGCGTCGGACACCGTCGTGCCGGCGATCGCCGTTGACAACATGGCCAGCGTCGGCGATTTGAAGACGGCGCCGATCGTCGCCGTCACCCCTGAGCAGAAGGAAACGGCCGTGACGGCCGCCATCCAGACAACCCCGCTCGATCACGCCGCCACCGATTCATCGTCCATGGCGGGTATGACCGGTTCGTCGTCCATGGCCGATGCGTCCGGCGTCACGCAGCTGCCGAAAACGGCCAGCACATTGCCGCTGACCGTACTGCTCGGCCTTGGCGCCATCGGCATCGCCTTCGGCCTGATGCTGTTCGGCAAGCGCGACGGCGCGTCCTCGGTGTAACGACCCGTCTGGGCGCCGCGGGACGACCGGATGGACCGGCTGTCCCGCGGTGTCACAAGGGGCGAGGAAGACCACTGGGGCACGCCATGAGCTGGACACATCGCGCCGCACGCCGAACCGCCTACGTCTTTCTGGCCGCCGGCCTCCTGGCGCTCGGGTATGCCGCCTACGTGGTCGTCGACGCGAAGGCCTATCAGGCGATCGAGCAGCATCGCTTCGAGCAGGCGCGCGCCGAGCCGGCGAGGCAGGCCGTCGTGAGGGCGCCCGCTCTGGTCGACGGCGATCCGATTGGTGAAATTCAGATTCCCCGGCTCGGCCTCACGGTCATCGTGGCCCAGGGGGATTCGGCGGCGATTCTTCGACGGGCGATCGGTCACCTCGCCGGCACCGCACTGCCGGGCGAACCAGGAAACGTGGTCCTGGCGGGCCATCGCGACACCTTCTTCCGGCCGTTGAGGCGGATTCGCGCCGGCGATGCGATCGTCCTGAAGACGCGACACGGCGACTTCGAGTATCTGGTGGAATCGACGGCCGTCGTGTCACCCAGCGACGTTCAGGTGCTGCAGCCGACCGGCCGACGGATGCTGACGCTCATTACCTGTTTTCCATTTTCCTATATCGGCGCGGCCCCTGACCGCTTCATCGTCCGTGCCCGCGAAACAGCATGGCCGCAGTGAGGATGGTCCTCGGTTTCGGGGCCCACGGTGGTGCGCGTCCGGGGATGCGGCCTCACTATGGAGGATGCATGAGCGTTTCGAAAGACCTGATGACGGCGGTTCTCGTCGGTCTGGCCTTTGGCGGTCAGGCGTGCACGGACAGGGCCGTGAACGAGACGAAGGAGAAGGCCGGCGCGGCGCTCGACGCGACCAGGGCGGGGGCCGACAGGGCCATCGACGCCACGAAGCGCGCCGGTGATGCGACCGCGGACGCCGCGCAGCGGACCGCCGGCACGGCGAAAGCGATGGCGGGCGACGTCGTGCAGCAGGGCGGGACGCTCGCATCGGCCACGGGCGGCGTGGTGGCCGACGACTGGATCACGACGAGGGTGGACGCGAAGGTCTCCGACGACACCATGCTCGAGGGGAGCGACATCACCGTCGACACCCGCGATCAGGTGGTCACGCTGTGGGGCACCGTGCCGTTTCCCGCGGCGAGGGCTCGAGCAGCGGCCATTGCCCGCGGCACCGAGGGCGTCTCAGCCGTCGTCAATCAGCTCGTCGTGAAGGAGCCATGATCGCCGCTCGACCGGTCCGTGCGCCGGCTGATCATTCCGCCCGTTCCGGCTTCACGGCGACGGTTGCGAGCAGGTAGCCGTGGCGCCGCACGGCTGGAACGTGACGATCCAGGAACACGAACGGCTGCACGAGGGCCCCGGTCACTGCGGCGAACGGCCGGCACCATGCGTGGCACGCCAGATCGAGCATCCTCAGCCACCCGGGGATGAAGAGGATCGCCGTTTCCGCGACGACCTCCAGGCCGGCGCCTTCGAGCATCCGTCTCAGGGCGCGACGTGAGTAGGACTTTTCGTACCCGTACCCGTAGAGTCCGACCGCCTGGAGCGTCGTGGCGAACAATGGCCGGAGAAACGGATCGTGGCGGTTCGGCACGCCGACGATGGCACGCCCGCCCGGTCTGAGCACCCGCGCGATCTCGCCGACGGCCCCCTCGGTGTCGTCGAAGTGCTCGATCGTGCCCATCGAGTAGATCGCGTCGAAGCTCGCGTCCAGGAAGGGCAGGTTGCGCACGTCGCCGACGGCCCCCTGCAGCCCATGTCGCCCGCCCCGGCCGGCGTCGAACGCGGCGCGCGCCTGCACGACCGTCGGCTCGGAGATGTCGACGCCGTAGGCGCGGGCGCCCTGACAGCCGGCCCACGCGAGGATGCGCGTGTTCTTCGCTTCGTCCCACAGATCGGTCTTGAGAATCTTCAGACCTTCGAGCGCCGGAAGGTGCTCGGCGAACAGACGTCGTTCGTTCTCCGAATAGTAGCGCGTCGAGACGGCTCCGCCCAGGTCGGGGAAGCGTTCGCCGACCCTGGCCCAGAAATCCTGGTACGCGGATCGAGGCGTCATGGTCGCTCACCCTGCACGCTCCAGTGCCACGTGCCGAAGGCGAACGACAGGCGGCGCGGGTCGCCGTTGTGGATGACCTCGTCCGCCACCGTCGGCGCTTCGACCGGATGAAACACGAGTTCGTGGTCGCCGGGGGTGACGGTCAGGGGACCAATCTGATAGAGGCGACGCGGCGGATCGACAACGAGCGTCTGTACGGGCCGCCCGTCGACGCTGACGGCCAGATGCCGCGGACGGTGAAAGGCCGACAGTTCGAGGTCGAGCGTCGCACGGATCGGCCGGACGCCGGTCGTCACGATCATCCAGGTCGCATCGGTGCCCATCCATCGCCAGGTCCAGTCCGCATCGTACTCGCGCGGAAAGAACCCCTTCATCGACGCGGTGTAGATCGCCGGTGTGCGGGCGGTGACGGCGAAGACCTCCCCATCGTCGAACCGCGCGGCGACACGCAACCCGTCCGGCACGGGGTGCTCTGCGAACCATTGCCCGTCGGTGGTGTCGGACCGTACGAGCAGGTACGTGTAACCGTTCGCCGCCAGCTTCTGGGGAAGGTCAGGCTCCATGCAGTCGCTGATCGAGCCGCCCAGCAGCGTGACGCGAGAGTGCGTCAGCCACTGGACGGACTCGGACTCCTGAGTGAGCGGTGTGCAGTCGAGGGCCCGCACGCGACCGGGCTGCTGCATGATCCACCGGTGCGCCTTCGTCGGCAGCACGTCGCGCCACGACGCCGACGGCGACACCGTGTACTCGCCGATGGCCAGCGCCACGAGCGCGACGCACAGCATCTGCGCCCGTGTGGTGCCGGCGAGGCGAAGCCGATCGAGGCCGATGCCGGCCAGCAGCACCGCCATGAGCTGGACGACGACCCCGAACCGCGCGTATGACCGGAACATCGGCACGACGTGATACAGCAGCGCAGAAGGCCGGACGAAGGTGAACGCTCCGATGGTCCGCTCCGGCGACAGCGAACAGACGAGCGCGGTCAGGGCGACAATGGCGAGGACCGGCACGCGTGCGAGCGAATCCGGCTGCCGATCGCGGGCCAGCCAGCGGAACACGGCGACGAGCCCGAGCCCGACGATTCCCCAGCCGAGGCTCACCTGCTGTTCGAGCAGCCCGTCGCGGACGCCCACCGTCGCCCAGAAGTGACGCACGGCCGGGCCGAGCAGCGGATTCTCGACCGGTGGCACCAGGTAACTCCACCACTTCGCGCTGTAGCGGAAGAGGTCGTCGCGGGAAAACGCGAAGGCCGCGCGGTCGACCACGGCGGCGTGGGCCGCGTACCACGCGTATGCCATGCCGGACGCGACGAGGAGGACGAGACTCCCGACCGTGATGCCCAGCCGCCGCACCGACCGCCCGTGTGACCCCCACGGGGCGAACCAGTAGGCCGCCACGGCGACCGGGGTGATGACGGCCGCGATCAGCCCGCCGTAGAAGTTCGACAGCGTCACGGCCACCGTGGCGGCGCCAAGCAGGCCGACCGCCGCCGGCGACGCGTCGTCGAGACAATGCCACAGCGCGAGCAGGTACAGCGGCACCCACTGGGTCTGGGCGATGTCGGGGTGATAGGCGGCCTGCGCCAGATGGAACGGAGAGAACGCATAGGCCATGGCGGCGAGCGTCGCGGCCGCCCGTGAAAGCGTCAGATAGCGCGCCAGGAGGTACGCGGCCGCGGCCGACAGCGGGAAGCTGAGCAGAACCAGCCAGTTGTAGGCCGCCACCACCCCTGAGAGGCGGGCGAGCAGCGCGCCGGTCACGTCGGTCACCGGCTGCCAGTACACACCGGGGCTGATGAGCGGGCGCCCGAACCGCTCCATCGCGACGAAGGGATCGTAGTGGCGCCCGACGATGGCCATGCCGAACAGGCGCTGCGAGGGCGCACGGAGAACCGGCGCCGCGACGGTCGCGGTCACGATCGTGGCCAGGGCCGAAACGGCGACGACTTCAGTGAGGCGGCCTGGCAACGTTGATCACCGCGGCAAAGATGACGAGAGGGCCGACGACCGCCCAGGCGCGGACGTCGGGCACGGACGCCGTCAGGCCGGCGTGGCTGGCAAGCGCGTGCAGGGCGAACACACCGGCCGTCTGGGTGAGGCCGAGAACCGCCAGTCCGGCGAAGAAGCGCTTCCACCCGACGGCGACGAACGCCGCGATCCAGAGCGCGAGATAGAGGCCGGTCTGGTAGGCGGGCAGGAAGGCGATCGCGCCCTGCGGGTCGTCGAGCGGCGCGCCGGCGTGAAGCGTGACCAGTCGCGAGTAGAGCGGGCCGAGGAAGTGGATGAACGCCACGCCCGCGAGGACGCCGGCGAGCGCGTAGCCGAACGCCGCTCTGCCGCGGTGGCGCCACAGCGCGGCGACGACCACGACCATGGCGCCGACGAGCAATTGGAAGAAGGCGTGCACCAGGAATCCCGGGGAGGCCACCAGCGTGTCCGGCAGGGCGACCACCAGGAGTCGCACGATGCCGAGCACGGTGAACAGCGGCAGCGTGGCGAGCACACCGAGGATCAGCCGCCGCCAGGTCGTCGCGTAGGCGCAGACGGCCGCCAGGTACACCGGGATCAGCGGCGTCGAGATGCACAGCTGCGTGACCTGGAAGGCTCCGCGCGGCGTCCAGAGCACGTTGGCGGCGGCGTGCGCGGTGACGCCGACGAGACCGAGAAGCCTCGCGGCCGCGCCGGCGACGAAGCCGGCCAGCGCGAGCACGCCGGAACTCTCGAGGTAGAGCGGCGAGGTGACCGAAAACAGGACCAGAAACACCGCCGCCAGCACCACGAATCGTCGCGATGGCAGCGGGAGCCCGGGGGGAAGCGGCTCGCCCGGTGCGGCCGCTGCGTCCTCCGGCGTGTGCCGCCGGTCCGCGCCGCGCATCCACGCGAACACGTATCCGGCGATCGCGACAGTGAGCACGGCCGGCCAGACGTAGATGTGGAGCGCGTGGAACCACGCCGGCGACGCGGCCACCCGTCCCAGGGTGCCGATGCGCAGCGTGTTGAGGCCAAGGATTACGGCGACGCCCACGGCCGCGCCGGTCAGGCGTGTTTGCCACCTCACCGGATAGGCGAGGACGGCCCCGAGGCACAGCGCCAGCGCGTCCGCCCCGCTGCACGCCAGCGTGGCCTGGATGGGGGACGCCGGTCGGCCGAACAGTCCCGTCGCCAGCCCCGCCTGCATACGGGTGAACGGCAGCACCACGTGCGCGGCGGTCCAGGTCAGACGAAGCAGGCCGAAGAGGCCCAGGCTCCACGCCAGGGCCCGCAGCACGAACCTAGCGGCGTCTGTCGGCGCGCGGGCAGTGTCCGTCAGCACGGGGAATCTCCTGGACCGACACGTCGGCTGCACCGAACGACCGACCCAGCTCCACGATGGCCGCCAGACTCTTCAGCTTGGTCGAGCACGAGAAGATGTCGATGTTCACGGTGCCGGTCTCGGGCCAGGTGTGCAGGACCGCGTGCGACTCGGCCAGGATGAGGATGCACGTCAGGCCCGCGCCGGGAAAGTGGTGCGACAGCGCCTGCACGACCGTTGCGCCCGCGCTCTCCAGGGCCTGGACGAAGGTGGCGGTCACGATCTCCGGGGCCAGCGTGGCGATGGTCGCGCACCCCTTGAGGTCGACCGAGTAGAGCACCGGCTGCTCGTCACGCATCATGCCGCACCGGACGAAAGAGTACTGCACCCACGTTTCACCCTGGTGTGCAAAAGAGGACAGTTCCGGTTGCCCTGTGAAGGTAAAGTCACCCGAAATGACCGGCAAAAGGGAAGAAGAGGGAGATCGATCCATGAAGCGCACATTCAAGCGCACAGGTATGCTCGTGACGGCAAGCGCGGGATTCGCCGCACTTCTCTGCGGGATCGCTCCGGCATCGGCCGCGACCGCGCCGCCGCTCGGTTCGGCGCAAAGCTTCGCCGTGCTGGCCTCTTCGACGGTCACCAACACCGGCTCGACCACCGTCACGGGCGATCTGGGTGTCAGCCCGGGCAATGCCGTCACTGGCTTCCCGCCGGGAACCGTCTCCGGCACGATCCACGCCGGCGATGCCACCGCAGCGGCGGCCCAGACCTCCAACACCACGGCGTACAACGATCTGGCCGGCCAGGCGTGCACCCAGGATTTGTCGGGTCAGGACCTGGGCGGCAAGACGCTCACCGCGGGCGTCTACTGCTTCAGCAGTTCGGCGCAGCTGACCGGCATCCTCACGCTCGACGCCCAGGGCAACTCCGGCGCGGTCTTCGTCTTCAAGATCGGCAGCACCTTGACGACCGCGAGCGGCTCGTCGGTCGTCGAGATCAACGGCGGGTCGCTCTGTAACGTGTTCTGGCAGGTCGGCAGTTCGGCGACGCTCGGGACCACCACGTCGTTCGCGGGAAATATTCTGGCGCTGGCGAGCATTACGCTGGACACCGGTGCGACCATCACGGGGCGGACGCTGGCGCAGACCGGCGCCGTCACGCTGGACACCAGCACGGTGACCGCCACCTGCCCGAACGGGCCGCCGTCAGGGTCCTGTTCGACGATTACGCTGTCTCCCTCCACGATGCCAAACGCCACCCTGGCGACCGCCTACAGCCAGACGATCACTGCAAGCGGAGGCACCGCTCCCTACACCTTTACCGTGACCAGCGGGACGCTCCCGGCCGGCTTGACGCTGACGTCGGGAGGAGTGCTCTCCGGGACACCCACGACCGCCGGCAGCTCCACGTTCACCGTGCGGGCGCTCGACACTAACGGATGCTTCGCAGACCACTCGTACACGATGACCGTCGCCACCTCGGTGCCGGCCCTGCCTGATGGCTTCCTGCTGTTGCTGGCCCTGGGGCTCGCGGGGATTGGATACGTCCTGTTGCGGCGGCGGGCGCGCGCGGCATAACCGGGGCGCGCGCTCGAGCGGCTCTGACGCGGAGGGCCTCTCGCGGCAACCTCGCGGCGACGACGCAGTGGAATCGTGGCACGCAAGTCGCCGAAGAACAGCAGGCAGTCGACTCAGCGTGGGCGACATGAGACGGTGCGCGACCCTGGTGGCTGGGGTGGGGTGCGCGGCCCTGCTGGGCATCCCGTCGCCCGCGCTGGCGCAGACCGCGCCGTCGCTCGGCTCGGCGCAGAGTTTCGCGGTGCCGGCCGGCTCGATGGTCACCAACACCGGCTCGACCACCGTCACGGGCGATCTGGGTGTCAGCCCGGGCAACGCCGGCACTGGCTTCCCGCCGGGGACCGTGTCCGGCACGACGCACCTTGACGATGCCAGCGGCGAGTGCGGCCCAGGCCGCCGACGTCACGGCCTATAACAACCTGGCCGGCCAGGCGTGTACCCAGGATTTGTCGGGGCAGGACCTGGACGGCAAGACGCCTCACCGCGGGCGTTTATTGCTTCAGCAGTTCGGCCCCGGCTGACCGCCACCCTCACGCTCGACGCCGAGGGCAACGCCGGCGCGGTCTTCATCTTCAAAATTGGCAGCACGTTGACGACCGCGACCGGCTCGTCGGTTGTCGAGATCAACAGCGGGTCGCTGTGCAACGTGTTCTGGCAGGTCGGCAGCTCGGCGACGCTCGGGACGAGCACGTCGTTCGCGGGAAATATTCTCGCGCTGACGAGTATTACGCTGGACACCAGCTCCTGGGCCTCACGGCGGCCGGGGTGCTCTCGGGAGCGCCCACCGTTGTCGGCACCTCGACGTTCACGATGCGAGGAACCGACGCAAACGCCTGTGACGGGGAGCTTTCGTACATGCTGCCCATCACCACCCCGGTGCCGACCCTGCCTGATGGCTTCGTCAGGTGCGTTCAGTTGGAATCGAGCTTGTTCACATCCCGTATGTCTCGGAGGGTCCGCCGCATCTCCTCCACCACCTTCATGTGTTCGAGCGTCGCTTCCAGCGCTTCAGCCGTGGCATGCACCGCATTTATCGCGGCCTGACGGGCACCCTCGGCCGCGGCTCGTGCTTCCTCGCTGGCGAGCCGCGCCGCCTCCCCGACTTCCCGCAGGTGCTCTCGCTCCTGCCGGAGCGTTTCGAGCGCCTCACGGTGCTGATCGCGGACTTCCCGCGCGCCCTCGGCCAGCTGCCTGAATCGCTCCGCATCATCTCTGGCGGATTCCGCCGTCATGCGGTGCTCTTCGGTGAACCCGCGATCCTGCTCGGCATCCTGGCGGCTGCCTTCAGCCCGCGCACGCGCGCCTTCCGCCTGGTCGCGGTGCGGCTCCGGCGGGATGTGGTTGTCCGACATATCGCCTTCCGTCGCTCGCACGTGCCGGTCGCCAGGCCTGTGCGGGTTAGTCGTGCAGAACGACGCTCAGCAGGGAGCTGTTGACCTTGAGGCCGCCGTTGTACTCGATGAGTCCGAGCTTCCTGAATTTGTTCATGAAGAAGTTCACGCGTGAGCGCGTCGTGCCGACCATCTCCGCGAGCACCTCCTGCGAAACCTTCGGCAGCGTGCGCTGAGGATTGGGTTCACCGTAGCGCGCAAGCAGCAGCAGCGTCCGGGCGAGCCGCTTCTCGCTGGAGTTGAAGAGCTGATCGACCAGGTCCGCCTCAATGCGGAGGTTGCGCGTCAGCATGTAGGAGATGAAGCGATCCGAGAAGGCGGGCTGCTCGTGAAGCAGCCGGACCATGGCGTCCTTCTCGATGACCAGCACGCTGCTCGCCACCAGCGCGACCGCGGTGCCGATCCGAACGGATTGGCCCGCCAGGGTGCCTTCACCGAAGAAGTCGCCGGGGCCCAGCATGGCCACGACCGCTTCCTTGCCGATGCGCGACAGCACGGAGAGCTTGACCCCGCCGTGCTGAAGGTACCTGACATCATTGGCGGGGTCGCCCTGCGAGAAGACGACCGCTCCCTGTGGATACTTCACGACTTTTCGTGCCGCGCCGGCCGACGCCAGATGCGCCTGCACATCGAAGTCTGACGGTGTCGGCAACCCGGTCGGCTGCTTCTTCTGTCTCATTTGTGAGGTGGCTCCACGCGCAAGGCCCACATGAAGTTGAGTAATTATACCACACCCATTCAGCATCAGTCACCCATCAGCGCGCGACGCCGCGCGACGCTGGCAGGCGGCAGCCGACGCCCGCGACGCCCGCGCCCGGTGAGCGGCCTCGCGGCGGTGTGCCGAACGGCACAGACGCTCCCGCCCTCCTTCCCGCATGCTGTCTAGCGCAGGAGACGACCATGATCGACACCAGCATACGGAACACTGGCCTGAGACAGATATTGATCGAACGGCGGCGCGAGGCGCAGGATGACGTCCAGAGTCGTCTCCGCGGCTGGCGCACCGACCGGCCGAATGACGTGCGTGATGACGTCGAAGCCTCAGATGGGGACAACCAGGGGGACCTCGAATTCGCGCT
>Ga0307372_10013292_pt1 | contig 10661 bp, 13 predicted proteins | sample OX1MG_FD_202533 | JGI IMG/M metagenome (GOLD analysis project Ga0307372, IMG submission 202533) | Soil microbial communities from Risofladan, Vaasa, Finland - OX-1 | ecosystem: Environmental > Terrestrial > Soil > Coastal area > Acid sulfate soil | place: Finland: Risofladan, Vaasa | collected... | reverse complement strand
GAAACCAGGGGTAGCAAGTCAGGCTTTCCGGCATGCTGCCAATTCAGTTCAAAAAAGTGATCATTGGCTGGGAGATTACTTTAGAAGGAAGAAAGCAAAGGGCGGCAATAAATATGCGGTTGTGGCAACCGCTAATAAAATTGCTACTATTTATTATAAAATGATCCGTTATAAAGAAGCATTCAAGCCGCTTGATTTAGAGCAATATCAACAAAACTACAAGCAGGCCAAAATTGCCTACCTTGAAAGAAAATTGAGCGAACTCAAGATGCCGGCGGCTTAGTTGTATAGAAGGAAATCGATAATCTATATTATAAAAATAACATTTTATTTTTTGGTTATATAGAGGTCATAATCAAAATATTTTATGACCAAAATCAAACGATGCAACCGCCTATAGGTTCAAACAAGGAATAAATTTAGTTAAAATCATTTTTCTTTTATTCTACACTTACTGAATGAAATGATCCTCTCGGGCACATGGAAGTTTAATTATACCTTACACCTCCAACTCCTTGTAATGCTTTCTATAATTGGAAGGAGTCTCTTTATTAATCAGTTTAAAGAGCTTATTAAAACTTGTAAGATTATTATAGCCGCTATTATAGCAGCTATCTGCTACAGAATTATTCTTGTCTTGCAATAATTTACAAGCATGGCCTATTCTTATTTCATTTAAGAATCCAATAAATGTTTTCCCTGTTCTGCTTTTGAAATAGCGGCAAAAGGCGGTAGGCGCCATGCAACAGATAGCTGCCACCTCTTTAAGAGCGATTTGACGCCGGAAGTTCTGCATTAGGAACTGGTACACATCATTGAAACGACTGATGTCCTTTTCATCATTACAATTCCTATATGATACACTGGCTATGTATTCATATTCTTTTGAGCAGGATAAAATATTCACTACGGTAAGGAAAGAAAGTATTTTTTTTAACCCATCCTCAGGTGTAATATTTGCCATGATTTGGGTAACAGATGCATGCGTTTCGCCAAAGAATCTTATCCCCCTGGAAGCTTTCTGGATAAGGTGTTCTATAGGCTGTGTAATTGAAAGTTCATCTGAAAGGTTGAGTATGAAATCCGGTGGGAAATACACAACGGTGGCTTTCGTCTTGCATTTTTTCTTTCTTCCGGAAAAAAATACTTCGTTCTGCCAAATATGAGGCAGGTTGGGACTCATCAATACCAAGTCTCCATCCGAGAAGTTTTCGACATGATCTCCAATAAGCCTTTTGCCGAAACCCTTTTCAATCCATACAAGTTCGCATAACTGGTGAAAGTGAAAAGGGCTATTCAGGTGAAATTGGTCAACTTTCTTTATCTGGATGGTACTTTTATTTTCAAACGCAATATTGATTAAATGGGGCTTCATTTGAATTTTTTTAAATCTTCTACTAAATTAGCACATATTTAATAATAAAATGATTAACATGTTAAAATACCTTTAAGATTTGCTAAACCTGTTTTAGTAGTTAAAATACATTTAAAATACTTTTACCAAGAAATTAATATAAAATTAGACAAAAATGAGAAATTCAGATGGAAAGTTAAAAATGATCCAACAACCACTATGGAAAAATGATCAGGAACTATTTGGAATTGTACGTAGAGAATTATATACGGCCGTAATTGGTGATGTCATGGACAAACTGGGTTTGCTTCATCAATTCCTGCTGCCACAGATTCAGCCCCTGGAAGCGAATATGTTGATAGCGGGAAGGGCTATGACAGTGTTGGAATCGGATGTATGTGAAGACGAGGCGGATAAATGCAGCGCAGTTCTGAAAAAGCCGTTTGGCCTCATGCTCAATGCTCTCGATGATTTAAAGTTCGGCGAAGTATATGTCTGCTCCGGGGCTTCACCCTCTTACGCACTATGGGGGGAATTGATGTCTACGAGGGCAAAGATGCTAGGCGCTGTTGGAGCAGTTGTTAATGGCTATTCACGTGATAATAAAGGAATATTAAAACTTAATTTCCCGACTTTTTCATATGGGAATTATGCGCAGGACCAAGCTCCCCGGGGGAAAGTTATCGATTTCCGCGTTCCCATTAAAATAGGAGAGGTGTTAGTCAATACGGGAGATATTGTTATCGGCGATATAGATGGGGTATGTATTGTGCCAGCTACTGCAGTAACTGAAGTATTTGGTCTGGCTATCGAAAAGGCAAGGGGAGAGAAGAACGTGCAGATAAAATTACAGAAAGGAATGAGTGCCAAGCAGGCATTTGAAATCTACGGGATAATGTAAATAAGTGCTCCGGCACTAATAAATAAGCATATGGAACTTAAAGGAAAAAATATTCTGGTGACTGGCGGAGGTGGCTTTGGTGTAGGTGCAGGGATTTGTAATGTATTGGCTGCCTATGGTGCCAGGCTGGTAATAAACGAGCAAGATCAGGGGAAAGCGAATGCCATTGCAAAGAAATATGTCGATGCACTACCTGTAGCGGCTGATATCAGTAAAGCCCTGGAGGTTGAAGCTATGTTCAGCTACATCGAAAAAGAATGCGGAGTATTGCATGGCCTGGTCAATAATGCCGGTATAGGGTTAAGCAGGCTGGCCCATGAGGCAAGTGAGAAGGAATTCGACAGGCTCTATGGAATTGACGTAAGAGGTGTTTGGGTAGTATCTAAGTTATTTGTGAACCAGCTTTTGAAGAACAGGCTGACCGGCAATATTGTAAATGTCTCCTCGGTACATGCACATTCCACTATTCCCGGTTATGCGATATATGCCAGTGCTAAATCCGCTGTCGAAGGCCTCACCAGGGGAATGGCGATGGAGCTAGGCAAATTGGGGATTCGTGTAAATGCGATAGCTCCCGGCTACGTACATGCAGAACAGAATTATGAACTGATAAGATCCTGGACAGATGACCCGGAAAAGTGGGTGGAGGAATATATCTTTAAAGAGCAGGCCATCAATAGAAAAATACAGCCAGAGGATTGCGGTTATTCTGCTGCCTTCCTGCTTTCAGATCTTAGTCAGTGCATCACGGGGCAAACCGTGTACATCGACTGCGGCACTACTATTAAGTTATTGGGTTCGGTTTAATTGAGTTATATGAAAATTGTAAGGATTGTATGTTACGAAGTGATTGTCCCGGCCAGGGAGGGATCCATTGATAGCAAGCAGGTAAGCAAGCCGCTACATAAACTTCCGATAGGTGCCAAAGAGGGATGGAGTTTTCAATTTGATGAGTTGCCAAAAATGCTTATTGAATTACAATTGGATTCTGGAATTATAGGATGGGGAGAGCTTTACCGGGGACATAACCAGGCCATGGTAGCAGATATCTCCCGCATCCTTTTAGGCCGAGATATTGAAAGTCTTGTTCTGCAAAGATTGCCCTTTGTTTTTTGCAGGGAATACGATGGATTTGAATGCGCAGTTTGGGATGCTTATGCAAGGTACAGGAATATGCGTGTTGTAGATTTGTTGGGAGGAGCTCTAAGGGAAAAAGTGAAAGTTGGAGCTTGGTCCAGTCATAGAGTAACGAATGAAGTCGGTGGCTTGGTGAGGAATTTTCAGAAGATGGGATATGATTGTATTAAATTCAAAAGCGATCTCTCGGACGATGTAGTAAAATGGTGCGCTACTATTGCAGATTCAGCTCCGGGTATGCAGGTTATCCTCGATCCTAATGAACGTTGGGAGCAAGCTTTTGAAGTGCGCAAACGGATTGATGGATTGCGGGAAATCGGGAATGTATTATGTCTGGAAGATCCCATACCGAGATGGAAAGTAGCTGAATATGCAGGCCTAAGGTCATACAGTTCGATCCCCATTGTGCTCCATGTTTCATTGCCCTATATCCAGCATGGTCAAAGAATACAAGATGCTATAAGGGCGCTGCAATTGCAGGCTGTAGACGGATTTAATTTTAATTCCGGGTTGGCTGATTTCCAACGGATGGATCATATTGCCACAGCAGCCGGGGTGCCCTGCTGGCATGGATCCGAAATAGATCTCGGGATACTCGAAGCCATGTACGTGCATAGTTCTGCTGCTGCAGCTTCCTGTACATGGCCCGGTGATATCTTTGGGCGTATGATCCGGGAACATGATCTGCTCAGGACGCCACTTCGTTTTGAGCCTCCCTTTGTTTATTTGCCCGAAGGGCTTGGTCTGGGCGTTGAACCGGATATGGATGCGTTAGAACATTATATGACTAATAAAACCGAATATAATTGATATGTCAATAAATCCATTTTCAACAACCGATACCGACAGAGCTGCCCTATGGGAAATGCTTGTTGCAAGGGACATTGAGGCTTTTATCACTCAAAGCTGGTCGATAGTGGAGGGAGATTTTATTAGCGAAAGTTTTATGGCAATTGATGGCCGGAATGCTGATAACCCTGATGGATGGGTGCTGTCATTTCCTGATATCGAATCATACAAAGCAGAATGGCTGAGGCAAGCTGCTACATTCATGGCTACCTCTGAAAAGGACATAGCGGAATCAATTTTGTACCGGGTTATAACCCTTTATGATATTGAAATCAGGGGAGATTTAGCCCTAGCCCATAAAAAATTCGTATGGGATTTTAAGAGGGTAGAGGGGAATAATGTGCCTGCCAATTTCCAAACCATCTACCATTGCAGGCGTGTAAATGGCAGTTGGAAAATTTTTGGCTTCACTGGGTACCTCCCGCTTTTTTCCGGACCTTCAGAAGAGGGACAAAGTCGATCTGCCATACGGGTACCTGAAAATGCCTCTCAACACAAAACCTCCGGACCTTATTCGCCTGTGCTTATCATTGAGCCTGGCAAACTGGTGGTAATTTCAGGACAAGCTGCGATAGATATGGAAGGAAATTTTATCGGGGAAACTATCGAGGAGCAGGCAGCATACACCTTGGATAATTGCAGGAAACAATTGGCTGTTGCAGGTTGTGGCATGGACAAGGTTTTTAAGGTCACTGTATACCTGAAGGACATAGCAGACTGGGGTAGGTTTAACAAAGTGTATGTAAAATATTTTGAAGACGCTATTATGCCAGCCAGAACGGCTATTCAGGCAGGATTGCTTGGTACCTTACTTGTAGAAGTGGAATGTTGGGCAGTGTTGTAGCAGAAATTACATAGTTGCACAAGGGATATAAATAAAAATAAGTACCATGATATGGGATCAACTTGCATACAGGCAAATCGAAAAGCTGGATAGAAATATTCCGGTTTTACTGACAGTTGCAGCAACAGAGCAACATGGCCCCCATTTGCCCCTGGCAACAGACCGGTTAATTGGGGAGCATTTTGCAGCTGCACTCAACGCTGCCTTGCAAGATTCGATACTGATACTACCTTCAGTAGGTATCGGCTGTTCCGGGCATCATATGGAATTTGCCGGTACCTTAAGTTTAAGCCATACTACATTTGCCATGGTAGTTAAAGATATTATTGGTTCTGTGTTACAGCATGGATTTTATAAAATAATTCTGTTTAATAGTCACGGTGGTAACCAGGGAATCGGGCAGGTTGTGCTGGAACAATTAGGCCAGGAAAATCCCGAAGCCCATATAGTAGGCGTCACCTGGTGGCTGATCGCACAGGAATCTCTGAGAGAAATTACTGAGACCGGCGCAGGAGGCACAGGCCATGCCTGCGAATTTGAAACTTCTTTAATGGAAGTTATCGCAAGTGATCTTGTGAATAAGTCGCAAATTCAAATTGGAGGGAATATATCAGGCTTTGCGTGGGCGGAAGGGGATATGTTGAAAGGCCCAAAGGCATCCTATTATCGAACTTTCCGCTCAATGACTTCAAATGGAATCTTTGGTGATCCTACAAAGGCTACCATTGAAAAAGGAAAACGAATTACGGATGTCGTTGTCAATGCCCTGCAAAGGGTGGCCACGGATCTTTATGCCACCAAAAGAAATGGTAACCCGGATATTCGATGTTAGAGGATGAATGCCCATTCAAAAATTCCTATCCATGTTTAATGTTGCCACTTTTATATAGGTCCAGGATTGATTTAAAAAAACTAGTAAAACAAAAAGAAATTACAATATTTAGCATTGTAATAAAAGGCCTTAAAAAATCATTTCTATTACAATAATATGGAAAAAGCCCGGAATGCCTACAATGAAAATCTGATCGCCATTGCTATAATAGGGATTTTGTTTTTCATTTTTGGCTTTGTGAGCTGGCTCAATTCGTTACTCATACCATACTTTAAGTTGGTCTGCAGGCTTGATACCTGGGAGTCTATGATGGTGGCTTTTGCCTTTTATTTTTCTTACTTTGTTATGGCGATCCCTTCTTCTGCTCTTTTAAAAAGAACCGGGTTTAAAAATGGCATGATGTTGGGTCTTTGGGTTATGGCGGTAGGTACGGTCATTTTCATACCAGCAGCGCTTAGCCGAAATTATATTACTTTCCTTTTCGGGCTGTTTGTGCAGGCAACCGGACTTACTATTTTGCAGACAGCAGTAAATCCATATATCACTATTTTGGGGCCGCTTGAAAGCGCTGCTAAACGTATTAGCATTATGGGAATTTGCAATAAAGCAGCAGGAGCCTTAGCTCCGCTTATTCTCATTCGTGCAATAACAAAAAACCCGGATGAAATTGATCATTTAAAAAAATTACTACCCTCTTTAAAGCAAATACAACAACTGGGAATATTGAATGAATTGTCTTCGCGCCTTATAATGCCCTATGTTATAATGACCATTGTATTATTTGCACTTGGGTTAATGATCCGGTATTCAAACCTGCCGGAAGTCAAAGAGCAGGAAGATACATCTAATATCGAAACAGGAATTCAGAAAAAAAATATATTCCAGTTCCCTTATCTGATATTGGGTGCGATAGCTATTTATTTTGAGGTAAGCGTAGAAGTATTAGCAGTTGATTCTATCATTAATTATAGTGAATATATGGGATACAGTTTCAAGGAAGCCAAATTCTTTGCAACTTATATTTTGCTGATTATGATCATTAGCTATATCGCAGGAACTATTATGATTCCAAAATATATTAAACAAAAAAAAGTACTTCAGTTATCTTCCGTTATGGGGCTTGTTATTTCATTATCAGCAATTTTCATTTCGGGCAAAACATCCGTTTGGTTTATTGCGCTGTTAGGGCTAAGCAATGCTTTATTATGGCCTTCTATCTGGCCGCTTGCCTTGGATGGGTTAGGAAGATTTACCAAGCGTGGATCAGCCCTGCTGATCATGGGCGTGGTGGGAGGTGCCATTACTCCATTGGTATATGGATTTTTGAGTGATTATTATAACCCACAGCAGGCATATTGGGTCCTGATACCTTGCTATGCCTTTATATTATTTTTTTCAGTGAAAGGGTATAAAATCGGGAAATTAGTCCAGTAATCTATTTTTATTTCTCATTATTTCAAAAATGATGTAAAAATAAATCGAGATAATGGTTTCCGATGCGTTATGGTTCTGCAAAATTAAAAATGTCGATTATCTGATGAACTTAAATCAACTGTATATGAAAACCCAAAAGTAGTATTGATAAGGACTCCAGCGTTTATGACATTTAGTTATCAAATAATTAGCCAAAATAGGTTAATTATTGGGTTGAATGGGAATTTCTTTTATGAAGTATTTCCTTCTCTTTGTAATATATGTGTTTCATAAATTACCAGAGGAGGGAAATATAATATATTATGCTGGCGAGCTGGCGTAAAGAAAACGATTCTTATCCAATTTTTTTAAGAATATTTGAAATAATAAATTATTGAATCAATGAATAAATACCTGTTGTTAAATGATCAAAATAACTTGTATAGTTAAAAAATAATGCTTGTGGAAAACTTTGTTGATTTATATACGGACTATCTGATATGCTCTAGTTTTTATACGACGGCAACTGGGATGGCATCTTTGCTTTCAATTGAGCATGATAAGATCACACAACATTTATCAAAGGGTTTGTTTGAAAGTAAATTTTTATGGTCATAGAGTAAACCCTATATCCAGGAGTCGGTTCAAAGTAAAGAAATGGTTGTATTGAGTTTTGATGATTCCATTGAGTAGAAACAATATACAAACAGTAGTAATCTGGTTTGCTGGCATTATGATCACGTATTTAAAAGTTCGGTAAAAGGAGTTAATTTTTTAACAGTGTTGATAGAAGTAAGCGGTATGCGGTTGCCCTGTGCAGTTGAGTTTGTAAAAAAAGACTTGGGGGCAACAGACGAAGAAACAGGCAAAAGAAAACGCGAAAGCTCCAGACAAATAATAAAATACAATAAATAATAAAATACAAATAGAATGAAAACAATAAAAGTAAATAAGAGAAAAATTCAGGCAGGCTTCAGAGTATGCTGCCTGTTTGCATTAACGGCATTGGCCGTTTTGCAGACCCCTGGTTTGGAGGCGCAATCAGTAAAGAAGGATCAAAGCCCGAATGCAGCTAAGATGCAGTGGTGGGAACATGCCCGGTTTGGAATGTTCATTCACTGGGGGCTATATAGCGAAGCGGCAGGCTACTGGAACGGCAAATCTGTGAATGGCGCCGGAGAATGGCTGATGACGGATGCTCATATACCACGTCAGCAATATGTGCAACTCGCAAAAAAATTTGACCCCGTTGACTTTAATGCCGGCCAGTGGGTAAAAATAGCCAAAGAAGCAGGGATGAAGTATCTAGTGATTACGACTAAACATCACGACGGGTTCTGCATGTTCAATGCCAAAGCTACTAAATATAATGTGGTGGATGCCACTCCGTGGCATACAGACCCGATGGCATTATTGAGTAAAGCATGCAAAAAGCAGGGTATCCGTTTTTGTACTTATTATTCGATTATGGATTGGCATACTCCTTTTCAGGAGGCAGCCGATACCAATGCAGAACACCCGACCTATAATCCGACAACTCTTACACAACCACAAAAGTATCTTTCGTATATGAAGGATCAGTTGCATGAGATCATTTCTCAATATCATACTAATCTGTTGTGGTTTGACGGAGGATGGATTAAGAACTGGACTGCTGAAGATGCCCACGAAATATATAATTATATCACCGGCCTTGATCCTAATCTTATAGTTAACAATCGCCTTGAACATGGTGTGGGCGATTATGGTACCCCTGAACAGAAAATTCCTGTCCAGGGTTTGCTTGGTCCGTGGGAAACCTGTATGACCATAAATGATACGTGGGGTTATAAACAGGGGGATGATAATTGGAAATCCGCTGCCACACTGATTACCAACTTGATCCATTGTGCCAGCGGAGGAGGAAATTTTCTTTTGAATGTGGGCCCCACTGGCAAGGGCATTATTCCTCAACCGGAAGTGGACCTTTTGATGGCAATGGGTAAATGGCTCAGAGTGAATGGTGAAGCCATTTATGGTTCAGAGCGTACTCCTTTTAAAACTGCTTTGCAGTATGGGTATGCTACACAAAAGCCTGGCAAAGTGTTTCTGGAAGTAACGAAATGGCCTGCAAACGGAGAAATTGAAGTACCTATGAAAAATAAAATTATCAAGGCGTATTTGCTGTCAGATAAGCACAAACGCCTTAAAACAGAAACCGACGCAGGCGGCCAGGTTATACATTTGCCTGAAACAGCGGCTGATCCAGTAGCTACCGTTGTAGTATTGCAAATTAAAGGGCCCGTTCTGCATAATTAAAAGATGAAACATAATTTGTAAGCATCTCCACAAATTGTTTATTAATTTCAATACTCTTTTATTTTATGAAAAAGTTATTATTATCGTTATATATTGTATGCGCTATTGTGCCTGTTTTTGCCCAAAACATTCACCGGCAATATATCTTCACTCAGGAAGCTATCCGGCTATATCAAGAAAAACTATCTCATAAGGATTTTGTGGCATTTCCCGAAGTCAGAGAGGAACCCATTAAATGGCTTGACTCTCTGAGGCCGGAATGGATAAAAGAGGATTATACCGTAAAGCCATACCTGTTGCATGCACAGCCAGGAGAATATTTTGTTTTTCAAACCGGCGTGTGGGCGGTTCAACATGAGTTAAAAAATTTGCAAGTCAATTTTTCAGATTTTAAAAGTAAAACGGGAAAAATAATCCCTGCCAAAAAAATGACCTGTTTCAACGCCGGAGGAATTAATTATTTGGGGAAACCTTTTACCAAACAAATTAATGTTCCTTCCGGCAAGGTGCAGGCATTATGGATGGGAATCAATTTGCCATCAACTGCAATAGGGAAATATTATGGCACAGTTACCATTAATGCCAATAATATTTCTCAAACCATAAAAATTCAATTGGATGTAAATGGCAAAACGCTTTCTGATCATGGTTTTGATGAAGGAAAGAGATTATCCCGATTAGCATGGCTAAATTCAGATATCGGGATTAACAATAATATCACAAAAGGTTATATCCCGGTAGAACGAAAAGGGAACAGGATTAAAGTGCATTGAGATAGCAGTTTTCTCACAGAAACTATCTAAGTCCCCCTATAGGCGCGCCGATGTTTCGCTAAAAACAACTATAAATAATAGCTTTGCAATGTAATCAAAAAGCTCTTTGCAGTTAGACCATTTTTTTCATTTAAACGGATTTTCCTTTTTAAAATATAGTTAAAATCGGCTGTAATACATTACTGTATTGAGTATTAGGGGGTTTTTGGCATTAAATTTGTGTGTGCGACTTTATTAAAAATAAATTTGTATATTATAAT
>Ga0307372_10013291_pt1 | contig 10662 bp, 9 predicted proteins | sample OX1MG_FD_202533 | JGI IMG/M metagenome (GOLD analysis project Ga0307372, IMG submission 202533) | Soil microbial communities from Risofladan, Vaasa, Finland - OX-1 | ecosystem: Environmental > Terrestrial > Soil > Coastal area > Acid sulfate soil | place: Finland: Risofladan, Vaasa | collected... | reverse complement strand
GATCGTTTCCAACCGGGGGCTATACCATCGCCGCAGCATCGCCAACGGGCCTCAGCCAGGCCTATTTTGAGCCTCACCCAAAGCGTAATTACGTCATGCAGTGGAACTTCACCACCCAGTGGCGCCTGCCGAAGAACGTCAGCATGAAACTCGGGTATGTGGGCTCTCATGGCGTGCACCACATTTTCCGCGTGCGCGATGCCAATATGGTTCTCCCCACGCTGACCTCAGCGGGCTATCTGTGGCCCAAGGACCCGGGCACGCGGCTCAACCCCTCGGTGGGCAGCATCAACGCGGCTTTCTGGGAGGGCGATTCCTCCTACAACGCCCTGGTCGCGCAAGTGCAAGCCCGCTTCGGCCGCACCGGACAGATTATCGGCTCCTACACCTGGGGCAAGTCGATTGATACATCCTCCGGGAGCATTGCGGGCGATGAGTACTCCAACGCCATCTCCAGCCCGCTATGGTTCGATACGCAGCTGAACCGTGGGCAGTCGGACTACGACATCACCCACAGCCTGAAAATCATCTATTCCTGGCAAATTCCATCCCCGAAGACGTTGACGGGAGCGGAGGCCTGGCCGCTGAGTGGGTGGCAAATAGGAGGGGTGTTTGAGGCCAGCACCGGCGTGCCGTTTACGGCGGGGTTTGGCGGCGATTCGCTCGGAGTCAGCAGCACGGACACGAACCTCAATGTACCCAATGTGACCGCGGGATGCTCGCTGGTGAATCGCGGCAATTTTGCCAATTACATCAACACAAATTGCTTTGAGCTTCCGCCACCGACACCGGCCATTCAGGCCAATTGCGACATCGTCAGCACAAGTACCATCGACCCCGTCACCAACCAGCCCGAGATGTGGTGCCGCAATCTTCGCGGGAACCTCGGGCGGAACTTGCTGATCGGGCCCGGACGGCTCGACATGAACTTCACAGTTTTCAAGAACAACTTCATCCCGAGCGTCTCAAGCGCCTTCAACGTGCAGTTTCGCGCCGAGTTTTTCAACATCTTCAATCACCCGAACATCAATGCGCCCCTCAACAACCGGAATGTGTTTGACTCGAAAGGAAATGTGATCGGCAGCGCGGGCCTGACCGACTCCACGCAGACCTCCCCGCGCAACGTGCAATTCGCCATCAAGGTCATCTGGTAGAATTTTGTCTGCGTTTTTTGCGGCCCTGGCAAGACGGCAGCCGACTGCGGCGCAGGCATTTTAGAGGAACGAGCCAGGCGGCTGGTTATGTCCGGCATGCGTGGGGCTGCGATGGCAAGCACCCGCGGGCCGATTCCGAATTACGAGCGCCTGTCCGTGCGCTTCTCGCGGACGCACGACGTACAGATCGCATGACGGGGAGACGGGTAACTGGCGAGTTCCTTATTTTTCCGGCATTGCACGCAGATGCGCTTCCCCTGGATTACGGGATGTCCTTTGTGCTGCTGGCTGGCGGGCACGCCAGCCTTCTGCAAATGAAAACGCACGGCGGCATCGGAAACTTGCAGCGTGTCGGCGATTTCCAGCTGCGTTGCTCCGGCATCCCACATTTTTCCGATATCGATGCGCAGTTGCTCGGCAGGGGGCCTCTGCCGGCCACGTTTTGATGTTCTCATCGTCTTTCTTTCCAGTTTCTTTCCGGTTCCTGTGTGACGCCCGTCCTGGCGCTTATCTGGAAGACGCGGGAGGCGGCGTCACGACCGCGACCATTTTCCGGATCATCCCGTCGGACTTGCTGATGATGTAGATTTCGCCGTCTCCGCCCATCGACAGGCGCACATCGGCGCGGCCCCCGCCGTACGGAACGCCGTAGGGATCCACCGTAGGTGGTGTGAATTTTTTACCGCGCCACCCGCCCACGACCAACGCTTCTCCGGGGAGCACGCCGAGGGGTGAGTCCGGATTGACCACGCCGCCTTTGTGCGCGAAGGCATCCGCGACAATGTCATACATCCGCCGCTTCACCGGGGCCTTTGCGGAGCTGTTGTACGGGCTCTTGTACAGGACCTGAATTTCATGAACGGGCGCCTGCTTGCCGCGCACCCGGTGGCTGGCGATCATCTGGGCCAGGTCGGCGTAAAACAAGCGTCCTGTGGTGATGTCCGAAAAAATGTATTTTCCCACCATCTGCGGCATCAGCTTGCCGCGATACACGAATCCGCTTCCGATGGAGTCGCCCTCTTCATGGCTGTAGACCGCCACGGGATACATGGGCGCGACGGGTTTTTCCAGACCCACAACGGTGAGAAGGTCCGGATTGGGGAAAGGAATCGGCGGTTTCATAAGCGTTCCGGTCTTGCCGCCGTTGGGCACGCTGAGCACTTCATCGCCTTCACGCTCCGCGTATCCGTAGTTTGCGCCCTTGGTGATGATATTGACTTCTTCCCAATAATGCAGGCCCACGTCATCCGCGATCAGCGTGTTGGTGACCGGGTCCCAGGTTATGCGGTGCGGATTGCGCAATCCATACGCGAAGATTTCACCCCGGGCGCCGGGGACCGACACGAATGGATTGGGGTCCGGCCCGGTGCTGGGAATGCGGTAGCGGCCGTTGGGGCTGAGCTTGTCCTGCGGGCGCAAATGGATGTCGGGGGTAATGCGCAGGATTTTGCCCTGAAACGCGTTGAGCTGTTGTGGGAGCGTATGGACCACTCCGCGCGTTTCTCCCGACCCGCCATCGCCCATCGAAATGTACAGGTTCCCGTAATCTGGCTGCCCGGGCTTGGCCAGCGGGTCAAACAGCAGATCGTCCATTTGATGAACGAAACCCACCGAACCGGCGCGCAGGATTTCTCGCGCGGTGCCCTCAAACGTGGAATTCCTGATATTGGTGTCGGTCCATTCCACAAGGACGGATTCGTATTCGTCTTCGCCCGCGGGAGGCTTCACCACTGGGGTTGTGGTATATCCGGCCAGGTTCAAGCCGGGCGCGTGGGTGTTTGTCGGCATCGCCGATCCGTTGATGCTGGGGTCTTCGGTGTGGATGGTGTAGAACTTGCCGTTTTTGGCGTAGTTCGGATCGAACGCGATGCAAACGACGCCCGCTCCATAGCCCGGGTTGGTGTTGAACTTCGGAAATATTTTGGGAAACGTGAGATAGGGTGTGAATTTCCTGGTTTTCTTGTCGAGGATGTACAGGACTCCGTTCAGATCGTTCACGAAGAAGCGGGAAGAGGCCAGCGGGGCATTCGCCGGTTCGGACCGCAGCGCGTTGATGCGCGAGAGCATGCCGTGATAATTGATGGGGGGCGGATAGGCGTGATCACCCAGCGAGCTGGACAGGGGAGGATTCGCGTAATCCTCGATACGGATGGCGGTGCCATCTTTGGAAACCTCGGATTTGGTCGGGTATTGCAACGGGTACTGCGCCCACGCGACCGGCAGGCTCAGCAGCGCGCCGGCCAGCAGCGCAACGCCAAAATAAAATCGCACACGCCGCTCGACCCACCCTTTTTTGTTTTTCATTGGCATCCTGGCCTCTTTCCCCTCGAAGTCCTCGGGCGAGCGCGCAAAAATATCGCTCCAGTGCCCTCGGGCAAAACGCGCCGCAGGAAGTGCGAGTCATTAAATGTTGAATTCCGCGAGAGAGTATACACAACCGAGGCCCGGAAAATCACTCGGCGGATTTTGCAGCCCCGTTTCTCCGGCTTGACCATGTTTACAAGAAACCGGTCTAGCCCGCTGTAGCGCCCGCCTTCAGGCTGGCATCTGCTGGATTCTGAATTGCCGCCCTGAACGGTGGCGCTACAAAACATCCGAATGCAATATTCAACCGCGTGTCTTAGCTCCATAATAATGTCACCCCCTAACGGCTACGTGAAAATGTCACCCCTATGGAAACATACACGTTGAGCCAGAAAGAATTGCAACGAGTAGCGGTCATTTCTTCGTGCGTGAAGGGGGGCCTGGCGTGTGCCAGCCGCGGACGACCCAGCCCTCGCCGCCTGCCAAAGAGAGCTCATGTACCAGCTCGCGGGTCTTCGATGGCAACGATTCGATGACAACTATTGGAAAATCTCCTTCCGACTAAACGCGGCAGCGATGCAATACGCCATTTTCGCCGGATTGATATTTGATTCATTGTCATGCGCCTTTCCCTTCGTTTTAGTCGTTGTTTTACAAAGTTTTACAAAAGGAACAAATTTTCCGGACTCATGTGAACTGGTGTAGAATTCCGGCCATATCGCAGGGCCAAAAGAAAAAGCCCCCGCCGATGGAGGATTTAAGATGAGAAAGACCTGGATTAACTTCGCCTTTGTGTGCATTGCGGCAATTGGTTTGCCTGCCTGCGGGCTTGCGCAAGCGGCGCAAACCCTTCCGTTGCCCGATTCCCCGGTCGCCACGGATATCCCCGGCGCAAAAGAATTGCCGGATCCGAACATGGTTTATAAAGTGGTGTTCGATATCAGCAAGGCCGCTCCGAAAATCGATCAGGTAAATCCCGGCCTTATCGGGGTCGCGCGGTTCGACAATACGCTGGCCAAAAATGGCGTGCCCGCCGATCATCGAAAGATCGTGGTGGTATTTCACCAGGGCGGAACCGACATGGTGCTCGATAATGCGGCGTTCAAGGCGCGTCATGACGGGCACGACAATCCCAACATCGCGATGATTCAGAAAATGAAGAAAGCCGGGATCGACTTCCGCGTGTGCGGCCAGGCAGTGCTGGCCAGGAAGATCGCCCCGGATACCATCCAGCCCGAAATCGAGCTCGACCTGTGGGCCTTGACGACGATCGTCAATCTCCAGCTGCGGGGCTACGTTCACATCGGGGGCAACTAAAATTTGCGAACAGGGGCGGGCTTGAGCGGATCATTGTGCAAACGCCCGCCACCTTCCGCCTGGCATGCTTGTGCGCCAGGCGCGCAATCATGCACTGAAAATGGGCCAATCCTGCCTTGCCACCCCGCTGGCCACCCGGCTTACTGGTGGTCTTTCAAAACAAAATGTGAATGGGGCTTGCTGTGGACGTAGGTTGCGACGTCGTAAGCTTCCTGCGGCGTCAGGCTTCCTGGACTGGTTTGCGGCATGTTGTGCTGGACGAATGCGGCCATATTGCTGATTTTATTCATGCCAGCGCCATCGCTGAATGAGTCGGGGCCCCACAAGGCCGGAAAGGTCGGCAGCAATCCGGCACCTTGCGGACCGTGGCACACGGCGCACTGTTGCGAGTAAATCTGACCGCCGCGCGTGATGTCCCCGGTCAGTGCGGGAAGCTTGATCAGGCCGCGCCCGGGCAAGGCACGTCCGGTTACCTGGCCCTGGGAAAGCCATTGCGAGTAGGCGACCAGCGCCGTCATCTCCGGACTGTCATTGGGAACCCGGTGGCCGAACTCGCTTCGTTGGAAGCACTGCTCAATACGCTCTTGGTACGTAACCACGGCTTTTTCGCGATCTCGATACAGTGGAAACAAACCGGGCACGCCAACCAGTGGGATCCCGTAAGCCACGGTGCCACTATTGACGTGGCAATAAGTGCAACTCATCTTGTTTCCCACGTACTTCCCCGCATATTTTGGGGTGTTGTTGAAGATGCTGAGTCCGAGACGTATGCTGTCGCCCATCGGCCCTGCGGGAATGGTTGTGCTGTCCGGCGCCGTCCAGGTAATTTTAGGCGCGGCGGTTTTCTGCGAATCCGGCGCAGCCGCAAGATTGCTCGCCCGCCCGGGAAACAAGATGCTCGCCGCCGCGAGAAGCCCCAACGTCACACCACACCGCGCAACAAACTTCCGATTCACTCGCTTCCGATTCACTCGAATTCTCCTTCGATAGGGATGAAGCGGGATTTCAGTTTTCCTCGGGATTTTCCCCGGACCCGGCGCCGCCTTATGCCTTCAGATAGGCGTAATGGCCTACGCATTGCAAGTAGGCAATCGCCCCCACCATGGACGGCACGATAAGCACGTTCGGCAGAGTGTGTGCCTGAATGTCCCGGGCGATCTCTTCCGGCGTCACCGACAATTTATTTTTTTTGATCAGCCCCCGCGCCGCTTCCTCCACCGAAGAGTGGCAGCTCAGGAAGCGCACGCCGCGCGCCTGCAGCCCTTGAATGGAAGCGTCCTGCTCAGCCGATTTCGGGTCGCTGGGATCCTTGGAAGTGTATTTCAGCGATGCTCCGGCCTTGCTCGGGTAATAAAAATTGCGCAGCGCCGGTTTGCCGGTTTTCGGGTCGTTGAGTTTTATGAATTCCCCGACCCGGTATTTTTGCCAGACGTAGTCGCTGTAATTCAGCATGTTGGCCGGCCCGTTCAGCGTGCAGACAATCTGGACCTGGTCGGCCGGAACTCCGGTCCCGAAAACCAGGCCGTTCATGCCGTTCTTGGCGTTTCCCAGGAATTTTCCATCGGTCGAACTGCTGTGCAGGGCCAGCTTGACCTGCCGCGGCAAGCGCGTGAGCGTTTCAAATTCGGCGGCCTGCCAGCTGGTTTTTGGCCATACAAACTGAGCGTGAACGGGGTCACTCAACATAGCGGTTCCAGCCACTGCGACTGCCCCCCCTAGAAGAGCGCGGCGCGAAAATTCATTCATGAGTGCTTCTCCTTTTTATATTCGGCACGATAGATTCATATCATTTCCTAAATAATGCATAACTCAAGCTTTGCGATATAATACCCCTACTTCTTGGGAAACGTCCACAGTCACAGACAGCATATGGGCCGGGCTGCGGCGTCCCGATCCCCAAACCTGGCCGCCGCTTGACGTTCTCGCAGAAAGCCCCAGATATGATATTGTTGGCACACTGTGTGATGTCGCGCCGGCAAATATCCTGTTGCGCTGGAACTGAACGGGAAGAATCGGGAAATGCGCGCGCAGAGATCAGGCTCCTCATCAAAAAATATCGGCATCGTCGGAGGATCGAAATGAAAGCTTACCGCGCACTTGTTTGCCTTGCACTCGGGATGCTCTTTGCCGTTCCCCAAGTTTTTGCCCAAGCCGGCGGAATCGAAACGAAAGTCATGGTCCGCGCCCTGGCGCGTGATGCAAAGATTATCGGCAAGGAAGTTGGCGGCGCGCGCATCACGATTCGCGACGTCAGCACCGGAAAAGTGCTGGCCGAAGGCACGCAGATGGCCGGGACGGGCGATACCGCGATGATCATTGTGAAGCCCCACGTCCGCGGAACGAACATTTATGACACGCCGGGAGCCTCCGGATACCTGGCCGTCCTGCACCTGGAGCAGCCGACGGTTGTGGAGATATCGGCGGAGGGTCCCCTGGGACACCCGCAAGCCACGCAACGCGCGTCCACAACCATGCTGCTGGTGCCGGGAGAGGACGTGCTGGGCGACGGCGTCCTGCTGGAACTTCACGGATTCATCGTGACGGCCCTGGCGCCGCAGGCCGATGCCGCGGTAAAAGCCGGTTCGCCCTTCGCAGTGAAAGCCAAAGTCACAATGAACTGCGGGTGCCCCACCGAGCCGGGCGGGCATTGGGATTCGAACAAGATCAAAGTGGTCGCGCGGGTGATTCGGGCGGGCAAAATCGAAGCGGAAATCCCGATGCAGTACGCCGGAGTGGTGGACACCTACTCGGGCAATATTCCGGCCACCACGCCGGGGCAGGTGGAATTGCAATTTCTGGCCATGGATGGACCGAATGCGAATTTCGGACTGGCGCGAGAAAATTTAACGGTCGTTCCCTGACCCGGCCCTAATTTTGGTTAAAAAGTGCGACCCGACGTAAAACAGGCCGTGGAACTGCTCCAGCAAAACGATCCCAAATCGTTGGAAGAGGCGCTGGCGCTGCTGCAGAACACGGTTTTTTCCTTCAGCATGAAAGTCTGCGGGCAACGGCAGGACGCCGAAGACACCATGCAGGAAGTGCTTCTCAAATCCGTATCCCAGCTTCCGAAATTCGATAGTCCCCGGGCCCTGGCCGTATGGCTCTACAAAGTCGCCAAAAACCGCTGCCTGATGAGCAGGCGCAAAAGCAAATTCGCCCCCAAGGAAAATCTCTCGCTCGAATCCTTAATGCCCGGGCGGCGGGAACTGGAAAGCTTTTCGGAAAAGACGCGAAAAACGCCGGAGACTTCGCTTCTGCACCACGAAAATGCCAAACTCGTGCGGCAGGCCGTGCAGAAGCTGCCTCCGGAATACCGGCTCATTCTTGTCCTGCATGACATGGAAGAACTTTCCGACACGGAAGTCGCCGAAATCACCGGCCTGCGCCCCGGAACGATTCGTGTTCGCCTGCACCGGGCGCGGCTGTTTGTGCGGAAAGAGCTGGCCATGCACAACGGCCAGCGTCCTGCCCGGCTGCTGCGGAAAATTACGGCGGGACCTGTTTCCGCCGCGCCCTCCCGGCAACCTCAGGGTGAACAGGCCAAGACCGCACTCGAATCCGCCTCAGTGCCCGGGCAGGGCCGCTGCAAGGCCATGTTCGCGGAGCTTTCCAACTACCTCGACGACGAGCTGGACGATTCCCTGTGCGAAGAACTGGAAAAACACATGGAAAATTGCCGGCCCTGCCAGGCATTCCTTTCGACTCTGGAGCAATCGATTGAACAGTGCCGCCACGCTCCCGACGAGTTGCCCGATCCGCGCGTTGCCGCAGCGATCAGAAGGGATGTGCTCGCCAAATATCAGGAAACGCTGGCGAGCCTGGCGAAAAACCGCAAGAACCGGAACACGGGAAGCCTGTAACCCTCTTCGTATCTGCGAATTACCGCACCACACCTCATAATCAAAATACCCTGTAACAAAAATCGATATCCTGCATTTATTCGTATGAATCAAGAAAAAAGCGCCCATCCGATGGTGGAAAGTGCGATCACCGCCGATGGGAAGGAAGGAAGGCCACACTATGAAACGCAATGTGGGAGGCGCGGACCGCGCGATTCGCATAGTGGTGGGAATGGCGCTGCTGGCGATGGGTTTGCTGCACGTTATCACGGGAGCATTGGCAATTGCCGCCTTCGTCTTCGGCGCGATTGCGCTGCTTACCGGGCTGGTTCGCTACTGCCCGGCCTGGTCGCTCTTTGGAATCAACACAATTTCCGCCGAGCACAGGTAACAGAACTGGTCCGAACTGAACCGGGGCCGCACTGAGAAGTGGACGGAATTTCAGGGGAGGCAGAAATGGTCAGCGCAAAAGTAGTACTGAGTCAACCGTTGAAGCCGGAACGGCAGTTTGTCGCTACCAGCGGCAGCGAACATCACATGTTGCTGGACGACGCGGCCGGAGCCACAGGCCCCAAACCGATTGAACTGGTGGCGACGGCACTGGCCGGCTGCACGGCCTTCGACGTAATCACGATCCTCCGGCAAAAATACCACCAAAAGGTGACCGGCTACGAAGTGCGCGTGGAAGCCGACGTGGCGGAGCGCCCGCCGCAGGTGTTCACCACCGTGCGCATCCACCACGTGGTCACGGGATTCGAAATTGAACCTCATGCGATCGAGGAAGCGATCCACCTTTCGGAAAGCAAATACTGCTCCGTGGGAGCCATGGTGAAGCAAACGGCCACTTTGCAGACCACATACGAAATCGTGCAAGAAACGTCTGCATACCTGCAAGCGGTTCCCGCGGACGTTGCCGTCTGATCCGGCCTGGCCCGGCAAAAGGCAGCATTTTCGCATGTGCGCTACATCACTGTTTTATTAATGCTGCGCGCTAACATACGCTGTCATCAAACGTGCATTTTGCGAAGGGACATCGATTTCATGAAATCACTATCTCGATTCGCGGCCACGCGCGGCGCTTGGGCCGCCGCGGCTCTGCTGCTTCTGCTTCCCGGCGGGCTATTGGCGCAACAGACTCCAGCGAGGGCGCCGGCTTCCTCGCCGCTCACGCTTTCGCAGGCCGTGCGCATCGCCCTGGAGAAAAATCCGGCGAGGAAAATTGCTCTGGCCGATACCCGGGCGGCGTCGGCAAACGTGCGGGAGGCGCGATCGCACCTGCTGCCGCGCGTCACTTTCTCGGAAACCGTCACGCGCAGCAATGACCCGGTGTATGTCTTTGGCAGCAAGCTGCGCCAGCGGGGCTTTACCGCGGCCGACTTTGACCTGAACACGCTCAATGCCCCGGCGCCGTTCGGAAACTTCAGCAGCCGCTTTGGGGGAACCTGGACGCTTTTCGATTCCCTGTCCACCTGGCGAACCATCCATCGGTCCGAGCGCACGCAGGACGCGATGCAGCACCAGTTGGACCGCACCGATCAGGAAATCGTTTTTCGCGTCGTCGATTCCTACTACGGCGTGCTGCTAGCCAGGAAACAGCTTGAGGTCGCAGAGCAGGCGTTAAAAACCGCTCAGGCCATCCTTGACCGCAGCAGGAATCGCGTGGAAAGCGGAGTGGTGGTGGAGTCCGACGCGCTGAGCGCCCAGGTGCGGCTCGCCGCGCGAAAGCAGGAATTGATCCGCGCGCAAGATAATTTATCCCTTTCTCTCGCGCAGCTCGGCACGGCCATGGGCCTCGCCACGGAAAATAATTTCGATCCGGCCGAAGTTCTTGCGGAACGCAATTTCCCTCTTATCGCCCTGCCGGAAGCCGAAAAGGTGGCCGTGGAATCACGCCCGGACCTGAAACGGATTCGTTCGGACGAAGCGGCTCAGGCGCAAAGCGTGGCCATCGCGAAATCGTCATTCGGTCCGCGGGTCAATGCTTTCGCGGATTGGGAGGCCGACAATCCCTCCTTTGTCGGCGGCGGAGGAGGAAACAACTGGCTGGC
>Ga0307372_10013290_pt1 | contig 10663 bp, 6 predicted proteins | sample OX1MG_FD_202533 | JGI IMG/M metagenome (GOLD analysis project Ga0307372, IMG submission 202533) | Soil microbial communities from Risofladan, Vaasa, Finland - OX-1 | ecosystem: Environmental > Terrestrial > Soil > Coastal area > Acid sulfate soil | place: Finland: Risofladan, Vaasa | collected... | reverse complement strand
TCGGCGGATTCAAGTTGCTGCAATCGATCAAGCAGCAAAACCCCGCAGTGCAAGTCGTGATGATGACGGCGTACGGCTCGATTCCCGACGCGGTCGAGGCGATGCGTTTTGGTGCGTACGACTATCTGCCCAAGCCCTTCAGCGCCGAGCACATCCGGCGCGTGGTCGGACGCGCCCTCGAAGTGCAGAGTTTGCGCGCCGAGAATCGCCGACTGCGCGCCGAAGTCGAACGTCTGTCGAGTCCGGAGAGCTTCCAGACCCTCAGCGCGCATAGCCGCAAACTGGCCGAGACGGCGGCGCAGGTGGCAGGCAGCGACGCGACCATTCTGCTAAGCGGCGAAAGCGGCACCGGCAAAAGCCTGCTTGCAAGTCATATCCATCGCACCAGCCCGCGCAGCTCCGGGCCGTTCGTTCAGGTCGCATGCACCACGCTCAGCGAGCATCTGCTCGAAAGCGAGCTCTTCGGACACGTGCGCGGCGCGTTTACCGGCGCGATCAAGGACAAGCCCGGGCGGCTCGAGGCAGCCGAGGGCGGATCGGTTTTGCTCGACGAGATCGGCGACCTGTCACCGGTAGTGCAATCGAAGCTCTTGCGTTTCTTGCAGGAAAAAACTTTCGAGCGGGTAGGCGGCGCCAACACGATAACGGTTGACGTGCGCATTATCGCGGCGACCAATCAGGACCTCGAGCAGTTGGTGCATCAGAAACGTTTCCGCGAGGATCTGTATTATCGGCTCAACGTGATCGAGCTGCGCGTGCCGCCGCTGCGTGAACGCCCCGGCGAGATTCCTCGCCTGGCGGCGCATTTCACCGCCCAGGCTGCGCTGCGGCATCACAAGACTCACCTTGCGCTCGCGCCTGAGGCGACGCGCGCGCTGTCGGCCTACAGCTGGCCGGGCAACGTGCGAGAGCTGCGCAACGTGATCGAGCGGGCGGTGGTCTTAAGCCGGGGCGAAACGATAGCGCTTGGCGATCTGCCCGATCGGCTACTGGCCGGACCGGGAAAGACCGATCAGAGTCAGACCCTGGAGGAGCTCGAGCGCCGCCACATCGAGTCGGTGCTCGAACAGGCGGTAACTCTAGAAGAAGCTGCCGACATGCTCGGAATCAATGTTGCGACGCTGTGGCGCAAGCGCAGAAAGTACGGCCTCGACTAAAAAAAAGCCGGCAGCGCCAATTGGCGCGCCGGCGTTCTCCGTACAGCTCGCGGAAGTTATTTCGTCTTCAGCCCCTCGCTCAGCCGCGTTCTGTTCTTCACGCAATCGCCAAGCGAAGTAAGCGGCCCCGGCCAATCCTGCGTGACGCAATCGGGCAGCGCGTCCATCTGGTCGGTCGTATAACCGCGCGCGGTTAGATCCTTCCGGATGCAATCGGAATGGGCCGCGTTCTTTCCCGCAAGTCCCGCGGCGTCGTCGGCGGCCTCCAAAAACAGCGCGCGGCGCAACGCCATCTGCACTGCCTGGTCGGCGCTCTTGCCGATGGCTCCCGCAATGTTGCTCGACGGACCGCAGGTGGCGGCCCCGTCGATAAAAGCTTCTTCGAGACCGGTGCTGGTCAAATCCTTAGCCGATCCGATACCCATCGCGGCAAGCACAAACACCGCGGAAATAAGACCAATAGCCACTCGCTTCATAGACCCTCCTGCGCACGATTTCGCCGGCCACCATAGCCGATCCTTTGTCCCCTCTAATGGTTGTAGGACCCGCCCGCAGGAATGTCCAGTGACTTTAACTAACTCGGTGGTGCTGCAATTGGGCCTTTGACGTGCTCTTGACGAGCCGTGGCGCATGATGGAACTGTCGCATCGCACTCAAAAGGAAGTTGACCATGGCAAAAATCGCACTCGCTTTCTCGACTCTGCCCGACTCTCCGCCCGCTACCCTTATCGAATGGTCCAAAGCCGCGGAAGACGCGGGCATGGCCGGAGTATTCATGACCGAAGCGGGCAACGACGCGATCGCGTGCTCGCTCGCGCTCGGGATGCATACCAAACGCATCATGCTGGGCACCGCGATCAGCAATATCTACTTCCGCCATCCCACGCTGCTCGCCAATGAAGCCGCCGCAGTGCAGGAGTTCACGGGCGGACGCTTTATCCTGGGCCTGGGCACGGGCCATCGCGAGATGAACACCATCCTGAAGATCGACATGGGCGATCCGATGACGCGGATGCGCGAAGTCGTCGCCGCGATCCGCAAGCCGCTCGACGGCGGCACCACCGGCCCGCGCGTGACCAAGAAACTGCCGATCTACCTTGCGGGCGTGTCCAAGCCGATGGTCAAGCTCGCGGGAGAAATCGCAGACGGGGTGATTTTCAATTTCTTTCCGCCCAAACGCGTAACCCAGGCGCTGGCAGAATTGGCCGAGGGCGCGAAAAAAGCCGGGCGCGACCCCAAGACGATCGAGCCGACGCTCTTCGCCACCGCATTTATCTCCGACGACCTCGAGGCCGCGCGCCGCCCCGCGCGCAAGCTGCTGTCGCGCTACGGCGCGCTGACATTCTACGGCAACATGATCGCCCGCTCCGGCTTCGACAAGGAGATCACAGCAATCCGCGCGGCGGGCCGCGACGGCGAAGCCGCGATGAAAGCCGTCAGCGACGAGATGATCGATGCAACCTTGCTGGTCGGCTCCGAAGCGCGGGTGCGTGAGAAGCTCCAAGCGCTGGTCGCACCGGGAATCGGCACCGCCATCGTATTCACGAATCCAGTAAATGAGGACCGCGCGAGCGCCGTGAAACGAACGATTCGCGCACTCGGGAACTTCTAAAAAAGCAGGCGGAGGTTCTCACGCCGCAGCCTGCAGCTTGGCGAAAAACCGCGTGATTCGTTTGTAGTTGACGCCGAAGTCGCCGATCCCATCGCGCGACTTCGAGCGCATCTCAACCAGGCTGGTGCCGCCGTCACCCGGACGGACCTGGATCACGAAGTCGTCCTGGAAATGAAACAGCTTCGAGGTGCTGAAGCCCTCGAGCGTCATCGTCGCGGGGTCGGCGCTGGTAATCGTCCACGTCGGCATCGACGCGGCCAGATTCTTCACGCGATCGTACGCCGCCGCCGGAGAATCACTAAGATGCAGCGGCGCCAGCGGGGGATAGCCGGACTGCTGCTTGGCCATGTACAGTGCCGCGTTGTACTTGAGGTCGCGATTCCGGTTCGGCGGCAGTTGCTGCGCGTGCGTGAACTCGGGCGGGTTGGTGTAGTCGGTCGTGATGTCGTTGATTCCGGGATATTTCATTCCCGAAAGAATCATCACTGCGACCGGCACGAGGACAATCAGCGACATGATCAGGCCGACGTTCGCGCGCGGACGGCCGGCGGCGCGCTCCGGCGCTCGGGTGCGGATGATCGCGACAATTCCGACGATCGTCCCGATGATCGAAATCAATGTTCCCCAGATCATCGCGGTCGTGAATCCCACGAACGGCGCCACCAGGTGAAAATAGGCTCCGAGTATTCCCGCGAGGAACAGCACGATCGCGATCATCCCGTCATAGAAAGCGAGCCACGGTGCAATCATCCACGATCCCCCAGAGTAAGATTTCGGCCGGCTGAGCTTGATGCCGGCTACGGTTTGATTCCCCGCACGACGAACTGCGGCAACACGAAGAAAAATCTGCCGCTTGCGACCGCCTGATCCACCGACCCGAGCCATCGCACGACTTCCGCTTCACTCACGCGACCCGAATCGCGCGCGTACCGCGCGATGCTCGACTTCAGCATCGGCAGCGAGCGCCCCGCGATGTCGGCGCCGGCCAGAATTTCAGCCTTGACCTCGGCGAGTCCGGCCGCGCGAAACATCCCGTAAAGCCGCCGCCCGATCTTGGGCTCCTTGATCGCGATCGACTTGCTCGCCGCAAGCACGCGCTCGGTCAACTCGGCCGACTCAGGACCGAGATCAAGCGCGAGCATGTCCCAATCGCTATCCACCGCGACGACAATCCCGCCCGCCGCGGCGACCCGCGCCATCTCGGCGACGGTAGCGGGCGCGGAATCAACATACTCGAGGACGTTTTTGCAGAACACGCGATCGAACGATCGGTCGGCAAACGGCAGCGGCGGAAACCCGCTATGGACGAACTTGACATCCGCCTTCTGTTCAAGCGCGCGAGCGGAGGATCGCGCGACGAACTCGGCATTGATATCGACGCCCGTCACTTTTCCCGACGGTCCAACCCGCCGCGCAAGTTCCAGCGTCGTATGCCCTGGCCCAGAGCCGACATCGAGCACGCTCAGTCCCGCGCGCAACTCGAGCGGGCGCAGAATCGGTTCCATCGCCGGATGAAACGCCAATATCTGATCGTACGCAGCGTGGCGCTCAGGATCGATCTCGATCCAATGCTGCTTGTAGTATGGCTCCGCCATCGTGCTCTCTGCGGAGAGCGTTATCGCACTCGCGCGTGTAATACAAAGGACGCGCGCCCACCGTCCGAACCGAATTGACGCTTGAGCGCCGCACGAGGCTCGTCGCATAGACTCAGATTGAGAGATCAAGCTGTACCGTCAACGGCAGAAAAGAGAATGGCGACGAGCTTGTCGACCGCCGCCGGCCGATGTATTTGAGATTCGGCCAATAGCAAAACGATGCTATTGCGGCATAAACAACTGCCATCCCCACAGATGAAATTCCGAGAGGTTGCTTGTCGCGGAGTATTGCGTGAAACGGTAATTGGCGCTCGGTATCCCCACATCGGCGAGCAAATAACCGGCTGGGGGAGTGTTCATGGACGTTTCAGTGGCGGCCGGAGGTGATCCGATTAATGAACCGGCGACGAACCCTGCACCACCTTCGCTCGATTCTGGAGACTCACTACCTCCGCTCTCGAAAACATTAATAAGTATCCCAGGCGAAGAAGATTTTCCGGGTTCTGGACCGACGGTTACGGTAGCACCGGCCGCTGCAGCCGGATTACCAGAAAGGAGGTATGTATTTATATTCGTGCTCACCCCGCGATAACCAGCCAAAAAGCCTTCAATTTCCGGATTGGCTCCATTACAGAACGTGAAAATCACATGCTTAAAGTCGTAGGTTCCAGTTTCCGTCGAGGATCCATAGACATGGGCGTAGGCGTATTCCGTCGTCAGGTCGCCCGTATTGCAGGCACCCTGTTGCATACTCACCGCACCAGCCATATTAGCGATCGGCAACTCCACCCAAGTGGAGTCCGGAGGTTTTGGCGGCGTGACGAAACTTCCGCCCATATACAAAAACGCCACCACAACGTCGCCGTTCTGCAGTCCGCCGGGAGCGGGAAGCTTCGCCGTGCAGGTGTTTCCGAAACCAACATTGCATTCGGCCTCGCCCGAACTGTAGCCAACCAAATATGGGGGACCCGCCGGAAGCGGAGTCCAGACCGTGGATTGATCGGTGCCTCCCTGAGTGAATTCGAGCACGCTCCACAGTCCGCTTAGCCCGCTCCCTAGACCGGGCTGATTCGGATCCCAGTTCATCGAATCATAATCCCCCCAACGCTGGAGAATTGGACCTGGCGTGGGCGTCGCTGATGGAGACGGCGTCGAAGTCGGACTAGCGGATCCGGTTGGGGTAGCGGTTGGGCAGGTATTTTGTCCAGTGTATACTCCATGGCTTTGCGCAAAGTTTCCGTCATAAACGAGGTTGAGTTGTTTTGTATTGTTAAAATTGCGCTGTACGAACCATGACGAGTAGGCATAGTTGCCCGAAGAGAAGCTCGTGAGAGTAGCATACAGATCGAGTTGTGGGTCAGCGCCGATGGTAGCGTAGGTTTGGACCAACGAGAAGTCGCTCGAGGTGAAAAAATTTCCGGCCCAATCGTTGGTTTCGAGCTGGCCTGCGAAGAAAAGAGCTTCGGTAGTATAGCCCTTAAAACCGTATTGAGAGGTGAAAGCGGTTAGTAGATAATGAAACCGGCCTGTGGGATCGTACTGCACGGTAGCCTGTTGGATTCGGCTCTGGTCCGATATGTTGATCATGCAGTTCGAATCGGGGACGGTACACCCCGGTTGGGACGCGTTTGGTAAGTATGGGATACCTGAAATTCCGTCGAATCCGAATCCCGGACTGGTGCCCAAGAATACTGGCACCGGAGTCGCCGAACCCATGGGGGCCGGAATTCCGTATAGTGTTACATCCGGCGATGTGTAATAAGGAAATTGCGCGGAAGCAAGCACCAATTGGGAGTAGCCTTGGCCGCTTCCCGAAATATCTCGCGCAGGACGTGATGCGAACAGCGGCGGCGTGATTATCGTCTCGTTCGGCGTAGGGGCAAGTGGAGGGGTTTCGATCGAGCTATTTGGAATTAACACCAGCGCGTCGCTATTATTACCGCCGAACCCATTCTCCCCGCCACAGAGAGTATCTACCGCCGCCCAGTTCAAATTATATCCGAGAATTGGTTGATCTGGGCTGAAATTGGATCCGGTGCAGACGGGTATATCGTACCGCATCCATGCGCCGGTCCCGTCGAGTGCGCTCGCGCTCGTGGAGACGGCGAACAGTAAATCCCCGCCTAGTTTTACCTCATTGAACGCCAATGTTAATGCGAGCCATCGCGAATCGAAAGAGTCAAATGCGATCTGAGTATCGGTAAGCTTAAGCGGATATGGATTGCCAATCGCTGCACACGCCGAAATGAGGCTTCCACTTGCGCCAGGCATCCCACACCAGAACTGGTAAAGCGACTCGGGGCCGCCGCCTTGGATATTGCCAGATTTGTCGAAGACCCAGAGGCCTTGATTTAGCATCTCAACGTTCTGTGATGGAGACACATCCGCAGCTACGTCCAATGGAGCCGAGCCTAGGATGAGGCCGGCGGTGGGCGCGGGAGCTGGGCATGCTGATGCGCCTCCGCCCGCGAAAGGGGTGGCAGCCGCCACAAGCGGATCAGGTACGGAGGGTAACGCGGACTGCGGAGAGCCCTGCGGCGGATTGGGGGGGGGGAAGCGAAGGTGATTCTGGAGGCATCGCCGGGTTAATTAGTTCGCCTGCCGGCCCGGGAGACACATCCGGCGTTCTGAACGAACTCGAGAGATTTTCGCAATGCTCCCAATCCCCAAAAGGAATTGGCGCGAGGCCCCTCAGTTGACCTGCGGTCATTCGATGGCGCCTAGCTGCTTCCGCAAACATGTCTAGGCAATGCTGCCGCATCGCGGTCCATTCAGCTTGGCTCATCTCAGCCATCGCGGCGCCCGGTATGTTCTCCGGAATACCCAATATTGTCCCCGGCGGGAGCGGGGTAGCCTGAGGGGACGGGGTTGTGCCGGGTACCTGTGCCGCGGCCACGCCAAGTAGCCCGGCTAGCGCAAGGGTGCCGATCAGCATTCGAGGTATCTTGCTCACGTTCACCTCCTCAGGCGCGACGCGGTCCCACCACGACGCGAATCATTGTGCTTACACTTGCGCACCGTGAGTTAGCGCAATCTGATGCAAAGGTCAATACACGAGAACACACGGAAGCCCACCCCAGCTAGTCAGTACATGCGGAAAGATGCGGGATTCGTCGCGCCGCAGTCTTGCGCCAAATGACACCATGCCTGGACTCCGGCATCATGTCAGCGCGTTAGCAGCGCCGCGAGGCCTTTTTCGATCGACACTGGCGGGGTCTATCCGAGGATTCGTGCGGCCAGCGCGCGATCGGGCCTTGCGGCAACGACCGGTTCGGGCTGCGTGAGAACCGACGATTGCGGCGATGTTGAGGTTGGCGGCGGCGGCGGGGGCGGAGGAGGGGGGAATTGGGGAGGCATTGCCGGATTTGCCTCCGCGCCGCTGTTCAACCGCGGTGCATCAGGCGTTTTGAATCCGGCCTGGAGGTCTAGGCATTCAAGCACTTCCGAATGTCGCAAGATTGGCAGCGCGCGGAGTTGCGCCGCGCCCAGGTAGTGGCGCCGGCTGACCTCTGCGATGATGCTAAGGCAATGTTGTCGCATCGCGGTCCATTCAGCCTGATCCCAACCGTCAGTGGCCCAATTCGGTGGAATCGTCGCAGGAATCCCCAGCGGTGTCCCCGGCGGCAGCGGTGTAGCCTGAGGGGACGGGGTTGTGCCGGGTACCTGCGCCTGGGCGATTCCGATCGCACTTAGTAGCCCAGCGAATAGAAAGGTGCCGATCAGTATTCGAGGTATCTCGATCGCGTTCACCTCCTCAGGCGCGACGCGGCCTCACCCGCGTCACGCGAATCATTGTGCTTACCTTTGCGCGCTACGAGTTAGCGCAATCTGACGCAAAGCTCAATGCGCGAAACCACACGAGGATCTGAGTAAGCCCGGCTAGGTCGGTGTATGCAGAAGAACCGGGATTCTTCGCGCGGCAGCCACGCGCGAGAATGACACGGTGCCGGATGAGTCGGGCACCAAGTCAGCGCGCGAGCAGCTCGGCGAGGCCGTCCTCGATCGACACGCGCGGAGTCCATCCTAGGATTCGTCCCGCCAGCGCGCGATCCGCCAGCGTATCGCGCATGTCGCCGGGACGCCCAGGCGTATGCACTATCGGGCCGCCGAAGATTTGCGCTACTCGGTTGATGCTCACGTTGTGGCCGAAGCCGACGTTGATCGGCCGCCCGTCGGCGATCTCCGCGTCCATCGCCAGGATGTTCGCCGCCACGATATCGCGCACGTGCGTGAAGTCTCGCGTCTGCTCGCCGTCGCCGTGAATTTCGAGCGGACGGCCTTCGCGCCGCGCGCGCATGAACGCCGCGATCGCGAGCATGTACGCGCCCTCTTCCGCCATTCGCGGCCCGTAAACCGCGAAGTACCGGAGCACGACAGCCTCGACGCCGTAGAGGCGATGAAACATCCGCGCGTACTCCTCGCCGGCAAACTTTTGCAGCGCATACGGACTGCGCGGATTCGGCGTCATCGTCTCAACCAGCGGCAGCCGGTCCTGATTCCCGTAAACCGACGATGACCCGGAGAAAACGAAGCGGCGAATCTTGGCCTCGCGCACCGCCATCAGCACGTTCAGCGTGCCGACCACGTTGGCCATGTGCGTCTCGACCGGTTTGGCGATCGAGAGCGGAATCCGCGGCAGCGCGGCGGTGTGGAACACGCAATCGACGTCTTCCGTGAACGCCGGCGCGATCGCGTCGGCGTCGCAAATATCAGCCTCGACGAGCTCCGCGCGAGGGTTCACGCGCTCACGATGCCCGGTCGAAAAGTTGTCGATGACGCGGACGCGAAATCCGCAATCGATGAGCGCATCCGCCAGATGCGATCCGATAAAGCCGCCGCCCCCGGTCACGATCACCAGCCGCGATCGATTGGTTGCCGGCATTATCGAATCCGTGGAACTCCGGCGAGTGCTGTTGCGCGTCGATCGCGAGCGGGTGGGTCAAATTGAATGGGGATCATGGCTAAGATACGCTGGTACTTTACCCGAATTGAGTTGCGGGTTTCTAACAATGGCCACTGACGCAAACCGGATCAAGCTGCTGAAAAATTTGCTCGCCGAGCGAATCCTCGTCCTCGACGGCGCCTTCGGCACCTTTATCCTGGGGCATAATCTTTCGGCCGAAGATTACGGCGGCGCAAGCCTCGAGGGATGCAACGAAAACGTCGTGCGCACCCGTCCCGACCTGATCCGCGCGATGCACGCCGGATTCCTCGAAGCCGGCGCAGACATTGTAGAGACCGCGAGCTTCGGCTCGACGCGAATTGTGCTCGCGGAGTATGGGCTCGAAGCCAACGCCTTCGAACTCAACCGTATCGCCGCCGCGCTCGCGCGCGAGCAGGCCGACAAGTTCAGCACGCCCGAAAAGCCTCGCTTCGTAGCAGGCTCGATGGGTCCGACGACCAAGAGCCTGTCGGTCACCGGCGGTGTCACCTTTGATCAACTGGTCGAGGCCTATGCCGAGCAGGCGCATGGACTGATCGAAGGCGGCGCGGACATTCTGCTGCTCGAGACCGTGCAGGACACGCTGAACGTCAAGGCGGGGCTGGTAGGAATCGATCGCGCGATCGAAAAATCCGGCGTCGCTCCCGGCGTCGCGGTGTCGGGAACGATCGAGACGATGGGCACCCTGCTCTGCGGGCAGGATATCGAGGCGTTCTACATCTCGCTCGCGCATCGCGATTTGCTTTGGATGGGACTCAACTGCGCGACCGGTCCAGACTTCATGACCGATCATCTGCGCACCCTGGCGCAAATCGCGCGCTTCAACGTCGCATGCGTTCCGAACGCGGGCCTGCCCGACGAGGAAGGACATTATAATGAAACCGCCGCGATGCTGGCGGCGAAGGTCGGCCGTTTCGCGCGGAACGGATGGGTGAATCTGGTCGGCGGATGCTGCGGCACGACTGAAGAGCATATCCGGCTGTTGGCGCAAGCGGTCGCGGGATTGAATCCGCGTACGATTCCGACCGTCAGGCGCACGGCGGTCTCCGGAATCGAGGCGCTGGTGATCGATCAGGACACCCGCCCGGTTATCGTCGGCGAGCGGACCAACGTACTCGGCAGCCGCAAATTCAAGCGGCTCATCGCGGACAACAAATTCGAGGAAGCGGCCGAAATCGGCCGTGCGCAGGTGCGCCGCGGCGCACATATCGTGGACGTCAACCTGCAGGATCCCGATCGCGAGGAAATTCCCGACGTCGTCCGCTTTCTGGAAATCGAAGTCAAAAAAGTCAAAGCGCCGATCATGATCGACTCGACCGACTGGCACGTGGTCGAGGAGGCGCTCAAGCGCACCGCC
>Ga0307372_10013288_pt1 | contig 10663 bp, 8 predicted proteins | sample OX1MG_FD_202533 | JGI IMG/M metagenome (GOLD analysis project Ga0307372, IMG submission 202533) | Soil microbial communities from Risofladan, Vaasa, Finland - OX-1 | ecosystem: Environmental > Terrestrial > Soil > Coastal area > Acid sulfate soil | place: Finland: Risofladan, Vaasa | collected... | reverse complement strand
GGCACGTGCACGTGGGTGAGGACGAAGATCACGAACCCGACCACGATCAGGCTGCCGTAGCTGATGCTCCGGTCGAGCAGCGTGATCGACACGGCCGCCGAGTTGCTGACGCCGCCGACGGTGATGAGCACGCCGATCATGCCGGCCTCGACGAGCCCGAGGCCACCGGGGAGAAACGGCACGGTGGTGAGCAATGCCGCGACAAGGGCGATGAGCAGGAATTGCGAGGGGCCGAGGTGCACCCCGGCCAGGTGCAGCGAGAAGACGACGAAGCCCAGCCGTGCTCCCTCAGCAGCCCACACCATCACCGTGAGCGCGAGCAGGGTGGGCAGCCTCGCAAAGGAGTTCACGGTACCGAGGCGGAGGCTCTCGTAGCGCTGGAACACCGCTTCCGGGAGGAGACGGAGGATCCGCTGGCCACGTCCCGCGCGCATCACGAGGATCACGCCGACGCCACCGAGGCAGACGATCACACCGATGACGACATAGGGGATGAGGATCCCGGGCGCCTTGGTGCGGAACACGACCGCGCCCGCCGCAAGGAGCAACGACATCAGCACGATGAGGTCGATGAGGCGCTCGGCGATGATGGTGCCGAGTGCCTTGCTGACCGGGACGTCGAGCTTCTGCTTGGCGAGATATCCACGGTAGATATCGCCCATCTTCGCCGGCACCACGCAGTTGACGAAGAACGAGGTGATCACGATGCCCACCAGCGATGCGGAAGGGCGATCCTCTCCGGCGTTGTCCAGGAGCACGTGCCAGCGGATGGATCGCACCACGAACGAGGCGTAGTACACGGCCAACGCACCGAGATAGAGGAAGGGGTTCGCGTGACGGATGTTGTCCCAGGCCGCACCCCAGTCGATCTGCGCACGCCACAGCGCCACGCCGACGATGACGACGGCGATGCCGAGGGACGCGATCGTTTTTGGGGTGAGGAGGCGGCTCGTCAGCGACGGGGGAGCGTCGTTGACTTCGGTCTCGCCACGCACCAGCGTGGTGGTCACATCGCGGACGGTACCACGAGGTCCGAACGGCCTCAGGGCTGTCGACAGATGCGCGACAGGTCCGAGATCAGACCGAATCCGGCGGGCGTCGCATCCGCGACAGCAGCGGTCGCCGAGTGGGCACCGTGCCGCCTCCGGCGATCGTGCGCTCGCGCTCAGCGAGCACGCGCGCGAGCTGGTCGAGCTCTGCGTGGTCGTCGCGTTCACTCGCCGGTCGGCTGTCCCATTGACGGATCTGGTAGACGCCCTTGAGCGCGGCGTAGGGAAGGGCGATGGTGCGCAGCTCGGCGGAGCCGGGCTCGACGATCCGCCACACCCCGCCATACCGTCCCAGGTGCGCGTCGGCGCGGATGGATGCGCGCAGCACCGGTCCGTCGATGAAGTGGAAGGCGGCGCGATCCCACGTTGCCACGTCTGCCTCGGGAGGAGCCGGTTCCGGATCGCCGACGAGGATCTGCCGGATGGCGCTCACCGGAAAGAGCGCTCGCTCGCTGTTCTGATTGATCGAACGCAGCTCGGCGTCAAGGATCGCGAGATCGAAGGTGATCTCGGGCGCCTCGGCGAGAATGACCTCACCGTCGATGAAATTGATGACGACGACCGGCACCTGAAAAGTGTCACATTTCGGTCACAAGTCCCACCGGAGGCGGCCGTAGCATCGACGCGGAGGTGACTTGCAGATCCGACGCGCACTCCTGGTGATGCTCGCCGGCGCGTCGCTGTTCCTGGTCCTGTTCGGGCTGCTGGACGTGTCGGCGGCCGCAGCGGCGAATGCATGGCGCAGCGGTACGCCCGCGCCGCGCGAGGGCTCGAGCCGGCCCCGCGACCTGGACGACCACTGCAATGACCGGCGGTCCGACGAGCCTGGCCACGAAGACCATTGCTGCGATCGGTCGCCGGCTCCGGCTGCGACCCTCGTGCCGGCGCCGGTGCCGACCATGACCCCGACACGCGCTCCGAGCCCGTCGCCGCGACGGCGGCCCCACACGGGCGCGGAGGGTCACACGCCACCCAAGGGCGCGTCGACACCCGCGCCGTCATCCTCGCCGACCACCGCTCCGGCGCTCCCCATCCCGAGGCTGCCGGTGCTGGCGCCACCGGCGCTGTCCATTGCCTCGGTCAGCCCCGTCGATGCAAGCGGACAGGTCCGGGGGGCGGTCTCGGTCATCGCGATCTCGACCGCGCTGGTCGCGGCGGCTCTCGCGATTGCCTCGCTCGTGCTCATTCGGCGTTCCGGCTGAGAGCGGCCGATGCGAGGGGTCCGATGGTTGGGGGGCATCTGGCGGGGTGCATCGTTCTCACTGAAGTTCGCGGCGGTGATCATGGTTGCCGGCGCGGCCATCGCGATCGTGCCGCTGATGCTCGCCGAGGCGAGCGCTCGCGCCCAGGCCGTGAGCGGCGCCGTCGACAAGGTGTCGATCGCCGGCAGTCTCATCGACGGCCAGCGCTCGTCGCTGACCGTCTTCATCGCGGATGTCGGCCGGCAGCTCGCGGCCGATCACGACGTCAGCGCCCCGCCCGCCGTGCAGGCAACCCTTGCTGAGGACGGTTCGGTGATCGGCACCGGCGACGTGCTCGGTGTGGTGCTGGCCGATGGCGGCGTTGTGGCCGTGCAGGGAACGACTCCAACCGCGGGCATGCTCACCGACAGCATCGTGAGCGCAGCGATCGCGGGTGTGAACACCGTGACATCCTCCGACGGCAGCGCCTGGCTCGTTGCCGCGTCGCGGATTCCGGGGACCACGGCAACGGCGTTCGTCGCTCGTCCGCTGTCGGCGGGGCTCATCAACGCGATCGCGCGCAACCTTGGGACAGCGTCCGATCCGCTCGGGGTCCTCCTGATCCGCGGTGACAGGACGCTCGCCGTGGCGAGCAGCAACGCGTCGCTGACAGCGGCACTCACCCCCGCGATGTCGACGCCCCGGCCGGCGATCGTGTCGCTCGGCGCCCATCAGTTTGCCGTCGCGTCGGCACCTGTCGGAGCCGGCTTCACGCTGGCTGTCGCGACCCCGTTCGCCGGTCCACCGGTGGGATCGCAATCGCTCCTGCTGCTCCTCGCCGTGATCCTCGTCGCGATGCTGTTCATCGTGGTGGTCGTACAGATCGATCTGCGCCGGCCGCTGCAGCGTCTGGACAGCGCCGTCGCAGCGCTGGAGCACGGTGATTTCGACCGCCCCGTCCGCACCGCATCCGTGGACGAGATCGGCCGGCTCGGCGCCAGCTTCGAGGCAATGCGCACGCAGATCCGCTCGACCATGCGCACGACCGCGACACGTGCAACCGTCGCTGTGGAGCTCGGCCTCGCACAGCCGCTGGACGCCGCACTCGGCAACGTCTGCGCCGCGCTGCGCGGATCGATGGGCGTCGACCTCGTGATGATCGTCGTGAGCGGTTCGGAGATGAGCGATCCGTTCGCGGTCGCCGACGGCAGGCAACTCGTCACATTCGAGGGTTTTCTCGAGGGGAACGGGCCACTTGGTGAGGGATATCGCCACGACGGTCTCGGGGCCGTCATTCTTGGCGCCACGACGGCCGCGCCGGAGGCGATGCTCGGCGTTCGTGAGTTCTGCGTCGCGCCGCTGCGTCTTGGCAAGCACGTTCACGGAGTCCTCGCAGCCGCCGGTCCCCAGAGCGCGTTCACGTCCGGCGACACGGACCTGGTCGCATCCACCGCCGAGCAGATCTCGCTGGCGCTCGAGCGCTACCGGTTTCTCGCGGTGGTGCAGCGGCAGGCCAGCGTCGACGACCTCACCGGCCTCTACAACCATCGCTTCCTCATCGACTCCCTCGGACAGCAGGTGGCTCTGGCCGAGCGGTTGGGCGCTCCGCTGGCGATCCTGATGCTCGACATCGACCACTTCAAAGACCTGAACGACGGTCACGGTCACCACGCTGGAGACATCGCGCTCTCCACGTTCGCGAAGACCGTGGCCGGCAACGTCCGGCGCGCGGACCTGACCGCACGTTATGGCGGCGAGGAATTCGTGGTGCTGATGCCGAACACCTCCGCGCAGGAAGCATTCATGGTCGCCGAGAAGATCCGACGCGCCGTCGCGGCCACGGACGTCGAGCTTCCCGATCACCCTCCGGTGCGTCTGACGGTGAGCGTTGGAGTGGCAGCGTACCCGGAGGACACGGACAGCGCGGCCGAGCTGTTTGGTCTTGCCGACGACGCGCTGTACGAAGCCAAACGGTCGGGGCGCGATCGGACGCGTCTGGCCGGCGCGCTGCGACAATCACGGGCGCAGGCGAGGCATGCAATCCGGCAGCATGCGCAGATGATTCGAAGCGAGAGCAATGCCGGCGCCGGACCTCGTCGATCTCCGGAGTGACACGCTGACGGTTCCCGATGCGGGAATGCGAGCAGCGATGGCGCGCGCCGAGGTCGGTGACGACGTGTGGGGCGAGGATCCGACGGTTCGACGTCTCGAGGAGGAGATGGCGCGACTGCTCGGCAAGGACGCCGGCGTGTTCGTCCCGAGCGGCACCATGGGCAACCTGGCCTGCGTGGCCGCGCAGACCCGGCCGGGTGATGAGGTCCTCGCGGACTCCGAGGCACACCTCGTCGTGTACGAGGTGGGTGGTACGGCGATTGTCGCGGGCATCCAGCTTCGTGTCCTCGACTGCGTTGACGGCACTCCCGACGCCGAGACGGTCACCGCGGCGGTTCGCGAGCCGGACGTCCATCAGCCCGTGACCACGCTCCTCTGCCTCGAGAACACGCACAACCGCCGGGGTGGCGCCGCAGTCGACGCGGCGCGGATCCATGCTGCCGCGCGAGCGGCGCACTCCCGCGGACTCCGGGTTCACTGCGACGGAGCGCGGCTCTTCAATGCCGCCGTCGCGCTGGGCGTGACGCCGGCCGAGCTGGTCGACGAGTGCGACAGCGTGACCGTCTGTGTGAGCAAGGGCCTCGGTGCTCCGGTGGGATCGGTGGTCTCCGCCGACACAGAGACGATCGACTCGGTGCGACGGTGGCGCAAGCGGCTCGGCGGCGGGATGCGTCAGGCGGGCGTGATTGCGGCGGCCGGTTTGTACGCGCTCGAGCACAACGTCGCACGGCTCGCCGAGGATCACGCCAATGCGAGGGTCATCGCCGACGCGCTCGACGGCTGTCCCGGGGCGACAGTCCGGCGTCCGGGGGTGGCCACCAACATCGTCATGTTCGACACGCTGGCGCCCGCGGCGGCGCTCGCGGCCCGGATGGGCGAGCAGCACGTGCTGGTGAGCGCGATGGGCCCGCGCACGCTCCGCTGCGTGACTCACCTGGACGTGGACGCGGCGGGAGTCCGGCGCGCAGCCGGCGTCGTCGCGCGCGTCCTGAGCACCTGAGCCGCGTCACTCGGAACGGCGTCGCGCGGCTGCCGGGCACGAAGAAGGCCCCCGGCACGCGCCGGAGGCCTTCTGAACTACCGAAGGGTCTTTGCTCGGGCGATTGAGCCCTAGCTCGGTGTTGTGGTCGCGGGCGCCGCGGCGGGCGGTGCGGCGGCGGGCTTGCGCACGACGCGACGCCGGGTCACCGGCTTGCGCGCTGTGGTCTTGCGAGCAGCCGCCGGCTTACGAGCGGTGGTCTTGCGCGCAGTGGTCTTCCGAGCGGCGGCGGGCTTGCGTGCCGTCGTCTTACGGGCAGTGGTCTTGCGAGCGGTGGTCTTGCGAGCCGCCGGCTTGCGCGCGGTGGTCTTGCGCGCCGTGGTCTTGCGCGCGGTGGTCTTGCGAGCCGTGGTCTTGCGAGCCGCCGGCTTGCGCGCGGTGGTCTTGCGAGCCGTGGTCTTGCGAGCGGTGGTCTTGCGCGCCGTGGTCTTGCGAGCCGTGGTCTTGCGTGCCGTGGTCTTCTTGGCGCCGGCGCGCTTGGCGGTCGTCCGCTTCGCGGTTGCCCGCTTTGCGGTGCCGCGTTTGGCAGTCGCGCGTTTGGCAGTCGTGCGCTTGCTACCGCGGACTGCGGTGGTCGCGCGCTTGGCTGCGCCACGCAGGCTCGCTTCGAGCCGCGCGACAGTCTTCTCGAGGCCCGCGAGTCGCTTTTCCAGCTCGCCGACGGGCAATGCCTTCACGAGGTTCTGCACCGCCTTCACGAGATCGCCACCAGCGGCGGGTGCGCGACGGCGAGCGGTCGTCCCTACGCGCCTCACGGTGCGTTTGACGGCCTTCTCGACGCCGCCTCTCCTACGTCTGGTCCTGGCCATATCCTATGGGCCTCCTTGTTGTTTGTGACAGGGGATGTCCAAAACCTCCTGTCGTTCTGCCATAGCATGGTGGTTGGGATCGCGATTGTCAATGATTGTGCATCGGGTTGCTGCCATGGCAGGCAACTACACGTCGCGCCTGAGTGCTAATCCGGGATGTCCGGACAGACCTAAACCACTGCCCAGTTGCGTATAGTGCGGCCTGCGCATGTCCGGGACCAATGAGCGCTCCGCCCTGAGCATTGCTCAGCGGCAGTTCGACGCAACCGCCGACGCCATCGGGCTGGATGATTCCCTGCGGGCAGTGTTGCGCGAGGTCAAGCGCGAGCTGGTGGTGCATTTCCCGGTCGAGATGGATGACGGCTCCTTCCGGGTCTTCACCGGCTTTCGCGTGCAGCACAACATCGCTCGCGGACCCGCAAAGGGAGGGATCCGTTATCACCCCGCGATGACGCTGGACGACGCGCGAGCCCTGGCGATGTACATGACCTGGAAGACGGCGGTCGCCGACGTCCCGTTCGGCGGCGCAAAGGGCGGCGTCGTCTGCGATCCGCACGAGCTCAACCTCACAGAGCTGGAGCGGCTGACCAGGCGATTCACCACCGAGATCTCGCTCATCGTCGGTCCGGACCGCGACATTCCCGCGCCGGATCTCGGCACCGGTCCGCAGGTGATGGCCTGGATCATGGACACCCTGTCGATGCATGCGGGGTTCTCCGTGCCCGCGTCGGTGACGGGGAAACCGCAATCGATCGGTGGCTCCGAAGGTCGGTTCACCGGACCCGGACGTGGCGTGACCATGGTCACGGTGCTCGCGATGCGCGACGCGGGCCTGGATCCCTCAGGCGCGCGGGTGGCGATCCAGGGATTCGGCAAGGTCGGCGCTGTGTGCGCCGACCTGCTTTCGGCCGAGGGGATGACGGTTGTCGCGGTCTCCGACAGCACGTGCGGTCTGTACCGCGCCGAGGGACTCGATTTGACGGCGCTGCGCCACCTCAAGGAGGAGGGCGGGCATTTCATCGACTACGGAGGTGCGGAGCAGATCGATCGCGAGGAGCTGTTGACACTCGACGTCGACGTGCTCGTGCCGGCCGCCCTCGAGGCGCAGATCGGCGCGCGCAACGCCGACCGTGTGCGCGCCAAGGTGATCGCCGAGGGCGCGAACGCGCCGCTGACCACGGAGGCCGACGCGTTGCTCGATGCGAAGGGCGTGCTCATCCTCCCGGACATCCTCGCCAACGCCGGCGGCGTGGTCGTCTCCTACTTCGAGTGGGTGCAGGACATGCAGGCGTATTTCTGGGGCTCGGGGGAGGTGAACTCCCGCCTCCGCGAGGTCATGACCCGCAGCTACCAGCAGGTCAGGGCTGAGGCTCAGTCGCACGGGATCACGCTTCGCGACGCCGCGTTCCGCATCGCGGTCACCAAGGTCGCCGAGGCGACGCGCGTTCGGGGTATCTACCCCTAGGCCGGACCCGCGCACGGCTGCGTACCGGCCGGAGGAGAGGGATACCACCAGATGTGGTGGGTGGGGCTCCAGGTGTCCACAAGATGGTGCGATCCCGAGGCCGAACCCTAGATGCTCTCCTGTAGAATCTCCAGATGGAGTTCGAGTTGGGCAGAGGCAAACGGGCCCGGCGCGCATACGGGTTCGACGAGGTTGCCCTGGTCCCCGGTCGCGTGACGGTGAACCCGGCGGAAATCGACGTTTCGTTCGCGGTCGACGGCACCACGCTGGAGATCCCCTTCCTCGCCGCCGCGATGGACGGCGTTGTGGACACCCGCTTCGCCGCCGAGATGGGGCTGCTCGGTGGGCTGGCCGTGCTCAACCTCGATGGCGTGCAGACGCGTTACGAGGACCCGGCCGAGGTGCTGTCGGCGATCGCCGAGTCCCCGGTCGACCAGATCAACACCCTCCTGCAGAAGATCTACACCGCGCCCGTGCAGGACGGACTCATCGGCCAGCGAATCGAGGAGATCACCCGCGCCGGCGTGGCATGCGCCGTCTCGACGGTCCCCGCGCATGCCGAACGCCGCGCGCCGATCGTCCAGGAAGCCGGAGCGCACATGCTGGTCGTGCAGGGAACGGTGCTCACCGCCCGCCACGTCAGCAAGTCCTACAAACACCTCTCGTTCTCCGAGCTGACCCGTTCGGTGGACATCCCGGTGGTCGCGGGCAACTGCGTCGACTACGCCACCGCGCTCGAGCTGATGGACACGGGCATCAAGGGATTGCTCGTCGGCGTCGGCCCCGGCGCCGCCTGCACGACCCGCGCGGTGCTCGGAGTCGGAGTCCCGCAGGTGACCGCCACCAGCGACTGTGCCGCCGCCCGTGACGATCACTTCCGGCGGAGTGGCGAGCGGGTCGCGATCATCACCGACGGCGGGATGCGCCTCGGCGGCGATGTCGCGAAGGCGTTCGCGAGCGGCGCTGATGCGGTCATGATCGGCTCGATCTTCGCGTCGGCCGCCGAAGCCGCCGGACATGGAAACCACTGGGGGATGGCGACACCCGACCCCAACCTCCCCCGTGGCACGCGCATCCGCACGGGGATCAAGGGCACGCTCCGAGAGATCCTGTTCGGCCCGGCGCATGTCGACGACGGCAGCATGAACCTCGTCGGCGCCCTGAAGACGGCGATGGGCGTCTGCGGCGCCCGGACGATCGCCGAATTCCAGGAGACCGAGATGGTCATCGCTCCGTCGATCAAGACCGAGGGAAAGGTGCAGCAGCGCGAACAGCGCGTCGGGATGGGGGTCTGAGGAGCGGTGGGAGGACGGTGATGACTGTCGCGACAGACGCAGGCGCGGTGGCACGCACGCCTGCGCAGGTCGCTCAGGACACCATCCTCGTCCTCGATTTCGGCAGCCAGTACAGTCAGTTGATCGCGCGACGCGTGCGCGAGGCCAAGGTGTACTGCGAGCTGGTGCCGGGCACCATCAGCGCCGAGGAGGTCCGGCGGCGGGATCCTCGCGGCCTCATCTTCAGCGGTGGACCGGCGTCGGTGTTCGAGCCGGGCGCCCCCCATCCGGACCCCGCGCTGTACGAGCTCGACATTCCGATTCTGGGCATCTGCTACGGCATGCAGCTCCTGGCGGTGAACCTCGGCGGTGCCGTGGCACCGGCGGAACGTCGCGAGTACGGTCACGCATCGGTCACCGTGGACGAGGGAGCCGGCCTCTTCACGAGACTCCCCGCCGAGCTTGCGGTTTGGATGTCGCACGGCGACGTCGTCACAGAGCTCCCCACGGGCTTCCGTGCGATCGCGCACTCGCTCAACTCGTCGTGCGCGGCGTTCGTCGGACCGGGCAGCCGTTACGGCATCCAGTTCCATCCCGAGGTGGCGCACACGCCGCTGGGGCGCGACATCCTGCGCAACTTCCTCATCGATGTCTGCGGCTGCGCCGGCACATGGCAGCCCGCCTCGTTCATCGACATGACCGTCAACGCGCTGCGCCGGCAGATCGGCGACGGCAAGGTCATCTGCGCGCTCAGCGGCGGGGTGGATTCGGCGGTCGCGGCCACCCTCGTGCATCGCGCGGTCGGTGACCAGCTGACCTGCGTCTTCGTCGACAACGGTCTGCTCCGCCGCGGCGAGGGCGACCGGGTGATCGACGTGATGCGCACCCAGCGACATATCCACCTCGTGCATGTCGACGCCACCGACCAGTTTCTCGATGCGCTCGCCGGCATCGTGGACCCTGAGGAGAAACGGCGGCGCATCGGCGCGACGTTCATCCGTGTCTTCGAGGAGCAGGCCGCACGTCTCGGCGAGATCGACTTTCTCGCGCAGGGAACGCTGTACCCGGACGTCATCGAATCGACATCGCACGATACCCACAACGCGACCAAGATCAAGACCCATCACAACGTCGGAGGATTGCCCGAGAACCTCCGGTTCGAGCTCGTCGAGCCGCTGCGGTACCTCTTCAAGGACGAGGTTCGAAACGTCGGGCTCGCGCTCGGGCTCCCCGAGGACATGGTGTTCCGCCAGCCCTTCCCGGGTCCGGGTCTCGCCATCCGGATCATCGGCGCGGTGACTCGCGAGCGTCTCGAGACCCTTCGCGCCGCCGACTGGGTGGTCATCGACGAGATCAAGCGCAGCGGCCTCTACCGGAAGGTCTGGCAATCGTTCGCGATCCTGACCCCGATCTCGTCGGTGGGCGTGATGGGCGACTACAGGACGTATGGGAACGTCGTCGCCGTCCGCATCGTGGAGAGCGAGGACGGCATGACCGCGGATTGGGCCAGAGTTCCGTACGACGTGCTCGGGTTGATCAGCCGGCGGATCGTCAATGAGGTGCCCGGGGTCAACCGCGTGGTGTACGACATCTCGAGCAAGCCGCCGTCGACGATCGAATGGGAATAGGGCGGGTACTCATCGTCGGATCCGGGGGACGCGAGCACGCGCTCGCGTGGGCGTGCCTGCGCGACGCGCCTGACGTGGCGATCATCGTGGCACCGGGCAACGCCGG
>Ga0307372_10013286_pt1 | contig 10664 bp, 9 predicted proteins | sample OX1MG_FD_202533 | JGI IMG/M metagenome (GOLD analysis project Ga0307372, IMG submission 202533) | Soil microbial communities from Risofladan, Vaasa, Finland - OX-1 | ecosystem: Environmental > Terrestrial > Soil > Coastal area > Acid sulfate soil | place: Finland: Risofladan, Vaasa | collected... | reverse complement strand
GATCCTGACGCCGGAAACGATCAGGGAACTGCATCGGATCCAGACCCTGCCCAAGGCACGCCCGCTGGTGCCGGACCTCGACCCCGCGTCAGCAGCCAGCGCACCGCAGGCACCGCATTGATCCTGTGTGCAGGGGCACCGCACTCATCGGACTCGTTGTACGATCAGAGCTCGCTTCTGTCTCCACGCGAGCTTTTTCAGTGGACAGCCTCATGTCGCCAATGCTGCGCGCCGCGGCGTCAGCCGCCGCCAATAGCGCCTACGCGCCCTACTCGCATATCTTCGTAGGTGCGGCGCTGCGCTCGGCGCTAGGCCGGGTCTATGCGGGCTGCAACGTCGAGAACGCCTCGTTCCCGGTCGGCAACTGCGCCGAGCGCGCCGCGCTGGCGGCGGCGGTGCTGGCCGAAGGCAAGGCCTTCGAATTGCAGTCGATCGCCATCGTTGCCCGCGATGCACGAGGGCGGGAGTTATCGGCGCCACCCTGCGGTGCCTGCCGACAGGCCCTGATCGAGTTCGGCCCGCAAGCGCAGGTCGACTTTATTGGCCCGGATGGCCAGTGGCTGACCGTGATCGCCGGCGATCTGCTGCCACACCGTTTTGCTTTTCCACCGGCCTGATCGGGCAGGCCAATGCCTGGCAACCCCGACTCACCGAAGGAAGTCTCCCTTGGGAACCTCTGACAAGTCCATCGTGGACTTGTCAGAGGGCGCCGAGTCCGGCGCAGAGCCTGCCCCGGACCTGATCCGGGGTCCGGACTCGGCTACGCCGCATCAAGCACTTGCGTGCTCGACGCGCGGCAAGCCCTCCATGGCTTGAGGAAGGTCTGAACGTGTTAGACCTTCCCTGGGGGATGAGGATCCGGCCGCAAGGAAAGACGCACGGCGTTGCCGTACCCTCATCCCGCCACCAGACTCTCCAGCACCAGGCGCAGCATCCGCCCCAGTCCGCGCTCGCGCTCGGCCGCGGACAGGTGCTGGTCACGCTGCAGGTGGTCGCTGACCGTGAGTACCGACAGCGCCTGCACGCCCTCGCGCGCGGCCAGACCGTAGAGACCGGCCGATTCCATTTCCACGCCCAGGATGCCGTGCGCCTGCAGGCGTTGGTGGAATGCGGGATCGTCAGGGTAGAAACAATCGGTGCTGAACACGCCGCCCACGCGCAGCGGCATACCCAGGCGCTCGCCGGTTTCGACCACCCCGCGCAGCAACGCGAAGCTGGCGGTGGCGGCGAAATCCTGATCGGCGAAATGCAGGCGGTTGTAACGCGAATCGGTTGACGCGCCCTGCGCCAGCAGGATGTCGCCCAACACGACCTCGGGTCCGATCCCGCCGCAGGTGCCCACCCGCAGCATCCGTTTTACCCCGTAAAACCGCGCCAACTCGGTAGCGTAGATCGCGCAGGATGGTATGCCCATGCCCGTGCCCATCACCGAGAGGCGGCGGCCACGAAAGTAACCGGTGTAACCAAGCATGTTGCGCACGGTATTGATCGGTTCGGCCTCCTCCAGCAGGGTCTGGGCGATATGGCGCGCACGCAGCGGGTCGCCCGGCAGCAGCACGGTGTCGGCGATGGCACCTGCGGGCGCCTCGATATGGGGTGTGCTCATGCCCGGGCTCTCGTGGATTCATGCTGGCCGAAGGTGTCGGCGCCGAGATCGCCGCAGTCCGCGGCATCCGTGGCCTCCCCCGGACCCGGCGAATCGAGTACCAGCAAGATGCTGCGGGTCATGCCGGGGGCGCCGCTGGCGTGTACCAGTGCCACAGTTCGACCGGCGCCGGGGCTTCGGGACCGATCTCGATCGCCGCCTGCACAGCACGCACAGCCGCCTCAGCCGCGGAGGCGGTGCGTGCATGCACGATAGCCAAGGGCTGCCCGACGGTGACCGCCTCGCCGCGCCCCACCACCTCGGCCAGACCGACCGCGTGATCGACTTCCTGCTCCGGATAGCTGCGCCCGCCGCCCAGCGCGACGACAGTCAGGCCCAGCGCACGCACATCCATGCGGGTGACGTAGCCGATCTGCAGCGCCGGAACCGCGTGTTGAACTGGTGCCCGCGGCAGATGGACGGCGGAGTGTTCCAGCAGATCGTGCGGCCCGCCCAGCGCCGCCACCATGCGCGCGAAGCGCTCGGCGGCGGCGCCGGAATCAAGGGCCCGCTCCAGGCGCGCACCGGCGTTCGCGGTCGCTATCGGCATCCTGCCTGCCGCGACACTTGCACCTCCTTGTGCGGCGGTCGCTATCGGCACCCTGCCTGCCGCGACACTTGCACCTCCCTGTGCGGCGGCATCGGCGGCCAGCCCACCCAGACATAACAGTTCGCCAGCCAGAGCCAGACTCAGGGCGCGCAGCCGCGGACAGCCGCCGCGCCCGCACAGCAGATCGAGCGCGGCGCCCAACTCCAGGGCATTGCCGGCATTACGGCCCAATACCTGACTCATGTCGCTCAACGCGGCGCGAGCGCGCAAACCGGTGCCGCCGGCCACGCGCAGCAACAGGTCCGCCAAGGCGCGCGCCTGCACCTCGTCCGGCAACTGCGCGCCGCTGCCGGTCTTGACGTCGAGCACCAGAGCCTGGGCACCTCCGGCCAGTTTCTTGGACAAGATGGAAGCAACCATGAGCGCGGGCACGTCCACCGTCGCGGTTACGTTGCGCACTGCGTACAGGCGCCGGTCGGCCGGCACCAGATCCGCGCTCTGACCGACGATGGCGCAGCCGACCTCGCACAGCACCGCCCGCAGACGTTCGGGCGCGGGATTCACGTCGTAACCGGGCAGGCTTTCGAGTTTGTCCAGGGTGCCGCCGGTGTGGCCCAGGCCGCGCCCGGAAATCATCGGCACATAAGCGCCGCAAGCGGCCAGCAAGGGCGCCAGCAACAGGCTCACGCCGTCGCCGACGCCGCCGGTGGAGTGCTTGTCCAGGACCGGGCCGGGCAGGTCGGGCCAGGACAGGCGCTGGCCGGAGTCGCGCAAGGCCTCCGTGAATGCGACGCACTCGGCCACCCCCATGCCGCGGAAGGCCACCGCCATCGCGAAAGCGGCCACCTGGCCCTCGCTCCACTGCCCCTCGGCGATGCCCCGGGCCAGGGCGCGCAACTCGGCCGCGTCGAGCCGAGCACCGTCGCGCTTGCGCCGGATCAGGCTCTGCGGAAGCAGGCTCCGTGCAGGCCTCTGGCTCATGCCGGCACCTCCAACGCCGCCCGCAGTTCGCCGAACAAGGCGCTGGCGCCGATGCGGAAATGCTCAGGACTGATCCAGCTCGCACCCAGGGCCGACTCCGCCAAGCCGAGGTACAGCGCCGCATCCGTCAGCGTGCGCACGCCGCCCGCGACCTTGAAGCCGCAGCGGCCACCGGCCCTGGCGATGGCGTCCAGCATCACCACGGCCGCGGCCGGAGTGGCGTTGACCGGCACCTTGCCGGTCGAGGTCTTGAGGAAGTCCACGCCCGCGCCGAGGCCGATCTCGCAGGCCTGCCGGATCAGTTCGGGGCGTGTGAGCTCGCCGCTCTCCACGATCAGTTTCAACGTCACTGCCGGGCCGCAGGCCACGCGACAAGCCCGCACCAGTTCCGCGCCGGTGTGCAGGTCGCCGCGCCGCAGCGCGCGGAAGGGAAAGACCAGGTCGATCTCGTCCGCGCCTGCGGCGATGGCACGCCGGGTCTCGCGCACGGTGCGGTCGGGATTTTCGCCGCCGTCCGGGAAGTTGACCACCGTAGCAACCCGCACCGCCGCCAGCGCACGCCGCACGGTGACGATGTGTTCGGGGTATACGCAGACCGCGGCCGGCAAGCCCCAGGGCGTGCGCGCCGCGGCGCACAGGGCTTCGATCCTGGCCGGGCTGTCGTCCTCGCCCAAGCTGGTCAGATCCAGCAGCGGGAGCATGCGCAGAGCAAGCGCGTGGCGTTGCTTCGGATCGGGTTCCATGGCGCCGCTCCTTTCAAGGGCGACAAGCCTAGGGGAGAGCGCCGACTCCCGTTTTGACTTGGAGCAAGTCACGCCGGCACCGGGAGCCATCCCTGGCGCGATCTCCAGCCGATGGATTCGCGAGTTCTCAGCCGATACGCGCGATCCCGGGTCTGAATGGCATCCGCCGCAGACGCACGCCGGTGGCGGCGAAGATCGCGTTGGCCAGCGCCGGCGCCGCGCTGGGCACGCCCATCTCGCCGGCACCGGCGGGATCGACCTGCGAAGGCACCTGGATCACCTCGACCTCGCGCGGCATTTCGGCCATGCGCGCCAGCGGGTAGTCGGGAAAGTTCTGCTGCACCACCATGCCGTCGCGCACCGTGATCACCAGGTTGAGCGCGGTGGACAGCGCATCGAGGGTGCCTCCGCTGATCTGCGCGTCGACGCCGTTGGGGTCGATCACGCTGCCGACGTCGGCCGCCGCGATGGCACGGTGGATGCTCAGCCGACCGCCGCTGACCGACACCTCGAACGCATGCGCAACGTAGCCGCCGAAGATGAAGTGACAGGCCAGCCCGCGACCATGGCCGGCGGGTACGCGGCTACCCCAGCCGATGCGCTGCGCCGCCAGCTGCAGCACGTTGGCCAGGCGCCCGGTGTCGAGGGTGGGACCGCCGTGGCTGGAGTACGGCAGCAGACGCGGCGTCCCCAGCAGCGCCAGCCGCAGCTTGAGCGGATCCTGGTGCGTGGCGTGGGCGATCTCGTCGAGAAAACTCTGCACCGCAAACGCGTTGGCGGTATGGCCGGGGGCACGCCAGTTGCCGCGCGGCAGCGGAAAGTCGAGCGCGAACCAGGCCAGCTCGAGATTCGCGACCATGCCGGCCGGCGGATCGTCGGGGTACAGCTCGGACGTCCACAGCTTGTCGGCCGGCACCCCGCGCCGCCACAGTTTGGAGGTGCTGGCCAGATGCTGCTGCCAGGCCACGATGCGGCCCTTGCGGTCGACGCCGGCGGCCAGCGCGTGCACGCCGAACGGGCGGTAGACGTCGTGACCGAGATCGTCCTCGCGCGTCCACTGCAGCTTGATCGGCTTGCCCACCGCCTTGGCCAGCAGCACCGCCTCGGCGACGTAGTCGTTGTCGAGCCGGCGCCCGAAGCCGCCGCCGATGCGCGGCATCTCGATGCTGATCTGGCCGGGACCGAGGCCGGTGATCTGACGCACCACCTCGAAGGCGCTGCGCGGCGTCTGCGTGGCGGCCATCAGGTAGGCTTGATCGGGGTCGATGCGCACCAGGCAGTTCTGTGGCTCCATGGTGGCGTGGGCGACGAACGGCACCACGTACCGGGCCTCGATGCGCCGTGCGGCGCTGTGAAAGGCGTGCGCGAAATCGCCGTCGCGGCGCACCAGCGTGGTCGCTGCGCCTTTCAACGCACGCCCGGCCTGCTGCTCCAGTTCGGCGGTCGCGGCATCACCGCCGCTGCGCGGCTTCCAGCGCACGTCGAGCGCGGCGCGGCCCTTCAGCGCCGACCAGGTGTCCCTGGCGAGCACCGCGACGCCTGCCACCAGCGGGCCGTGTCCGAGCAGGGTACCGGCAGGCATCGCCGGCAGCGGCAGGACTTTTTCGACGCCCTCGATCGCCAGCGCAGCGCCGGCGTCGAGGTGATCGAGCTCGCCGTCGAAGTACGGACAGCGCACGATCATCGCGATCAGGCCATCGCCCCAGTAATGGTCGTAGCCGAATTTCTGCTGACCGGTGACGATCGCCGGGACATCGACGCCCCGCGCGGACTGGCCGATCAGGCGATAGGCCTGCGGCGACTTCAGCGCCACGCCGGCATCGGGCAGGCTCAGCTGGCCGGCGTCCGTGGCCAGTTCGCCATAGCCGAGCCGGCGCGCGTCGGGCGTAATCACCCAGCCCGCCTCGGTACGCAGCTGGTCCGGCGGCAGCCCGGTGCGCGCAGCGGCGGCCTGCACCAGCAACCAGCGCGCGGCAGCGCCGGCCTGGCGCAGGTCGCGCCAGGCGTTGGGGATGCTGCTGCTGCCGCCCGCGCTCTGCGGGCCGTACAGCCAGCGCGGCGCGCCCTGGTCGTCCTCGACTCCCAGCGGCAGCGGAATCACCGTGACCTGCGTCCAGTCGGCGTCCATCTCGTCGGCGATGATGCGCGGCAACGAGGTGCGCGTGCCCTGTCCCATGTCCGGTGCGCGCGCGCCGAGGATCACGCGGCCGTTGGACTCGACGCGCACGAATGCATTCAGCGCGGTCCAGCTGTCACCGAGGATGGCGAGATCCTCGCGGCCGTCCTGCTGCGCCCACGCCCGCGCCGGAATGCCGACGACCAGAGCGCCACCGGTGGCGGCGAGCACGCGCAGGAAGCCGCGGCGGGTGAACCCGGCGCCCGCGTTCACGGTGTTTCTCCGCTGGCGATCGCGGCGGCGCGCCGGATCGCCCGGCGGATGCGCGGATAGGTGCCGCAGCGGCACAGATTGGGAATGGCGTCGATGTCGGCGTCGCTGGGCTGCGGCTGGCGTGCCAGCAGCTCGGCCGCCGCCAGCAGTTGCCCGGCCTGGCAGTATCCACACTGCGGCACGTCCTCCTCGATCCACGCGCGCTGCACCGGATGCAGGCGGCCCAGCGGATCGGCCAGGCCTTCGACGGTGGTGACGTTGCGCCCGCGCGCCGCGAGCACCGGCGTCAGGCAGGCGCGCGCCGGCTTGCTGTTGATCAGCACCGTGCAGGCGCCGCAGGCACCGACGCCGCAGCCGTACTTGGTGCCGGTCAGGCGCAGCACGTCGCGCAGCCACCACAGCAGCGGCATGTCGGGATCGCCGGTGTGCATGTAGCGCTCGCCGTTGACGGTAAGCTCGATGCCGGTGCGCTTGGGCTCCGGCACGATCCCGGACGCGGAAGGAATCGGCGGCGGCAGCGGCATGGCGGATCTCCGGGGGGACACCGCCGATTGTCGCACCGCGCGCCCGGCAGAGCAGCTCCGGAATACTACAATTTGCCGATCGCCTGCTGCACCAGCAGGCTGCTGCAGGCCACCGCCGCCCACACGCCGAGCCCCAACAGGATCGGCCGCGCGCCGGTCGCCGCCATTCGCCGCAGATCCGATGACAGGCCGATCGAGGTCAGCGCGACGATGATCAGGAACGTCGCGCCGTCCTGGATGCCCGGCAGCAGGACCGCCGGAATCAGCCCGGTGGTGCGCACGGCCGACGCCACCAGGAACCACAGGATGAACCACGGAAAGATGCGGCGCAGGCTGAAGCCCGTGTTGCCGCGCTGCTTGTGCCGCCAGGCCTCGTAGAATGCCAGCACCAGGCACACCGGAATGATCAGGGTCGAGCGCGTCAGCTTGACGATGGTGGCGTAATCGCCGGCGGCGTGCGAGTAGCTGTAGGCCGCCGCCACCACCGACGAGGTGTCGTTGATCGCGGTGCCGGCCCACATCCCGAAGCCGAGGTTCGACAGGTGCATCAGGTGCCCCAGCGCCGGGAACAACAGCACCGCAACCAGGTTGAACAGGAAAATCGTCGAGATCGCGAACGCCGTCTCGTGCTCGTCGGCGCGCACGATCGGCGTCACCGCCGCGATCGCCGAGCCGCCGCAGATCGCGGTGCCGACGCCGATCAGCAGCATCAGCGTGCCGGGCACCTTGAGCAGGCGGCCCAGCCCCCACGCGGCGACGAAGGCCGCTGTCATCGTCACCAGGGTCACCGACAGCGACTGCAGCCCGGTGTGCGCGACCGTGCCCAGACTGAGGCCGAAACCCAGCGCCACCACCGACCATTGCAGCACCTTGCGGGCGGCGAAGCGGATGCCGGGCTGGAACGTCGCGCCGGGCGCGCGCAGGTTGCGCACCAGCACACCCAGCACGATGCCGAACACCGGACCGCCGACCAGCGGCTCGAGTTGCCCCAGCAGCAACGCCAGCAAGGCAATGCCCACCGTCAATGCCAGCCCCGGCACGTGCGCCAGCGGCGACGCCAGGTCCGGCGCCTGCGCCAGGCCGACGTTGTCGGCGACGGTGACGTCGATCGCCATCGGGTCGACAACGGCTACGGCTTCGTCCGTGGACGGCATAGGCATGCGGATATCCTCGCTGGAGCACGCAGCTTGCCGGCCGGTGCCGCATAAACCTATTCGCGATTTCTGATCGCATGCATAATCGAAACTGATGATCGGCATCAGCCCGCGCCAGCTCGAGGTGTTCGCCGCGGTCGCCACGCACGGCAGCGTGCGCGTCGCCGCCGAGCAGTTGCACCTGACCCAGCCCGCCGCCAGCATGGCGCTGGCCGAACTCGAGCGCCGCCTCGACATCGTGCTGTTCGATCGCGCGCAGCGGCGCCTGCATCTCAACGCGCGCGGCCGCGCGCTGCTGCCGCTGGCCCGCGAGGTCCTGCTGCGACTGCAGGAGATCGAGCGCCACGACAGCTCCGCGACGATGACGCTGAGCGGCGAGCTGCGCATCGGCACCAGCAATACAGTCGGCAACTACCGCATCGGCGAGCTGCTGGGCAGCTTCGTCGCCGCGCACCCGCAGGTGGCGGTGCGGCTGACGGTGGGCAACACCGCGGCGGTGCTGGCGCAGCTGCGCGACTATGTGCTGGACGCGGCTTGCGTCGAGGGTACGGTGGCCGATGCCGCCCTGGAAACCATACCGTGGCGCGAGGACGCGCTGGCGGTGTGTGCGCGGCCGGATCATCCGCTGGCGCGGCGGAAGCGTCTGCGGGCGGCGAATTTCGCCGGCGCGCGCTGGATCCTGCGCGAACCCGGATCGGCGACGCGGGTACTGGCCGAACGCGCGCTGGCGCAGCTGCCCGCGGGCGAGACGGTGCTCGAACTCGACCAGACCGAGGCGATCAAGCAGGCGGTGGTGGCCGGACTGGGTATCGCCTGCCTGCCGGCGGTGGCGGTGCGCGACAGCGTCGCCGCCGGCCGTCTGGTGATGCTGGCAACGCCGTTCCTGGAGCTGCGTCGCACGCTGCAACTGGTGGTCGGCCGCGGCCGCTACCGCGGCGCCCTGCTGGATGCCTTTCTCGCCGCGGCGCGCGCCGCGGCGCCGCCATCTGCGGCCGTGCCGCCGCGCCGCCGCCGATCCGTCACGGCCTGACCCGCGCTACCCGCGCGGCAGCAGCGCCGCCACGGCGTCGCGATCGGCCGCGCGCACCAGCCGCGGCGCCAGCGTACGCAGCGCACCCACGTCCAGCGTGGTCAGCCGTTCGCGCACCGCCAGCAGCCGTGCCGGGTGCATGCTCAGCTCGGTCAGTCCCAGCGCCAGCAGCAGCGGCAACTGCGCCGGTTCGCCGGCGATCTCGCCGCACAGGCTGACCGGCCGGCCGGCACGGCGTCCGGCGGCAACCACGTGCGCGATCAGCCGCAGCAGCGCCGGGTGCAGCGGGTCGTACAGTTCGCCGAGCGCGTCGTTGCCGCGATCGGCAGCCAGCACGTATTGCGCCAGGTCGTTGGTACCGATGGCGGCGAAATCGGAGATCTCCAGCAGCGCGCGCGCACACAGCGCCGCCGCCGGCACCTCGATCATGGCGCCGACCGCGACCGCGTCGGGCGTGGCGTGGCCCTCGCTGCGCAGTGCCGCGGCGCAGGCATCGACGTGTGCACGCGCGGCGCGCAGCTCCGCCGTGGTGGTGACCATCGGCAGCAGGATGCGCAACGGCCCCAGCGCCGCCGCGCGCAGCATCGCGCGCAGCTGGGTACGGAACACCTCCGGCTGGCGCAGCGACAGGCGCAGGCCGCGCACGCCCAGCGCCGGGTTGGGCTCGGCCGCCAGTGCCAGTCCGCTGGCGCCGGCCTTGTCGGCGCCAATATCGAGCGTGCGCACGGTGACGCTGCGCCCACCCATGCCCAGCACCAGCTCGCGATAGGCCTCGAACTGCTCGTCCTCGCCCGGCAGCATGGCGCGATGCAGGAACAGGAACTCGGTGCGATACAGGCCGACGCCATCGGCGCCGAGCGCGCGTGCCGCGGCGATCTCGGTGCTGCGTTCGGCGTTGGCGTGCAGGGCGATGCGCTGGCCGTCGCGGCTGCGACTGGGTGCATGCGCAAAGCCGGCGCGGCGCTGCTCGTCGCGCGCAGCGTCGCGCTGCCACTGGCGATAGCGCGCCAGATCCTGCGCGGCCGGATGCAGCACCGCCTCGCCGCGCTCGCCGTCGAGCAGCACGAGGTCGTCGTCGCCGACCGCGTCGAGCGCCTCGTGCACCCCGGTCAGCATCGGCAGGCGCAGACTGCGGGCGAGGATCGCGCTGTGCGAATAGGCGCTGCCGCTGCTCGCCAGCACGCCGAGCAGGCCATGGTTGGCCAGCGCGGCGACTTCCGCCGGCGTCGGGCTTTCGGCCACCAGAATGTCACCGACGCGCGCGGCCAGGCGCCGCTCCTCGACGCTGGTGTCGCGCTCCAGCGCCGCCAGCACGCGGCCGATCACCTGATCGAAATCCTCGCGGCGGCTGCGCAGGTAGGGATCGGCCATGGCACCGAACAACGCGCCGAGACGATCGCGCTGCGCGATCAGCGCGGCACCGGCACGGCAACGGCCGGTACGGATCATCGCCAGCAGCCCGGCGTGCAGTTCGGGATCGTCGAGCAGCAGGGCGTGGGCGTCGAGAAACGGCTCGGCTTCGCGCTTGAGCACGCCCTGCAGGCGCCCGCGCACCTCGGCAATCTCGGTGCGGGCGTGCGCCAGCGCGGCCTCGAGGCGGGCGACCTCGGCCTCGACCTCGGTCGCTTCCAGCGGGCGCACGTCGGCG
>Ga0307372_10013284_pt1 | contig 10664 bp, 10 predicted proteins | sample OX1MG_FD_202533 | JGI IMG/M metagenome (GOLD analysis project Ga0307372, IMG submission 202533) | Soil microbial communities from Risofladan, Vaasa, Finland - OX-1 | ecosystem: Environmental > Terrestrial > Soil > Coastal area > Acid sulfate soil | place: Finland: Risofladan, Vaasa | collected... | reverse complement strand
TCTGATCTTCCAGATTCTGTTTTCCGGCGTGGTGTTTCAACTGAGCGGCTTCGCGCAAGTACTGGGCGCGTTTATTGCGATGCGCTGGTCGATGGTCGGTATGGGGTCAACGGTGAATCTACAGCCGGGGCCGATGGGCTATCAAACCATCGATCGCTACGGCCAGGTGCATAACGTCTCCGCGCCTTTCCCTTACGGCCAGGATACCGGACACCTGTTCCTGGCGTGGTTCGCGCTGATCGCGATGATCGTCATTTTCGGCTTGCTGACGGGCTATTACCTGAGACGCAAAGACCGACTGGGGAGATAACAACAGGCGCAATTTATTGCGCCGCCACATTGGGGGAGATAGCTTATGGCTTATCATGTACCGTGCGTCGGGGCCGACAAAGAGGCCATTGCCGCGCGGATCAGGGCCAGGGGGCTGCATAGCATCCTGCTCTGCGCGCCGGAAAACGTCTATTACACGTCCGGCCTGCCAGCCGTGCAGGGAAGCGGCAACCCGATCCTCTTCGCGCTCAAAAACCAGTTGCCGCCCTGCGTCTCTATCGGCGCGGACGGCAGGACGACGCTGCTCTGCTGGGTCGGCGCGACGCTCGGCTTTACCTTCGACGTGGACGATGTGCGCAGTTTCTTCAATTACAGCAGCGCCCTCGACGAGCTACAGGATTTCTTAGCGGCGCTGCCGCCGGGCGCGCGCGTCGGCGTCGAGAGTACCTGCCCGCTCTACATGACAGCGAAATTGGCCGACCTATCAGTAGAGATCACGATCGTCGATGATCTGCTGTTGGAGGCACGGCTCGTCAAGAACGAGGCTGAGATCGCCCTGCTGCGGCAGGCGGCAGCAATTGTGGAGGAGACGGTCAGCGCTATACGCGCCGTAGTCAGGCCGGGCATCTCGCGGCTATGGCTCATTCGCGAGGCCAAACGCCTCATGCTGGCTCGCGGCGCGGACGGCATCGGCCATACCACCATCGCCTTCGGCGCTTCCAACCCCGAAATCGCCTTTGATGAGATACTTGCCGCCGATCAGCTTGTCACGCTCGACCTGGGGGCGGTCGTCGCGGGCTACGTCTCCGACAATCGCCGCCTGCTCTATACTGGCTCCGTGCCGGAGAGCTTGCGCGCTCTGCACACGACCATGTGCGACATCGTTGGGCAGGTTGGGCAGGCGCTGCGCCCCGGCGTTCCCTTTGCCGACCTCTACGCTCTCGCGGCTGACCTCTACGCCGCGCATAATCTGCCACCGTTCTTCATCAATGCCGGCCACAGCATCGGCCTGCAAACCGAGGAGGCGTGGATCTCGTTCGACAGTCCTCACAGCGTGCGACCGGGCATGATCCTCAATATCGAGTTGTACAGCGCCTACGAAGACGGATCGAACATTGGCGACGAAGAAACCTTTCTCGTCACTGACGCCGATGTGGTACGCTTAACGCTAACAGACTCATCTATTCAGGGCGTGTAAAGGACAGCCATGAGCAACATTCCCGTTCGCGTCGGCATTGTCGGCACAGGCAATATCGCCTATGTTCACGAAGCCGGTTATAGCGAATGCGGCGATCTGGCTCAGATCGTCGCCGTCTGCGATATCGACGCGGCGATGGCGCACAGCCGCGCCAGAGCATATGACGCGCGCGTCTACACCGATTACCGGGCGCTGGTCGCCGATCCTGGCATCGACATGGTGGATATCACCGTCCCGCACAACCTGCACTATCCCATTGCTCTCGCCGCCATTGAACAGGGCAAGCACGTCCTGGTCGAGAAACCGATGGCGCTGACGGCAGAGCAAGCCATGCATCTCATCAACGCCGCGCGAACTATGGGCGTCACGTTCACCGTCGCCGAGAACACGCGCTTCGTCGTCGCCTATCGCGAAGCCGAGCGGTTGCTTCAGGCCAACGCATTGGGCGACATTCGTTTCGTGACCGCTGCCATCGCGGGCAGCGAAGTTGGGCGCATCAAGAGCCAGGCCAGTTGGGTGGGCAGCGCCGAAAATCAGGGCGTCCTGCTCGACTCCGGCGTTCATTCGTTTTACCTGTTGAAGTGGCTGTTCGGCGGCGTGCGCGATATCCAGGCGTTCGCCTATCAACTGATACCGGAAAGCGTCGTCGAAGATCACGCCATCACGGTCGGCCACCTGGCAAACGGGGCGGCCTATGAAACCACGCAGAGCTGCGTTATCGAAACGCCCTGGACAGAACGCCTGGAGATTCATGGCAGCCAGGGATCGCTGATCATCGATCAACTGGCGAATCCCCCGGCGCTGCATTTCCAGGGGCTGAGTGATCTCGAAGGCACGCCAATCAGCAGCGTTCCCTACGAGCCGCTGGCCTGGAAATTTTTCTCGATGGTGGCGGAAGTGCAGGATTTCGTACAGGCCATCATTGCTGATCGCCCGCCGCTGATCGACCCGCTCGACGGCTGTTACGCCGTGCAGGTCGCCGAGGCCGCCTATCGATCCATCGCCGAGGGACGATTGATCGCGATTTCATAGGGTAATGGTTTTCCAGGGCAACCGCAAGGGATTGCCCCTACCCTCGTTTCTATGCGAAAGGAGCTACCCATTGACCGAGATTCTTCCGTATTTAGAGCGCATTCGCGACCGTTTCACGGACCCCGCGAATCGCGACGCGTTCAAAAATTTCAGTAAGACGCTTCTGTTCGAGTTTCCCGACACGCGGCAGAGCTATCTTTTTACGGTCGTCAACGGCCTTCCCACGCTCGAAGAGAAGTCTATCGCCGCTCCCGACATCAAATTGATGGTGAACACAGACATCCTCGCGGGCATCCTGGACAAGAAGGTCAATCCCGTGATGGCGTACATGACGCGCAAATTCAAGGTCGAGGGCGATCAGTCCGATTTGCTGCAACTCCAGAAATTGATGTTCTGAGGAGGCCGCTATGACCTCCGTTTCGGACCTCACCGCGCCCACAAAACGGCTCTCGCTGCGCGCGCTCATCCTGACCAGCGCCTTTGCCTTGGGCGTGAATATCGTCTGGCTGTCCTATAACATCTTCATTCTGCCTGTGCAGGTGCAGGCCGTCACGACGGAGGCCACCAAAGGCATCGTGCTGGGCGCGCTGGTTGGCGCGGCCATCGGCGTCGCGGTAATCGTCAACATCGTTGCCGGTATCAGCAGCGATCACTCGAATGGGCGCTTCGGACGGCGTCGGCCAATGCTGGTGTGGGGAACGCTTTTGACGCTGCCCTTCGTGCTGTTGCCGGTTTTTTTCCCGCTCACGCTGCCGCTCGTCGCCATCCAGTACCTGGGAATGCAAATTTTCACCAATGTTGCCTCCGGCGCGTGGCAGCCCACGCTGGCCGACTTCGTGCCGGAGCAGCAGCGCGGCGTCAGCGCGGGCATCAAGGGCGTCTTCACGCTGCTCGGCTCGGCAATCGGCGTGGGCGTGATCACGGAACTCTTTGCCCTCAACCTGCAATCATTCGCCTACATCCTGATCGTCGTTCTCTTCGCGCTCATGACGCTGATCAATGTGCTGGGCATGTGGCGCTATGACAGGCCGCTGCCCGACGCGCAGCCGATCAAGCTGTGGAGGGCGATCAGAGAGACGTTCCGCGTCGAGAAACGCGCCGGTATGTCGGGTTTCTGGTGGTTCGTGCTGGGCAGTTTCTTGATCTACATGGGCGTCTCCGGCTTCCAGTTTTTCGGCGTCTACTACCTGGAAGGCATCCTGCACATCACCAACGCCAATACCCTCGATCACGCCGTGCAAATCACGGGACTGATCACGCTGCTGGTCAGCGTGATCTTCGCCCTGGCGGCAGGTATGCTCTCAGATAAAATCGGGCGGCGCAACATCATCATCGCTTCAGCGCTGGTTGCCAGCGCCATTGGTCTCTTCTTCCCGTTCGCGCGCACGTTCGCCATCTTCCTGGTCTTCTCGGCCTTCTACGGAGCCTCCAACGGCGTGATCCTCAGCGTGGACACCGCCCTGAGCAGCGATCTCGTCCCCATCGAGGAGGCGGGCAAATATATGGCCTACGCCAACCTCGCCGTGGGCGTCGCCAACGGGGCCGCGCCGCCAATCTTCGGCCTGATCCTGAACTTCCAGGGCGCGCCCACGCTCACCAGCTTCATCGTCTTTTTCGCCGTCTCGGCCCTCCTCTTCGTCGCCAGCAGCGTCGTCCTGGCGTTCAAAGTGCCGAACCGGTGAATACATGCTCAGTCCTTCGCCTGTCTTTGTTTCATCCGCTTTTGCTCTGGCTCAGGGGGCGGATCGCCAAAATAACGCTCAAGCAGAATGTTAATGCCTACTATCAAAACTGGTATGTACAAAGCCGCTGCTAGCAATACGAAATATGGTCTGCCCGTCCGGCAGCGTCTTCTTCGTGACGCGGTGGTCGGCATCGTACTGGAAGGTGGTCGTGCCGGTGTTGTCGGCCTCGCTGGTCACGTTGCCCTCGTTATCAAAGCTGTAGGTGATGCTACTGCCGTCATTGTACGCGATCTTCGTGAGATGATCAACTTGACACGACGCAACATGGCTGAGTATAGTGGAATAAAAGGAGCTATGTATGAATCCCTTGATCATCACCGCGACGCCCAATATTTGCTGGCTCGCGCCGGATGTGCCTTATCCGCGCGCGGCAGAGGAGATCGCCGCCGAGGCGCGGCGCTGCGAGGAAGCGGGCGCGCGCATCTTTCACACGCACGCCGAAGGTCAATGGGCCGCCGTGATCCAGGCCGTGCGCCAGCAGACGAAGTTGGTCGTCCAGTGCGGCCTGTCGAGCCTGCCCATTCCCGACCGTATGCCCGTGTGGACGGAGCATTCGGATATGATCTCCATGATCACCAGCCACCACGACGAGGCGTTCGTGGGCCTGGACGTGCATGTGCTGCACCCACGCGAGGAGTTAGAGGAATACATGCGCCTGTGCAACCACTATCATGTCAAACCGGAACTGGAGATCTGGCACGCCGGTTCAATCTGGAACACGCGCTATCTGATCGACAAAGGGCTGTTGCACGCGCCGTATTTCGCCACGCTCTTTTTCGGCTGGCCCGGCGGCTCCTGGTCGCCGCCCACGCTGGAAGAATACCTTTACCGGCGGCGGTTAATGCCGGATGGCAGCATCATCAACGTCAGCATCATGGGATCGGAGCAGAAAACCATCCTGGCCGCGGCCATCGTCAACGGCGATCATGTGCGCGTCGGCACGGAAGATTACCCGTACCGTGACGGCAAAGTGGCCGAAACGCACGAACTGGTCGCCGACGTGGCCGACCTGGCGCACCGCCTGGGCCGCGCGATCGCCACCGCCGAAGAGACCCGGCTGATGTTGGGTATGTAAGCACTGGAGAACGAACTATGACCGATACACAACCGGCGCGGCGCGTGGTCCTGTTGACAGGCGCGGCGCGCGGTATCGGCGCGGCCACAGCGCGCCTCTTCGCGGAACGCGGCTACAGTATCGCGGCCATCGATGCGCTGGCGGAGGGCCAGCAGGTCTGCGACGAGATCAACCACGCCGGCGGCGCGTGCGTCTTCTATCACGGCGACATCGCCAACGAGGCCAGCGTGCGGGCGGCGATTACAGCGACACTTGAGCGTTTCGGGCGCATCGATGTTCTATTGAACGTGGCAGGTATCGTGCTGGTCAAGCCGCTCGTGGAGACGGCGTGGGACGAGTTTCGCCGCGTGATGGACGTGAACCTGGGCGGGACGTTTCTGCTCTGCAAGCACGTCCTGCCCATCATGCGCGGCCAGGGCGGCGGCAGTATCGTCAACATGGCCTCGGTTTCGGGCCATGTCGGGCAGACGGAACACGCGCTGTACGGCGCGAGCAAAGGCGCGATCCTGGCCTTCACGCGCGCGCTGGCCTGGGAAGAGGCGGCGCATCACATCCGCGTCAACTCGATCAGCCCCGGCTCGGTAGATACGCCCATGCTGCGCGGCGATGTCACGCTGGAGTCCCAACGCACAGGCCGCTCGTTCGCCGAACTCAAGCGCGAGCGCGAGGCGGAGCAGGCGTTCAACCGCTGGGCCGACCCGCGCGAGATCGCCGAGGCCATCTATTTCCTGGCAAGCGACGCCGCCTCGTTCATCACCGGCACCGACCTGCTCGTCGATGGCGGTTGGGTCGCGAAATAAAGCCACCTTGACATTTGCCGCCGCGAGACCACATACTGTTGACATAGCTGAGAGACCTGTAGGGGCGTGGGCTTGCCCCGCCCTGGTTAGGGCAACGTCCGATCAACTATGCTCAAGTTTAGGGCGGGGCAAGCCCACGCCCCTACGGATTTCTTTCAGGTAATTCAAGCAAAGGAGAACCTTTGTCTATGTTCGACAAAAGTAAAATAGGACACAGCTTCCCACCGTTCATTATCGAGGTTGAGCGCGGCAAGATACGCGAGTTGGCGATTGCCATCGGCGACGATAACCCGATCTACCAGAGCCGCGCGGCGGCGCAAGAGGCGGGCTATGACGACGTGCCGCTCTTTCCCACCGCGGCGACGATGTTTGGCTTCTGGGGCAATACCAACCTCGGCGGCGAACTGCTCGGCCTGGGCCTCAACGTCATGCGCATTTTGCACGGCGAGGAAGAATACGAATATCTCGCGCTCATCCAGCCGGGCGATGTATTGACGGGCGTCACAACGATTGCCGACGGCAAGACGCGCCAGGGCAGCGGCGGCTCGATGGATATCGTGACGATGGAGACGCGCTACACGAATCAGCGCGGCGAGCCGGTCTTGAACGCGCGTGAAGTGGTCATCGTGCGCGAATAGCCACAGAAAGAGAATAGATCATGGCAACCAATACTGCCGCTCCGGCAAAAATGTATTATGAGGACGTGCAGGTCGGCGACGCCGTACCCAAACTGACCAAGGGCGGGGTGACGCACCAGCAACTGGTGCGCTACGCGGGCGCGTCCGGCGACTTCAACCCGCTCCACACCAATCCCAAATTTGGCGAGCTGATCGGCGTCGGCGGCATCATCGCGCACGGCATGCTGATCATGGGATTTGTCGGGCAAATGTTGAGCGACTATGTCGGGCCGACGGCGCTGAAGAAATTCGGCGTGCGCTTCAAGGGCATGACCCACCTGGACGACGTGATCACTTGCACAGGGACGATCACCGAAAAATACGAGCAAGACGGCCAGGGCTATATCGCGGGCAAGGTGCAGGCCGCCGATCAAGACGGCGATGTGAAGGTCGCTGGTACATTCGTGGCCGCGCTGCCGCACCGAGGCGCATAAAATGCTGCCATCTGAATGTGGTGGCGCAATTGATTGCGCCTGTGTGGCCGATTCAGGCGCAATCAATTGCGCCACCACAGCACAGCAAGCCATAAAAAACTGGCCCGGCCTGTCATTCTGAGCGCAGCGAAGAATCGGAAGCGGGCGCCTGATCACGATGGCTCACGAGAGATTCTTCGCTGCGCTCAGAATGACAGGCCGGAGGGCGTGTTTCATAGCACACAAATAAGCCGGATTATTCGCATAATAGAAAAGAGGCATACAGAATCATGGGAATGCTTGATGGCAAAGTCGCTATTTTAACGGGTTCGGGGCGCGGCATCGGCGCAGCGGCCGCGAAGCTGTTCGCCGCCGAGGGCGCGCTCGTCGTCGTCAGCGATCTCGATCCCGCTCCGGCGGAAGAGACGGCGGCGGCGATCCGCAATGCTGGCGGGCAGGCTATCGTGCTGGCGGGCGATGTCACCAGCGCGGCCTTTCCGGCGCAATTGATCGAGGCCACACTCGACACCTATCACGGCCTGGACATCATCGTCAACAACGCGGGTTACACCTGGGATGCCGTCATCCAGAACATGACCGATCAGGCATGGACGGCCATGCTCGATGTGCATGTCACCGCGCCGTTCCGCATCCTGCGCGAGGCGTCGCAGTTTATACGCGAGGCCGCAAAAAAGGAGCAGGCGGTCAGCGGGCGCGCCAACCCGCGCAAAGTGGTCAACGTCACCTCGGTATCAGGCGTCTATGGCAACGCCGGACAGGCCAACTACTCCACGGCCAAAGCGGGCGTGACCGGCCTGACGAAGACGCTGGCAAAAGAATGGGGCCGCTACAACGTGCAGGTCAATTGCGTCTGCTACGGCTTCATCGAAACGCGCCTGACGGCTGCCAAAGAGCAGGCCGAAAAAGTCGTGCGCGAGGGCCAGGAAATTCAGTTGGGCGTTCCCGACCAGATGCGCCAGATGGCTCCCATGCTGATCCCGCTGGGCCGCCCCGGCACGCCGGAAGAAGCCGCCGGGCCGATGCTCTTCCTGGCCTCACCGCTCGCCAACTACGTCTCCGGCATCGTGCTGGAAGTCACCGGGGGGCGTGCGTTATAACCGTGTTAACCGGTGGGTGTAACCTCCTCGCGTAGATATTATTGAGACAACGGGGTTGAGGGCATATTGCTCCTGGCGGCATCGCTAGAAGCTATCGGGAGCAATACCCCCGTTCTTTATTCTTAGATACAACTGTTCATAATATGACGAGGAGACCCTGACCTATGTTCAAACGTACCTTCCCGGCGATCATATTCCTGGCGTTAGGTCTGCTGCTTGCTGCCTGCGGCAGCGCTGGCAGCAGCACCGGCAGTTCCAGTGGCACGACGCCCACCACCGCGCCGACAACCGCCTCAACAGCCACCACGGCCCCAACCGGAGCAGTGGTTATGACGGCCACCGCCACGGTAGGCGGCAAATCTGAGACCATCTTGACCGACGCGCAGGGCAAGACGCTGTACTACTTTACGCCCGATACATCTACCACGGCGGCTTGCGCTGCCGGGTGCATCTCTGCCTGGCCGCCTCTGCTCTTCTCTGGCAGCGGCTCGCCCACTGCATCCGGCACGCTTCCCGGCACGCTGAGCGCGGTATCCGATGGTAACGGCACTCAAGTCGAGTACAACGGCCACCCGCTCTACATCTTCTCCGGCGATAGCGCTTCCGGTCAAACCAACGGCGAGGGCATTGGTGGAAAATGGTTCGTCGCCACGCCCAGTCTCGCGAAGCAAGGAGGGGCGCAAACTACTCCTACCGCAACTCCTACCACGGCTCCTACCACCGGCGGCGGCTATTAGGATTCTCCTATAGGATTCCTCTAAAGGAAGGGCTAGCAACGACAAACGCGCGCGTTTGTCGTTGCTAGCCCTTCCTTTAATGCACTCTTTCAGATTCGCGCGAGCGACATATCATGCACCTCACTATACGCGAGGACAAAGTCGCAGGCGGTTTGTGGATAATGGAAGGCGGAGACGCGCCAGAAGAGGCGCTGCATCCTGCTCCATTCCGCCAGCACCTGCGCCGCGCGCCAGCTACGCGTCTTCTGGCGATGCCAATAAATGACGGTGCGCAGCGCCTCGATCTCGTCGGCATCGTCGAGACGCCGTAGCTCCACCATCTCGCTGTTGCAGCGCGTGGGGAAGATGCCCTTCGTGTCCAGCGCGTAGGCGACCCCGGCGGACATACCGGCGCCGAAGTTCGGCCCCGTTTCGCCCAGCACAACGACCATGCCGCCGGTCATGTATTCGCAACCGTGCGCGCCTACACCCTCGACGACCGCCAGCGCCCCACTATTGCGCACCGCGAAACGCTCGCCCGCGCGCCCGGCGGCGAAGAGTTGCCCGCCCGTCGCGCCATAGAGAACGGTGTTGCCGATAATCGTGTTGCGATGCGCCGCGAAACCGGCGTCGGGCGGCGGCGCGATCACGATCTGCCCGCCGGTCATGCTCTTGCCGACGTAATCGTTGGCGTCTCCGTGCAAGATCAGGCGCAGGCCGGGCAGGCAGAACGCGCCAAAGCTCTGCCCTGCCGAGCCGTGGAAGGCGCAGGTGACGCTGTTTCCCGGCAGCCCACCATTGCCGTAACGGCGCGCGATCTCCCCGGCGAGGCTGGCCCCGATGGCGCGATCGGCGTTGTGGATAGGATGCTGAATCAGCATGCTGCCGTCGCCGCGCAGCGCCTGTTCCGCCTCCTCGACCAGCAGATCGTTGAGACGCGAAGCGGTGTGAATACGCGCCTGTGTCTCGCGCGGCGCATACGCGGGATCGGCCATACCTGGAGCCGCCACGAGCAGCGGCGACAGATCAACGGTGGCCGCACTATCCGCCTGCAAGAGATCGGCGCGCCCGATCAGATCATCGAAGCGCGCAATGCCCAGGCTCGCCATGAACTCACGCACTTCCGCGGCCACGCTCGTCAAGTAGTTGATCACGTATTGCGCCTGTCCGCTGAACTTCGCGCGCAGATCTTCGCGCTGCGTGGCGATGCCCGCCGGGCAGGTGTTGAGATGGCACTGGCGCGCCATATCGCAGCCCAACGAGACCAGAACCGCCGTGCCAAAGCCGAATTCTTCCGCTCCCAGCATGGCCCCGATCACCACGTCGCGTCCCGTCTTGAAGCCGCCGTCCACGCGCAGCGTGACGCGCTGGCGCAGCCCATTGCGCAACAAGACCTGCTGCGCCTCCGCCAGCCCAAATTCCCAGGAGATGCCGGCGTGTTTGATGGATTGCAGGGGCGACGCGCCCGTACCGCCGTCATGCCCGCTGATCAACACATAGTCGGCGTGGGCTTTGGCAACGCCGGCGGCAATCGTGCCGACGCCCGCGCACGAGACCAGCTTGACGCCGATGCGCGCGCGCGGGTTCACCTGTCGCAGATCGTAGATCAACTGGGCGATA
>Ga0307372_10013283_pt1 | contig 10665 bp, 12 predicted proteins | sample OX1MG_FD_202533 | JGI IMG/M metagenome (GOLD analysis project Ga0307372, IMG submission 202533) | Soil microbial communities from Risofladan, Vaasa, Finland - OX-1 | ecosystem: Environmental > Terrestrial > Soil > Coastal area > Acid sulfate soil | place: Finland: Risofladan, Vaasa | collected... | reverse complement strand
GTCAGGCTGGAGATGGTCTGGCCTGGTCAGCAGCAGGCGCGTGATCTGGCGGGTCTTGGGCGCCGGGGGAGGCGGCTCCGGCGCGGCGTCTGTCTTCCGGAACGGCGCGAGGTAGCGGCGGACGGTCTGCACGCTGCCGGCCCGGCCGCGCTGGCGCAGTTCGGCGTGGAGCACCGAGGCATCGCGGACGCCGTCGTTCCACCGCTGGCAGAGGTACGGCTTGAACTCGCCGGTCTTTGCTTCCCTGGTCACGGCCCTGACGAGCAGCTCGTCGATGCCCTGGGCGCGGGCGAAGCGCTGTACGGTCTTGCGGTCCAGGCCAGTGGCCCGGCTGATCGCGGACAGCGACTGGCTCTCGTCGAGCCGGGCGCGGATGTCCGCGTAGCGTTCCCGGGTGCGCGTCACGAGCCGGCGCTCCCGGCCGCACGCGTCCAGGAACCCGTCCGGCGGGGCCTGGTCCTCCGGTTCCGGGCAGGGCTCACGCGACGATGCTTCTCCTTCTTCTTTTCCTTCCTGGTCGTCGCCGGCCTGTGTCCCGTGACCGGCTGCGAGCAGGCAGCCGCGGTGGCGGCCGGCGGTCTTCTCCGCGTATTCCGCCAGGTTGTGCCACAAATGCCAGCGGTCGGCAACCTGGATCGCGCCCGGCGCCCCGGCCCTGGCGCCCCCGGCGTACGCGCCGGCCCTGTCCCTGCAGATCACGGTCGCGCCGGGATGCGCCTTCAGCCACGTCTCCACGGTGGCGGCCAACCGGTCCGGCAGCAGGTCCACGACGTCGCCGGTCTCCATGCTGACCAGCACGGTTCCGTACACGTGCCCTTTCCGCAGGGCAAAATCATCGATGCCGAGTATTTCCGGCGCCGGGCCAGCCTCGCGGTCCGGGAGGCCGGCGAGCAGCCGCAGGATCGTTGATGAGTGCACGGCGATGCCCAGGGTCCCGGCCAGCCGGGCGCCGGCCCGGCCGGCCAGTTCCAGGCCGAGCCCGGTGAGCATCCGCGTCAGCGGGACGCTCCGCCTGCAGTACCTGCTGGTCAGACCGTCCGCCTGCACGGCGAACGTGACCTTCGGGCAGGACGGGTTAACGCACAGGAACCGCAGGACCCGCACGATGATCAATACCGGGCGGCCCCCGGCCGCGCCGTCGGCCACGGTGCGGGAGTACCCGCCGTGCACCCGCGCGGACGCAGACCCGCAGGCCGGGCAGCACTCCGACGAGGCCGTGCACGACGAGGAGATCACCACCGCGTTCCCGGTGTCCTCTACCCGGTGCACCCGCAGCCCCGCCAGCTGCGGGAACAGCAGCGCGAGCAGCTTCTGGCCCTTCTCCGAGACGTCCAGGACGAGGACGGCGGAAGGAGAACAAAGGGCGTCATGGCAGACTGGGCAGGCAACGAGGCTCCCGGAAAGGGCAGGTATCCTGGCGGATTCCTGCGTCCTACCGGAGCCTCGTTGCCAGGTCACGCCGACACGCGAGCGCATCCCAGATCGTGAAAAAAGCCGGCGATCTCTCCGCGATCCCCCCGTGAAAACCGGTCCGACGTCACTCACAGTCAGCGGCCACAAAATTCGCGGAAGAGCCATTTTCGGCGAGCGCCATCATGTCCCAGCGATTGAATGGTGTCGGACGGCTTCTTCGCGGCAATCGCTACCAGCGTGCACCCCAGGCGCTGGAACTCATCGAGCGGATCGATGAATTCCAGGTGACTCAGGGCGTTCCTCCTGCGGGCGGCGGCCTGGCGCAGTGGTCCAAGTGGTGATCAGCGCGGCAGTGCCCCCTCGGATATTCGCGGCGGAACAGCTCGCCAAGGTGCTCCGCGCCGTCTGCGCCGAGGCCGGCCTGGACTGCGGCGACGCCGAACTCCTCCGGCTGGCGGCGAACGCCGTCTTCTGGCTTCCGAAAGCACAGGTCGTCGTTCGCGTCAGCGCCCCGCGAGCGCGATTCGCCCAGGTGCGCACATCCGTGCGGGTAGCTCGGTGGCTTAGCCAGATCGATTTTCCAGCCGTCCGGCTTCACGGCGAATACGATCAGCCGCTCGTGCTCGGCGACTACCTGGCAACAGTCTGGGACTATCTCCCTCCAGGCCGTACCCAGCCTTCGCCGGAGGCGCTTGCTCTTCTGCTGCGCCAGCTTCACTCACTGATCGCCCCCTTCCCTTTGCCTCGCTGGGATCCCATCGCGGACGCTCGCCAGTCGCTGGCGAGGGGAAACGGCCTTACGGAAGCGGACCGGGCCTTCCTGGAGCGCTGGTGCGACGAGGTCGAAGCCGAACTGGAGCTAATGACCCCGGCGCTGCCCGCCGGAGTCATCCATGGAGACGCCTGGCAGGGCAACCTGCTGATGCGCTCCGGCACCCCGGTGCTGTGTGACCTGGATCAGTTCAGCCTGGGTCCGCGCGAGTGGGATCTGGTGCCCACGATCGTGAATGCCCTGCGCTTCGGGTACACGCCCAAGCCGGTACGCCGCTTCCAGGACATCTACGGCTTCGACGTCACGCTGTGGCGCGGCTTCTCCGTGCTGCGCAAGACGCGTGAACTCGTCATGCTGGCCGGCGTGGCTCCGGTCCTGTCCAGCTCACCGCTGATCGCCGGGGAATTCGCGCGGCGAATGGACGGGCTCAGGAACGGACGGGACGAGCGATGGACCCCGTACGGGTGATCAGCTCACGTCAACGCCCCGTACGTTGGCCAGGCGGTTGAATTGAACGGGCATCCGAGCCAGTCTGTAAAGCAGCGCCGGAATGGAGACCGTTCATGACAGAACCGTCTGGCCGGAAGAAGACCCCTGTCCACGACGATCGCTGCTCCCAGCGGATCCGGGTGCTCCGGCTAGCAGATGCCGGTGATCCGCCGTCCCCTCCGACAGAACTGCTCCACGCGATCGCCAGGGAGATCCAGTCGTGCTGCGGCCAGACCGCGCTGCGTGCCTTCCGCCTGGCCTACGGCTGGACCGTGGCGGCAGCCATCGGGGCGCTTCAAGACAGCTGCGTCCGCGATGGCCTCGGTCACCCTGGCATCAGCAAGCGAGCATGGCAGGACTGGGAGGCGGGGAAACGCCCGAACAGGCACAACCAGGATCTCCTCTGTCGGCTCTTCGGCACCGGACCGGTCCAGCTAGGTTTCGCCCAGGACTATCGCGGAGGCAACCTTGCGGTCGTCTCCACTGAGCTTGAGCTGCATGTAGCAGGAATCAGCCCTCTCCCCGAAAGTGATCCCCAGGTTCATCCCTTCGCGGAACTACTGACGGGGCGGAAGGTGCCAGCCCAGCCAGCCAGGCCCGTCGCCCCAGGGGTTGAATGGGACCTGGTGATGAACGCCGCGCACGAATCCAGTGAGCACGCCGCCGAGTTCGAGTCGGCGAGCGTCGGGCCAAACGCGCTTGAGCAAATCGGCGAGGACATCCTCCGCATCGCGCGGGCTTATGTCCACGCGCCCCCGCTCCCGCTGCTAGGAGAGCTGGTCAGGGTCCGCAACCGCGCCTACTGGCTGCTCGACCGAACCCGTAACCCGGCACAGCAACGTGACCTGTACCTCGCCGCTGGACAAGCCTGCGGCCTGCTCGCTAGCGCGAGCTTCGACCTTGGCTACCCGCCCGCAGCGGCCCAGCAGGCGCGGGCCTCCCGCGCCTACGGGGAGATCATCAATAACCAGGAACTATCGGCGTGGGCTGACGGAATGCTGGCGAGCATCGAGTTGTGGGCGGGAAGACCGCAGCAGGCACTGCTGCTCGCCGAGCGAGGGCTTGCGGTCGCACCCCAGGGCACATGCCGGGTCCGGCTCTGGTCCATCGCGGCCCGCGCTGCGGCGCTGCAAGGTGACGAGCAGCGCACCAGTGACGCGATCATGGCCTCCAAGCGGGCAAGGGACACCCAGGCCGCCCCCACCGAGTTGCACGACAGCGTGGGCGGAGAGTTCGGCTTCAGCCTGGCGCGGCAGACTTTCTGTAATGGCAGCGCATACCTCAGGCTGCGCCGATCGGGAGAAGCCCTGACTGAATGCGGTCAAGCCGTCGAGCTCTATGCGCAGGCGGCTGCCGAGGAACGGTGGTACGCCGCCGAGGCCGGGGCACGCACCGACCTGGCAGCCGCACACCTCTTGCAGGGCGATCTCGCCGGTGCACGGGAAGCGGTCAGCCATGTCCTCGGCTTGCAGTCCGATAAGAGGGTCGAGGGTGTGGTCCGGCGGCTCAGCGCCCTACGGGAAGTACTCGCCGGCCCTGGGTTCCGCAACAGTGAAGCAGACGCTCTTGCCGAGGAGATCGAGGAGTTCACTGCCACTACCGCAGTCCAGGTTCTGTCCGCGCCGCCATTCTGAGCCCACTCCAGGTCATGCGCTGCTGGCGGCCTCGGAGCGTTCCGCCCACAGGTCCAGCAGGTGCCTTTCCTTGTCAGGGGCAAGCCCGTGATGCATCTGGCGGTCGTAGGTCGCCGGTCCCTGTCCTTCCGACAGCCACTTCCAGGTATCAGCGACCGTGGCAGCGATTGAACGGCACCGCAGGCCGCTGGCGACCGCGCGGCTGGCGTCCACTTTCCAGGTGCCGGGATGGGTGCGCCACAACGGGATCTCCGTCCATTGCCGCACATCTTGAGCGAGAAGGAAAGCATCTTCCACCCACTCAAGCTGGGCATCCGACCCGGTGGTGTCGATGCAGGCGCCGAGCATGTCTCCGAAGGTTCCATGCCCGACAGGCGCGGTCACGTTGAACGTTCCGGCGACACCCGTGTCCAGGCAGGTCAGCGCAAAGGCCGTCAGGTCCCTGATGTCGACTGGCTGGATCTCACGGTCGCTGTCACCCGGAGCCAGTACGCGCCCGCCCGCATCGATCCTGGAAAGCCACCATGTCAGCCGACCGACATTCTCATGCGGTCCCAAGATGACGCCCGGCCGCAGGATCAGCACCTGGCCACCGAACGTTCGCGCGACGGCGCGTTCACAGCCTGCTTTGTAGGCGCCATACTGCGCGGCCGACCAGTTCGCCTCGTCTTCCGCGGTTCCGCCGACGTCGGGAGCGCAATCGTAGAGATGGGAGTCCTCGCTGACCGGCTTCTGCGGCCAGTCTTGGTACACCGAGACCGTCGACAAGAACAGATAAGCCCCTGCTCTGCCGGATAGGGCCCGGGCCGCGTGCCCCACAACGGCGGGCACGTAACCGCTGGTGTCAACGACGGCATCCCACTCACGGCCGGTTACCAGGCTAGCCAGGTCCTCTGCGTTCTCTCTGTCGCCGCGCACGGCACGGCGCCAGCGGCGTCGCTGCCCGTGCGTCCCCGATTGAAGGTCGTCACGAAGTGACCCTGACCAATCGCAGCTTCGACGATGAACCGCCCCACAAAGCGCGTTCCGCCCAGAACGAGAACTCTCACGAAGTCATCCTTGCGCCAAGCTGTCGTGCCGTCGAGCAACTCCGGCCGCCCAGCACGATGCGGACTGGTCGGCGATAGGGGTGCGTGTTACCTGCTGCACCATCTGAGGATCGGGCGGCAGCACTCCATGAGGACGAACCGACTGTCCTCGCTGGTGATCGCCAACGCGGGTTGATCGCCCGCGCAGTCGACTGCCAGTCAGAGCCACTAGCGGGAGCGGGATCGTAATGATCCCCGGGGGGGAAAATTACTTACTACTGACCGCGCCAACAAGATTTTGGGCGCTCCGGCGCCGTGTGACGCGCAGCCCACGCAAATCCGGTCAATCGGCAGGCTCGCCGGGTCGCGCAGGTGGTTGCCACTGCATAGTCCACAGCATGGGACCATCCGGCAACTCCTGAGCACTCGTGACCATAAAGCCCAAATTTACGTACCACTCAACGTTCCTCGCCGATCCGGTCTCCAGATAGATGGCGTGCGAGCGCTGCTTCAAAGTTGCCATCATCCGACTGCCATGTCCACATCCGCGAAAGCTGTGTTTTGTACATATAACTGAAAGATAATCCGATTCACCGGTCGGTGCGGCGTCAGCCAGCGCACCCACCGACTCCCAGTGGCGGGCGACGCGTCGGCCCAGCGCCCGAATGAGCAATCGGGTATGAACTGAAATGGCATCGGCCGGCATTTCGCATCTCGGAGGTATCCCAACGAGCGCCACACACTGCGGCGACAGCAGAATAGAGCCATGCTTCTGCCTATAGCGGACTTCATCTATGAAGAAGCTCATCATGGAGACAAAGCCCAGATTCGAGTCTCCGAAATAGTACCGATAAACCGGGTCGTCTCTCATTCCAAGAGCCAGGCTGCCGGCGACGCGATATGGCCTAAAAAACTTGAAACAGATCATCGGTATTTAGCCGCAAATACGCATCAAGCTCGCTCGGTTCTCCCCATTCGCGGCATGTCCGGCACAACGTAGTGCAATCGTACTTGCCACCGACGTGCGACGCCCTCAAAGACGCTATGTAGTCAGAATGCCACACGTCGAGCAAGCCGCGCTCGCCAAGACGACCGAGTGGAACCGAATAGTCCCAATTATGGCAGCACAGAACCACCTGCGATTGCCAGTTAATCACCATCTTAAACCACAGATCTGCACACGGCACGCGGGTCGATCCCTCATATGGGTTCGGCCTGCTGGCCAGTTTTAGGAGATTCGGCATTTGTCCAGCCCAGGTGTTAAGCCAGCCACTCAACGGCACGGCGCCACGGTCTGTCCAGTACGAAGCGAAGTTCAGCGCCTCATTGCCAACCACAGACTCTTCCGGCCTGAGCGGCAGATCGATATCTAGTCCTTTCACTACGATCGTAGGACTTGGACTACCGCCGCGACGCCTCAGCAATTCTTCAGCGTTCGCCACCACGTCTTCAAATTTGCTACCACGCCGTATGCGCTCGTACATCGTCGGATTCCACCGATCGATAGGTAGAATCAGAAGATCTACATTTGACAAAATCGAGTCAATCTGCACATCGGTCATCCTGTTTGCATTGGTGCTTAGCGCAATCCGACCAGCGATAGACGCGCGTGCAGAGTCAAGCAGGCGTACAAACTCCGGATGCAACGTACTTTCACCCATAAAATACAACATCACCAATTCGGCGTAGGGCGCAATGACCGCGAACGTGCTCGCAAGTTCTTCCAGCGTGGCATCGCCAAGCTTGCTATCGGGCAAGCGTGAGTTCGGACACATAACACAAGCCAGATTACATCGGCTCGTCGGCTCAACAACGTAGACAGCGGGCAGAAAATCTCCCTTGACCGCGCCTGTTGCTATTGCCTTATGTAGCCGTTCCACGTTTCGTGAATTGACTGGCCAACTAAGATTTGTCATCTGCCCGCCCGTCTGCAAGGGCTGCGACTACTCGACCGTAGTGCCACCAACATAGGATTAGTATCCAGAGGCTAAGTAGCACCGATCGACTGACCGTAGTGGGTAGCGAACCAACTGCTTTGCTCGTACTCGCCAGCTCTTGGTTTACAACGACTGCTCCTACGGCAAAAGGTATAGCCAAACCAGCGCAAATCAAACCGAATTTCCGCAAATGCGCACTTGTGGCCATCGCCTTCGTATCGTGGCCCAATAGTGCTGAGAAGTCCCAGAAAGAATAGAATCCGAACGTTGCCGCCGAAGCTGTCCAGATAGCCAAGTCGCTCGGACCAAGCATGGAGTTAAGAGTTCGCCCGTAGCACAGTAGTAGCACATAGGTAGTAATCAGGCCGAGATCACATACAAGCAGTAGATCATTGTAGTTGTGTTCGGCAATCATCGCGAACGAGGACCACCCTGTGAAAACTACCACCATTCCCACTATAACCGCCACCCGGCCTTGCCAGGAAGTATCGATGAGCGAAGCGATACCGAAACCGAGCATGATCGGAAAGGCCCACGTAACATACTTTTGCGATTCGGGTATCGATTTAGGTAGTCGCACAACCACTGCTCTTTCGCTACATCTGTGAGTAGAGTCTACCCACAAAACGGCGATTAAAACCTAGAGAGCTGTACATGTGCTCTACGGCGGAGTTGCTTTCAGTCTGCAAGAAAGCTGTTGACGCGCCCATATTCCTGGCGAATTGCAATGACTTGGCCGAGATATAGCGGCCAAGTCCATGTCGCCGCCACTGATGGGCCGTAGCAACAGAATAGAGACCAACGGAGTCCTCAACAAGGCAAATGCAAGCGACCGCGACAGACTCTCCGCCGACCGATGCGCCTACTACATGACTGCTAGCCGGCGGACGTGAGCGTCCTACAGCAAATCGGTTCGAATACTCGGGCGGCAACGCAAAGTACCCGACCTCGCCTGGTCCGGCATCGCTGGCGTACGCGTCACTGAAGGTCGCCACCATGGCGGGGGTTGGCGTTTCAAGGAGTTCGACTGTCACCTCCAGGGATGGCGCGGCTATCGCCTGGATGGCCGACAGATCAAGTGTCATCCACGCTTCGTCGCTCACTGACGACCAGCCCTCGGGGGTATCGCTGTCAGCCAACTGCCAGAGTGCAGGCTGTCGCCCATGACTGCTAGCTACACGAGTAATCTGCTGAACTTGCTGGCCGTCAAGGTCGTCCGCTTGGAAAGAGAAGCCATAGTTCCAGTAATAGTCTGTGATTGAATCCGACCAGCAATATGCCAGATCGCCGTTGAGTTCATCTATGCCGTCGAAGTAGATGCCGAGATTCGCCGCTACGTGGAGGCGAAGGAGATTTCGGACAACGTCCTTGTCAGAGGGAACGATCATTACGCCACGCTCCTAGCCATGCGAAGGGAAGAACGGTGTGTCCATAAAGTGATCCGACGGATGCCTGCCAGGACTCCCTTAGTTTGAAACCTAGATCGCATAGAGCTATATCTACATCATCCAATCGCCGCAGGCGCAACGATAGTCTATCGAAGCGCGTTTCCCAACGCCACGATGGCGAAGGATCAGCCACTATAAGAATGCCGGAACTTTTGACAAGGGCCGCTACGCTCCGCAGGAGATCTGGAATGTCGTTGTCCGTCGTATACGCCAGCACGTTTATCAGAAACACTACATCTGCCCCGCTGCTAGGCAGAATGCTTGTATATTTCTGGCTATCGTCGGCCACCCTTTCGATGCCCAACTTTGATATTATGGCCGTATTGATATCGTATCCGATATAATCACCAGCAAATCCGAGTCTTCTGAGCACCTGTAGTAGGGCGGCGTTTCCACAGCCGAAATCGATCACCGTTGACGTTTGGGTCTCGTCAAAGAGGAACTTGAATTCCGGTATAGCCGTGCATATCAATCGGGCGTACGAATGACTTGCACTAGCTATGACGTCGCTGAGAGTGGCACCCGACGCCACGGTCCTGCGCTCGAAATAGTCAGCTACGAGGTCGCGGCTTAGATCACCTCGGCTGAAGATGGCTTTGCTCTTAATAGCGCGCAGCATTTCTCGGAGTTGCTCAGCCAAGCCGAGCAGTCCGATGGGCACAGTTTCCACTTGTCAGAGGATCCATATTCCTAGGATGCGCATACCAAGGTTCAGCGCCACAGCTCCAGGGACGCGATAGGGTGCCGCATAACGCAGTATGCCCAGGATCTGAATGGGCTCGCCAATGAGTTGCTTCACCGAGGATGCATGTGATGGGTTCGCAAAACCCCGAATAGAAAAGGTCCCGCTACTGATAGTGAACAGCTCGCAACTCTCGCCAGCTAGTACCCGGTCTTCTTCTGAAGAAGGAGGGTGGCTTTCGATCTTAGCGTTATGCAGCAGCAGTGGGGTGCCAGGTCGAAAACTGTCATTGCTACCGCCAAGCAATCGGTGACGAACCGAGTCTAGAGTGGCAGCACGGTTAGGTACAGCTTCGTATAGGGCGTCCATCAAGACCTCGGGTAGCAGATGTTCGACCTTGGTGGTAGCTGATTTCTCCGTGCCTGTGTTCGCAGCAAAGATGACTTTGAAGTTGATGCCGACAGACGCGCCGCGCTGTTTCGTCAGGCTTACCTCCGAGCCGATAATACCAGTCGCGAGCTGGTAAGCCAGTTGCTGGTCAACGTATGCAAGCCAGCTGGGCTGAAGGGATGCGTCAGATGAATCCACGTGAGATGAGTCCCGTTCTCTGCTGCTGATTACCTTTCGGCACTGAGGTTAGACGGTCATGCGTCTTGGACCAACGCGCTTCTAACCTGGCCGCTGACGCGGCCGTGTTAGCTGACGATGCCGTTGTAGCACGCGTCTCGCCGAATCGTCTACTGTATAGGCCAACTGGGGGCATTCTATTTACTATTGCCTGTTTCGGCTGACATATAGGCCAACGGCCATGGACGTCCCTTTTGCGTAATCCTTCGTTGTGGCCACGCCCTACGGCCGTGGCGCGAACCGCCGAGCCAAGGAACGTTAGAAGACCACCTTCGCCCTGATCGAGCGACGGCAACGGCGCACGATCATCCAGATCCGCGCGTGGCTCGGGAAAGGCCGTTATGCTCCGGTCGCCGACCAGATCGATGTGCGTCTGGGGAGGGATGAACGCCGCTCGCATGGGGCATTACTTCCGGTTGGTCCGGGTCGGCTGCCTGATCGGCGGGCGCGTGCCTATTACTACGGGGGCGGCCCTTCGCGTAGCGTGAATCCGAGCACGGAAAGTCAATCGCGTAGCACGGGGCCAATGCCATGGGCTTTAGCTGTTTGACCGGTTGTGGGTAGTTCCTGTTTGTGGTTACTGCGGGTAGTTCCCTTCCGGTGGGCATGCCGGAGGACGGCGTGTCGCGCCTGGC
>Ga0307372_10013281_pt1 | contig 10666 bp, 7 predicted proteins | sample OX1MG_FD_202533 | JGI IMG/M metagenome (GOLD analysis project Ga0307372, IMG submission 202533) | Soil microbial communities from Risofladan, Vaasa, Finland - OX-1 | ecosystem: Environmental > Terrestrial > Soil > Coastal area > Acid sulfate soil | place: Finland: Risofladan, Vaasa | collected... | reverse complement strand
GTGCGAGTCCACGAGCTCGATCGTGACGCCATCGACTTCAACGCTGCGTCACGGCCGCTCGCGCGCTTTCGCCCGATCGGCAAACCGATCGTTCCGACCCTGTACGCCGGCCTCGATGAGGACGTCGCGCTTGCCGAGGGCCTCTTTCACGACGTGCCGATTCGTCCCGGCCTGTTGCGCCAATATCCACTTGCGGGCCTCGAAGGCCGGATGATGAGTGAGATCGCCCCGACCCGCGAGCTGAGGTTGATTGCGTTGTACGGCTATGCGCTTCAGCGTCTCGGCGTCACCCATGCAGAGCTGATCGAGACGCCCGCGGCTGCCTATGGATGGACAGCACGCTGCGCGGCTGCTCTGTATGCAGCGAACGAAGACGCCGACGGTCTGTTGTGGATGAGCCGCCGATTCACCGGACGGCGCGCGCTGATGCTCTGGCGGGAGAAGCGAAGGATCGCGCGCGGCGATCTCGAGATCAACGAGCCTCCCCGGCCGTTGTGGGAAGGCGATGGCCGCGAGCTTGTCCTGCGGGCAGCACAACGCGCGGGTATCCGCCTGATTGCCTGATCCTGGTGGAGCCCTGGCTTTGATGTGAGGAACCCGAAGTCCCCGCATCTGATCTGGTAAGCGCAAGTCGACGACGTTGGGGGGCTCGTGCCGGGATGGATGGTGCGCAGTGCGAGAGGGTAGGTGTGCTCAGGCGCCCTTGGCGGCGGCCCACGCCTCCTCGGCCCCCAGCAGCGGGGTGAGCGCGATGTAGACGGCGTGCTCGGTGAGCTCTCCCAGCTCCTTGGTATCCCCACGCAGGATGTAGTCCTGCAGCAGCTCGAACACGCCGCCGACGGTCGCCTCGCCGACGATCGGCGCGGCCGGCAGCGAGGGGGCGTCCTTGCCGACCCTGAGGGCGAGCAGTTGCGTGTAGAAAGCGTTTGCCTCCTCCAGTCGATCGGCCACGTGGGGGTAGGCGATCAGCACGTCGACGCACGCCAGATGTGCGTAGGAGGGCTCGGATGCGAGGAACTCGAGCAGCGCCCGCGCGCCGGCGCGCACCGCCTCGATCCAGCCGGACTGGACGGCCAGGGTCTGCGTTACAAACGCGATCGACTTCGCGTGTCCGACCTCGTAGGTCGCCAGGAACGCCTCCTCCTTGTTGGCGAAGTGCGTGTAGAACGTCTGCAGCGAGACCGCCGCCTCGGCCGCGATCTCGTCGAGGCTCAGCGACGAGTACCCCTTGCTCGCGGTCAGGTTGGCGATCGCGTCGAAGATCCGCTCGCGCTGGTTGTAGATCACGAACGCGCGCGGCAGGTTGTGCTCGCCACGCGGTAGCCCGCGCGCGCCGACGAGCGGCCGCGGCGAAAGCGTGCCAGGCGCGCGCCCGCCGATTTGCAATCCCCGCCCGCCCGCGGAGCCCTGTGCCTGGCGCCGCGGGCTGCCGGGGACTCCATCGGGCGAGGGGTAGTAGAGCCGGATCCAGCCGAGCAGATCGGGCAGCGTCTTCAGCAGTTCGGCCTTCAGCGCCCTGCTCGAGCGCTCGCTGCGCACGCGCGAATACAGAATCCTGCGCAGCGCGCCCACGATCGCGCGTGCCACCGGCTCAGGAATCGTCCCCGGTCCGCTGGCGCGCTCGAAGCCCGCGACCAGCAGCCGCTGCAGCGCCGCTGCATCCTGAGCCCAGCGTTGCACGCCGATCGCGCCCGCGGCGCCCATCTCGACGCACACGAGCCGCGCCAGGTCGGGACGATCGCCGGCAGCCTCGAACAGCTCGCGCAGAAACGCCTCGAGCTGCGCCGGCCACTCCTCCCCCGCGCCGCTGCTCGCCTCGAGTAGCCGCCGCCGCAGGCGCTTGACGATCGCGTCGTAGGCAGCCAGCAGGCACTCCTCCTTGTTCTCGAAGTGCTCGTAGAAGCTGCGCCGAGAGATTCCCGCGCGCGCGACGAGATCGGCGATCGTCGTGGCCAGGAAGCCCTGTTCGTTGACGGCCTCGATCATCGCCTTGAACAGCCGCTCTCGCTGGTGCGCGGCCACGGCCTCTCGCGGCAGCGCCTGAGGCCCTCGCGGCAGCCCCGGCTGGACCGCGCGTGGTCGCCGAGGTTGCTTTCGCCCGGCGGTGCTCACGATCGGCGAGGCCCCGCTAGCGGTGGCAACAATTTGACAGATTGAGTAAAAGATGATTTATATGTCTGTGGCGAGGACGGATCCCCGCTCATCCAGAGGTGGTTTTGGTCGGGCGACATGGATGTCAAGGGCGATGGAAGGGCTTGAAGATGGTTCTGAGACACAACGCGAGGTCAGGATCGGGTGGGGGTCCGGTGGCGGCCGGCGCCATTCCGGTGCTGCGTTGCAAGTTCTGTAGGAGACAGACTATTAGTTCGACGGCTCCAAAGCGCGGGGAGGGCGACTAGCGGTGCGGGTGCTCAACTGCGAGGAGCAACGGATGCTCCGTGCGCTGCACGGCCGCTGGCCGTATCGCCGGTCGCACTGCCGCCACGATCTGCACTGGCTGGTGCGCGTGGGCCCACGCCGGGCGTGGTGCGGGAAGGGGCGCGCGCACTCGATGGCCGGCCTGCCTCCCTGCCGGCGGCGGCCGTATCCGGATTGAGTCTCGGCGCGAACGCGCCCGGGAGCGCATCCTGGCGCCGGTCGGTGGAGGGCTTGCTCGAGGAGCGACCTTGCCCGCGCGGGCGGTGCGTCGAGGCTGTCTCTAGGCCTGCTGCTCGAGCGCCGGGCGGCGCTGCTCGCCGAGGCGGTCAGCCTTGGTCGCATGGGCGGCGAGGGCATCGATCAGTCGCGGCCAGAGCACGCGCGGCAGATCGTGGCCCATGCCCTCGATCGTCATGAGCTCCGCGCCGGGGATCGCGCGGGCGGTCGCGCGTCCACCGGAGGGCGAGACGAGCGGGTCGACGCTGCCATGAATCACGAGCGTCGGCGTGACGATGAGCCTGAGCTCGGAGGTGCGGTCGCCGGAGGCGATGATCGCGGCCAGCTGGCGTCCGGCCCCGTTACGGTCGAGCTCGCGGTCGAAGGAGCGCGCGGCGATCTCGCGCACCCCCTCGGTATCCTGCGGAATGCCACCGCGCGAGCCGATTTTCGCGAACAGCTGGGTGGCGTGCTCGATGAACGCCTCGCGCTCCGTGGGCGCCCGGCGCAGGAAGATCGCGTAGCTCGAGAGCGCCGGCCGGCCGACCCAGCGCCCGCCGGTGCTGGACATGATTGAGACCAGCGAGCGCACTCGGCCTCGATGCCTGGTCGCGAGCGTCTGCGCGATCATCCCGCCCATCGAGGCGCCGATCACGTGCGCGCGATCGATCTCCAGCTCATCCATCAGACCGACCGCGTCAGTGGCCATGTCCGCGAGCGTATAGCGCGCGGGGACCGAGTAACGCAGGAGCTGAAGGAGCGAGGGCGGCGGACCCTGTAGATGGGTCGAGCGGCCGATGTCGCGGTTGTCGAAGCGCACCACATAGAGCCCGCGCGCCGCGAGCTCTTCGCAGAAGTCCTCTTGCCAGGCGACCATCTGTGCGCCGAGGCCCATGATCAGCAGCGCCGCCGGATCGTCGGGGTCGCCGAAGGCCTCGTAGCAGAGGGTGATCCCATTGCCCACCTCGCGGAACCGCTCAGGCATAGCCATCGACTGTAGCGCCGTGCGGTTCGGCTTCGAGCCGGGGCTCGCAGCGAACGTCGTCCGCGTTTCGGCGGCGTGACTTTTCTGCCGGCCGGCGGCGCGCACCGCTAGGATCGGTTCGGTGGAGCAGCCAGAGATCAGCAAGCTGTCGATCGACACGATTCGCGGTCTCGCGATGGACGCGGTGCAGAAGGCCAATGCCGGCCACCCCGGCACCGCGATGGCGCTCGCGCCGCTGGCGTATACGATCTTCAAGCGTTTCCTCCACGCCGATCCGGCCGCGACGGATTGGCCCGACCGCGATCGCTTCGTGCTGAGCTCGGGCCATGCGTGCATGCTGCAGTACTCGCTGTTGCATCTGACCGGCTATGACCTGGGCATCGAGGACCTCGAGCAGTTCCGCCAGTGGGGCTCGCGCACGCCCGGGCATCCCGAGCGTGGGCACACGCCCGGGATCGAGGTCACGACCGGCCCGCTCGGCCAGGGCTTCGCCAACGCCGTCGGTATGGCGATCGCCGAGCGCTTCCTCGCCGAGCGCTTCAACCGTCCGGGTCAGAAAGTCGTCGACCACCACACCTATGCGATCTGCTCGGACGGAGATCTGATGGAGGGCATCAGCCAGGAGGCGGCCTCGATCGCCGGGCACTTCGGGCTCGGCAAGCTCGTGGTCTGCTACGACGACAACCGCATCACGATCGACGGCTCGACGACGATCAGCTTCGACGGCGAGAACCACACGGCACGTATGGAAGCCGACGGCTGGCACGTGCAGCGGGTCGAGGACTCCGAGGATCTCGACGCGCTCGAGGCGGCGCTGGCGGCGGGACGCGACGAAGCCGAGCGCCCGTCGTTCATCGCGATCCGCTCGCACATCGCCTATCCGGCGCCGCACGCGATCGACACCGCCGCCTCGCACGGGGCGGCGCTGGGCGAGGAGGAGGTGCGCGCGACGAAGGAGGTGATGGGCTTCAATCCCGACAAGCACTTCTGGGTCGACGAGCGTGTCTACGAGCACATGAGCCTGCGCGACTCCGGAGCGAAGGCGCGCGGGGAGTGGCAGGAGCGCTTCGAGGCTTGGCGCGAGGCCTCCCCCGAGCTGGCCGCGGACTGGGATCTCGCCTGGGCGGGTCGTCTGCGCGAGGGCTGGCGCGAGACGCTGCCGGAGTTCGATCCCGGCGAGAAGCTCGCCACGCGCGCGGCCGGACAGCAGGTGATGGCGGCCTTCGGTGCGCACGCCCCGACGATGATCGGGGGCGCGGCCGATCTGGTCGAGTCGACGAAGACGCTGTTCGAGGGCGCCGGCGAGTTCTCGAAGGTCCACGCGGGGCGCAATGTGCCGTTTGGCATCCGCGAGCACGCGATGGGCGCGATCGTCAACGGCGCCGCCGCCCATGGCGGGATCGTCTCGCCGTACGGCTCGACATTCCTGATGTTCTCCGACTACATGCGCGGGTCGGTGCGACTGTCGGCTTTGATGGGTCTGCCGGTCGTCTGGGTTTGGACGCACGACTCGGTCGGTCTCGGTGAGGACGGCCCGACGCACCAGCCGATCGAGCACTACGCCTCGCTGCGCGCGATCCCCGAGCTGTGGGTGATCCGCCCCGGCGACGCGAACGAGACGAGTCACGCGTGGCGCGTGGCGCTGGAGCGCGAGGACGGCCCGGTGGCGCTGCTGCTCTCGCGCCAGGGCGTGGAGACGCTCGACCGCTCCGAGCTCGGGGCCGCGGAGGAGCTCGAGCGCGGCGGGTACGTGCTGTGGGATTCCGCCGGCACCGGCGAAGGAGCGGCGGAGCCGGAGCTGATCCTGATCTCGACCGGCGCCGAGGTGCCGCCGACGCTCGCGGCTGCGCGGAAGCTCGTCGAGGAGGCGAAAGCGAACGTGCGCGTGGTCTCGATGCCGTGCATCGAGCTGTTCGAAGCTCAGACCCAGGAGTACCGCGACAGCGTGCTCCCGCCGGGCACGACCAAGCGCCTGGCCGTCGAGCCGGGCGCGAGCATGAGCTGGTGGAAGTGGGTCGGCCCCGACGGAGACGTGCTCGGGCTCGACCGCTTCGGCGCCTCGGCGCCGGGGACGACGGTGCTCGAGGAGCTCGGCTTCAGCGTCGAGAACATCGCCGTGCGCGCCGGCGCGCTGCTGGAGCGAAAGGGCTGATCGACAGATGGCGTCCTCCCCGTTGAATCATCTCTCGGCGCTCGGCCAGAGTGTGTGGATCGACTTCCTCTCGCGCGAATCGATCCGGGAAGGTCACCTGCAGCACCTGATCGACGAGGATTCCGTGGTGGGAGCGACCTCTAACCCAACGATCTTCCAGAAGGCGATGACGGCGGGGAACGCCTACGACGAGCAGCTGCGCAAAGAGGCCGGGCGGGGGAGCAACGTCAGGGAGACGTTCTGGGCGCTGGCGCAGCGCGACATCCAAGACGCCTGCGACCTGTTCCGCCCGGTCTGGGACGGGGGCGCCGGTCGTGACGGCTACGTCTCGCTGGAGGTCGACCCGGGCCTGGCATACGACACGCTCGCGACCTACCGCGAAGCGATCCGTATACACGAGGCCGTCGACAGGCCGAACCTGATGGTGAAGATCCCCGCGACCAAGCCAGGGCTGGCCGCGATCGAGGACGTGATCGCGCAGGGGCACTCGATCAACGTGACGCTGATCTTCTCACTGCGACGCTACGCCGACGTGGCCGAGTCCTACACGCGCGGGATCGAGCGGCTCGTCGCGGCGGGCGGCGACCCGAGCACGGTCGCGTCGGTGGCAAGCTTCTTCGTCTCGCGGATCGACACCGAGGCCGACCGCCGGCTGGAGGAATTGGATGGATCGACCCCCGCCCGCCCCGGCGAGGTATCGATCGGCGATCTGAAGGGCAAGCTCGCGATCGCGAACGCAAAGCTCGCCTACCAGCACTACAAGCGCGCGTTCGCAGGCGAGCGCTGGGAGTACCTCGCCGGCAAGGGCGCAAGGCCGCAGCGCGTGCTGTGGGCGAGCACCTCGACGAAGAACCCGGACTATCGCGACACGATCTACGTCGAGGAGCTGATCGGGGCCGACACCGTGAACACGATGCCCGAGAAGACGATCCGCGACTTCCAGGACCACGGCAAGCCGGCGCCCCGTCTGGAGCAGGGCGTTGCCGAGGCGCGAGGACTGCTCGACCGGCTCGCCGCGGCCGGCGTCGACTACGACGACCTGACGGACACGCTCGAGCGCGAGGGCGTCGAGAAATTCTCCGCTTCGTTCGACGAACTGCTGCGGGCGCTCGGCGAGAAGCAGGCCGCGCTCGCCTCCTGAGCAGCCGGCGTCTCAGCCGGGGGGGCGAAGTGACGAAGTGAAGTGGCTCAGGTGTAGGGAATCGGGATCAACACCCGGATTCGCAGCGTGCCCGCGGGAAACGAGCGGGCATCGAGCGTGAACACGCGGAAGGTGCGTCCGCGGTAGTGGTAGATGCCGCTCGCGGGGACGGATGAGAACCCCCCCACCCCGGGTCCGAGGCTGTTCTTCACCAGTTCGGGGTGGGTCGTGGGGTTCATGTACATGAGCACGTCGAGGCCGACCAGGCGCCGGGCAAGGCGCAGGTAGCCTTCATCATCCTGGATCGAGAGCTCCAGCTCACCGATCTGCTTGCCGTGCAGACGCAGCGGCGCGCTGACTGGCGCGAGCACGTACGGGCCGCCAACGTCAGCGAGCAGATGTCCGCCGGCGCTCACGCGCAGGCGCACGATGTGACTGCCGTCGTAGACCAGGCCGACGACCGCCTTGCGGGCGGCGACGGGGTTGCGTTCGGCAACCGCCTGCAGCAGCGCGCTGTTCTGCTGCGCGTTGTGAGCCTGGATCAGCGCATGGGGACCGCCCTCGCCGGCGTAGATCAGCGCCGCCACTCGACCGAGCGTGTTGACGAGCGTGTCCTGGGGGGTGGCCCCGCAGAAGTGGGCGGTCGAGCCGGCGGTCCTCAGCAGGTAGACGCGTAGCGAGCCGGAGGGGTAGGTCGCGGCGGGGAACGAGGCGTATTGAAAGACGGTGCCGTGCTCGGTCAGCGTGCCGGCCGGCGGGATCGTGCCGGCCGGCATCTCGAACGAGCCGTCGAGGCTGTGATCGTTGCTCCCGCGCAGGGCGATGTCGCCCTCGACGACACCCTTCAGCTCTGAGAGGAAACCGCGGTCGGCCCACACGCTCGTCACGAAGCTCGCGATCGGAGCACCGCCGGCGCCGGGAATCGACCCGTGCAGCGGCGCCAGCGCGCCTTCGGCGCCGACGCTCGCCAGGGTCTTGCCTTCGCGAGTCACGGTCAGATTCGTCAGATGCCCGCCCGCGAGCAGCGCCTGCGCGGCCGTCCGCGCGGCCGCGGGGTCGTCGCGTTCGACGGCTTCGCGCAGGGCGCGCGAACCCTTGACGAGGCGCATCGCGATTTCGGTGCGTTCGCTGGAGACACCCTCGTCGTAGATGCGCTGCGTCACCTGGCTGAGCGTCTGGAGCACGGTCGCCCCACAGGCGCTGGAGGATGTTCCGCCAAGCTGGGCCTCGCCGCTCGCGCGCGCGGGAGGGTCGTCATCGGCGCTCGCCACATAGCCAATCGCAAGGGCTGCGAGCAGCGCCAGCACGATCGCCGCGCGTTTGGCGCTCAGGTATCCGACCATCCGGGAGATCATCGAAGGACATCCTAAGCGGTCGCTAATCGCGCGATGAGGTCATACTCATCGGATGCCCACGGTCCTCATCACGGGAGCCGCGACGGCGACTACGACGACGCGACAAGGACCTACGGCGGCGGCGGGTACACCGCCAGCCATGCGAACAGGCTGGTCGTCGCCGCCTGCGTCTGCAGGCTTCCCGGCAGGGCGTCAGCGGTGGGCAGGGTCGCGCCGCTCCAGGAGAGCAGGTAGAGCCCTTCGCCGTTCGACGCGTGCGCTTGCGCTTCGCGGGCGTTGTCCGCGGCGAGCACGTAGAGGTCGGGATTGTGATCGAGCGAGTACAGCGCGAGCATCCACTGCAGGTAGATCGCGTCGTACTGCGGCGAGAAGTCGAGAATCTGCCCGAAGCGCTTCAGGGCGGTGGCCGTGAGCGGGCCGACCCGTTCGCAGTCTTCCGTGTCCCCCGTCGCTTCGCAGAGCAGCGCCTGCGCATAGACGAGCGGCGACTCGATGTAGTCGATCGGGGTCGGGTTGATGTCGCTACCCGCGTACAGGCCGTTGGCTGAGCTGAAGCCGAGCGTGTTGCCCCAGAGTAGGAACTTTTCCGCCTGTCCGAGGGCAAAGGCGGAGTGCGTCTGCCGGTAGATCAGCGTCGCCAGCAGTGTGTCCGCCGCGAGCGCCTCGCCGGCCTTGTAGGGGTGCTCGGTGTTCCACCAGATCCCGCCGCCCCGCTGATCCCAGCCGGCGGCGACGACGTAGGCGAGCGCCCGTTCGGCGTCGGTCAGCCAGCGGCGCGTGCCGGTCGCACGGTAGGCGTTCACGAACGCGAGACCCCACCAGCCGTTGTCGTCGAACCACGTCTCGGTGTCGACTTCGCGATCGCCGGGGTAGGGCGAGTAGCCGGGAAGCGGGCGCAGGCCCCGGTTCAGATAGCGCTCGGCGCCGGCGGCGAAGCGCGCGACCGCTCGTCGGGTGGCTCGGTCCGGCTCGGCGATCGCGATTGCGTCGAGCGACTCGAACAGCGGCACGATGTCCCAGATCGTCGCCAGTGGGTAGCGTTCGCGGTCGTCCAGTTGCGCGTCATACCAGCCGCGACGGCGATCGTCCCAGCGCTGCTCGGCGCGCGCGACGCCGGCCTGGGCGAGGGCGAGGTAGTGCTGCTGGACTGCCGACAGCGGCGCCGGGGTGGCCGCGCGTGCGGCCGAAGCCCTCATGCCGGCGAGCGCGAGCGTCGAGAGAATCAGAGCGAGGGCGAGCCGGTTCATGTCGATCACAACCCGCGCGCGAGCCGATCGACGCGCTCTCAATCGGCTGCTCGGTGGGGTCGACCTGGATACGGTATAGCCCAGCGAGGAGCAATGACAGACGACACTACGACATCCGGCGCCCATCCCCACCTGCCGGCGCCGCCTTCCGAACGGGGCGCGTGGCTGGTTGCGCTCGCGCTCGGCGTGCTCGGAGCGACCGTGCTGGTGGCGGTGCTTAGCGGCGTGGTCGGACGTACGCGCACCGTAGCCCCCCACACGGCGCCACCCGCCGTGATCGTGGCGGCCGTCACCCCCGCGCCTAGCGCGGTGCAGTCCGCGGGCAGCGCCTCAGCCGACGGGGTAGGTGTGGCTCGGAGAGGCAGCGGCGCGCAGGGCGCCTCCCGCGCTGCAATCGTCGCGCGGCCGTCGAGCGCACAGCAGGCCGCGGAGTCGACGCGCCTCGTCGACGAGACCGAAACGGAGATCTCCCAGCGCTGGATGGAAGGCTTCTACCCGATCTACGCCACCGCGCAGCGCACGTTCGGAGTCAACTGGCTGCTGATCGCCTCGATCCACAAGCAGGAGTCGGCGTTCTCGACCGCCCCCACCACATACCACGGGCTGAACTTCGCCGGCTGCTGCGGTGGACCGATGCAGTTCAACGTCACCAACGGGAACGTGCAAGGCGCCGGATCGACCTGGGACCTCGTGAGCGACTCCTACAGGTACGGCAAGCGCCCGGCGGTCTATGACCACATGACGGCGACACACCCGTCGATTTACGACGACTTCGACGCGATCATGGCCGCCTCGCATCTGCTCTCGGCCGACGGCGCGGAATATGCGCTGAACGGCGCGGCCTGGGACGCGGCGTATGACTACTACGGGCACGATGCGACCGGCGTGAGCTATGCCGACGAGGTGCTCGCGCGCGCGATCGACTGGTCCCAGCACGGATTCTGCATCAACTGCGGCGTCGAAGCGAGGATGATTGAAGCCGTCCACGCCGCCTACGGCGCGCCGGTGCAGGCGGCGCTCGAAGCCGAAGCGAAACCGAAGGCCGTGACCGCGCGCGCCGTCAAACGGCGCGGCAGCCGAGGCTAGCCTCCCCCACCCTTGGCGTCAGGCTAGGCTGCGTCGGCCTGCACGATCAGCTCACCCGCGACGCGG
>Ga0307372_10013279_pt1 | contig 10667 bp, 9 predicted proteins | sample OX1MG_FD_202533 | JGI IMG/M metagenome (GOLD analysis project Ga0307372, IMG submission 202533) | Soil microbial communities from Risofladan, Vaasa, Finland - OX-1 | ecosystem: Environmental > Terrestrial > Soil > Coastal area > Acid sulfate soil | place: Finland: Risofladan, Vaasa | collected... | reverse complement strand
TCGCCTCGCTGCTCGGCAACTGGATGAATATCCACGGCAGCGACGCGAGGTCGCCGATGCTCTACGCGATCTTCGCGCACGAGATGGGTCATCTCGAACACGCGGATTTCTCCTCGAGCAATCAGTACGTCGCGCAGAAGAGCAAGGAGCTGGCGGCCGATCAATTCGCCGGATACACGATGGAACGCCTGGGCATCCGGCGCCTCGATCCCGACGAGATCACGAAATACTACCAGCTCACCGGCGATGATTTCGTCGGCGCGCACGGCGGCCACGGCACCGGGCAGGAGCGCACCGCCGCGTTCGACGACGGATGGCGGCGCGCGGAAGTCGGCCTGCCCGAAGAAGGCTCGCGCCCAGCGGGTTTCGGCGATCCATAGCGCCGCGCTTGCCGGGCGTGATTGCGGGCGCGCGCACCGCGCGTGATAATCAGATCCCGAAACTTTTCCGATGAGCACCATGCAAGCTGCAAATCCCACTGCCGCCAGAACCTCCGAGCGGGCTTCCGCGCCGCCCGCGATCGAGGCGAGCGCGCTCGGCTTCAATTACGGCGAACGCGCCGCGCTGAGCGACGTGACTTTCTCGATCGCGCGCGGCGAGATTTTCGGATTCCTCGGACCCAACGGCGGCGGCAAGACCACGCTGTTCAAGCTGCTCTCGACGCTCGTTCCGATTCAAATGGGACGCGCCGTGATGCTCGGCTACGATCTCGCCGACGACACGATCGCGGTGCGGCGCAAGCTGGGCGTCGTGTTCCAGCATCCGAGCCTCGACGGCAAGCTGACCGTGGCCGAGAACCTGTCGCATCATGGGCATCTGTACGGGATGCGCGGGCGCAAGCTGCGCGAGGATTCGGCGGCGGCGCTCAGCCGGCTGGGACTCGGATCGCGCTCCGGAGATCTGGTCGAGACACTTTCAGGCGGACTTCAGCGCCGCGTCGAGTTGGCCAAGTCGCTGTTGCACAAGCCCGAGCTGTTGCTGCTCGACGAGCCGAGCACCGGACTCGATCCGGCGGCGCGTCGCGAGTTCTCGAACTACCTGGGCCATCTGCGCGATCGCGACGGCGTTACCGTAGTGCTGACCACGCATTATCTCGAGGAAGCCGAGCGCTGCGATCGAATCGCGATCCTCGACGGCGGGCGGCTGGTCGCGATGGCGCCGCCCGGAGAATTGAAGGCGCAGGTCGGCGGCGACGTGGTGGTGATTCGCGCCGCGGCGCCCGAGGCGTTGCAGCACAAGCTGCTCCAGCAGCTGCGGCTGAAGAGCCAGCTTGTGGACGGAACCCTGCGTATCGAGCGGCCGCGCGGCCATGAGCTGATCCGCGAGGTGGTCGAGGCGTTCGGCCCCGAGATCGATTCCGTGTCGTTCGGCAAACCGACCCTCGAAGACGTGTTCGTGCATCTGACCGGGCATCAGTTTTTCGCGGCGCCCGCGGCGGGCGAGGAAGCGTAGGCGCGCGATGGAAATAATCCTGCACGCGGGAACCCTATGGTGGCGCGAGATCTCGCGCTTCGTGCGCCAGCGCAGCCGGCTCAGCGGCGGACTGCTCCAGCCGCTGGTGTTCTGGCTTTTGCTCGGCGCGGGACTCAAGGCGTCGTTCAAGCCGAGCGGGATGCCGGCCGGGATGAACTACGCGCAATACTTTTACCCGGGCGTGATCGTGATGGTGCTGCTGTTCACCGCGATCTTCGCGACCATCTCGACCGTCGAGGATCGGCGCGAGGGCTTCCTGCAGGGCGTGCTGGTGGCTCCTGTCTCACGCGTTACCGTGGTGCTCGGGCAGGCGCTCGGCGCAACCACCCTGGCGCTGATGCAGGGAATCATCTTTTTGATTCTCGCGCCGCTGGCGGGGATTCATCTGAACCTCGCCGCGGTCGGGGTCGCGATCGCGATGATGGCGCTGATCGCCTTCGCGCTCACCAGCATGGGACTGATCATCGCGTGGCGGATCGACTCGACGCAGGGTTTTCACGCGATCATGAATCTGATCCTGCTGCCAATCTGGATTCTGTCGGGGGCATTTTTTCCAGCCGAGGGCGCGCCGGCGATCCTGGCCTGGACGATGCGCCTGAATCCTCTTACCTACGGGATGTCGGCGTTGCGGCAGGGATTGTACTTAGGTGAACCGGGAATGATGACGGTGACGCGGGCTCCGGCGCTGGAATTTTCGGTGGCGATAACCGTCGCGTTCGCGCTCGCGGCGTTCGCCGCCGCGAGCTGGGTCGCCCGCCGCTCATCGACGATTTAGCGATCTCCTCAGCGAACTGAATCGAGCGGATCGAAGTACGGTTCCACACGGCCCTCGAAATGGAACTCGCGCGCCAGCGCGACCCAGCGGAGGTCGTCACGATGGAGCGCGCGGGGCAGATCGTCGAGCGGAAAAAAGCGCGCGTCGAGCGCTTCCAGTGGGCTCGGGCGCAACTCTCCACCCACGGCCACGCAGTAGAACAGCATCGTGTAGATATGCCTGTGCGCCGAGCCTGACTTGCGGCTGTCGATTACCGCCATCAGGCGCTGGGGCCGCACGATGAGTCCGGTCTCCTCGCGCGCTTCCTTGGCGGCGTTTTCGGCGGGCGACAGGCCCACGTCGCAGAATCCGCCCGGATACCACCATTTGCCGGTGGGGCGCTGGATCATCAGGACTTCGTCCCGATCGTTGAACACGATCGCGCCGCAGCCGGCACCGGGCGTGACGTAGCCCTCGTAGCCGTTGATCACCAGCTCGCGCCATCGCCGGCGGATCGCCTCGGCTTCCAAGCCGTGGCCGCCCGCGATCATGGCGCTCAGATGCGCAGCCTCGTGCAGCAACTCTTCATAGCGTTCCGAGTCGTAACCGTCGGGCTTAAAGGCAAGGCCGGTGCGCGCGATCGCGCTCACGCGCTCGACGAATCGCGCGAGTTCCAAAAACAGTTGAGGCTCCGGCTTCGGCACTTTTTATCCGGGTGCGGTTTCGCCGCCGCGAGACCGATCAGCGCCGCGCCGAAATGCACAGCGACCAGGCGGCCTCGGCCAGCGCCGGCACGCGTTCGACCAGTCCGGCGAACAGGGGATCGTCGGCCTGTCCGAGCACGAACCGCGCGTAGCTGCCCTCGAGGATAATCGCAAGTTTGAAGATCGCGAAGACCTGGTAGAAGGCGAAATCGCGCATCGCGCGGCCGGTCGCGCGCTCATAGCGTTCGATCATCGCGCGCCGCGAAAGCCATCCGGGCTGCGCCGCGATGCTCGACACGATACCGCTGCGCGAACTCGCGTCATCGGGATCGGGCCAGTAGGTGAGCATCCAGCCGAAATCCGCCAGTGGATCTCCGATCGTGGACATCTCCCAGTCGAGCACCGCCAGCACCCGCGCCGTGCGCGGATCCCACATCACGTTGTCGAGCTTGAAGTCGCCATGCACGATCGTCGCGGGCGGCGACGCGGGCAGCCGCGCGCGCAGCCAGTCGCGGACTTTCTCCATCACCGGCAGCGGGCGCGTGTGCGGAAGCGTTCGTTCGAGCTGATCGACCCAGCGCTTGAGCTGCCGCTCGAGGTATCGGTCGGGACGGCCAAAGCCCTCGAGGCCGGCGCCACGCCAATCGACCGATTGCAGCGCGGCCAGCAGATCGACCATCGCTTCACTGACCATGCGGCGCAGATCGGGAGTGTTGGCGAAATGATTTCCGTCGGCGCGAATCACCTCGCCGCGCATGTATTCCATCAGGTAGAACGGAGCGCCGATATACGCGGCGTCGTCGCAGCCGGCGTAAACGCGCGGCACCGGCACGACGGTGTTCTGCAATGCGTTCAGCACGCGATACTCGCGCATCACGTCGTGCGCGGTCGGCAGCAACGGACCACGGGGCGGACGCCGCAGCGCCCACGAATTGCCGGCGAAGTGGATTAGATGAACCTCGTTGGAATGGCCGAACGAGATATTCTCGCATCGAAGCCCGGCCGGATCGCCAAGCTTGCGGTCGAGGATGAAGCGGGTGAGCCCGGGCAAATCCACGGTCGCATTGGGACCGGTCTTCTCGGCGGCGGGTTCGCTTGGACGGCGCGGCGGTTGGGTGCTCATGACCGCTATTGTTTTTCCGGTTTGCAGCGCGCGGTCAAGCCCGGCCGGACCAAAAAAACGGTGCGGCCAGGACCGCGCGCTCGAGCCGCACGCGAGTGCGCGCGCTCGCACAGATACAGAGATTTCGTTTCCCCTCGGAGGCGCCTCAGAGCCGCCGGGATCCCACGCGCAAGCTCCTGGCACGAGCAGTGCGCGCAACTTTCACTGTGACAAAGATCGCCGCGATGAAACACAGCACGATCAGTGCGGCGAAGGCGCCAACGCTCGCCAGCATCGGCAGGTTCGAGTCCAGCCCGATCGCTCCGGTCGGGGTCTCCGATAAAGACGGTAATAGCGATTCCACCTCGGCGTTGATCGTCCGCACCATACGCGCGAATAGATCGAGCGGGCCGTTGAAGACGCCGCGCAATCCTGATTGCGACGCGGCATCGAATACGGCTCTCATCCGCAAGATCGCGGCGGCCCACGCCTGCGCGAAGAACGCCTCGGCGCGGAGGCCGCCGCTCTCCACCACAGGGGTCTCGGCGCCACGCGCCGTTTTATTCACCACGCCGCGTGCGGAGTGCATCGCTTTCGCGCCAAAGGCGCGCGGGACGGCGCGGGCGCCGGCGGCGCGCTCCTGTTGAACGGTGCTAGCGCCGCGCTCGTGCAGGGCGTGCATACGGGCGCCATCGGTAAGCAACTCAAGCGCAAAGGCGGCGCAGAAGAGGACCAGCGCCACTTCCACCAACGCACTGGAGAAAATGCGTCCGCGCGGAGCCCCAGCGGGCTTCGGCCCGCCTTTTACCCGTCGATCAAATTCGCGCTGTCTCATGATGTCCGCACGGGCTGCGCTCATCGGCGCGCCCCGGCCTCCGCATCGCAATTCGAGCGCCGCCGCAGAAATTTCAGCGGTCGCCCGCGTTCCGGGCCGGCCCGCCCCGCCTTGCCGCCTGATGCTCCCGCCCCTCCGGCACGGACGCGCTAACTCTACTGATAGTAGAGAAAACTGTCAACCCGCATGCGGGACGTGGCGAAGCACGAATCGACCGCGTACTGCGCAGCGCGACGCGGCTTTGCGCCTCGATGCGCCGGGGACGCGTTGCGCCGTCTTGCACCCACGGAGCGGGCGACGATACAAAGGACAGCGATGGATGGCGCACAACGCGCGGTGGCGGGCCGCGACAAGCTTGCGGCGATGATCGCGCTGATGCGGCCGCATCAATGGATCAAGAACGGGCTGGTCCTTGCGGCGCTGGTTTTCAGTCAGCGGCTGTTCATCTTAAGGTACGCGGTGATGGGCGTGGGGGCGACGCTCGGCTTCTGCGCGCTCTCGAGCGTCGCGTACGTGATCAATGATATCGCCGATCGCGAATCTGACCGGCGCAACCCCGAAAAGCGCGAGCGTCCGCTCGCCAGCGGGCGGGTAACGGTGCGCGAGGCGGTCACGCTCGCGCTTGTGCTCGGATGCGCGGCGGGCGCGATTGCGCTGTGGCTGGGCCGCGGTTTCACGGCGGTGGCGGTTTTGTACGTCGCGCTTCAGTTCGCGTACTCGATGTGGGCCAAGGGCCAGGTGGTGATCGACGTAATCGCGGTCGCGATCGGATTCGTACTGCGTGCGTTCGCCGGCGGCGCCGCGATCGATGCGTACGTGTCGCCGTGGCTCGCATTCATCACGTTCGTGCTGGCGCTCCTGCTGGTGCTGGGACGCCGGCGCCACGAGCTGATCGCGCTGGGTGACGGCGCGGCGGCGCATCGCGGGGCGCTCGCGCAATACAGCGTGCGGCTGGTTGATCAAATGATCTCGATCGTCGCCGGAGCGACCCTGGTGAGCTACATGATTTACACCGCGTCAGCCGAGGTCGAGACCAAGCTTGGTACCCGGCATTTATATCTGACCGTGCCGTTCGTGGCGTTTGGAATCCTGCGCTACCTGTACCTGATCGACGAACGCAACGAGGGCGGCGATCCGGCGCGGCTGTTGCTTAGTGACAAACCGCTCTTGATCTCCGTGCTCCTATGGATCGCGGCGGACCTGGTGCTGCTTTATTTCTAGCGGCGGGGCCTCAGATTCCCCAAGCAAAATCAGTATACAGTTCCGCCGCCGCTTGGGTCATCAATTGCTGCTTGTAGGCGACTTGCTGGCTGGCGGCAACCTGAATATCGGGCATGTTGGCAAGGTCCGGGCCGCGCAGGTTTTGCCGCAGGAATTGCGGCGTGGTCGCGACAATCGCCTGGCTGACTACCGGCACGTTGAGGCGGCTGCTGATCGCGTTGGTGCTCCACAGGGTCTTGTGCGTATCGCGTTCGACCAGCTTCGCCGAAATCGACAGCGTATCGGCATAGTCAAGCGGTTCCGAGATCGAATTCGTGGCCGTGCCGTAGGTTCCGTAGAACAGCACCGTGCCGCTCAGTATCAGGTCGGCTTGGGAGGGATCGGAAACCACTATCAGGCGCCCGCGCGACGAAATTTCCTGCTTAACGTAAATCGTTAATTGATCGTCCACGCCCGGCACGCGGGTGGTGTTGGAGAAATGCTGGACATAAATGGTCTTCGCGAAATCGGGCAAAGTTCCGTTCGCGGCGAACTGAAGGTCGCAACCTTGCAACGCGAGCACCCATGCGAACGCGGCCAGGATCAAGATCTCCGGTATCGGCCGCCACAGGCCACCGCTGCGATTACGATCGCTTGCGCGCGCGCACAAACTATCAGGCTCGGAAGGATTCATGGAATTGGAGGCGCGCCAGACTGGATAGGTGGTATCGCGTATCCTCCCGCCTGGCGGGGCAACAGGCCCGCGGACTGGAATGGATTGAGTCCGAATGGCGCTTGGCCGATGGTGCCAAGCCCTCCGAGAGTGAGCTGGAGCATGACCCCGGTGTCATTCGGGTTGTAAGTCTGGTTGAATCCGAGATCGAGGAACCAGCAATCGCAGCCCGATTTAATCCGCACGCCGATAATATCGTTAAGCAGCCGTTTCGCGTCAAGGTCATAGACCGGCGCGAAGTACGCTCCCAGGTACTTGGAGATATCCGTGTATGCGCGCATATCCACCATCGATATCCCGTTGCTCGACGTACTCGGCGCTTGCAGCACCGCGTTGGCCGCGGCGTAGCTATACGCCAATTGGACGTATGTACCGAGCGATTCGCGGCCCGTGTAAATATTAGGCAGGTTCTGCCCGGGCGGCTGAAACTGAAGCCCGAAGCTGGCGTCGTCGAGCCCCTGCGGCGATCGCGGGCTCCAGTCGACCTGCCCGATGCCGGATATCATGCGATTGGGAAACACGGTCCCTAGAAAATCGACATCCGACATCTGCGAGCCGTCCGGTGAAATCGCGTAATGGGTGTCGTACGCCTGCTGAACGGCTAAGCGAAACACCTCCTCGGTATAGCCGCCCGCGGACTTGAAACTCGGACCGGCGCTGCCTCGCGCGAGATTGTTGGCGGTGTTGTCGGCGTTGGGGTTCTCCGCGCCGGTCTGCATAAAAATCCGCGACGAGAACCCGTAGAATACCAGGCTGCGCGCCTCGATCCGGTCCGTCTGATCAAACAACGGGAATTGATTCTGATCCACCACCGGAACGTATTGGTACTCGACCGTCGGCACCGTCAAGTCAGTTACCTTTCCCATTCCCAGCGAGCTCAGGTCCGCATGGCCCAAAAGCGCGGTTCGAATGCCGGTGTCGAGATTCGGCACGAACCTGCCCATCGTACCGCTTTGCTCCGACGGCCCAAGGGCCAGGTTGTTGTTGTAGATCCGCCCCTTGGCGCCGACCGGGATGACGTCCACCTGATGACCCTGAACGTCATAGCCCGCCGCGTCGAAACCGCCCGTGATCCACCCATTCAGATACTTGCTCCACATCCACGGCACGGTTAGCTGCGGATTGAAGTCAACCCGCGTCCCATCCACGCCCTGCTGGCGCCAGTAATTCACCGCCGAGGCGTTGTAGCTGAGATACGCCAGTCCGTTGGCCAGGTCCTGATAGCCATTCCAGGCCAGACTCGGCAGCGTCTGCAGCGCGAACTTTTGCGGCTGAATCAGATCCTGGTTCCATATGCCGAACAGCTGCAGATAGCTATTTTCAAATGACTGATGCAGTCCGAGGTTCGATACCGCATCGCGGCTCATCTGCCAGTTGCCGGAATTCCATCCGTAAAGAGGGGACAGCACCGCATCACTCATTTCCCGGAAGAACAGGCTATCGCTCGCGTAAGTCATCGTTCCATAAGCATACAGGTCGGGGGTCAGATGTTCTTCCATCAGGCCCACTATGCCCCATCGATTGATCGGGATGGTCGGATTGGCGATCTCAGGATCGACGATGTCGCTCTGGCGGTTCGCGTTCGAGCGGATGCTCTCGTTGTAGTAGCTGGAGGTGAACTGGAAAAAATCCTGGCCGCTATCCACCCGGCGATACTCGAGCAGCGCACCCACTCGCGCCGAGCTCTCGAAGTCGCCGGCCACGGTTAGGTCCTGATTGGCCCCGAGATCCAGGTAATATGGCTCCAATACGTGAAAGCCTCGCAGCGTCGAGTAACCAACCTGCGGGCTTAACAAGCCGCTGTGGCGCTGGGGATTGGTATCGAAATTCAAATAAGGCAAAGGCAGGATCGGGTCATTGAGGATATTGAAATATCCGCCAGCGCCCTTCATTCGCCCGTTCACCTCCAAGTCCATTTGTTTCGCGCTCAGGCTCCAGTCGGGACGGTCGCTATCGCAGGTGCAGGTAGTCAGAGTCGCGTCTTCCGCGTGATAGTTCTGGCCCACCGTCTTCTGCAGCTTGCTGCCAGTCAGGTAGTAGCTGTGATCTAGCGCCGAGACGCGCGCGTGCAGCATTGTCGCTTCTTCGGTGGCCAGATCCAGCGTTCCTTCGGTGGCGTGAACGTTGGAACTCGGATCGGTCAGGTGGACATTTCCGAGCGCGTGCAATTGGGTGCGGCTCTGAAACTTGATCGTATCAGCCGTGATCGTGGTTGCGCCCTCGCTTACCTTGGCGTCGCCCTCGATCGTCCACAGGCCGAGCTTGCGGTCGTAGTTCAAGGTTCGGCCGCTGATGAACACCGGCTCGCGCGCCTTCATGCTCGCCTGGAGCGGCTTGAGCTTTTCCTGGAACATCCCGGAAGCAGTTGGCAGATGGGTGCTACTACCCCCGCCCTTCGCCGCGCGCGCCGGACGAGGCGCGAACAAGAGCAGCGCGGAAACCATCATCGCCACCGGAAATTTAAGCGCACGCTTCAGGGAATAGCCCTCTTCTCCCGGTCTTCGCGAGGAAGTACGGATAAACTTCGCCGATAAGATACACGGAACCCGTGACTAGCACCACTTGCGAGGCCGCCGTCTCCTCGACCACGCACGCAATCGCGCGCAGCGGATCGCGTTCGATCCGCGTCGGCACGTGGCGAGCGAAATGCCCCGCGAGGGCATCGGGATCGATCGGATTTTTCCATCGCGCCCGAGTCAGCGTGACCTCGCTCATCCGCGGCGCAAGCATCGCCGCCATCCGTTCCCACTGCTTGCTCGCAAGGCATCCAAACACCAGCCGCGGCCGGACCGCGGGACCCAGCTCGACGCTGATCGTCTCGAGCAGCGCCGAAATCGAAAGCTCATTGTGCGCGCAATCAAGGATCACGATCGGATCGCGCTGCACGATATCGAACCGGCCGGGCCAGTAGACCTCGCGAAGCCCGCGGCGGATCGCATCCTGCCCGATCGCGATTCCCTGCGCGCCCAGCGCCTCGACGGTGGCGATCGCGATCGCGGCGTTCTCATGCTGGAACGGTCCCGCGAGGCCAAGCTCGACATCGGCCAGCTCGAACGCCATCCCGGTGTAATCGAGCCGATGGGCCGGCGCGTGCGAGCGCAACGAGAAATCGCGATCGATCATGCGCACGGCGCTGCGCCGCTGCGCCGCGATCTTGGTGAGCGTCGCACGCGCCTCATGATCGCGCGCGCCGATTACGACCGGAACTTCGGGCTTGATGATGCCGCCCTTTTCGGCCGCGATCGACCCGATCGTGTAGCCGAGATACTCCATATGATCGAAGCCGATCGGGGTGATCACGCTCAAGAGCGGCGTCACGACATTGGTCGAGTCGAGCCGCCCGCCGAGTCCGGTTTCGATCACCGCGAGATCGACCCGCTCCTCGGCGAAATACAGAAACATCATGGCGACCGTGAACTCGAAAAAGGTGAGCGCAAGTCCCGCGCGTTCGTAGATCGCGCGCAGGCTGTCGATATAGCCGAGCATCCGCGCCGGCGGCATCTCGCCGCCGCTGCTTCGCGTTCGCTCGGACAGGTTCACCAGATGCGGCTTGGTGTAGAGCCCCGTGCGGAAACCCGCCGCGCGCAGGATGCTGTCGAGCATCGCGGCCACGGAGCCCTTGCCCTTGGTGCCGGCGATATGGATCGCGCGGAGGCGCCGATGGGGGTTGCCGATCAGCGCCAGCGCCGCCTCCATGCGCTCGAGCTTGTAGATCTCGCCGCGCGATTCGAGCGAGTAGAGCCAATCGATGGTTTTGCTGAGCCGTGGTTCCATCGCTATCGCCCAGAGTGTACCGGGGCGGCATCGCGCTAGGAAGGATCGACGCTCCAGTGGCGGCGGGCGGCGCTGAATCGCGCGCCTTGAGC
>Ga0307372_10013277_pt1 | contig 10668 bp, 10 predicted proteins | sample OX1MG_FD_202533 | JGI IMG/M metagenome (GOLD analysis project Ga0307372, IMG submission 202533) | Soil microbial communities from Risofladan, Vaasa, Finland - OX-1 | ecosystem: Environmental > Terrestrial > Soil > Coastal area > Acid sulfate soil | place: Finland: Risofladan, Vaasa | collected... | reverse complement strand
AGTCAAGCGGCCCTCCGTCATCGCGTAGACCGGGACCCCGACGCGCCCGAGTGAACGTATGGCGTGGAGCCCTCCGTGATGGAGCGGGTACGCGCCGATCTTGATGACCACGAGCGGCACCGATGTGTCGAACCCCGCGATCCTGGGTCGGCGGCTTACAGACATCGGGCGCCTGATGGGTCGAGTCGGACCGGACTCCGTCGCACCGCATATGGCACTCGCGCGGAGCTCGGGCCGATCCGCCGGTCTGGGGTGACGGTGACAACCTCCGAATCATCCGAGTCGGCAGTGCGCAACCTGTGCACGCCCACACACGTCGCGGCGAGGGCTCCGCCCACCTGCTCCATTTCCACCCTCCATGACCACCATAGGTCGATCGCCGCTGCACGGCGGCCGTTAACGTACACAACGGAGACGCGCGCCTGCTGGCGGATGAGTGCGGGTCGCTGGGTCGTTGGGTCAGGTTGCTCGACCGGCGGCCTTGGCGAGCATCCGACGACTGCGGCGCACGGCGCGATATCCGCGCGTTCTCAAGTGTTCGGATGACCCAACGATCGACAGTCCACCGTCAAGCACCCGCGCGACATCCTGAGCCGAGTGGCTATCAAGGACCGTCCACCGGGCAATCGCAAATGGGTCGTCTCCCGGACGCGACAGAGCATTCTTGACCGCGGCTCCAGAGGAGTAGCCCGCGCGGCGGGCTTCGGTCAACACGCGCCGGTCGTGCGCTCCGTGCGGATACGCGACGGAGCGGATTTCCACTCCGGTGATGTCTTGCAGGAACTCGCGGGCGTCGTAGAGCTCACGTTGGACCTCGTACCTGGCGAGCTCGTCGAGGCGCAGGTGTCGCACGGCGTGCGCACCGACCTCAACCATCGGATGCCGTGCGAGCCACTTGACCTGTTGAGCGTCGAGCATGCCGCGCTGTCCCACGTAGTTCGCAGTGATGTAGATCGTGCTCGGAATGCCGGCGTCGGCGAGGGCGAGGATCGCTGGCAGATTGTCGTCATATCCGTCATCGAACGTGACCGCGAATGGACGGGACGAAAAGGGCCGCTCGCCGCGGATCTCATCTGCAAGCTGGTCGATGAGTACCGGTGTCGCACCGCGGTTGTGGTGGGTGGCGAGAACCTGGATGTGGTCGGCGAACACCGATTTGGCGGTCGTGTACCGCTCCATTCCGGGTCGCGCCGGCTCCCCGATCGCGTGATAGAGCAACACTGGAATGAACGACGCCGTGACTGCGCCCCGGGTGAGCGGACGCGCGCCTGTTGATCGGTCGATCGTGGTTACGGCGTTCATGACGTGGCAGCCAATTGACGGGCCGTCAGACGGCGATGATCTCGAGGGCTCCCACAGGCGCCCGCCCCAGCGATGCGCGCACCGAACGGTGGCGTGAAGCTGGCCGTCGCCCCGTCAACATTGCGTCCGTCTGACCGCGTTGGCAATCCAGCCCAGGTCGTCGGCGCAACTCGCGCGCTGCAACCGCACCCCCCGCGAGTGGACCGCCTCGCGGGTTTCGCGCCGCCGTCGGTTGACCACGCCCCGTCGGGCGGGCGTCGCGCCGCGTCGCGCGGAAGACACGTGGGGGAATTGGAGGGGGCCATGTGCTATCCATCGGCCAACGGCGTGGCCCGCTTTAGGGGCCAGTGTGACCGCGTGGACGCACGGGTCCGACCGGGTTCGTCGGTCGGTCCCGCCACGCGATCCGATCTACGTGATATCCGTGCGAACCACGCGGCCAATGCGTGACGTTCCTTGCCGAGAGGGGAACCGAACGCGTCCGCGCTGTCGATACAACTTTCATGAGGTTGCACCGCCGCCGAGTTGCAATCTGGTGACGGCCGGGTATCACCTTGTAACCACCGACCGACATCGGATCACGAGACGATGGCGAGCCTCTCTGCGACGCGTGCGTTGCCGAGACGGGGGTCGTCCACATGCCCGGCGTAACGCACCTGAGTCGGGGATCGTGCACCGACGGTCACCGGGATCCGGGTCACCCGCACGTCCGCCGGTGACCACGACGGCGCCGTGACCGTCCAGGGGCCCGCCGAGGGATGGCCAGGCGCGTCCGGCCGACTCGACACCGGCTGCGCGCCAGGGCTGTCACCCGGGACGTGCGTTCGGCACGGCATCAGGGCGCGGCGTGCCCTGCCCTGCATGACCGACCCTGGTGTCGGAACTGCGGCGCGATCGCGCGCGGACGGCGGCGGTCCAACGTGCGCACGCGGCCCCCGGACGCCGCCCAACGCGTGCCGCCCGGGTTACCCACGCGCCGCGACGGCGTGGACGCATCCGTCGATCGCGGGTCCAGTTTGGTGGCGTGCGGGCCGAAGCACAGCCGATAGATTTTCCGCGAGCGATGCCCGTCGGTTGGCACCGACCCGCTCGGTGCAACCCGGCGCGCGGCCTGCGCGGTCGGGAGCCTGGCCGTGCGGGATGTGAACCCGCGACCCGCGGGCCACCCACCGAACCGGTCCATCCCATGCGGGAACGGGGAACCCAAATGGTACCCTCCGCGCGTGATGGTCCTTCGCAGCACGATTGCCCGCCGCGTTGCGTTCTCAGCGGGAGCTGTCACGGTCATGCTCGCCGCCACGGGCTGCATGAATACGTCCGCGTCGTCACCCGCCGTGACAACTGTGACGCCTCCGGCCGCCAGGCTCGCGCCAACCGCGATTTTGGCCCCACCGCTCCGCATGCCTGGCTGGCGGAGGGTATTCGCGGATAACTTCACCCAGGATGTCCCCTTGGGAAGCTTTCCGAGCGCGGTTTCCTCGACGTGGTTCGCGTATCGGGACGGTCTCAAGGATACGAGCAAGCGGGGTACGTACCTGCCAACCGACGTCATCTCGATCTCGAACGGGATGATGAACTTCTACGTGCACACCGTGCACGGCGTGCACGCCGTCGCAGCGGCGTTGCCGGTCATCACGGGCGCGCGCGGGAGGTACGGCGGGCTGCTTTACGGTCGGTACATGATCCGCATCCGAGCAGACGTCGTGTCCGGCTATAAGGCGTCGCTGCTGTTGTGGCCCGATAGCGATCAATGGCCGAAGGACGGCGAGATCGATTTTCCCGAAGTAGCCAATCTGGGGGGTCCGATCTACGCGTTCGTGCACTATCAAGACGGAACATCGCCGGTCGATCAGGCCGGGGTCCAAATCAGCCAAACGCTCACGCAATGGCACACCGCGACGATCACCTGGCTCCCGCACCAGATCCAGTTCCAACTCGACGACCACCTCATTGCCAGCGTGTCGCAGCGCATCCCGAATACCCCGATGCACGCGATCATCCAGGTCGAAACGAAGACGGACGGTCCCGCGCCGACGGACCAGGCGGCGGGGAGCGTCCGCATTGCGTGGCTCGCCGTCTTCACGCCGTCATGCAATGCCGCAATGTCCGTAGCGCCGGCTGCGGCGGCCTGCACAGGCTAATCGGCCGATTGCAGTAGACCGAGAGGGCCGCGCGCCGGTCCTCCTCCCGTCGGCAACCGGGGGCGGCGGCATCGCGGGACGCACGCGCACGGGTCGTGCGGGCCGCACGCCCGGAGGGCCGGAGCCGACCACGACACCGGTATCACCGGACACGTGACGTTACTCGAGGCGGCGCATCATTGGCGACGCCCGTTGTACGCCTTGTGAGCCGCGATGCGTCGATCCGATAGGGCCGATGCCGGTCGACAGATGATGGCCGTGGCGCAGCAAGGAGATCGCCGGCGCGTGGTCACGCATGTCGCCGTGCCGCACCCATGTGGGTGCAGGCGGCGGCGAACGACAGCGCCGTGGCCGTGTCGTCCGCGCGTTTGCGGACCGCATCGGTGGCCGCGCGGTGGCGGGTCGCTTCCCCACGCCCGGATGCGATCCGCCCCGGATTCGGTCCGCGTCGTCGGCGCCGTGACTCGCCCGCGCGAACGGGTCGGCGTGGGTCGGGCTGTGCGCCGGGGGCTGTGCCCTCCGGACCATGCAGCACACGATGCGCGACCAATCGCCTGGTGTCGATCACGGGCGAGGGTCACGAACGCGAGGGTGGCTGCCTGGATCCCGTGTGCTAGGAGTGTTCGCCCGCCCATCCCCATGGTGCTCTCGCCCGTGCGAACGGCCGTCCGCAGGGCGCGGGCAGGCGCGCGCCAAGTCGCCAAACTCTTGACTAACGTTCAGTTAAGCCGCGCCTCGCCACTGCGGTACGATCGCCAGACACCCGCTCCCATAAGAGGACTGTCGCTCCCATGGAATACCGCTCGTCTGTCGACAGCATCGGGCCACCGCAAGTAGCGTCGACGTCCCTCGAGACACCGAGTTCGACTGTCTGCCAATGCCACGCGCAGGGCCGACGGGGCGCGAGCCCGGCATTGACGCACGAATCGGCAACTCGAGCGCGTGCCGACTGACCCCCAAACGCGGAAATTGACTACGACAGGTACAGCCACCGCCACGGCTTCCGCGCCGCCGCTGCTGGTCTCGAATCTCTTCAACACATTGCCGACGCTGGCGGGCATGGCCGTGTCGGAGATCGAGCGCGAGTCGTGGTTCGACGGCTTCCTGATCACGGCAGGCGTGAGCCAGCTCATCGATGACTACCTCGAGCCGGATCCGCTGTCACTGCGCCGCGCCACGGATTTTCTTGCCAAGGAAGGTGGGTCGATCGGACGTGCCGTAGGGATTGCGGTCACCAGGCCGAGCGCAATCGGAATCGATCGGATTGCGGGCGCCCGTCCCTCGATCGGCCACGTCCGCCAGCTCAAGCAGGTCGTCGACGCCGGACTGCAGCGATTGGCCGACCTAGTGATCGATCCGGATATCGCGCGGGCCGACGCGGCGGGTCTTTACGATCTGACGCGCTGTTGTGGCGTCATCAGCAATTCGCCCGCACGTCTGCCGCGCGCGCTCCGCGAGGCTGTCGTTCGCCTCCCGTCCTGCTTTCGCAGCTTCGACCAGCATCCGGAGGATCTGCGCCAACTTGCCCGCCAATTCGCAGCGTCGCGTCCTGACCGCCGTCAGCCGCTCATGGTCGTCGGCATCCGGACCTCCGGAAGCTATCTCGCACCAATCTACGCAGCGTACTTGCGCGGCGAGGGGTATGCGCACGTCGATGTGATGACGATGCGCCCCGGAAGGCCGCCGCATTCATCCGACAGGGATCGATTGCGATCGGTGGTCGCCCGCAGTGGGGTCGTGCTCGTCTGTGACGATCCGCCGGGCACCGGTGCATCGATCGCTCGGGTCGCGACCGAACTCGAGGGGCTCGGCGTCCCCCACGCGAGCATCGTCTGTCTGCTCGCTCTGTTTGGTCGTCCGGACGAACTCCCCGCGACGCTGCGGGACTACGGCTCCGTGCTGTTGGGCGTCGACGACTGGTCGATACATCGCCGGATGGACGCCGCGAGCGTGCGGGACGCGGTTGACCGGTTGTTCGGTCCCAGTCGCAGCGTTCTGACGGCCGAGCGGATCCGTGAGCGCCATCCTCGCGCGGGCCGCGGGCACCTGAGAGCAGTATTTCGCTTGACGGTCGACGACGCGCATACCGGAATCCGCACCGAGGAATACGTGTCGGTCGAGGGTGTCGGCTTAGGCTACTTCGGCAATCATGCAATCGCGGTCGCCGGAGCCGTGGGCGAGTTCCTGCCCGAGGTGATTGGCGTCGACGACGGGCTGTTGTTCCGGACGTGGATGCCGGAATCCAGCCGGGCCGACCGGGTCTCGACGCGCGATCGCCCCGCGGTGGCCTTGCGCATCGCCGAGTACGTCGTCGCACGCAATCGCCTCCTCGGTCTCGAGCACGACGTGACGCTCCATCAGGGTGGGCAGTATCCCGCTTGGGAGGCGGCGAGCACGCTTCTCAGTCGCTCATGCGGCACGGCGTGGCCGGTGGGGCGTACGCTCGTCATCGATCGCGCGGTGAAGCGGCTCCTTCGTGTCCGGCGTCCGTCGGTAATTGACGGACGGGTCGAATTGCCGCAGTGGTTCGGCGAGGATGGCCCGGACACGATGGTGAAGGTCGACTGGGATCAAGGCTCGTCTTGGAATCTGGGTTTAGGGTGCTGCGACCCGGTGTTCGACCTTGCCGGCGTCACGTCGGCATCGCAAGACGCGCCGTTTGCACGCGAGCTGCGCGACGCCTACGAGGCGCTCCAGGGCGAGGAGATCGACGAGGAGCGATGGCTGCTCTACCAGCTTGCCCAGCTCACCGCTCGGCCCGATACCCGCCGCGAAGAGCGACACGTGCTGCGTCGGGCGTGTGCGCGTGCGATGCAGACGTACTATCGACGTGTGTACTTCGACGACCTCGTCGTTGATGAGTCGGGCCCGCTGTGCGGCATCGATATCGATGGGGTGCTCGAGACCGAGCACCTTGGGTTTCCCGCGTTGACGCCGGTGTCGGCAGGTGCACTGCGCGCGCTGATCGCACACGGATACCGGCCGGTGCTCGCGACCGGTCGCAGCCTGGGGGACGTCATCGAACGCTGCGAGGCGTACCGCCTGGCCGGCGGGGTCGCCGAGTACGGGACAGCGGCGTACGTCGCACGCGACGGGCGCGTCTCGGTCTTGACCACCGAACATGAACGTCTCGCCATCGAGCGTCTGAGGTCGGCGCTTCGGACGAGCCCGGGCGTAGGACTCGACGAGGACTACACGCATGCGATCCGTGCATTCGGCCGCGACGCACGGGGCACGCGGGGGCCCGTGCCGCAGCACGCGATTGCCACTGCCGGGGGCGCTGACCCTGACGTGGTGTCGTTGATCGTCGGCGACCGCCAGACAGACATTGTCGCGCGTTCCGTCGATAAGGGTCGTGCCGTCCGCGTGCTCGCGGCCGCCCTCGCAGACAGTGACGGCCCTAGCCCGGACCCACCGCTTGCGTTTGCCATCGGGGATACGGGCGCGGACGTATCGCTACTCGAGCTTGCGTCACGGCCGTTCGCGCCGCGACATGCGAGGCAGTCGCTCGCCGCGCATGGGTCCGTGACACGAAGGCCGTATCAGGCAGGCTTCGCAGATGCCGTTGGGGAGTTCCTCGGGCACGCCCCGGGGTCGTGTACTCGGTGTCGTCTCGACAACCCGTCACGTGAGCGCACGTTGCTGCTCGGCCTGTTGGGATTACGAGAGGGCGGGATGGCGCGCCTGCCGACACGGGTACTGAAACTCATGGTCACCGTGCGCACTCCCGAGTTCTCACCATGATCGCCGCTCGACGGGTCTACGACGTACGCGCGCGCGTCCTCGCTCCCCAGTGGCTCCTGGTCGGCCACGTGCGCGACCTGCTGTCACGAGTGGGGCTCCTGGACCAGCTTCAGCTCATTCGGACATGGCCTGCCAACCGCCGCCGGGCGATCCGTGCGCAGACCTTCGCCGCGACCATCCTGCCGGACGTCGGCGACGCCCGTGAGCTCGGACCATGGCGGACGTACAAGCTGGTGCCCACGCACGGGGATGTGGCAGTCTTGGCCGCGGGCCCCACGACCCAGCCCCGTCGTGCGTTGATCAAGATCGCGGAGACGCCCGCCGCCGCCGAGGGCCTCGAGTGCCAGCGCAGGGCGCTCATCGCGTTGCAGAGCGACGAGCGTCTCGGCTCGTGGCGGTCCCTGATTCCACGCGTGCTCGATGCGGGCGAGGCCGATGGTGTCGCGTATGTCCTCGAACAGCGACTGCCGGGCATGAATCTGGAGCGCGTGCTCGGCCGGTCGGATGTTCGTGAACGGGCACTCCAAGAATCGGCTGCGGCGATCGGCCGACTGCATGTCGCGACCGCCCGCGAAGTACACGTTGATCACGGGATGCTCGAGCGCTGGGTGAGTGAACCGGCTCGTGTCGTGGGTGACGTCCTCGGTCAGTGCCGCGGGCGCGGTGACGCGCTCGCCGCGCTCGGTCGGCTCGAGAACCAATTGCGCGTGACGCTTGGAGCGAACCCCGTCGCGGTCAGCTGGGTACACGGCGATTACTACCCACGCAACATCCTCGCCGGACCCGATGGCAATGTCACTGGCATCGTCGACTGGGAGTTCGCACATCCCCAGGACCTGCCCGCGCTCGATGTGGTCACGCTTCTACTCACCGTGCGCATGTGGCAACGGCACCAGGAGTTTGGTCAGGTCGTCGCCGACCTCGTTACGAACCCGACGTGGACGGCGAGTGAGGCCCGCATGTTGGCCTCGGCACAGTCCGATGTCGTGGGCTGCTCGCTCGGGACCGAAGCACTGGTATTGCTTTGCTGGCTGCGTCATGCGGCCGCGAAATTCACCAGACGAACAGGGTTTGCCGATCATGGTCTGTGGATGCACGCCAACGTTCACGCCGTGTTCGCGGCGCTGGCACAGGGGCCGACTACCCTGACCTGATGGATGAGGTCCGGCGAGGCGCCGAGGGGCCCGCGGCGCGGACCCGTGCGGGTCCGGCGCGGGCGCACCGAGTGCGTATCAGCGAATCCGCGGAGGTCGCCGGAACAGGGGATCGAGGCGTCCGTTTCGCGGAGCGGCCGCGCCTCCGAGCAGTGGTAACGCGAGGGCGCGCTCGATCGTCGCGAGCACGCCGTAGTGATCGACCGGAGACTTCAGGTGTGATCGCGGGATCACACCGGGTCCGGCGACGATCGTCGCGATGTGACCGCCCCGGGCGACGGTGCCACAGCAGCCCGCCTTGCTCGCGCCTTCGTCCCAGGTGAGCAGGAGGAATCCGCGCGGACCGAGCTCGCGCAACAGGGGGGGGACGGTGCGCGCAAGGAAGCGGTCCCCGACCGCCACACCGCAGTCGTGCGTGTCGTTGCACACGTTCGGCGTGATCCACACGTACGTCGGGACCCGCAGCCCGCACGCAAGTCGCTGCTCAGTGCGCCGAAGCCAACGAGGTGGCTGCAGCGTGCCGCGTTTCCGGCGACATCGCGGTAGTACACGAACGGGTTGTGCCGCTTGGCGTAGGCACCGGCGCTGCCACCGCCAAAGCAGGGTCCTGGGTAGTTCTCCAGGTACGCCTTCCATGAGATGCGGGCGCGCGTCAGCTGATCGACGATGTTCGGCCCGGCGACCGAGCAGCTGGTGCAGTCCGAGGTGATGCCGTGCGTTGATCCGCTCGTCAGGGCGAGGTAGTTCGGCAGCGACGGGTGGGTAATGGCATAACTCTGGGTTGCGAGCCCGTAGCGCCGCGCGAGCGCGGTGACATAGGGGGACGCGGAATTGCCCACGACGTCCACGTTTTGCTTGTTCTCCATCACGATCACCACGACGTGCGATGACGGGAGGCCCGTCGCCGTGCCAATGGTCGTCAGGCCGGTCGTCGGCACCGATCCGCCTCCGGCGATGGCCATCGCCAGGAATATCGGTGCGCCGAGGAGGATTCGAGTCAGCATGCGCGTCGCGCGTGCACTGATGAACCGACGGACCATTGGCGCAACTATCGCACAGCGGGCCGCGGCTTCGGCACGAGGCGGGTTCCGATGACGTCGCGGTGCGCCAGGCGCCTCGCGCCGGGCCGCACCGGACCGGCCCGCGGTCGCCGCGGAGACAGTCCCCTGGGGCAGCGACGTCCGGGTTCGACCCGGATTCGCAGGAGTCCGAATCCGTCATCGACGCGCACGCCAGGCACCCGAGCCCCTGCCGCCCCACCGAAAACCGTGCCTCACGGCGGATCGGCGCAAACCTAGACCAACGGGTGCGGGTCGGACTACACGGACGGGCGTTCCGATGTTGGGGGTCGGTTCGGGATCCTCAGGTCGGTAGGTCGGGTGCCGATGGCGGAGCCCGACGGGATCAATCAAGGTCGCCGCCGACACGGCGCGGGTGCGATGGGGTGCCCGCACGAGGCACGGGTGGCTACGCGAGCGATTGGGAGACGGTCTATCGGGAACCCGCGACTAAGAATCGGACGAGACGTGTCGATGAATTGGTGGGTCGCCCCGAGGCCGGTGTCGGGTGGCATCGGCGGTTCCCCGGGCGGTCGCGACCACTTCGCTATCGAGGGCATCGTGTTCCATGCATTCAGTGCTGAGCTCTGCCGACGGCACACGCTGGCCACAGCGCGACGTACCCACTTCGGGCGCAGTGAGCCGATGAGTCGGGCGTCGCGCGTCGTGCCGTCTACCATCGTCAGGTGAAGAAATCGAAGGGCAATCGAATGGACGTCCCCGAACGCGGCTCCAACTTGGATTGCTGGGGACCGTCAGCGCTCACGGCGAATCGCCGACGGTCGAGGTCGATACCTGCCGACACCCCGATGCGCGGAGGATGCTTGCGACGCGCGATCGCCTCACTGGCTGGGCACGGGCAAGCCGCCGCTCCGGTGCGCGAACCAGCGGCGTGCGTCGTGCCCGAGCTGACGTCGTGGCCTTCCTCGACGACGACGCTCGCGCCGACCCGACGTGGCCCGCGGCGAGTCGCCCGGCTGCCACGGATCCGGCGGTCATCGATACAGGCGGTCGCACGTCGCCAGAGTGGGCAGTCGTGACGCCCGCCACACGTGGTTACCCGTCGGGGCGACAAGGTGCTCCGGCGATCGTGCGGGACGGCGAGACGCAGCTCGCGGGCCGCGCCGAGATTGGTCGGTCGCGTAGGGGCTCGGCGCTCGCAGCGCGCGTCGTCGCCGCGGTCATGACCTGGACGTCGGTACCGATACGGCCGACGGTTGGGCGTCGCCGTCCCACTGGTGGCAAGTAATGCGGTCCTCGGGGGCGGTC
>Ga0307372_10013276_pt1 | contig 10669 bp, 7 predicted proteins | sample OX1MG_FD_202533 | JGI IMG/M metagenome (GOLD analysis project Ga0307372, IMG submission 202533) | Soil microbial communities from Risofladan, Vaasa, Finland - OX-1 | ecosystem: Environmental > Terrestrial > Soil > Coastal area > Acid sulfate soil | place: Finland: Risofladan, Vaasa | collected... | reverse complement strand
CGGGAGCACCATCGCCGACGTGGTGGCCGGCCTGGCCGGTGCCGATCCCAAGGGGATCGCCGTCGCCGTGGATCGCAGCGTGATCCCCCGCTCCGAGTGGCACACCACACCGGCCGTGCCCGGCACGCTTATTGAGGTGGTCACCGCGGCCGCCGGTGGTTGAGGCCCGTTGCCCCTTGGTGTCGCCGGTGCCAGAATGCCGCCCGTGAGTGAACTGCCGCGTTCCGGGTCGACCGCCTTCGTCCTGGCCGGAGGAGGCGCCAAGGGCTCATTCGAGGTGGGGGCCCTGCAGTACCTGATCGGCGAGGAGGGAATCACCCCCGATATCGTCACCGCCGCCTCGGCGGGAGCCCTGGCGGCATCGGTACTGGCCCAAGCCCGCACGCTGGGCGAATTCGTCCAGCGAGTCCAGGAGATTGAGGATGACATCCTGGCCATGACCCGGACCGACCTCGTCTTCGGCCAGCAAGCGTGGCTCCAGGCCCTCCAGGGGACCGAGCTCGGTAACTCCATCGCCTCGGCCCTCACCGAGGGCACGCGTCCGCCGTTTCCGCTCGGCGAGACCCGCAGCCGATCGGAGGCCACCGGTGGCCGGCGGCGGGTCATGCGCCGGGCCCGACGCCGCCGCCGGCGCCGGATGTTCCGGCTCCTTCTCGGAGCCGGTTTCCGTCTGCCCAAGGCACGCCGCAAGCTCCGCACGAGCGGGAGCTCGGCTCTGAACCTCCAGCCGCTGGCCGATGCCCTGCGCCAGGGCGGTCCGAGCGGCATCGGCCCCATCGACCAGTCCCTGATCAACCGACCGGGCCTCCAACTCCGGCTGGCCGTCACCGCGCTGCGAGCCGGAGTCCTGCGCTACGTGACCGAGGACGGGACAATTGTCGAAGACGACGCGCTGACCCCGGCCCTCGGATCGGCGTCCGGTCCGGTGGACCTGGTCGACGGGGCCGTGGCATCGGCGAGCGTGCCTCTGGTCTTCCCGCCCCACCCGATGGCCGACGATGACTACGTCGACGGGGGTGTCCTGCAGATCATCCCCGTGCACGCCGCGGTCCAGCTCGGAGCGACCCGGATCATCGCGGTGGCCGCCATCCCGCTGGCGCTGGCCCGTGACGAGCACGACTACACCACCGCCACCGCCCCCCACATCGGACTGAGGGCGATGGGGATGATCGGGCTGGCCCATCGCCAACGCGACAATCTGGCGGCCGCCCTCCCGCCCGGCACCACCCTGACCACCATCGACCCCGTTGTCGACATCGTCGGGCTCTTCGAGATTGAGCCCGGACTGCTGCGCATCAACATGGACTACGGCTGGCTGCGGGCCGCCGATGTCATGGCCGTCGGCGACGCGGCCATAGTGGCCGAAGTGGCCGCCCAGACCCACATGCTGGTGGCGGCCCGGTTCGAGGCCTGGAAGCTGGAAGAAACACTCTGGGCCCAGAAGGTCTCTGCCGGCAGCGGGGAGGCTGGGACCCTCGCCATGGTGCGTGAGCGCAAGGAGCAGATCCGGCTGGCGGTCGAACAGCGCAAGCAATTGGGTTTCCCCGTCCCCGCAGAGTGCGCGAGCTGGTGGTCCGAATTCGAGGTCCATGCCGGGACGCGACCGCCCCACCTCCCCTCCGGCCCCACCGACCGGGGCTGACCGCTTTCCGGGCCCCGGACTGCAGGGGGCGGGGCGAAACCCTAGGCCGAGGGCGCCGCCTCTTCGGGCGCCGCCGCCAGGGCCTGCGGATCGGGAGCGCCACTCCCCACCTCGGCCTTGAGCGCGGCCAGTTCCTTGTCGACCGCGGCATCGGTTCCCACCTGGTCCAGCTCCTTCTGAATATCGTCTCCCCCGCCGCCGACGTCCTCTAGGACGCCCGACTCCAGGAGCTCGTCGAGCGCGCCCGAGCGCGCCTGCATGGTGGCGATCTTGTCCTGGGCCCGCTGGAGCGCCGCTCCGGAGTCGTTGAAGGACTTGGATATCCCCGCCGTGCTCTCGTCGACCGAGCTGATGGCCTTGGCCGCGGTGTACTGGGCCTTCAGGGTCTCTTTCTGGGTGCGGAAGTCGTTGACGCGCTTCTGGAGCACCGAGAGCGTCTGGGTGAGCTTGCCCTCCTCCTCGGTGAGCTGGGCGCGCTGGGGCTCCATCTGGTCGATCTGCTGCTGGGCCGCCGCCTTGCGGCTGAGGGCCTCCTTGGCCAGGTCCTCCTTGCCCTGTCCCAGCGCAGCCTTGGCCTGATCCTGCAGGTGGTCGATCGTGTGTTGGAACTGCTGTTCCTGCAGTTCGATGTTCTTCCGTGATCCGGCGATGTCGACCAGGGCCCGACGCACCTGGGTGATCTGCTCCAGCATCTTCTGGTACGAGAGATCAAGCATCTCGTCAGGCTTCTCTGCTGCGTCGAGCGCCTTATTCGTCTTGGCCTGCGCTATGTCGTGCGCTCGCTGGAAGATGCCCATGTTCCCTCCCTGGGGATCGTTGCGTGTCCTCAGGATAGAACGTCCGGCCACGCAGTGGGCTCGGGCCGGGTCACCCTCCGGCGGGGACGAGTTGCCGCCGGCTTGCCCCTCGGTCGCCCCCGAGGTAACAGGCGCCGCCGGCCGGAGCAGCGGCCGTGGCCTGTACGGGGGTCTGAGCAAGTTGACCAGGAAGGCCCGATGATCTGCGCTTATGGTCCGATTCCGGCGGCATTTCAGGCACCCGGCTTCTCTCGAACATGGGAATGGGGGGAGCCTGGCTGGGCGGCTCACCACCGCAAAGTGCACCGTCGCTTCGCATGGTCCATGCATATGCCCCGGGCACGTGCCAATATCTCTCTGTCGAGGTGAGAAGTCTCGACCTAATCGGGATCAGGAGGCAACGATGAGCGACACTTCGCAAGGCGAAGGATGGTGGCAGGCGTCGGACGGCAAGTGGTACGCACCGGAGCAGCAGTCGAGTAGCCCGGCGTCCACGCCGTCACCCGCAGGAGGATCGTCCGGATCGGGCTTAGGACCATTTGCCTTCGACCTCAAGCGGCTGTCAAAGGAAGAGCAGATCACCGGAGGGGCCTCCCTGGTGCTCTTCATTCTACTCTTCCTTCCGTGGTACACGGCCAGCGTCTCGGTGTACTCGTATTCAGCGAACGGCCTGCATCACTTCTGGATGTACTTCGTCCTTCTCATCTGCCTGGCCATCCTGGCCTACCTCGTGGCCATTGCCGGCTTCGGTAAGGTGCCGATCAATCTCCCCATGCCCAAAGAGCGCCTCTTGCTCATTGCTACGGGCGTGAACGCTGTGCTCACCATCCTGGCCTTCCTGTTCAAGCCCAGTGGTGGTGGTGTCGTCAGCGTCTCGTGGGGCATCGGTGCGTACCTCGGCCTCATTGCCGCCCTTGTGGCCGCAGCCCCGTCGGCCATCCCGGCGATTAAGGCCCGCGGCAACTGAACCAACTCACTCGCCGTCAATTGCCCATCGCTCCTACAATCATGGGAGCGCTGGGCTTGACGCGGGGCCGGGCCAGCATCATGACGCAATCATGAATCGCGGAGAATCTTTCGACAGCCGACACGTCAAAATGGACCGCAATGGCGTTCTCTATTTCCGTGGCTTTTCTTGGATACATCCCTACGTCAAGACGCCATGCCAATCGCGATACCCATCTCCCCGGTGACCAGACACCGTCAAGGAACACAAGGTATCCATCTGACTTGAGGACACGGTGAACCTCGGAGAGAGTCTTCTCCCACCTCTCTCCATCGAGATGGTGGGAGACATCCTTCAATAGGACGGCATCAGCGAAGCCATCGGGAAATGGCAGATCTGACGCGTCCCCGACGGCGCGTTCAGTTCCTGCTCCGACCTGGCCGAAATGCACCGCTCGCTCATCGGGATCGATGCTGACATAGGACCAAGCGTCGGGCCACAGGGACCTGCTGCGTCCGGTTCCCCCGCCCACATCCACCACGGTGCCCGTTGGGCGTTCCTGCACCGCGAGTGCGGTGTAGGGGGCCAGCCTCTCTTCGAGGCGATTCCCACCCAACATGCGCCGTTGCAGTCGGTAGACCCTCGGATGCGACAGGAATCGGGAGATCACATTTCGGATCGCCATGGATTAGGGATATCCCGGGCATTCTGCGACCTGGAGCATAGGAACCTCACGCTACCGCGCACCCTCCGCCCCGATGAAGGGTCGTCCACTTCGCACCGTTGAACGATGCACCTTCCGCCAAGGCACTGGGGAGGCGGCCAGGCTCCCGGTGCGCCCTCAGCGTGGCGTGAACAAGAAGTTGTGCACGTGGCGTCGGGCGTAAAGGAGGAAATTGGTGGCGTAGCCGTGCTGGGCCGCCCGGACCGAAATGGACCTCGCACCTGGGCGATCGAACTCCTCCATCGGATGCCATCGGCGCCTCTGCAGGAACTTCCCGTGGTACGAGTGGTCACCGAGAAACTCAACGATCATGTCCAGGTGCCCCTCGTTGTGGGAGCGTTCCTCAACTTCGACCAGCAACGCGGGCCGTTGGGTTGAGAGGAGTTCCACCGCCCCCTGCAACACCGCGAACTCGTGGCCCTCCACGTCAATCTTGACGAACCCGACGTCACCCAGATCGAAGTCGTCCAGCCGCCTGGTTGTGACCGGCTGCATTCTCCCGACATCTTCCGGCTGCCAACTTGATTCTATGGAGGCGCGACCCTCCGTACCCATTCCTCCCGGGGGTATCCACAGGTTTGCTTCGCCCGAACGTTCTCCCAGCGCTACGGGGTGCAGCTGCACATTGGACGGCAAGACGCCTGCGAGGCTGGCCACGAGTTCGGCATTCGGTTCGAAGGCGTCCACTCTAGGAACTCGCCTGGCCAACCACCACGACCAAGGGCCCCACCAGACACCCACATCGACGGCACCCCGATGCTTCGGGACAAATTCATCGAGCCTTCCCAGTTCTGGCTCGAAGAATCGGTACTGCCAAGCGATGAGAGGAACGAAGAGGCGGGGTGGCATCCAGCTCACCATGTGCGAAGCGATTGCCACGGGTTATCCGCTCCTCTTGAGACGTGAGGGCACGGTGTCTGGCGTCGCCAGCCCCTCCCTCCCGCCCGGACGGTCCTGGCTTCCTGTGAGTGCTTCTGCGGCCACAGCTTCCCAAGCATCGACCACCCGGCCCCACTCGAACTCGCCGGCGCGTTGCCGGGCTCGTGCCCCCATCCGTTTCCGGCGCCCGGCATCGCCCGCCAGCGCAATCCAGGCTGCCGACAGGGCCGACGTGAGCTCGCCCTCCCTAGCGTGGACGAGAACTCCGCTTACTCCGTCGAGGACGGCGTCACGGACTCCGGGTGCATCGACGGCCAAGGTGGGCGTACCGGCTGCGGCCGCCTCCAGGATCACCACCCCCCACCCTTCGTGATGTGACCCGTGGACCAGGAGCCATGCTTCAGCGAGTAAGCGATCCCTTTCCGCATTGCCGATGTGACCCAACATCTCGGCACCCGGCAACCCCTCGGCCAGACCGCGCAAGTCGGTGAGCTCCGGCCCGTCACCAATGATGGCGAAGCGCCCCCCGACCACAGGCTGCACCGAACGCCATGCTTCCAGGAGCAAGGCGACACGCTTGTGCGGAACCAAGCGGGAGAGTGCCACAAAGAGCGGTTCCGACGACTCTGTGCCAATGGGTCCGGAGGGGACATCAATCCCGTTCTCCACTACCCGGATCCTCCGTTGTTCGACGCCGATCCCCTCCAACGCGTCGGCCGTCGACTGAGAGACGGCCACGAAGAGGCGGTTCCGGTAGACGAGTGGGATGAGGAAGCGCTCGACTGCGCTGGCGACGGCCGCCACCAGGGGGGGGAACCGTGTGCGCCATTGATCTGAATGGATGTGATGAACCAGGCACACCGAGGGCCGGCGTCGCCAGAGGGGAGAGAAGAACGGCACACCGTTCTCCACATCAACGACGAGGTCGAAATGGCGGAGCCGGGTGGCGCAGATCAGGGGCGCCCGAAGGTACTGCGTGAAGGTGCCACCTGCCCGGTGAACGGGGTACGGGCGAGCACCCACCGGTCCACCGCACACCAGGGCCACCTCGTGGCCACGCGCTTGCAGCTCCCTCAAGAGCCGATCGACAAGGACTTCACTTCCCCCGGCCAGCGGGTGCGCCAGATCGCGCCAACTCACGGCGAGGATGCGCATGGAATCAACCATCCGGTCGGGCCCTGGGGCCACCGAGCAGGCTCACGCCGAGGGCACCCACGGCAAGTCCGGCCAGCGCCTGGGAGGTGTAGCTCCCGGTCCCGATCCACGGGCCGGCAAGGTAAGCCGGATTGATGGCAATGGTGACCCCGGCCAGCAACGCTCCCCCGAAGGCCGTCCAGGCGAGCCACGAGTGACGTGGGGAGAAGATCCTCCCCAGGACGATCAGAGGTGGTACTGCGAGCGCCACCGGTCCGGCAATGAGAAACACGGTCGCGCCCAGGAACACCGCCCAAGACAGCCCACGAAGCACCGACATGGGTGGGGCCGACCGGGCGCTGCCCTCCACTGCCTCACCCGTGTCCACCAATCCACGTGACGGCGCGGCTTCCATCGCCACGGCTTCGCCAAGATGGCGCCGCCGGAGAGTGAGCAGTGACCAGACAGCGAGCACCAGGGCCAGCACGCCTCCCACGCCGAGTACCAGGCGGAACGGCTCCTCCGGGGTGAAGTGCATGTCGACGACCTGGGGCTGTGAGCTGGCCGGAAGGATCCAGCCCTGCTGCCAACCCTCGAGGCGGACGGCGTGAAGTCTCCGTCCGTTCACCATCGCCATCCATCCGGAGCTGAAATTCTGATGAACGTTCACTATTGCAGCCGGTCCCGCCGATGCGGTGACGGTGCGATCTTCGGCTCCCCATCGCACAACGGTGACACTACGTGGGGGACCCAACTGTTGCAGAGGTGTCCCGATGAGGAGGAGGCTGGTGATCTTGAAGCTCCCGGAGTCATCGCCGGCGGTGAAGGTGTGCGTGCCCGGCAGCAGGGTGAGGGCTCTCCCGCCCGGGCAAGGAGTCATGGACATCGGCCTCAGTGCATAGAAGTCCCCCATGGTTCCGCTGACGGCTGTCGGGTAGTGCACGCCATCCATCGTCACGGTCGGGCCGGAACCGCAGGGCAACACGAATGGAGCCTTCAACTCTGCCTCCGAAGTGAGGGGCTGGGCTGGAGACGGGAACTCCCGGGCATAGAGGAAGGGTGAGATTCGGGGGGTGGCCTCTCCACCCACCAAGAACGTGGCCGCACGTGGCACAGTGAAGGTCCTGGACATGTTGACCTGGTCGTCGGGAGTCTTGAAGAAGGCGAGCTGGTTGGGCATGGGAGAGGTGAAGAGATAGGTGGGAGTGATGTGCGCGCTGGAACTCCCGTCATCGGGGACCTTCCAACTCTGGGCCACCGTGAGCCCGGGAATGAGAATGTGTGAGATCGCCGGTCCCGTGACGAATTCGGTCTTGGGTTCCTTAAGGCCGACCAACGTGATCCGCAAACGGCGAGTTTCGCCCACGGGGGTGGGAACTGATTGAGGCCGGGCCTCGGATGCCAGCATGGACGTGACCTGTCCGCGATCGGTGGAGATCCTCACTTTCGTGATGTCGGTCTGCATCGGCTCGGTCGGTCCGGGCGTGATGGTGACCTCGTGAAGTCGCAATGGGTGCAGGAATCGGATCTCAATCCAAGGGCTTCGGTCGGTCGGGCTGGCTTGCCACATGGAGCCCACGGTTCCCGGCAGGAGTGCGGCGAGCGGCTGAAGCCCCGGTACACTCGTGAAGAGCGGGCCGTAGGACGATGCAGCCACCGAGCTTACGCCCGTCAGCGAGCTCACTGTCTCGTGCCGGGTGCCGGGGACGACGATCCATTGCTTGGGTTGTCCGAGAGTACCCGCCGCGGTTTCTCCGGGCGAGAGCAGATACGAGACGTTGTCATACAGGCTCGTGTAGGTAGTGGCTCGACGCTGCTGGGTATCGGAAACGACCCATGTCGTGTTCTTGAATGTCGGACCCAGCTCGTCACCGCTCAAGGTCACCGCAAGGTGCGGGAACTCCCCCGAGTCAGCCAGCGCGAGCATCGCCTGTGGGCCACCGGAGAGCCTGATGCCATCGGACAGTGGGTACGTGGTCACCAATGCCTCTCCCTCCCTGGCGGGGAGAACTCGGTAGATCTCCAACGACCGGATGGCGGAAGTGACTCCGTGCGGATCGTAGAGGCTCACGGTACCGGGTCCCGAATCCGAATGGCCGACCACCGGCCCGAAGCGAGCCACCCGGTCCACGCCGGGCTCGTTGGCCAGCACAAGGCGGATGGCGGCCGGTGGTGGGCTGCCCGTGGTGGCCGAACTGACGTCGTTCTCCACCAACAGGTAGCGCACGCCCGCCCGGGCCAGATAGGGGGCCAACCCACTCTCGGGTTGTCCGCTGGCCAAGACCCGGTCGATGGAATCGAGGAACTGGGTGTTGCCGACGGAGCCCAGAGGCGCGATGGCGCGATTCGCCCAGGGAACGGACGCCAATGGCTGAATAGGCTGGTCGAGAGGGTTGCCCCAGCTGAGGTCGGCGAAGGCGTTCCCCGGAATGAGCAGGGTAGTGGACATCCCACCCCGGGTATTGAGCCAGTCGACGGCCTGGTGCCAATAGGCGGGGATAGCGACGAAGGACCCTTCCGGGTAGATCTGGCCAGTCAAGGCCGGTCCGGCGACCAAGGCCACCGTGGCGGCGGTGACAGCGAAGAGCCCCACCTGTAGGGGCCTCCTTCCCAGCCGTTTCGACCTGACCAGGGCGATGGCACTGTGCTCCACGGCGTGCACGAACCCCAAGACCAGCGCCAACGTGATCACCGGTTGAAATTTCGCGATGTTGCGAAATACCGCCAACGGACCGTCGAGCGCCGCGTGGACGGTTACCGCGAGCGGGCCACCGAAAGGGCCCCAGTAGCCCGAGCACACCACACCCACACCGAGGAGCACCGCAGTCGCCAGGAGATTCCGCTGAGGCATCTCTCGACGAGCGAGACCGTAGAGTCCGGTCGCGGCGATCAGGGCAGAGGCCACAATGACGGCCGGATTTGACTCAATCATGAGCCCGGCCGTGGTCCAGGTCGGAGCGAGACTAAAGGACGTCCAGATCCCTGCGCCTCTCAGTACCTCGGCGATGCTCGATGTCGCCGTAGTTGTATTCGCCGTCTCCGTGTACGGGACCGCGTTGAACCAGTACTTCGCCTGGAACAGCAGCGGCAGGACAAACCATGCGGTGGCAAGGCCGACGGATATCAACCAGAGGACGAAGAGCCTGGCCTGTCTGCGTACGGGTCTCCTGGTGGCGAACCAGAGCACGGGCAGAACGAGAACGGCAGCGACTTCTGTCGCGTTGATGCCCCCCATGAGTAGCACGGCAAGCCCCGATCGTGCCGCACCCGCCCCAGGAGTCAACCGACCTTGCTCCACCCGGACGAGGGGGAGGATGACCCAGGGAAGCAAGACGGCCGGAATGACGTAGGCGGTATCGTGAATCTGCACCAGGAGGAAAGGCGAGAGTGCGTAGGCCGCTCCCCCGGCCAGGCGCGACCATCGACCACCGATTCTCATGGCTTCTGCCAGGAACACTGTTCCCCACGTGGCCACGATCAGGAGCAATCCCAACCACAGCCGCTGAATGATCCATTCGGGTAGATGTGCCGACGAACCGAGCCAGTAGAAGGGGCCCAGGGGGAAAAGATAGCCATAGGCTTGATTCGGTACCGACCCGAAATTGACGTTCGGGTCCCACAAGTGGGTTGCGTCGGACAAGAAGCGGCCAGGATCGATGCTGAGATCCAGTTTGGTATCGCGGACGATTCGGCCGGGACGCTGCAGGAACGCAACCACCACCAAACATATGGTGAGGAGAGATTCGGGAAAGCGACCCGGAAGCACCGGGATTGCGTGGCGAGCTTTCACCCGATGTTTTCCCCGACCGCTGGCGGTCGGGGAGTCCCCTTCGGACGGAGTGCCGGCAGTGAAGGTCGAGCCCATGCGCGGAGTCTCAGGAACCCGAAGGCGGCACACGGCGAGTCACCAGCCTGCCACTGAAGGTCACCTTTGCCGCTCGGTCCGCTCTCATCGCAATGTGGAACTTAGGACGTTTCGTGCCCCCACAGCACTGGCCTCCCTACGGGCAGGATTGATATCGTCCTTCGTTCCGCACTTTCCCGCCGACAATTCTGATTGGGGCCCCATGCACAGGTTCGGCGAATGCAGCCAGGTGGCCGACGGTAGATTCATGGGACGACCTGCATGCACGTAGGGAGCTCGCTCCATCAGCTGAGCTCCGAGTGGGACGAGCTGGCAGAACTCGACCCTATGTGGGCGATCATCTCGGATCGCGACAAGAAGCATGCGCGTTGGGACCTTCACGAATTTCTGGAGAGCGGCCGCACCGAAGTAGCCCGAGCCCTTGAAACAATCCGGGCCACCGGACTTTCCCTCGGCACGGGGTCGGCGCTGGATTTCGGTTGTGGACTCGGCCGCCTGACCGCGGCGCTCGGACAACACTTCGATCACGTCATGGGCCTGGATGTATCTCCGGCCATGGTCCTTTCTGCTCAACGGATCCACCATGGTGTGTCGGGGTTGGAGTTCACCGCGAACCTGCGCGCCGATTTGAACATGCTGGCGAGCGAGTCTTTCGATTTCGTCTTCACTTCGAGGGTACTGC
>Ga0307372_10013274_pt1 | contig 10669 bp, 10 predicted proteins | sample OX1MG_FD_202533 | JGI IMG/M metagenome (GOLD analysis project Ga0307372, IMG submission 202533) | Soil microbial communities from Risofladan, Vaasa, Finland - OX-1 | ecosystem: Environmental > Terrestrial > Soil > Coastal area > Acid sulfate soil | place: Finland: Risofladan, Vaasa | collected... | reverse complement strand
TCCTCATGGCCGACGCCTACAGTTTCGACCCCGATGAGGCCTCCATGGCTGAGTCGTACCGCCTCATCCACGACGCCGTCTGCCGGGTCTTCGACCGCTGCGGGATCGAATACCGGGCGGTGGAGGCGGACTCCGGCGGCATGGGCGGCTCGGTCAGCCACGAGATCATGGTGCCGAGCCCCATCGGTGAGGACCACTTCGCTCTCTGCCCGGCGTGCGGCTGGGCCGCCAATACGGAGGTTGCCTCCTCCGGCGGCCAACCTCCGTCGATGTCCATTGAGCCGCCTCCGGCGGCTCGGGTGCGGCCCACGTCGGAGACCGACTCACCGTTACCGGAGCTGGTCCTGCACCACACCCCGGGGGCGCCGGGGATCGAGGCGGTGGTCGAGTACTTCCGGGACCAGGGACTGACCGCCGAGGGGATGCTCAAGTGCATCGCACTCCTGGACGCCGCCGGCGGGGTGGTCCTGGCCCTGGTCCCCGGGGACCGGGAGGTGCTCGTCTCCCGGACCGCCCCTGGGGGCCGGCCCTTCGAGGATGCCGACTTTGCCGAGCACCCCGAGCTGGTCAAGGGCTATATCGGCCCCATGGGGATGGTGGAGCAGGGTGTCAGGGTGGTGGCCGACCATTCCGTCGCCCGTCGCCCATCCTGGGTGACCGGCGCCAATCGAGCCGACCACCACGTGAGTGGGGCGACGGCTGGGCGTGACTTCCAGGTGGGGGAGTGGGCCTCCATCGCCACCATCGCCGCCGGTGACCCCTGCCCGGCCTGCGCCGCCCGGGTCGAACTGGTTCGGGCGGTGGAGGCCGCCCACACCTTCCAGTTGGGTCGGCGCTACTCCGACGTCCTGGAAGGGGCGAGTTTCATGGACGAGTCCGGCGCCGAGGCCCCCTTCTGGATGGGCTGCTACGGGATCGGTGTGAGCCGGTTGGTGGCCATCGTGGCCGAGGCCACCCACGATGAGGCCGGGCTCTGCTGGCCCCCCGCCCTGGCCCCCTATGCCGTCCACCTGGTCTCCCTGGGTGCCTCCGAGGACGTCCTTGGGGCATCCCAGGCCCTCTACCGGGACCTCGGCGCCGCCGGTGTCAGCGTCCTGTGGGACGACCGGCCGGCCAGCGCGGGGGTGAAGTTTGCCGATGCCGATCTGGTCGGGATCCCGGTCCAGGTGCTGGTGGGAGCCCGGGGCCTGGCCAAGGGAGTGGTGGAGGTCAAGAACCGGGCCACGGGGGAGAGATCGGAGCTGGCTCCCGGGGAGTTGGCCGGAACCCTTCCGTTATAATCAGCGGGCCGGTCCCCCGGGACGGTGAGCGTGGGCTTGGCCCACGCTTTTGTTTGCTTTCCGGTCCCTTGAATGCTCGAGGAGGTGCGATGGGCCAGTCCGAACTGGTGCGTGAGTTGGTCGAGCCCTTGCTGGCCTCCACTGATCTGGAGTTGATCGACGTCGAGATCCAGGGCCCCATTCTGCGCCTGAGCCTGGATCGGCCTGGTGGCATCGATCTGGAGGCCATCGCCGGGATCAGCCGGGTCATCACCGCTGCCCTGGACGAGTCCGACCCCATGCCGGACAGCTACCAGCTGGAGATCTCCAGCCCGGGCCTGGAGCGGCCCTTGCGCACTCCCGAGCACTTCTCCCGCTTCATCGGCTCCAAGATCTCCGTCCGCACCCTGCCGGGCACGCCGGGGGAACGCCGCCTGACCGGCCTGTTGACCGGGGCCGATTCCTTCGGTGTGGATCTCGACGCCGAAGGGTCCGGCCCGACGCGGGTCGGCTATGACCAGATCGAAAGAGCCAGGACCGTCTTCGAGTGGGGCCCCGGCCCCAAGCCCGGCAAGGCCGCCGGCGGAGCGGCCCGTAGGAACCGTACGCAGAAGACCTCCGCATCCAAGACACCTGACGTACACGAAGAGGCGACACCCCGATGAGCAAGACCAATTTCGAGTTCCTGGAGGCGCTGCAGCTGATCGCCCGGGACAAAGGCATCTCTGTCGACACGCTGCTCGACGCCCTGGCCAATGCCCTGGTGGCGGCGTACAAGCGCCTGCCCAACGCCGCCGAGGAGGCGGTCGTCACCGTCGACCCCGACACAGGGGAGATCCGGGTTTATGGCCAGGAGCTGGACGAGGATGGCAACGTCATACGGGAGTGGGACGACACCCCGGACGACTTCGGCCGCATAGCCGCCCAGACGGCCAAGCAGGTCATCCTCCAGCGCATCCGGGAGGCCGAGCGCGACCTCAAGTACGAGGAGTACGCCGGCCGTGAGGGCGACATCGTCACCGGCATCATCCAGCAGAGCGATAACCGCTACACCCTGCTGGATCTGGGCAAGGTGGAAGCGCTCCTGCCTCAGGCCGAGCAGGTCCCCTACGAGCGCTATGAGCACGGCGCCCGGCTCAAGGCCTACATCGTCGAGGTGCGCAAGACCTCCAAGGGGCCCCAGATCGTCGTCAGCCGGACCCATCCGGGCCTGATCAAGCGCCTGTTCGAGATGGAGGTGCCCGAGATAGGCGGGGGCATCGTGGAGATCCGGGCTTGTGCCCGGGAGCCAGGCCACCGCACCAAGATCGCCGTGTGGTCCAACGACTCCAATGTGGACCCGGTGGGTGCCTGCGTGGGTGCCCGGGGCGCCCGCGTCCGCATGGTGACCAACGAGCTGCGGGGGGAGAAGGTCGACATCGTCCCCTTCAGCGAGGATCCGGCCCAGTTCGTGGCCAGGGCCCTCCAGCCCGCCCGGGTCAAGGAGGTCCGCCTCGATGACGAGACGGGCACGGCCACGGTCGTGGTCCATGACTTCCAGCTATCCCTGGCCATCGGTAAGGAGGGCCAGAACGCCCGCCTGGCCGCCCGCCTGACCGGGTGGCGGATCGACATCAAGAGCGAAACCCAGCTGGCCGAGGAAGAGGCCGCCTACGCCAACCAGGAATGGGCCGAGGGCGAGTGGATCGAGAACGAGGCGGGCGAGATGGTCTGGCAGCCGGCCGAGGGCGGTGAGGCCCTCTCGGCCGAGCAGTGGGCCGTGGCCGGGGAGGACACCGACGCCGGCGGGGCCGTGCCGGCACCGCCGACTGATGGCGTGTCGGCGGAGGACTCCTCCCCGGCGGCCGAGGCCGCCGCCGGGGCCGCCCCCGATGCCGGGAGCCCGCCCGAGGACGGGGCCTCGGCTGAGGCCGCCAGCGCCCTCGGAAGCGCCGAAGCCCCGGCCGAATAGCGGCTCCAGACCGGGTGGGTGCTCCCTTGTGGGAGACTGTAGGGCTCGCGTCCAAAGGACGTCTGAATATGTAGGAAAGGTTGATTCGGCAGTTGGCCAAGAAGATCAGGGTCTACGAGCTCGCCCGAGAGCTCGGCCTCGAGAACAAGGAAGCGCTCGACCTCTGTTTGGCGCTGGGTATAGGCGTCAAGAGCCACTCCTCCAGCATCGAGGACGCCCAGGCGGACCGCGTCCGTCGCAAGGCCGACGCCGAAGGTCTCCGGCGGGCCCCGATCACCGATGACGCCCCCGCCCCGGCTGAGCCGCCGGCCAGTTCCCGAGTCGTCCGGGCCTCCACCTCGAGCACCGCTTCAGCGCCCGGCGCCGGAGCGGTGAGCTCGGACCGGGGCTCCTCCGAGCCCGGGGTGATCCGGTCCTCGCCCGAGCCCGCACCCCGCCAGGCCCCCTTGCCGGCCGCCGCCAGGGTGACGACCGAGACGTCCCGGCCCGAGACGTCCAGGCCAGAGACCGGCCCGGCCGGGACCCCGCTGACATCCCGCCCGGCGGCGGCATCGACCTCCACGGCGGCGCCAGCCCCGAAGGCACCCGCGGCTCCGGCTCCGGCTCCGCCGGCCGCGCCCCGACCGGCCGCGGCCCCCCCCGCCCCGGTGGCGCCCAGCCGGCCGACGCAGGCCTCCGACCGCCCAGCCGCCGCGGCCGCCACCGCCGGCTCGCTTCCTGCCTCGGCACCCCCGGCCGCCACCTCGGGCGCGGCCGCCCCGGCTGCGGGAGGCCCCACCCTGGGCAGCCGACCCGTGTCCCCGGCTCCCGCAGCTCCCCGTCCTCCGACATCGCTAAGCGGAAAGCCCATCCCGCCCCCTCCCGGGGCCCGTCGCCCACCGACTTCCCTAACCGGTAAGCCGATCCCCCCGCCGCCCGGCCAGGGTGGCCGTGGGCCGGTGCCCGGGCGCAGCCCCGGCGGCGTGGGCCAGCCCATGCAGCGTCCCGGAGGCTTCACACCCCGTCCCGGCGGCGGCCCCGGAGGGCCGCCCCGTCCCGGAGGCTTCGCCCCGCGCCCCGGCGGGGGCGGACCGGGCGGTGGAGGCGGCTTCGGCAGCCGTCCCGGCGGTGGTCCCGGAGGTCCGGGCGGACCCGGCGGTGGAGGCGGCTTCGGCGGCCCCCCCGGCGGCGGACGTGGAGGCCCTCCCGGGCGTGGCGGCCGTCCGCCCCAGCGGCGGTCCCGTCGCCGTCGGCGGAATCTGGAGGAGTTGGAGCCGACGCTCCCCACCGCCTACGTGGCGTCCAACGCTCCGGTGCCGACCGATGAGGTCATCATCGAGCGAGGCTCAACGGCCCAGGATGTCGGGCCAAAGCTCTTTCGCTCGGCCGGTGATGTCGTGCGCTTCCTGCTCCTGCAGGGTGAGATGGTCACGGCCACCCAGTCGCTGACCGATGACATGATCGAACTGTTCGCGGCCGAGGTGGGAGCCCAGGTCCGCCTGGTCGATCCGGGTGAGGAGAAGGAAGCCGAGCTCCACGCCCGTTACTTCGAGGACGAGTCGGACGATGACGAGTCGCTGCAGCGGCCCCGGCCGCCGATCGTGACGATCATGGGTCACGTCGACCATGGCAAGACGCTGCTGCTCGACCGCATCCGGGAGACGAATGTGGTGGCCGGTGAGGCCGGCGGCATCACCCAGCACATCGGCGCCTACCAGGTGGAGAAGGAAGGCCGCACCATCACCTTCATCGACACCCCGGGCCACGAGGCCTTCACGGCCATGCGGGCCCGCGGCGCCGAGGTGACCGACATAGCCGTCCTGGTGGTGGCCGCCGATGACGGGGTCATGCCCCAGACCGTCGAGGCCCTCAACCACGCCAAGGCCGCCGACGTGCCCATCGTGGTGGCCATCAACAAGATCGACCGGGAGAACGCCGATCCCAACCGGGTCATGCAGCAGCTTTCGGAGCTGGGCCTGGTCCCTGAGCAGTGGGGCGGGGACACGATCATGGTCGAGATGTCGGCCCTGCAGAACCTGGGCGTGGACGACCTGCTCGAGCAGCTCATAGTGGTGGCCGACGTCGAGGAGCTGACCGCCAATCCCGAGGGCCGGGCCCGAGGGTCGGTGCTGGAGGCCAACCTGGACATCGGCCGCGGGCCGGTCGCCACCGTCCTGGTCGAAGCGGGCACCCTGCGGGTGGGAGACCACCTGGTGGCCGGGGCGGCCTGGGGCCGCGTTCGCGCCCTCATCGATGACCTGGGCGACAACATCAAAGAAGCCGCTCCGTCCATGCCGGTCCAGGTCCTCGGGCTCTCTGACGTGCCCCGGGCCGGTGACGAGTTCCGGGTCACCAGCGACCTCTCCACCGCCCGGACCATCGGTGAGACGCGGGAGCAGCGCTACCGCACCCAGGGCTACAACCCGACTCCATCGGCCACGCCGGGAGCCAAGCTCGAGGACATCTTCGAGCAGATCCAGCGGGGCGAGGCGGCGGTCCTCAACCTGATCGTCAAGGCCGACGTGCAGGGCTCTCTCGAAGCCCTTACCGAGTCATTGCGCAAGCTGGAGCGGGAGGACGTCAAGCTGTCCTTCGTCCACCGCGCCGTGGGCGGGATCAGCCAGTACGACGTGGACCTGGCCGCCGCCTCCAACGCCACCATCATCGGTTTCAACGTCCGGCCGGACCGCAAGGTCAGGGAGTTGGCCGGCGCAGCCGACGTCGAGATCCGGACCTACGAGATCATCTACAAGGTCATCGAGGAGATACAGGCCGCCATGCTCGGCATGCTGGCGCCGGAGTTCGAAGAGGTCGTCACCGGGGACGCCGAGGTCAGGGAGATCTTCCGTGTCCCCCGCATCGGTGCCATCGCCGGTTGCCACATCACCAACGGCGTCATCACCAGGGGATCGAAGGTGCGGTTCCTGCGGGAGGGCACCATCATCTGGCGGGGCACCATCAACTCCCTGCGCCGGTTCAAGGACGACGTCCGCGAAGTCCAGGCCGGGTTCGAGTGCGGCATCGGCCTGTCCGACTTCCAGGACCTCCACTCAGGGGATGTGATCGAGACCTTCGAGGAAAAGGAGATCCCACGCACGTAGCGGCGTTGCGGGTCGAGCTTCACCTTCCTGCGAGCCGTTCGCTCAAATCGAAGCGGGCCGTGGTCAAGCCCATACTCGAGGGCACCCGCCGGCGCTTCCACGTTGCCGCGGCCGAGGTGGACCACCAGGACCAGTGGCAGCGGGCCAGCCTGGGTATGGCCGTGGTGGCTTCGACGGTGTCACACGCCGAGGAGGTGCTCGATGAAGTCGAGCGCTTCGTGTGGTCCCACCCCGACGTCGAGGTCCTTGGCGTAGAGCGCAGCTGGCTGGAGCGGGAGGACGCCTGATGCCGTCGCCCCGCCCGAACCGGAGCAGCCCCCGATACCCCCGGACCTACCGGCTCAACCAGGTGCTCAGAGAGGTGCTGGCCGAAGAGCTCGAGCGCCTGGCCGAGCGGGATGACCAGCTCCTCACCATCACCGGTGTGACCGTGGAGGCCGACCTGCGCAACGCCACCGTGTGGCTGGCCTCCCTGCCGGATGAGGCCGCCGAGCGGCTGGAGGCGGACCGGGTCGCCCTGCAGGCGGCGGTCGCCCGCCAGACCCGGCTCAAACGAACGCCTCGGCTGAGCTTCCGGGCCGATCCGGCGGTGGTGGCCGGCTCAGCCATCGAGGACGCCATCCGCCGGATCCGCCAGGAGCCCGAGGTCCCTTCCACCGGGGGAGACCCCTCACCATGAACGTCGAGACCGCCCTTGACCAGGCGGCGGAGGCGATCCGCTCAGCCCGGGAGGTGGCTCTCGCTTGCCACGTGCAGCCCGACGGGGACGCCCTGGGCTCCATGCTGGCCCTGCATCTGCTGTGCCGGAGCCACGGTAAGGCCTCGGTGGCAGCCTGGCCCGAGCCCGACCACGTCGCCCCCCACTACGCCTTCCTCCCGGGGCTGGACACGGTCACCAAGGCGGCCGACTTTCCCCCCAGCCCCGAGGTCATGGTCACCTTCGACAGCGGATCGATGGAGAGGCTGGGATCACTGGGTCAGGCGGCCCGCCAAGCCGGTGAACTGGTCGTCATAGATCACCACGCCAGCAACGCTTGCTACGGGACGATCAACCTGGTCGATCCGGACTCCGCCGCTACGGCGGTTCTGGTTCGCCGGCTGGCCGACCGCCTGGGCTGGGAGCTGGACCGGGACTCGGCGGAGTGCATCTATGCCGGACTGGTGACCGACACCGGCCGGTTCCAGTACTCCAACACCACACCTGAGGTCTTTGCTCTGGCCCAGGAGCTGGCCGCCTTCGAGCTACCGATCGCGTTTATCACCCGGGAGCTGTTCGAAAAGAGCCGTTTCGCCTATCTGAAGCTGGTGGCCGATGTCCTGGCCCGAGCCGAGCTGGACGAGCCGTTGGGAATGGTGACGGCCTGGGTGACCACTGACGATCTGGCTCGCCACGGCGTCGACCTGGACGAGACAGAAGGCCTCATCGACCTGGTCCGGCGCACAGCCGAAGCGTCGGTGGCGGTGGTGGCCAAGGAGGCGCCCGAGGGCACCCGGGTGTCGCTGCGCTCGGTGGACGGTCCCGACGTAGGAGCGGTGGCCCAGTCCCTGGGCGGAGGGGGGCACCGCTACGCCTCCGGCTTCGTCACCACTCTCGGGATCCAGGACGCCGTGGCTGCTGTCCGCCGGGCCCTGAGCGGTGGGGGCGCCTGAGCGCCGTGGGCCTCGACGGCCTGCTCGTAGTGGACAAGCCGACCGGATGCACGTCCCACGACGTCGTAGCCCGTTGCCGCCGGGCCCTGTCGGAAAAGAAGGTCGGCCACGGCGGCACCCTGGACCCCGACGCCACTGGGGTTCTCCTCCTGGGGGTGGGCCGGGCCACCCGCCTGCTCCGGTTCCTGAGCCCGCTGGCCAAGACCTACATCGGGGAGTTGGTCCTCGGGACCGCCACCGACACCCTCGACGCCTCCGGTCAGGTAACGGGAACCTGGGACATGTCGGGAGTGTCCCCCGCACAGGCGGAAGCGGCCGCCGCCGCCCTGACCGGTGACTTGCAGCAGGTGCCTCCGATGGTCTCGGCGGTGCAGGTCGGCGGCCGGCGCCTCCACCAACTGGCCCGGGAGGGCGTGGAAATTGAGCGCCGGCCCCGGCCGGTGACGGTGTCAGTCTTCGAGGTGGAGCCGGTCGAGCCGTGGGAGGTGGCCGAGCCCGCCGCCGGAGGCGCCGGCGCCGCCGGGCCCCGCTACCGCTTCCAAGTCCAATGCTCTTCGGGCACCTACGTCCGCAGCCTGGTCGATGACCTAGGACGGGCCCTCGGCGGGGGAGCTCATATGAGCCGGCTGAGGCGAACGGCGGTCGGTCCGTTCAAGGTGGAGGGGGCTGTCCCTCTGGACGAGGTCGAGGCGTCGCGCGTGGCTCCTCCGGCCGACGCTGTTTCTTTCCTGGACCCGCTCCGCCTCGACGCTGACGGCCGCGCTGACGCCAGCCAGGGACGCCCCCTGGACCGGGGTCGTCTGGGCGCAACCGGCCCGGGTCCCTGGGCGGTTCTGGATGAGGCCGGGGGCCTGGTCGGGGTATACGAGGCGGCGGGGGAGTCACAGCTCCGGGCGGCGGTCATCCTCCAACCGGCCAACGCCGGCAGCTGAGGCCGGTAAGGGGCCCAGCCGCCCGCCGTTAGTCTCGACGGCAGTGCAGGTGATCCAGGACACCGAGGACTTCGAGCCTCCCCGGCGCGGGTCGGTCATAACCATCGGGGCCTACGACGGGGTCCACGTCGGGCACCGGGCGGTCATAGCCGAGGTCCGCATGCGAGCGGCGGCCCAGGAGGCCGAGAGCATCGTGGTCACCTTCGACCGCCACCCGGCCAGCGTGGTCCGGCCCGACTCGGCGCCGCCGCTGCTGACCGACCTGGCCCAGAAGCTCGAGTTGCTGGCTGACACCGGGGTCGACCGGACCCTGGTGGTCCGATTCGATCCGGCCCGGTCGGAGGAATCGGCCGAGGACTTCGTGTCCGAGATGCTGCTGGGCCGGCTCCGGGTCCGCAGCGTGGTGGTCGGCCACGACTTCCATTTCGGCCAGGGCCGGCGGGGCAATGTCGCGCTCCTGTCCGAGATGGGCAACCAGCTCGGTTTCGATGTACTGGGGATGCGCCTGGTCGGTGAGGACGCCGGGACCCAGGCCGTCTCCTCCACTCGCATCCGTCGGTTGCTATCGGAGGGCTCGGTCGATGCGGTCATCCCCCTCCTCGGCCGGCCCCACGAGGTCCGGGGCCAGGTGGTTCACGGGGATGGCCGGGCCGGAGCCGAATTGGGCTTCCCCACCGCCAACGTGGCTGTGCCCGCTGACATCCTCCTGCCCGCCGATGGCATCTATGCCGGCCGCTACCAGCGTCCGGACGGCAGCTCCATCACCGCCGCCCTCTCCCTCGGCCGTCGCCCCACCTTCTACCCGGAGGGGGCGCCGCTCCTCCTGGAGGCCCACCTCCTCGACTTCCACGGGGACCTCTATGGAGAGGAGGCCCGGGTCCGCTTCCTGGGCCGGCTGCGGGACGAACTGCGCTTCGACTCGGCCGAGGAGTTGGTGGCCCAGATGGGCAAGGACGTGGCCGAGGTCCGGGCTCGCCTGACCCACTAGACGCCGCCGGAGCCACCAACCGGCGCCTTGCAGACAGGCCGGCGCCAGGGACCAGCTACTCCGGCGGCAGGCGGCGCTCCCGCTTCCGCTCGGCGTTGCGCCGCTTCTCATCCAAGCGCCGCTCCTTTGCCCCCCGGCTCGGCCGGGTGGCCACCCGGGGTGTCTGCACGGCTAGGGCCGCGCCCAGGCGGGAGCGGAGCCGGTCCAAAGCCAGGACGCGGTTCCGCACCTGGGAGCGCTCCTCGGAGGCCGAGGCCCGGACCACCGGGCCGAGCCTGTCCAGCAGCCGGGCCCGCTGGCGGGGGCCGAGGGCCGCGGAGGCCTCCACGTCGAAGATCACCTCGGCGGCGGTGTGGGAGCGATTGGCGTGCTGGCCCCCGGGGCCACCACTGGTGGTGAACCTCCAGGTAAGTTCGGACAGGGGTACCCGGCATCCCCGGGTGACCGCGAGCACGTCCTCGGAGGGCGGCACAGGGTCGGCCACCGGGCCAAGGTAGCCCCGCCTGCTAATATTTCCGCGATCCCGGACGACCGGGGTCACCTGCCCGGCTCCTGGTCAACCAGGAGAGGAGCGGCGGAACGGTACCGGACACCGAGTCCCTGTACTTACGAAGGAATCCCTGCGCGCATGCCCGACAAGACGGCCACCATCGAGGAGTACCGACTCCACCAGACCGACACCGGTTCGCCGGAGGTCCAGGTGGCCATCCTCTCCGAGCGGATCTCGCACCTGACCGAGCATCTTCGGGTCCATAAGGGAGACCATCACACCAGGCGGGGCCTCATGAAGCTCATCGGCCGCCGCCGCC
>Ga0307372_10013273_pt1 | contig 10669 bp, 20 predicted proteins | sample OX1MG_FD_202533 | JGI IMG/M metagenome (GOLD analysis project Ga0307372, IMG submission 202533) | Soil microbial communities from Risofladan, Vaasa, Finland - OX-1 | ecosystem: Environmental > Terrestrial > Soil > Coastal area > Acid sulfate soil | place: Finland: Risofladan, Vaasa | collected... | reverse complement strand
CTGCCCGCCGGCGACGGGATCGACATTCAGCCAACATCGCTCGGTGTGTCTCTGAGCCTGCTGGGATTTCTAGACTATGATCTCGCGTAGCGTTCTTGGGGGTGAGTAGTGCCCGCATCCGAGATCCGCAGCTTTGAGGTGACCATCCCTGCGGGCACCTCCCAGGCGGGGCCCCAGGTGACCGATCTGGTGATGCCTCCCCGCGTGGTGGTGCAGATCGACATTAAGGTGCCTGCTGGGGCCAGGGGCCAGATGGGGTTCGCCCTCTGGGCATCGGGTCTGACGGTTATCCCTGAGCAGCCGGGGCAGTTTATAGTCACCGACGACGAACAGATCAGCTGGCCCCTGCAGGACCAGATCGACTCGGGCGGCTGGCAGCTGGCGGGCTATAATCTGGGGCAGTACGATCACGTCGTGTATGTCAGGTTCCTAGTGCTTCCAACTACCGTTCCGGCGCTGGTGGCGGTGCTTCAGCCCATCCCGGCCGCCAGCTTGAGCTCGAGCGGTTGATGCCCTTGCCTGTGCGGAACTTGGGGCAGCTGCTGATCTTGGCTGGACTGTGTGCATTTCTGACCGCGATCCTGGGGGCGGTGGTCATCATCGACACGCTCAAGGCAGAGGCTGTGCAAATTCCTTCGACGCTCGCCGCGTTCGCCGGGGTAGCCTATACTGCCCTGTTTGGGCAGGGGGTTTATACGATGAGCACGACGGCGCAGTTGGCCTCGAGGGCGGCTGACGCGGTGACCATGCAAGAGGCGGTCAAGTCGGCTAACGGGCTGGCCGCAGCTGCTGCCGCTGGTGCCGCCGTGCTCGTTCAGGGTGGCGCATCGCCCGCGCCGGTGGCTCACTAATGCTGATCGGGCCCAGCGGCGGGCAGGTTGGTAACGTGAGCCTGCAGGGGCAGGCTGGCCTACAGTGGGCTTGGGGGCAGCTTCAGTGGGAGGTGCAATATAATACCCCGAACCGCTATCAGCGGTTCGTGCAGCTGCAGCAGTATCTCGGCCAGTTGGCCGCTCAGAGGGGGATCTAAGCCGTGGACAGTTCACCGCCACCCGCGCCGGCGCTCTCGGCTTGGCAGGTAACGGGGCAGATTGAGGGCCAGCAGTTCAACGATCAGCACCAGTTGGTGCCGGGGGTGTCAATCATGTTCACCACCGGGCAGGGGCATCAGGGGACGGTGTTTGTCCCCCAGGCGCAATACAATGCGGCCAGGGTGCGTGAGTTGGTCGCAGCGCGGGCGGCGCTGATGGATGAGGTGGGCGGGCTTAGCGGCAGCGGCTGACCGTGCCAATTGTCATCGGCGTTGCCGATCTTTCCCTTATTGCCATCGCGGCGATGGCTCTGCTGCTGATGCTGGGGCTCGATATTCTGGTGAAGGTGCTCGGGCCGCTGCTGGCTCGGTATATCCCATTCGTGGGCCGCACCCTTGCCGCCGATCTGCAGAGTGCAGTTTCATGGGCCGTTAGCACCTCCCAGGGCTGGCTCGACTTCGCGGTTACTCCGCTCATCGCAATTGCGCTGTGGGTGCCAGATGCTGTCGGTGCGCTATTTCAGGGGGTGGAGGATACCTTCGGCGGCGTGTATAACGCGATTCACACGGCGGTCAACGTGGTGGTGCCGGCGGTGTGGATTCAGCTTAATGCGATTGTCGCTGAGAACGTCGCCATCCTAAACAAGAGCATCGGTGGAGTTTGGGCCGGGGCGCAGTCGCTGACTTACTCCCTGTTTGCCACTGCTGAGGCTGATATTGCGGTGGGGATAAGTCACGCGGCGCAGTACGCCGAGCAGGTGGCCGGGGTGGCGCTCGCCACCGCCCAGGCGAACATCACGGCGGCTGAGGCTCTGGCGGCTGCTGAGGTGGCCCAACTGGCCGGCGTGGTGGCCCAGGATCGGAGCACGCTTGAGTCGCTGGTGACGGGTGGCCTGGCTGGTGCAGAGGCTCAGATTGCCGACTCTCTGGCCCAGGCGCAGGCATTCGCAACTCAGGAAGTGACGGCGGTGCGCGATTGGGCCCAGCAGCAGGAAGGGGCGCTGAATACGGCGTTGACCGGCACCCTGACGGTGGGCATCGCCGGCGTGGTGGCTCAGGTGGTGACGTTGGCTGAGGAGCTGACTCAGTTCCGGCAGACCTGCGGTGATCCGCTCTGCAATAACCTGGGCCAGTTCGGGCAGGATCTCTCCGCACTCGGGGGATACATCGAGTCCGGGGCCCTGTTCGCTCTGCTGGCAGCTTTCATCGCTGACCCGAAGGGCACCGCCGGGCTGATTGAGGGTGTAGTTACGCCGATGGCCCAGGCAGTAGATTCAGGGCTCAAGGCGGTGGTGGGCCTGGGCGCGTGAGTGCCGCTGTGCGGGCCGCAGGGGCCCGTTAGTGGGCACGGTGCTGCTCCACCCTTACGCCGTCGACGGAGGGGCCAAAGACTCAACCTGGGCGGCGCTGGCGGGCATTAGGCGAATGGGCTCTGTCGCGGTGCTCGATGCTCCCTGCGATGACTGGGGCGACTATACCCGCTGGCTGGCTCTGCTGTGGGGCCAGGGGCAGCAGCTGCTGGTGCTCGAGCATGACGTGGTGCCGACCCCCTGGGCGCTCTCCGGACTGCTGGGCTGCCAGGCGCCGATCTGTGCTCAGGCGTACCTGGCGCACCCGCCGACGACGGGCCGGCCCGAGTCGGTTTATGCCCATGCTGGCTTCGATGGGCACTCGATGGTGCCTGTTTGCGAGGGCGCAGAATGGGCCGATGATTTCGCGCTCGGGTTTACCATGCTCAGGCGACCGTTTCAGGGGCAGGCCGGCGTGTCGCGCTGGGGCGCTGCGACTTGGCAAGTCTTGAGCGTGGCGCTATCTGCTGAAGCGCGACGGGTGGGCCTGCGGGCTCATCTTCACTGGCCGGCGGTTGAGCACCTGCACCGATGACTGACAGGCGGGGCTGAGTCGTGCCAGGGGTTCCCGTTTTAGGGGCGCTCTCTGATCTGCTGCCAAACGCTGAGTTAGTGCAGCAGATGTTCACCTATCAGATCCTGGGCCAGATCATCAGCGGGGCCCTGTCGCCGCTGGTGCAGGAACTGCAGAACCTAGTTTGGCCGATCATGCCTGACGTGCCGCTATCGCCGGCGGATCTGGCAGACATGGTGATGCGATCCCATATTGACCTAGCCACTGCTGAGGCGATGGCGAAACAGACGGGCATCAGCCCCGAGAACCTGCAGCACCTAATCGACAATATCGGCCAGCCGCCCGGCCTGACTTTCCTGCTCGAGGCTTATCGGCGCGGGTTCATCCCGCAGGCGGGCTCGGGCGCAAAGGATGTGAGCCTGTCGCAGGGCATTCGTGAGTCGCGGGTCGCTGACAAGTGGATACCGCTTATCGAACAGATGGGCCTGCAGCCGATCTCGGCGGCAGATGCCACCAATGCCTGGGTTCGCGGGCAGATCAGCGAAGCTGAGGCGCGGAAGATCCTTTACCAGAACGGATACGATGATGCGAACGCGACCATCCTGTATGACACGACGGGCGACCCACCGGGGCCCAGCCAACTGATCGAGCTTCAGCGGCGCGGAATTATCCCCATGCGCGGCACCGGGCCAAATGTTCTCTCCCTGCAGCAGGGTATTTATGAGGGCTCGAGTAAGGACAAGTGGGAGCCGATGTTTGAGCAGCTGGCGGTCTACCTGCCACCGCCTCGCACAATAACCGCGCTCGAGCGCGCCGGCGTCATCAGCACCGCCGAGGCGCAGCAGCTATATCAGGAATCGGGACTGTCGGCCACGCTCTCGGCGGCGTACTCGGCAGACGCGAGCGGTTCGAAGGTGGCGGCTGCTAAGAAGCTGGCGGAATCGACGGTGCTCGAGCTCTATCAGGCAAAGGCAATTCCTAAGTCTGAGGCCGACACGCTGCTGGCCGATCTCGGATACTCGGCAACTGAGGCGGGTTATCTCGAGTCGGTGACTGACCTGCGCCACCAGCTGACCCTGCTGCAATCCGCGATCACCAAAGTGGGCTCTCTGTACCTGGCTCATAAGATCACGCGCTCAGCAGCGGTTACCGCCCTTCAGCAGCTGGGGGTGCAGCAGGAACAGGTGACTGAGACTTTTACGATCTGGGATCTCGAGCTCGGCGCGACGGTGCGGCTGCTCACTGAGTCTCAGATTGCCGATGCTTACAAGTACGGCATACTCGATCAGACAGCAGCCCAGCAGGAGCTCGAGAATATCGGCTATACCCCCTATGATGCCTGGGTGGTGCTGAGTGTGACAATGCACGCTGCCCAGCCTAATCAGCCTCCCCTGGGCCCCTCGCCCAGTGGCAACGTCACCTGAAGGGGTAAGCTCAGTTAATGGCTAAGTCGCCGCAGGCGGAAGTGGTGCGCGAGCACCTGGCGCTGCACCGAACGCGGCAGCAGGAACTGCACCGGGCCGTCGTGCAGGAGGCCGAACGGATCGCCAGGGAGCGCGAGTCGGAGCCGGCACCGGGGCGGTCGGCGTGATTGAGACAATGGCCGATGGGGTCACCTATACGAACCTGCCCAAGGGGCTATATGCGGTCGCCGGCTACTGTGACGGGCCCTGGCGCTGGCCGGCTGAGGGCTGGGCCGCGTTCCCTGGCTCGCTGCTGGTGCGGATCGCCACGATTGCCAGCACCGACGATGGCGATGCGCTCGACGTTGAGAATGGCGACGCAACGCCGGGTCAGGCTCCCGGCTGGGTGCTTCGCCGGCGGCTGGCCGGGGTGGTGCCGAAGGTTTATTGCAATCTGAGCACCTGGCCCGAGGTTAAGGCTGCGTTCGTGGCCCAGGCGGTGGCTGACCCTCTCTATTGGCTGGCCGACTGGAACGATCCGACGCTTCACCTGGCGACGGGCTCGGTGGCGACCCAGTTTCAGCACGCGCTGCCGCCAGGGTATGATCTGAGTGCGATAGATCCTGAATTGTGGGGAGGCGGCATGAACGAGGCTCAGATGCAGGCGTTTCTCGATGGGCTGGCTCGGGCGGTTAGCGGCCAGGTGTCGTTCGTGGGTTGGATGCAGTCGGTGCTGAGCACTTCTCAGCAGAACCTCAACTCGCTGGCTGCCCTGCTGGCTGAGCTCAAGGCGACGGGCGACCCTGCGACGCTGGCGGTGGTGTCCCGGATTGAGGCAGCCCTGAAGGTTGCTTGACCCGGCCCGGCCTGCTGCCGGCTGGTATCATCGGCGCTGGGGCTGGCAGGTTCGCGGCCACCGATCGCCTATTGCACCTTCGGTTAGCCGCCAGCTGAATCCCCCTTCCCGCTGCGAGCTTGCCGCCCCGTTCTCTGCGTAACGTTCGCGCAACGTTCGCGCAACGTGCGCCTAAGTTGCCTCCGCCCTGCTATGCTCTGGGCAGGGATTCATAAGGAGGCCGAAGTGCTATTTATCACTGAGCATGGCAAAACTGTCGATCTCACTGGCGAGGGCATTCCTAGCTTTGAGGACGTGCAGCAGCAGGTAGGCGGGTTCGTTGTGGTGGTGGAGTTGCCCGCTGGGTATCGGGGCCACCACTGGATGATGATTGATGAGGACGGACTACTGCGCCAGCGGCCTGTCAATCGGACTGCCAGCGCAATTGCCCAAGAGGTCATCGCGGGCCCGGCCCTGCTGGCGACTTCGGCAGAGCGGCGGAAGATACTGTGACCTGCCAGGGCAAGATCGAGTACCCGATGATTGCGAGCCATGAGCTTATCCTGGCGATTGCCGAAGCGGGCCATGCCCATGAGCGGCTGTGTGAGGATTGCCGGCGCGAGCGGTTCACGGTTGGGTGCCCGGCCGGTGTGGCGCTGAGGGGTGCCATTCTCGAGATCAGCCGGGCCCAGGACTGGGAGCGCGAGTCAATGGCAAGCGGGCTGATCGGGCCGCACGCGGTGGGGCCGGTGCTCGAGGGTGCTAAGTGAGCACCGTTGTGCCGGTGAAGGCTGGCTCGAGTCTATCCCGCCAGCGAGCCGCCCGGCTCGAGCAGCTGGGGCTCGAGATCGACAGGCAGCAGGCGCTGCTGCGGCAGCCCTGGGTGAATGACTATCTCCCACGCGAGGGGGTGCTCGAGATGTTCAATCAACTGGCCGAACTGGCCGGCGATTATCGGAGGCCGGCGCGAGCCGGCCGCAACAGGAAGGGGTAAACAGGCATGGCAGATGACGTTGCGACAACGACGACTGACCTGGCGATGGCTCCCAGCACGGTGCAGCGGTGGCAGGAACTAGCGGCGGCGATTCCTGACGCTGAGGGCAGCGACGGTGACGGGGCTGAGCGGATCGCTGAGGCGCTATTTGACGCAAGCTCGCCGGAGGAATTAGATCAGCCCTGGGATTCACGCGACCTTTCGGCACTTCTCAACGTGCCAGTAAGGATCACGGCGGTGCGCAAGGCTCCCAGCGACTATGCACATGGGCCAGGCTTCTATCTCATCCTCGATCTAGTGGAGCTTGAGACAGGGGAGAAGTTGACGGCGACCACCGGGGCGGTGTCTGTGATGGCCCAGGTAGTCAAGGCGGCGGCGGCTGGGTGGGTTCCCCTGAGCGTGGTGCTGCGCGAGGCGCAGCGACCCACCAAGGCGGGATACAAGCCTCAGCACCTCGAGGTGCTCAAGGCAGGCTGATGGCGCTGCAGGTTCTGTTCTGGGCGATCTATTTGGGCATGGTGCTGGCCGTCGTCGCCCTGGGGTTCCGCGCTCGGCGGAATTCCCGGCGGCGGCGGCGGTTGGCGGTTCTCGAGCTTCAGCGCCGGCTGAAGGGCTCGGACCCTTCAAAGTGACCACCTGGGAGGATGACGGTGCCTGATCTCAAGCTCGAGAGGGCACGACTGCGGGCCCTTGAGCGTGATGCCTGGCGAGCCTGCGAGGATCTAAGGCGAATCGAGGCCGGCAAGGGACTCACCGAGAGTCAACTGCCCCTCCGGCCACTGGCCCCTGATATGCAGGCATGGGCGGCGCGGCTGCTGCCTCACGCTGAGGCTGCCTGGCAGCGGGCGAAGCTGGCGGCTGAGCGGTTCGATGGCCGACAGGGGGGGATGGGTTGAGGCCCCACAATGGTCACCGTGCCCCTCGAGGTGCGGTGACGGTGACGTGCCCCAGGTGCGGGGGCAAGCATCATCTCAGCCGGCGCGAGGGAACTGGTAGCGGGTTGGCCCTGCCCACGGTCACCGCCGAGTGTATTTACTGCGGGCTGACCTGGCAGGTGAGGCGATCAGACGGGCATCGGGTGGGTCCGAGGACGCGATAACGGCTCTGGGGGGGGCGAGTGACTAGGCGGGTGCGGGTGCGGCTGTGGCTTATAAACTGGCTTTGCAAGCGAACGGGGGTATAACGTGAGTTGGTCAATTAGCGCGGTGATTCCGGCGGGTTCAGACGAGGTGGCGGCGGCAAGGGTACTCGATGCGGCGGCGCTCGACGGTCAGCAGCAGGCAGGCGAATGGGGCCCCGAGACTCGGCATCAGGTGCAGTCGGCGGTTGACGCTGCGGCGAAGATTGCCGGCAGCGGGGCCCTGGGGCACCTTGACCTACTCGTGGCCCTTAGCGGCCACGCGAACGCCGGCCACGATCCCCACAATGGGTTCTCTCTCGATACCGTGTCGATAAACCTGCACCAAAAGTCTCAGCGGGTAGCCTGACGGTGGCTCGCTCGATTCCCTGCGACTCGGAGGATGGGCAGCCGGCAGCCTACGTGATCGGGGACACGACCACCGGAGAGCAGCTGTTCCTGTGCGGGCCCTGCACTATTCAGTGGGCGGCTCTGCTAGTGCAGGCGGTGGGCGGCGTGCCGGCGGAACACCCGCCCGATGACGGTTCCGGCGAGGGCGAGGATGGCGAGCCGGTGGAAGATTCCGCCGGCGTTCCCCCCCCTGCGGAGTCGGAGTCGGAGACCCCGCTATCGCTCGACTCGCATCGGCAGCGGAGGGCCGCGACGAATGCGCGGCGTGGTGCCTCAGACAAACAGTGAACTGGCGGCATGGAACTGGGGCGAGCGGTTGGGTCGGGGCGGGTTCGCGCTTCCCTGGCTCCCCCCAGGCGCACCGCCCGAGGTGCTGTTCCCCCATTCCGAACCGCTCGCTCAGGCGCTTGCCCGGCTGGGCGGTGATACCTTCGCCCGCTGGGCAGAGCTCGGACACGCTCGGGGCACCCTCGAGGCCGGCTGATGGGTGACCTGTCGGCTGGGGCCCAGGCGCTGATGCCCTACTGGGGCGCGATTCAAGGGGCTGTGGGTAGCCGGGCGAGTACCGCCGAAGTGTGGACCGCTCTGCGCGGTGCTTCTGATGCGATGGGAATACCGATTCCTGCCGGCGCGTTTCTGGCTGTCAATCAGCTGCGTAGCATGGCGGTGCAGGTGCGAACCGCCGGCGAGGCCCTGGGCTCAGCAGCCGCTGAGGCGGGGCTGACTTCAGCCATGATCGGGCAGGCACCCTACGGGCGAACTTTGCAGGAACAGGCGCTCGCGCCGGCCTGGGAGGTGCGCTTTCAGAATACGCTCAGGATCGACGGGGCAGAGAGCACGATCTGGTCAACCACCTACTATTACGGCAGCCTGCCCGCGACGGCTGGCGAACTTATTTCTGGGGTGACCGCTGACGCGGCGATGATGGCCGGCAATTATGGCGCTGAGGCATCGCTGGGGATCTCAAACGTTCACGTAAACGCTTTCTAGCTGCCTCGCTGTGCCCTTGCCAGAACCGCGCCAGGTGCCAATTCATCGGCTCCGTACTAATGACTCGGTGAGGGCCCCTGGCGCTTATCTGGTGATCGATACTGAGACTTCTCAGCGGGTTGAGGCCGGTTCGACCATGCACACGCTGCGGCTGTGGGCAGCGCGACGCCGGCGTCGCCGGGCCGGCGTTTCAGAACGGCTCAGGGTCGCTGACTGGTGGGGCCATACCGCCGACGAATTAGCAGAGTGCGTTGAGGCTGCGACTGTGGGGGTGCCGTCGCTGTGGGTATATGCCCATAATCTCAGCTTCGATCTAGTCACCTCGAGGCTGCCGCTGGTGCTGGTGGCTCGAGGCTGGGAGGTTACTGGACTAGCCGTCACTGGTGATTCTCCCTGGGTGCGGCTCCGACGCGGGCGGCGTCACCTGACGCTGGTGGATTCCTGGGGGTGGCTGCGGCTGCCGCTCGAGCAGATCGGGGCCAGTCTGGGGATGGTCAAGCCTGCCCTCCCAGACAACGGAGATTCTGAGGCCCTATGGCTCGCCCGCTGCCGGGCTGACGTTGAGATACTAGATCGGGCCCTGGCTGAACTGATGGGCTGGTGGGAGGGTAAGGGGCTCGGTGTTTGGTCGCTGACGGGTAGCGCGACGGGCTGGAATGCCATGCGGCATTTCAGGGTGCAGGATCGGGTGGTGATCGACTCGGACCTAGGGCACCTCGAGCGTGATCGGAGGGCGGTTTACGGTGGCCGGCGGGACACGTGGTGGGTGAGTGACCCTAAGCGTGGCCGCTGGGTGGAGATGGATTTCCGGCACGCTTATCCCCAGGTGGCGGCGCAGCTGCTGCTGCCTCGCCGGCGCGGTCCGGTGTTTGAGTCGCTGCCAATTGACTCGCCGCTGATCGGGGGGAATAACAAAGGAATCCTGGCCAAGGTGACCCTGACCACTGACGTGCCACGCTGGCCGGTGCGCTGGCGGGGCCAGGTATTTTACCCGGTGGGCACCTTCACCACCACGCTAGCTGACCCTGAGATTGCCGAAGCGCGGGCCCTGGGCTGCCTCGAGGCAGTTGGCCCCGGTCAAATTCACTGGCTCGGGCAGCCGTTGCAACGGTGGGCCCAGTGGGTGATAAGGGTTGACGATGGGCTTGAGCCTGAGTCGCCACCCACCGCCAGGGCAGCCGCGCACGGCTGGGGCCGGGCGGTGATCGGCAAGTGGGCCCAACGTAGCTTTGGGGTGACTGAGCTTCCCTGCTCGCCCGTCGCCGGCTGGGGAATCGAAGAGGGGCTGGTGGCCGGTACTGGCCGCAAGGCGGCGATGGTGGACCTGGGCGGGCGGCGCTGGCACGTGCGAAGCGACCAGGAGGGGGAGAACAGTTACCCGGCGATCCTGGCCTGGGTTGAAAGTCACGTAAGGCTCAGGCTGACTCGGGTGCTTGAGTGTGTGCCAGGGGCCGAGGTGGCCCAGTGTGACACTGACGGGCTGATTGTGGAGGCGGCAGCCGGCCCGCTGCTAAGTGGGCTCGAGGCGGTGACCGCACCGCTGACGCTGAGGCGCAAGCGGTCAATATCTCGGCTCGGGCTGTGGGGCCCGCAGCACCTTGAGGCTGACGGTCGCCGGCACTTCTCGGGGTTGAGCCACCGGGCGGTTGAGGTGGAGCATGGGCGGTTCGTGGTGCGGGGCTGGCCCAAGCTGGCCTGGCAGATGGCTCACGGCTCCCGCGAGGGCTACGTGCAGCCCGATCAGACCTTCCGGCTTCAGGGCCCATACACCCATCGGTGGGTGCTGGCAGATGGGCGCACGGTGCCCGTTATGGGCGCTGGGAGGGCCCAGGAGCCCTTTGAGCCGCTGCCCTGGGCCAGTGACCCTCGAGCCGACACGCTCGGGCCGCTGGCCCAGGCTCAGCACCCGCTGCTGCGCCCGCTGACGCCCCAGCCCTAGCAGCCGGGGCCCCGCGCAGCGGGGAGAGCTCGAGCCGGCAGCGCCCAGCGCCCAGCCGCCGGCCCGCCGCGCCACGCCCACCGCCCG
>Ga0307372_10013271_pt1 | contig 10670 bp, 8 predicted proteins | sample OX1MG_FD_202533 | JGI IMG/M metagenome (GOLD analysis project Ga0307372, IMG submission 202533) | Soil microbial communities from Risofladan, Vaasa, Finland - OX-1 | ecosystem: Environmental > Terrestrial > Soil > Coastal area > Acid sulfate soil | place: Finland: Risofladan, Vaasa | collected... | reverse complement strand
GAATTGTGGGGCGAACATCTCCATCACGGCTATTGGATTCGCGGCGACGAAACCAAACAGCAGGCGCAAGTTCAGCTCATCGAGCATCTGGCCCGGGCGGCCGGCATCCGGCCCGGCGCGAAGCTGCTCGACGTCGGCTGCGGATTCGGCGCGAGCAGTATTTATCTGGCCGAGAAATATCGGGTGGAAGCGACCGGCATCACGATCTCCCCGGTGCAGGTCGATCTGGCCAGCCAGGCGGGGGCGGCCGCCGGAGCGCGAGCCAGTTTTTTTCTGATGGACGCCGAGGAGATGGCATTTCCCAACAAGAATTTCGACGTGATCTGGTCGGTTGAATCGATTTCGCATTACCCGGAGAAGGGAAGATTTTTCGGCGCGGCGGCGGATGTATTGGCCGCCGGCGGAACGATGGCCATCATCGATTGGTTCAAGAAGGGGAATCTCGACGGGCGAACCCGGGAAAAATTCATTCGCCCGATCGAGCGGGGAATGCTGGTCGAACTGGACACGATGACGGATTACGTTTCGCTGCTCGAATCCCGCGGCCTGCATGTCACCCGTCAAGAGGTATTGAACCGGCACTGCGCCAAGACCTGGGATTTGTGCCTGGAAATCATCCGCCCGCGTGCCCTGTGGGATCTGGCCGCCGAGATGGGCCCCGCGTTTCTCGATTTTCTGAAGGCGTTTCGCGCGATGAAAGCCGGTTTCGCCTCCGGCAATTTCGTTTATGGCCTGCTGATCGCCCGGCGGCAAAATGATGAATGCCGGATAGAGGAATGACTAATGAACGGCCGGACGCTCGACGGACCCGCCCATCGCGAGACCTTGTTCCACGATGGCCAGCAGCAGCGCGCCGGTCGGGCACTCTTTGACGCAGTCGCCGCATCCGTCGCAGAGTTCCGGCTGAGCCAGATACGGAAACGTTCCCTTCGGCTGGAGCGGCGTCTCGAAATTCCGGGGCGTCCGAAGCAGCAGGAACGTCAGGGCATCGCCCTCGACGGGCGTTGCTTTGGCGGGCCGCAGCGCAATCGCATGGCGATGGCATACGTCCATGCAGATCCCGCAGGCGAGACATTCCTTGCCTTTCAGTTTAAGGCGAAACATGTTTGCCTCCCTCGATTTTTGCGCCCGCTTCATTGAACAGGCGGACGGCCCTCACAAAAGCGGCGAGGACGATCGCGCACAATATCGGAAACGCGCTGTAGAAGACAACTGTTGCAAGACCGTGATTATGGTTCGATCGCCAGGAATACAATGTTTGCCAAAACGCGCTCTTGCTGGCGGCATATTCGTCCCCCGGCCCTTCCATCACGAAAACGAATCCGAAGGTATTCAGGATGGCCCCCAGGCCGACCAGGTAGGTGCTCAGGCGATAGGAGGCGTTGACGTCTTCGGCGTTGCGCATCGTCTTGACCAGCAGCGCGGCGGCCAGCGCGATGGTGCCGAGGGGAACGAAGGGCAGGCCCACCTTGATGTCCGCCATGATGTCCAGGTTCATCGGCAGGAAGCCCAGTATGACGGCGGCGAGAAGAAATCCGTCGCGCAGGGCGATATAGGCGACCCACCAGAAGTCGGCGGCGGCCCGAAGCGTGAAGCGACCGAGGATCCGTTCGAAATACGGTCGCCCGATGTGAAGCAGGAAGGAGAGAATGGAAAAGAGAATCCCTATGTCGAGCAGCGTTTGAAGCGACCAGATTTCCAATGATTTCAGTGTAGTCATGTTGTCGGGCAGTCTCTTCGGGAGCCTTCACGCTCCTTGGTTTTGCCGGCAACCAAGCCTTTGGGCACACGGGCCTGCGCACGTGCCCGGCAGAGCGCCGCCTTGGGTGGAGCAAGGAGGCTTCCACTCTTAAGTCAGGCGAAATCAATGGTCTGAGGCGCGGCGATTCATCCAGGAAAGCGCGAACTGCCGCACCTGCTTAGCGAAATATCACCCAGGGATTGCCCGTGCCCGCCCCCCGGCTTGACTTTGGGGATGGCGGCGGCTAACAGTGGGCGATGCGTTTCCCGGGCGCGAGCAATGACGGCGTTCGGAAAAAATCCCGGGAACCTGATCGCCGGGAATCGGGAACGAAATGACGGGAAAAACGATTGTTGTCGGGATTACCGGAGCGAGCGGCGCGGCCTATGCGCGCAAGCTGCTCGAGCTGCTCGAAAACGATTCGCGCGTCGGCCGCGTGCATCTGGTGGTGAGCGAGGCCGGGCAGCGCCTGGTCGCCATGGAACTGGGTCTGGTGGCGAGCGATCTGAGGCAGCTGCCGCAGCTACTGGTCGGCTCGGCGAAAAAAATCGATCTGCTCCCCAATAAGGATATCGGCGCTTCGATCGCCTCGGGCACCTATCCCGTCGATGGAATGGTGGTCATTCCCTGCACAACGGGGGCGCTCGGCGCGATTGCCGCTGGAACGAGCGACGATCTGATTGCGCGCGCCGGCGACGTTTGCCTGAAAGAGAACCGGCGGCTGATTCTGTGCGTGAGGGAGACGCCGCTCGGCCGCATTCACCTCGAAAACATGCTGCGGGTGCAGGCGGCCGGCGCGGTGATCATGCCGGCGGTGCCCGCTTTTTATTTTGGGCCCAAGACGATCGACGATCTGGTGACGCAATTCGTCTGCCGCGTGCTTGAACATCTGGGGCTGCCGCAAGAGGGGCAGTATCGCTGGATGGGCGCCGGCGCCAGGAAGAAAGAGGAGTGAGGACGCGGCTCGGCCATCGGGCCGAGCCGGGAGAGAACATGCTTGGCCGCATTCGCAGCGTGCTCGAAATGATCAAATTCGAGCACTCGGTTTTCGCGTTGCCCTACGCGCTGGTCGCCGCCCTGCTCGCGGCGCGCGGCGAAGGGCCCGGCGGCGGCTGGCCGGCGGCCGGCGTGCTTGCCTGGCAGCTCGGCTGGATTGTGGTGGCGATGGTCGGCGCGCGGTCGGCGGCGATGACCATGAACCGGATCGCCGATCTCCGCTACGACCGCTTGAATCCCCGCACGCGCAATCGGGCGCTGGTGACCGGGGAACTGTCGCCGGGATTCGCCTGGACGTTTGCGATAGCCAGTTCGGCGGTGCTCGTGCTGGCGGCCTGGGAATTGAACCCGCTGGCCTTCCGGCTATCGCCCGTGGCGCTGGCGGTTCTTTTTCTCTATTCGTACACGAAACGGTTTACCGCGTGGTCGCATCTGGTGCTGGGCTTCTGCCTCGGCATGTCGCCGGCGGCGGCGTGGATTGCGATTCGCGGCGCGCTCGATTGGCGCATGCTGCTTTTGTGCGCGGCGGTCACGCTGTGGGTGGCCGGGTTCGACGTGCTCTACGCCTGCCAGGACGTCGATTTCGATCGCGAAGTCGGCCTGTTCTCGATACCGCGGCGAATCGGCGTTTCGCGCGCGCTGGTGGTGGCGCGCGGCATGCACATCGGAATGATCCTGCTGCTCGGATGGCTGGCGGCGAGTTTCGCGCTCCCGTGGCCGGCGTGGGCGGGCATCGCGGTGGTGGCCGCGCTGCTGGCCTACGAGCATCGCCTGGTGCGGCCGAACGATTTGAGCAAGATCAATGCTGCATTCTTCACGGTGAACGGCTATATTAGCGTCTTGTTCCTGATTTTCTGGGGCGCGGCGGTTTGTCTGTGCCGGCCGTATTGAGCGCTGCGAAAAAAGCGTCCCACCGGGCCGATCAGAAAAGCGGATTACTCGCTCCGCTCGGAATGTCGGCGCCACACAGCGCGTGGACAGGGATTAAGATAAAAGGGTAGCCACGATGGCCGAACCTACCATTCGCGATTCCCAGCTGGAGCCTGTCGCCCATAAGGTGCTGGCGGGCGAGCGGCTGACGTTCGAGGACGGCGTCGCGCTGTTCCGCTCGAAAGACCTGCTCGCGGTCGGCTGGCTGGCCAATTACGTTCGCGAGAAGCGCCACGGCGACATCTGCTATTTCAACGTCAACCGGCACATCAATCCGACCAACGTCTGCGTTGCCCACTGCCGCCTGTGCGCCTTCGGCCGCTCGCCCGATGCGCCCGGCGCCTACACCTACGCGCTCGACGATGTTTACCAGCGGGCCGCGCAAGGGGTCGCCGAGGGGGCGACGGAATTCCACATCGTCGGCGGGCTGCACCCTTCGCTCACCTTCGAGCATTATCTCGAAATGATTCGCGGGCTCAAGCAGCGCTTCCCGCATGTGCACCTGAAAGTTTTCACCATGGTCGAGATCGGCTATTTCGCCCGCCTTACGAAACTTCCCCCGCGCGAGATCCTGCTGCGGCTCAAGGAAGCCGGCGTCGATTCGATGCCCGGCGGCGGGGCGGAAATCTTCAATCCGCGCGTGCGCAAGGTGATCTGCGACCACAAAACCAGCGGCCGGCTGTGGCTCGACATCGCGCGCATCGCGCATGAGATCGGTTTGCGCTCGAACGCGACGATGCTCTACGGCCATATCGAAACCTACGAGGAGCGCGTCGAGCACCTGACGCTGCTGCGCCAGCTGCAGGACGAAACCGGCGGCTTCGTCACCTACATTCCCCTGGCGTTCCATCCGGAAAACACCGCTCTTTCGTATCTGCCCAAACCGACCGGCTGGGACGATCTGAAGTCGATCGCCGTGGCGCGCCTGATGCTGGATAATTTCGATCACATCAAGGCGTACTGGATCATGCTGACGCCCCCGGTCGCGCAGATCGCGCTGCGCTTCGGCGCCGACGACATCGACGGCACCGTCATCGAGGAGAAGATCTATCACGATGCCGGCGCCACCACCCCGCAACACATGACGCGCGCCTCGCTCGAGCGCCTGATTCGCGCCGCGGGCCGCGTCCCGTTCGAGCGCGACACGCTCTACCGCCCCGTCGATCGCTCGAAGCTCCCGCCGGCCGGACCCAGTCCCGACGTCACCCTCAGCCTCAACGTCTAAAGGTTGCGCCGTCGCCTTTCCGGCCAATCGGGCCGCTCCATTTTCCTGAATGGCGGGAGTCTTCCGCCGGGAGCGCTTGCGCTCAACCGCCGATCCGCCATCAGGCATTTTTGATCGCGGCCGGCGGCGGCGCTGTGTTTCCCCTGGTTTATACTGCCTGGGTGATCGAGCAATCTGAATTGCTCGCGCCGCTGCGCCGCTACTGGGGTTTTGCCTCCTTCCGCCCCCTTCAGCAGGAGATCGTCCGGAGTCTGCTCGGCGGCCACGACACCTGCGTCATCATGCCCACCGGCGGCGGCAAGTCGCTTTGCTACCAGTTGCCCGCCGCGATGCTGGCCGGGAAAACCGCCGTGGTCATTTCGCCGTTGATTGCCCTGATGCAGGATCAGGTGACTCAACTCATGCAGGCCGGCATCCCCGCGGCCGTGCTGAACAGTTCGCTCGCAGCCGGCCAGCAGGCACAGGTGATGCGTGAGACCACGGAGGGACGATTCCGTTTGCTATATCTCTCGCCCGAGCGCCTCGCCCGCCCTGAAACCGTCCGTTGGCTGCAAGGGGCGCCCATTTCGTTTTTCGTGATCGACGAGGCGCACTGCATCTCCGAATGGGGTCATGAGTTCCGTCCGGAATACCGGCAATTGAATCGCCTCCGCGATCATTTCCCCCACCACCCCGTGGCCGCTTTCACGGCGAGCGCCACGCGCCCAGTTCGTCACGACGTCATCGATCAGCTCCGCCTGCGGGACCCGCACAAGTACATCGCCAGCTTTCACCGTGCCAACCTGCGTTACTCCGTTCGCGAGTGCGATTCGCGCGAGCAGGGAAGGCTTCTGGTCAAGGCGCTCCGCCGCCAGCGCGAGGGAAGCGTCATCGTCTACGCCTCCACGATCAAGCGCGTCGAAGCCGTCGTCGATTTCCTCGAAGAGAGCGGGATCGCCGCCATCGCTTATCACGGCCAGATGGACCCCGACACACGCCGGCGCAATCAGGAGCGCTGGATGTCGGATGAGGTGCGCGTACTGGTGGGAACCGTCGCCTTCGGGTTGGGCATCAACAAGGCCACGGTGCGAGCCGTCATTCACCTCTCGCTGCCCAAATCGCTCGAACAGTATTACCAGGAGGCCGGCCGCGCCGGCCGCGACGGCCATCCGGCCGATTGCGTGCTCCTGTGGCGCAAGGCGGACGCCGGGCTTCTCTCGCACTTCATCCGCCAGATGGATGATGCGGCTGAACGCGACCGCGCCTGGCAGCGATACCATGAGATCCGCGGCTACGCCGAATCGGGCGCGTGCCGCCATCGGCAGATCTGCCTGCATTTCGGCGAGACTCCCAAGTGGATATCCTGTCAGGCCTGCGATGTGTGCGCCGGCCCTGCGGAGTGGCTCCTGGAATCCCCCGCTCAGGAGCAGCCCCGGCGGCGCGAGCGCAAGTCCATCCGGGCGCGGCGGCCCGTGCCGGGGTCCCCGTCAAACGTTGAGCCTCGCGGCGCTGGCATGGCGGACGCCAACGGGGAGGAGCTTCGCGAGTATCTGCGCGAGTGGCGGCGAACGACGGCGAAGAGCCGCGGCATTCCTGCCTACATCGTCATGCACGATGCATCTCTCGAGAGCCTCTGTCGCATCCGGCCGGCCTCTCTGGACGAGCTTCTGGAGGTTCCCGGTTTCGGCGAACGCAAAGTCGAATTGTACGGAGACGATATTCTGAAGGCCCTGCGATGGTTTCGAGAGGGATCGAGAGCTGCCCCGGCAAATGAGGAACGGCCAAAACCCATCGAGGAAACGATGCGGATGCTTGCCGAGGGCCGCAGCTTCGCCGAAATTGCCCGGGCGCGCGGCTGGCAACTCGGGACGGTGGTTGCCACGGTCGCCGACCTCGTCGAGCAGGGCAGGGTGGAATTTCAGCCAGCCTGGGTGGAGGCGAAGAAGCGGGCGAGCATCGAGGCTGCGGCCGAGCGCCTGAGCCTCGATCGTCTCCGAACTCTCAAGGATGCTCTGCCGCCGGAAATCACGTTTGACGAGGTTCGCCTTGTTGTCGCTGTCCTGCACCGGCGGCGGACAGGGTAGATACGTTTCACGGCGAGTTCCGGGCCTGGATCACCTGCTGCTGAATTTGCCCGATCGGAAGCGAATCTACCCTACGTCCTACCTTCCCTCCCGCCCCCGTCTTGGCGGAAAGCCGCCTTCGTGCGATGCTCGTCAGCGGATCGCCCCGATGAATTTCCGCGAAGCCTTGAAGCAGGGAATCGGCCGGTTGCGCACGGCGGGCGTCGCCTCCCCCGTGCTGGCGGCGGAACTGCTGTTGATGCACGTCGCGGGCGCGAGCCGCGCCTGGCTCTACTCCCACATCGACGATTCGCTCGATTCGGCGGCGGCGGACCGGTACGGCGATCTGATCGGCCGGCGCGCCGCGGGAACGCCCACGCAATATCTCACCGGGCACCAGGAATTCTGGGGTTTGGATTTCGACCTCACGCCCGACGTGCTGATTCCGCGTCCGGAAACCGAGCACGTGGTCGAAGCCGCGCTGACGCGGATCGGCCAGCAGCGTTCGCGAGAGGCGCTGCGCGTCGCCGACGTCGGCACCGGCTCCGGCTGCATCGCCGTAGCTCTCGCGCGGGAATTGCCGAAGGCGAACGTTTTCGCCACGGATGTTTCGCTTGCCGCGCTGCGAGTGGCGCGGCGCAACGCCGAGCGCCTGGGCGTCGCCCGCCGCGTCGTGTTCGCCGCATCGAATCTGCTGAGCGCATTCGCGCCGCGCTCGTTCGACCTGGTCGTCAGCAACCCTCCCTATGTCGGCCGCCGTGAATCCTCCTCGATCGCGCGCGAAATCCGCGAGCATGAGCCGGACCAGGCCGTTTTCGGCGGCGAGGAGGGAATCGAGGTGTATCCGCCGCTCATGGCCCAGGCGGCCGAATGCCTCCGCGCCGGAGGCGTGCTGGTGGTGGAACTCGGGTACGGAATGAGTGAGCGCGTCATGGCGCTGCTGGACGCCGGCGACTGGAGAGACGTTTCTGTCACGAGCGACCTGGCGGGAATCCCGCGCGTTGTGGCGGCCGGGCGCAGGTAGCGTTCCGGGATAGAAGCCTGGATGTTTGCCGGTGCAAGGCGGCGGAGAAACAAAGCCCCGGAGAGATTCCTCGTCGCTTCGCTCCCCGGAATGACAGCTTCTTTGTGACCGCGCCGAGATTGCCCGCGGACCTGGCCCAGAGCAGGCCGAGGGGCTCCTCGCAATGGTGGCATTTTTCCGGCGCCGCATGGATTGCTTCTATAATTGACGGCAAAGAGCGGTCCGCCATGCCGAAACTCGCCCGCTTCCGCGCCGTATCCCCACCGCCGTCGCCGGCATCCTTCGCGACGCCCATCCTTCACGTCGATATGGACGCGTTTTTCGTCTCCGTCGAGCTGATCGAGCGGCCCGAGTTGCGCGGAAAGCCGGTGGTCGTTGGCGGAAGGCCGGACCAGCGCGGGGTGGTTTCGGCGGCCAGTTACGAGGCGAGGAAATTCGGCATCCAGTCGGCGATGCCGCTGCGCACGGCCGCCCGGCTCTGTCCCGACGCGACGTTCCTCGCCGTGCGGCACGAGCGCTACGCCGAATACAGCGACCGCGTCGCCGCGATTCTGGAGCGCTATTCCCCGGTGGTCGAAATGGCCTCGATCGACGAGGCCTATCTCGATCTTTCCGGCACCGAGCGCCTGCACGGCACACCGCTCGCGGCCGCGGCGAAACTTCATGACGAGGTGCGGCGCGAGACCGGCCTGCCCTGCTCGATCGGCCTGGCCTGCTCGCGTCTGGTGGCCAAGGTGGCTTCCGATCAGGCCAAGCCCCACGGCCTGCTCTGGGTGCCGGGCGGGGCCGAGGAGGCGTTTCTGGCTCCGCTGCCGGCGCGGCGAATCCCGGGTATCGGCAAGGTCACCGAGGCGGCGCTGAAATCGCTGGGCATCGAAACCGTCGGCCAGCTCGCCGCGCTTTCCGCCGATCAGCTCGATTGTGCATTCGGGCAGTGGGGCGCGGCGCTCTACCGCAAGGCGCGCGGCCAGGATGCCTACGAGTTCGTCATCGACGCCGAACCGAAATCCATCTCTCACAATCGCACCTTCGGCGCCGATACGGCCGATCGCGAACGGCTGGCCTCGACCCTCAGCTGGCTCTGCGAGAAAGCGGCCAAGCGCCTGCGCGACGCCGGTTTTCGGGCGCGGACCGTCACTCTCACGTTGCGGTACGCGGGCTTCCAGACGGTGACGCGCGCCCGAACCCTGCGCGAGCCCTCCCGCCTCGATGCGGTTTTCCTCGCGGCGCTTCGTTCGCTCTTCGAGAAGAATTGGACGGGGAAGAATCTGCGCCTGGTGGGCGTCGAGCTGTCGGGATTTACCCGCGGCTCGGGGCAGCTCAACCTGCTCGACGACGGCCGCGGCGAGCGGCGCGAGCGGCTGGCGCGCGCCGCCGACCGCCTGCGCGATCGCTACGGCTTTGGCAAACTCGTGCTCGGCAGCTCGCTCGAAAGCGGCGAGGAAGAGTGAGCGGGCCAGTGCATCGGCCTCAATCGGCCGCCCGATGCCACTAGCTTCGAGCCGCGCCAGCCGTCCATAATCCCCTTGTGACCTCGCGCGAATTGGCCGAAAAAATCTGCCGCGTTCTCGTTGCCGCCGGCCATGAAGCCTATTTTGTCGGCGGCTGCGTCCGCGATCTCCTGCTCGGCCGCGAGCCTGACGATTACGATGTCGCCACCGACGCCCCTCCCCAGCGCGTCGAATCGCTTTTCCCCGGCAGCCTGACCGTCGGCGCGAAATTCGGCGTGGTGGTCGTCGTGGAGGGCGGAATCCAGGTCGAAGTCGCCACCTTCCGCTCCGACATCAGCTACAGCGACGGCCGCCATCCCGACCGGGTCGTCTTTTCCCGCTCGTCCGCCGACGACATTCAGCGGCGCGACTTCACGATCAACGGTCTGTTGCTCGACCCGCGCGACGGCGCCGTCGTCGATCTGGTCGGGGGCCGAAGCGATCTGGAGGGCGGGCTGATTCGCGCCATTGGCGATCCCGAACGCCGGTTTGCGGAAGACAAGCTTCGCATGTTGCGGGCCGTGCGCTTTGCCGCGCGCTTCGCCTTTGCCATCGAACCCGCGACGTTCGCCGCCATCGGGCGTCTGGCGCCGGAAATCGGCCAGGTGTCGGCCGAGCGCGTTCGCGACGAGCTGACGCGGCTGCTCACCGAGGGCGCGGCGCGGCGCGGTTTTGAGCTGCTCGACGCCTCGGGGCTGCTCGCCGAGGTCCTGCCCGAAGTCGCAAAAATGAAAGGGGTCGAGCAGCCGCCGGAATTCCATCCCGAGGGAGACGTCTGGATCCACACCCGGATGATGCTCGACGGGCTGGCTTCGGGAGTTTCGCCGACTTTGGCCTGGGGCGTCCTCCTGCATGACGTCGGCAAGCCGCCCACGTTTACGCCGCCAGCCGGGCCGGGCGGGCGCATCCGCTTCGATAGCCATGTCGAGGTCGGCGCCGTTATGACCGAGGCGATTTTCCGCCGCCTGCGTTTTTCAAACGCGGCCACCGAGCAGGTTTCTTCCCTCGTCCGCAATCACCTGCGGTTTATCGATGTGCCCCGGATGCGTCCCGCCACGCTCAAACGATTCGTCCGGCTGCCGCTCTTCGACGAGCATCTCGAATTGCACCGGCTGGATTGCCTGGCCAGCCACGGCAAGCTCGATACTTACGAGTTTGTCCGGCGTTTCCTGGCCGAAACCCCGCCCGAGCAGGTGCGTCCCCCCAGGCTGGTTACCGGGGA
>Ga0307372_10013268_pt1 | contig 10671 bp, 9 predicted proteins | sample OX1MG_FD_202533 | JGI IMG/M metagenome (GOLD analysis project Ga0307372, IMG submission 202533) | Soil microbial communities from Risofladan, Vaasa, Finland - OX-1 | ecosystem: Environmental > Terrestrial > Soil > Coastal area > Acid sulfate soil | place: Finland: Risofladan, Vaasa | collected... | reverse complement strand
CAGCGCGACGCTCGTCAGGCTGGTCGCCACATACGGGCGATCGTTCACGTACTGGTCGAGCTGCGTCAGCGCCGCCGGTCCCCGCACCAACCCAATCGGGTCGATCTCGGTCAGCAGCGCTACCGTCACCTGCCGCTCCGTCACCTCCGGGTAAAATACCCAGGCAGTCCCCGCTGAGAAGGGGCGCGAGAAGACCGAATCGGGATGCTTGCCCAGCAGATAGCCCACATCAGGCGCGTTGGGCGCCTGGCAGGTCAGCGTCATCAGCATGCGAAATCATCCATCAACTACTTGCCGTCCAGTGTGTGCGCGAACTCTTGCAGGCGCACGAGTTGGCGGCGATTGGGCGCCGCCTGCCAGCGTTTCTCCTGCACGAGGTCCACCGCCGCCTGTGGGGGGATACCGCTGCCCACCAGCGCCGCCGCCGCCATCAACACGCTGCGCCCGACGCCATGTTCGCAGTGGACCAGCACGCGCTGTTTGTTGTCCACCTGCTCGTTGATCCACTGCGCCCCCTCGCGTAGCTGTTCCAGGGTGAGGGGATAGGTGTCGGGTGTGGGCAGGTAGAGCAGTTTGACGCCATGCGCGGTCAGCGCGGCTTCGTCGTCCTTGTGTTCCGCGCGGGTATCTACCACTGCCGTCACGCCGATTCTGCGCAGCCGGGCGATGTCCGCCGGGCGGATGCGACCACCGACGGCGAGGCTTGGGGTGATCCAACTGAGATTGAGGCGGTCGGGAAGGGGGATACCGCTGCGCGTGGCAAGGGCGGCGCGGCGCGAATCCTCCGGGAAGACACGAACGGCCACGCGCGTCCAACTGCGATAGAAGAGACGGCCTATGCCGCTCCATACCCACTTGAGGAGACTCCGCCCCTCCAGGTGTGCGCTGCCTGGCGATGGGGGAACCGGCGCGTTGGCGGCGTCGGCTGTCGCCGCGGCGGCGGCCTCGGCCAGTTCGATGCGCGCCTCCTCCCGTAGCACGGATTTCCCCTGCGCCGCCGCCGCCGCGACGGCGGGATACTCCGGTGGGGGCGCGGGTATCGGATCAACTGGCTCGACTTGTCGGACTTCTGTGGAATCGGTGGACATGCGCAAACAACCTCCGTGTGATGTGTACCCTTCAGGCGACGCGCACGGGCGCCTGCGCTGTGTCGTCAAGCAAGACACGATCCAAAGCGGCGATCGCGCATTCCATTTGCCCGTCATCCGGCTCGCGCGTGGTTAGCCCTTGCAGCGCCAGACTCGGCGCCATCAGCCAGCGTACCACACGGAATCGGTAATACGTCGCGCCCAGCCGCATCAACTCGTAGGCGATGGCGGCGATGACCGGCACAAGCACGACGCGTGAGATGATGCGCACGGCCAGCGGTGGATTGCCGATCAGCGCGAAGACGAAGATTGAGACGACCACCACGATCAGCAGGAACCCCGTGCCACAGCGTGTGTGTACGCGCGAGGCTCGTCGCACATGCGTCACATCCAGCGGATCGCCCGCCTCGTAGCAATTGATCGCTTTATGCTCGGCCCCATGATATTGAAACACGCGCTGGATTTCCGCGAAGCGCCCGATCACCGCCATGTAGCCGATCAGCAGCGCCAGCCGGATCACGCCTTCGAGCGTCAGGCTGAGCCAGCCCACCCCCACCAGCGGACGCGCCAACGCCACCAGCCCCACCGGCAGCAGAAAGAACAGGCCGATAGTGAAGCCCAGCGAGAGCAGCAGCGTGACCACCAACCGCCCGCCACCTGCCAGCGGCTCGTGCGACTCCGTGATCACGCTCCGCACGCCTGGCAACGTGGCCGTCGTGGTTGTTGTGATCGGCGCCGTCGTCACTGCTACGGCGCCGGATGTCGGCTGCGGATGCGTGTCGGCGGGCGGCTGGGGCGCCTGCGCAGGGCGAACGGGCGAAGTGGATAGCGACGCGGATGACGACGCGGATGACGACGCGGATGACGACGCGGATGACGCTGGTGAGCCTCCGGTGGACTGGGCGCCCATAGCGACATTGCCGGAGAACATCATGATGCGTGACCCCAGGATCAGCATATCCCAGAGCAACACCAACCCGCGCACAAACGGCCAGCGGGTGATCGGGCTGGTGTAGAACTGCTGGCGCAGGTCTTCTTCATGCAGCAAGATGCCGCCATCCTCACGTCGGATCGCCACCGCCGCCGAGGAACGTCCGCGCATCATCACGCCCTCGATCACGGCCTGGCCGCCATAGTTGAACTTTGCCAAAACTGGTCCCCCTTAGCAGCAAGGCGCGAGCGCCCGCCAGACTTCGCACGCCGGGCGCTCGCCGCGCTTGCCCGTGCGTGCGCCCCCATCCGGGAATACGTATGCGCAGCAGGCGCGCCTCACGCGCGCCACTGCCGCGCCCGCGCATCAGGCGGCGGGTCGAGCGGATGGCCCAGCGGCGCCGACTGAGCAGCGCGCGGGTCAGGCGACCGCGCGTGGGGCGGCGGGCGCTCTCCCACAGCGAGGGCGCGCCCGCCGGTGGCACATAGGAGAGGATGAGGCGGGCAATATCAAACGAGGCGCGCGGCTTGCTCAGCCGCCGCACGTTGTCGCGCATCTGCGCCAACTGCGGATTCGTGGGATCGAGCAAACTACGCAACGCAGTGACGATACGGTTGGGTGTCGTCGCCAGCAGGCCCATGTTGTTCTCGATCACGAAGTTTACGTTGCCCTCTTCCTGGCCCGGCACGGCGCCCGTCAGGATGATGGGCAGTTCGCACGCCATCGCCTCGCTGAGTGTGCCGGGTCCAGCTTTGGTGATGATCACATCGGCGGCGCGCATCAGCTCCGGCATGTTGCTGACAAAGCCCAACACCTGCGTCGGCATGAGAAAGTTCGCACGCTGGCGTTGTAACTCGCCATAGAGCTGCTTGTTGCGCCCAGTGACGATCACCAACTGGGCGTTGAGGCGTTCGCTACTGAGCGCGGCGGCGGCGCGGGCCAGGCCACCGGCGCCATCGCCGCCGCCCACCAGCAAGACGACGGGTAGCGCCGGATCGAGGCCCAGCGCAGTCTTGCGTTCCGCCAGCGTGTTCGTCGGCGGCATGGCAAACTTGGGATCGATCGGCATGCCCAACAGGCGCACACGACGCGGCGACACGCCACCGTTGATGGCGAACTGCCGCACCTCCTCCGTCGGCGTAATGCACGCCGTCACGCCGGGGGCGATCCACGAACAGTGAATGCTGAAGAGATCGGTGATCACGGTGAGGAAGGGGATACGCAGGTCCAGATCGCGTAGCACCTGGAGGGTGATGTGGTTGAGCAATGGGTGGACGGAGACGATGACATCGGGGCGCGTGCGTTCGATCAGTTGGGTCAGTCCCTGGCGGATAAACGGTTGCGAGAGGCGCCAGGCGGCGTTGAAGCGGTTGACGCTATTGGTCATGCGGAAGAGTTGCGAGTAGAGACGTGGGCTATAGGTGATCGCCGGGCCGTAGAGAAAGACCCCTTTGCTCAAGGGGAAACGCCCACACTCGGCGAAGACATCCACCAGCACAACACGCCAGTTGGGGTCGTGGGCGCCGGGGCGAGGCGCGCGTGTCAGGTCGCCCGCGCTCCGCTGGGACGCGGCGAGTTGCTGCTCCACCAGGCGCATGGCGTGATGAATGGCGTTGGCGGCGCTGCGATGCCCGGCCCCAGTATCGGAGATCAGAAACAGAACGGTGCGAGGTCGCGTGGCTCCCTTCATCGGCTGCCTCTTTCTTGTTGCTGAGACATCAGCGCCATCTCTCCGGTAGCGATTCCACACACGGCGTAGACGGTGATGGCGGTCGCTTTGCTCGCGCCGTCGCTCACCGCACGTTTGTTAGCCAGGGGAACAGAATCAGCAGGGTGCGCTACGCGCAATTGCGCAGGCGCCCGCGCAATCTATTCTATCACATCTGTGGCGGATAGAACATGAGCGCGGACGAAATTTCGTCCGCGCTCATCTGGGTATGCTGATGCGAGTTTATGCTGTACGCTGGAATGCGTCGCATATCCAGGCGTATGGAAGGGCGCCTACGCTTGAGGCTCTTCGGCGATGTTGAAGCGCCGACGGAACCGCTCCACGCGACCGGCGGTATCGAGGATACGCTGCTGGCCGGTGAAGAAGGGGTGGCACTTGGAACACACATCAACCCGCAACTGGGACTTCGTGCTGCCGACGGTAAAGGTGTTACCACACGCGCAGACGACGGTCGCGGTCATATAATTGGGATGGATGCCGGTTTTCATGGGACTTGGAAACTCCTGCTGGCGGGGCGCGCCCCGCCGTGTCTACGTGAATATGCCTGTCAGACCCCGTTTGGGTCGGGCGCCACTACCCACGATCACAGTATATCACATCTACGCCAATAGTGCGCGACTGATACACCGACCTTTGCTATTCCACAGCAGGAAGCTCAGTGGTTCGATGTTCGACGCTGAGCGACGCTGGGATGCGTCGCGCCTCAGCGTCGCATCCCACTACGTCACTGGCTGGCGTGGGCGTTGCGGCGTTGCGCCGCGACATCCTGCGCGAAGCGATAGCAGGCGTCGCAGATGAGCAGGTGGTCGGCCAGCGCGTTCGCCTCGGCGGGCGGCAGCAACTGGGTGGTCTGCGCGACGATCAGTTCGCGTGCGCGTTCGTGGGTCAGGTCGCCCACATCCTTCGTCCCATAGGGGGTGTCTTGTAGGCCGCTATCCTCATCCGTATGAGCAGCGTCATCCATAGACTGTTCATGCTCTCCGTAGCTCTCATAGCCTGCGTAGCCCACGTAATCCGCTGGACCCTGATGGGGCGTGTCGCGCTGCTGTGGGGCCAACGACGACATACTCGCCAACGTCGCCCGCTGAGCGGCTTGTTGCTTGGTGTTCCTCAACGGGTTCCTCACAAATCGCTTCGAGGTCGTTTTCTCGCGCCCCATACCGCCTCCCTTACTCGTCGCGTCGTGATACTGGCGCCGCTCTCTGTGCTTTTGGTGTTGGGTTTGTTCTCAGACCTACCATGCCCCCACTACAACTATCGCCGGATGCGCTCCTTTGTGACGAGCATAGGACTATCAGTCCACTATAGCAAGTCGGGCGTCCAATGACAGTCTGCTCGTTACGAACATCTCTCATCTATCAGGACGCGCTCTACGCGCCAAGCGTTTCAAGCGTCGCTATCGTCGCTGTGCGCCGCGAGTGGGTCGTCGCGCAGTTCCCCGCGCACACGCATCAGCAGCAGGCCGAGCATGTTCTTGCCGGAGCCGTCTGGCCCGTCGCCCCAATAGGCGTCGCGGGCGCGATGCTCCACGATGCGCGCCTCGCCGGTCGCCAGCAGGGCGCGCCGCAATTCTTCATGCTGCGCAAACTTGGCGTGGACGGCCAGATACATCACGTCGTCTTTGACGCGCTCCCAATCGGCGCGCAGGGGCCGCTTGCGCGAACGCCCCATGCGCGCCGCCACCATCGGCGAGCTGACCAGCCGGATCGCCTCTTCGTGTTCCGTGCCGACGAATTTTTGCGCCTGGAAGTAGTGTTCGACCGTCGGCCAGGTCTTGCCGCCCAGCGTTATCGGGTACGCGGCAAAGTTGGAGCAATAGCCATACGCCTCGTGTAGACCACTGAACAAAATGGCGTCTTCCTCGTCCGCCAGCGCGGTGTGGTGTGGAGAGGCTGCATCGAGTGGCGTCGTTGCCCAGAGCGCTGCTTGCCTGTGGTCTGTCGCTGATGTTGGTGTACTACGATGACGATGTGGGCGATGTGTCTGAGCGGGAGGATGACGCTGCGGATGGTTGGCGTCCCCGGTTTGGCTCATGCGCGTCCCGCCCTTCTGGCCCATCTGTTTCTCTGTTTACCTGCCCTCACATGAGGGCGACCAACGCGAACGCGCGTCATCCGCTACGTCGAGTATAGCACAAGGGTATGGGTTTGTCGTTTACATCGCCAATTCGGGCCAGACGTGGCTCCCCCCGCCGATGCGCGCGTCGGCGGGGGGAGCCACGATGGGTAGCTTGCCGCTTGGCGCCTACGAGCGTTGCGTCGGCGTCGCGTCCTTCGGTCTGCGCAGCGCCCAGCGCGCGTTGCGCAGAATGGCCGGGTCGCGCTCAGTCACCAGCAACGTCTCCAGGGCGCCCAACGCACGGGGATCGCCGCAGCAGGCGCCCAACGCAATCGTGGCGTGGCGGCGCACGTTGACGCTGGGGTCGCCCAGCGCGTGCGCGACGACCAGGGCCACCAGGTCGTGGTCCTCGGCGTCATCCGTGTCGGCGCCCATTGGCAACGGAGCCACCTTGCAGGCGTCGCAACTGAGCGAGTGGAGCGCCATCCGCCGCACTCGCGGGACGGGATCGGCCAGCAGCAGCCGCAACGGTCCGGAGCAACGGTCGTCGGCGTAGTGGTCGAGCGCATGGGCGCAGTCAAAGCGGATGCGGGAGTCGTCGTGGCGCAGGCCAGTCAGCAGGGCGTCCACCACGATGGCTTGCTCGCCACGCGCCACGATGAGATCGCGGATCGCCAGCGTCTCGTATCGTGGCGTGCTGGTCACGAGTTGGGCCAGCGGCGCGGTCTGGCCACCAAGCGCCAGTTCGACGATCCGCGCCGCGACCTGAGCCACGCGCTCATGGGCGCCTGATACATGAGCAGTCTGCCTGGTCGCCAAGGGCGTAGCATCCCTGGGGGCGTCCGACGTTGGCCCGCCCCGCGCCTGCGCTTCGGCCTGAGCCTTGAGCCGGGGCCAACTGCAAAAGCCTCGTTCACGGGCGATGACGTGCAAGGCGTCGGACAAGGCGAAGCGGCGGGTGGGGTGGGCCGTGGATGTGGGCTGCATGAAGCGCGGGAGCTGGGCGGCGATGCGCGCTCGCGCCTGTGGGTCGTCGGCGCGGAACGCCTTCAGCAAGGCTTTGGCCTGGGTTTTGAGTTGGCTGAGGGTGGCGAAGGAATCGCCAGCGTCGCGGGCGCCAGGGGTACGCGGGGTAGACGGAAACACGGGAACCTCCTCATCGTGCGCCTGGTGTCCGCCGCGACAGGCAAAGAAGGTTCAGACAACCTCATAGTTCGAGGACCAGTGGGCGCGGCCCTTTCTGCGGACGAGATGCGACTGGCTCGCATGGATGACAGTATGGCATATGGGCGCGGCGGGCGTCAAGGCGGGGAAGCGCACGACGTCAGCGTCAGGAACTCGTGGAGTCCGTGGGGACGCCTGCGGCTACTGGGGCAGGTTTGGTGGCGCCTTTCCCAAGTTCCGCCTCGATCTTCTCGGCGTCGGCGGAGCGCCCCGCCTTGCGTAGCGCCTCGGCGTACTTCTTCTTGGTTTCCACCAGCGATGCGGGCTTGTCTACATTGTGTTCCAGGGCCTTCTCGAACGCATCGCACGCCGGGATATACTTTTCCAGTTCCATACAGACTTCGCCCTTGGTGTCGAAATACGCCCAGAGATTTGGCTTGTATTGCGAGCCGGTACTCTCGGCAATCGCGATGGCTTGCATGATGCAGCGCTCAGCCTCATCGAGGTGGCTCAGATTCTTATGCGTGGCGCCGAGCAAATAGAGCGCGTCGGCATTGTCATCATCCACTTTCAAGGCGTCTGCGAATGCGCCGATCGCGGCTTCATACTCGTCGACGTCGAGGAGCGCAACAGCAAATTCATACATGCCTTCATTGTCCACTGGTTGCGTGTCTTTTTGCTCGACGGTGATCGTCGCATTGATCAGTTGGTACAGATACAGCAACTGGCCAAAGGTGAGGAATATCAAGAGTTGCTGCATGATCACAAAGAACGTCATCGCATGCGGCAGCGTGTCAACTGCCGGGATGAGCGCGCTCAATGCGGTGATGGCCGCGACGCCGCTGATGACAAAGATGAGCAGCAGAAACACCGGACTGGCGGAGCGAATGACCTTATTGTTGAGCAGGTTGAGAATGCCCGCAATCAACGTAATGAGGCCGAAAACGAAGGTGATCAGCAGGTTATTCAAGCTCCCGCTGAGATTTACGTACAGCGCTAGAAAGTGGTAGATGATCAGTATCCCCAGGAAGATCAGTCCCGTCCGGAAATCCAGCTCGCGGAACAGGTACCGTTCGCGGTTCCGTTCTCGATTCAGGGTCCGTTGTTGCGCTTCGTACATCATTTGGAGTGAGAGTTGTTCGGATGACTGCTCTTGAGCCGCTGGCCCTCCATCTGATGCTGGGCCGGACGGCGTTGAGCCGGACGACGCTGGCGCCAACGGAGCTGGTGATGGCTCCAGCAACGAGGTTGGCGATGCGGACGAAGACGGCGCTGACAACAGCGCTGACGACGCTCTCCCTGGTACGCGATTCAATGCCGCTTGGCTCAGGAAGCTGAATTTGAGGATGTCGGCAAAGAACCGCCGATAGTCACTATCGTCATCTCTCGTCTCGCGGACGCCTGCGGTATAGCGGGCAAGCGCAACCAGCGGTTTGAACAGCATATAAGCCGCAGCGGCTGCCCCCGCCTGCGCCCACAGATCAGGCGCGATCACGGTCGAACCCGTCCAGCTTTGCAGGTAGCCGGACGCGCCCAGGAAACCGATGGCGAGCGCCAGCGGCAGTGTGAAGACCCAGCGGCGTGGTGAGAGAAAATCGTTCTCTCCCTTTTCGCTGCGGAAGGCGCCAAGGAGTCCGGAGATGACCGAATCCAGCCAGATGAGGCCCAGATAGAGACCACACAGTTGATACAGCGGGCCGATGACGGAGTGGTTAATGGGATGGGTATATGCGGTGAGCAACAACCCTACGAAGAACAGGAGGTAGGCCAGCGCGCTCGTCAGGCGGTTAAAGCTGCGACGCCGTACAAAATTGCGGAACTTGCCGCTGTGCGTCGGCGTGGTGAGTGGGAGCGCCTTGTTTCCTATGTAATTGAGGACATACTCAACGGACCACCCGACGGTCGCGACCGCTACCAGATCGACTATCGTGACCCAATACGGCGAGAGTGAGTGGGTTTCCCCCAACCCGACGAAGATGAGCGCGACGGGCGTGAGAATCACGCTGCCAACCACTCCCGAGCGGTTGGAGTCGGTGTTCGACGAGTTCTCCGCTGTGGTGAGGAGGCCAAGTTGGTATGCGAACAACGTACCGAAGACAAAGCCAAACAAGAACGCCAGGACATAGTGAATTGCGACGGAAATGATGGTATACGTCGTCCGCGCCGGAATGACGAAGAGCCAGACATCCGCAGACGCCGGAGCATGCCAGAGCGGCAAGCGATCAATCGGCCACGCATAGACAAGCCAAAGCGTGTATAGCGCGCCAATGATGCAGAACAACGCAAAGAGTTGGCTGAGAATCGGGCCAGCCCGATGAAGACGGATGCAGTTGAAGAGCGCCAGGACAACCGACAACCCGAGGGCCGCCAGGAAGAACGGATAGGCGCCTGGGTTGTCATGCGCCACGACCAGTGAGCCAAAGCCGCCGTGCAAGATGTTTGCGAAAACCTGCTGCGCCACTGACATATGCTGCCTCCACTCATACTGCGACAATGAACGCGCGGACTGGACACCGTGGCAATGCGACCGTTATAACACGGCAGGTAGAAAAGAGCAAGTCACAGATTGTGGGCGGCGCCGCCTCGCTCTCAGCCCGCTCTCAGCCAACTCTCGGCGTATCTTCAGGCGCGCGGGCTACACTCTCTGCGTGTGCGGATGGCTGGCCACCCGCACGCGGATTCACGGCTGGAAACAGCCTGAGAGGAACACAACCGTATGAGTGACGATTTCCCCACCAACGATATGAACGACCCGAACGATCCCAACACCCCCAACCATCCCTACGGTGTCAGCCGCGCGCTGCCGACGCCGACCACCCCGGCGGGCTTCTCGGCTGGCCAGCCGAGCTACGGCGACGAGCAGTCGACGCTACCGCCGACGGGCTACCCGCCGTCCCCCTATGGCGCACCAATGATGGCAGGCGGCGCCGGGACGGGTGGGCCGCAGGGGCCGGGCGGCGCGGGCAGGCCGTCGCGCGGGTGGGATTGGCGGGGCTGGGGGCTGATCGGCGTTGTCGTGTTCGTGGGGCTGCTCGTGCTGGGCGGCGGCGCCGTGCTGGCAGGTGTGGCGTTGGCCCACGGCACGGCGACAACCCACACCACCACCACACCGACCGCCATCGCTACGCCTGCGCCTACCCACCAATTGCCGGTCTACGCCGTCACGTCGGTGAGCGCGACGACCATCGATGCAACCAACGCCAGCGGCTCGGCGGTGGTGATCACGCTCAGCGCCAAAACGGTCTACGTCCGTGCCGACCAGCCCGCCAGCTTGAGCGACATCGCCAGCGGGACGCGGATTCGCGTGCTGGGCCATCAGAAAACTGACGGGAGCATCATCGCGCGCCGCATCATGATTGTCGTTCCGACCGCGCATGGCAAGGTGACGGCGATCAATGGGAACAGCATCACCATCCAGACGGCCAAAGGGACGGTGAACGTCACCATCAATGCGACGACAAAGTTTGGCAAGGGGCAGACGTTCGGCGTGATCCATGTCGGCGATGTCGTCCTGGTGGCAGGCGTGCGGAACAGCGACGGCTCGTACACCGCGCTTGCCATCCTGGACCGCACGGCGGCGATGAACGCGAGCGGGTCGTCCGCGACGGCGACGCCAGCCGCATAGCGGTGTGGCGCGCGCTGCCCTATTCCCTCAAGTCGCCACCTCATTTTGGCGTGAAAACTTGACATCGCCAGCAATG
>Ga0307372_10013264_pt1 | contig 10673 bp, 11 predicted proteins | sample OX1MG_FD_202533 | JGI IMG/M metagenome (GOLD analysis project Ga0307372, IMG submission 202533) | Soil microbial communities from Risofladan, Vaasa, Finland - OX-1 | ecosystem: Environmental > Terrestrial > Soil > Coastal area > Acid sulfate soil | place: Finland: Risofladan, Vaasa | collected... | reverse complement strand
ATAGCGCAGATGTTACTAGAACAGAAGAAACTGATGGAAGCACTGGAGGCGGAAAACCGGGATCTCCGACGCCAGCTCGAAGAGCTGCGTCGGGGGGTCGGTGTCTCCGTGGTCATAGAGGGAAAACCTATTCCGCTGTCTACGAGCTCCGGTGGCGACCAGGCGAGGGTCACCGCCGAAAAAGCCCCGCTGACAGACGCGCAGGGAGGCGAACGCCGCGACAACGCGAACAACAATCGCAGCCCACTTGCCGACAGCTACGTCCTCTGAACCACTCTCCGGCTTTAGGCACGGAGGTTCTGGTCACGTCACCGCCGCCTCTTCCAGGCTCTCGCTCTGCGTTTGGGCATAGCTACAGCATCCTGGCTCTTAGCGTTGGCTTGTAGACCTGTCGCAGACGACCCGCTCTGACTCTGGCGTAACCGCACACCAAAGGAGGAAGGACGTGTCCTACCACTCGCGGGTTGATTGGTGATAACCTGCTCGAATGCCGCCTGCAGGACCGGTTCCGAACCTGGCCAGGCGGAGGCCGCCTGACCCGCATCGAGCAGAGAAGAATCTGGATGAACAAAGCGGGCAAGAAACGCGCTGTAGAGATCACGTTGGGCGTTCACGCCACAGGAACAGCGGTGATGCCGCTGGGAGAGTCGCTTTAGTTTGACGGCTCCGCAATGGCATGTTTGGGACAATTTCGCACGCTTCGTATTGATCTGCACGATGGTCCCGTCAGCACTTTCGGCCAGACAGGACAACCGTGTGACGAATATGGAAGGTGCGCAAAGCCCAACTGATTTCCCGAAGTTTTTTTGCCAGGCACGGTAGGAGAGTTTCTCAAGATGGATCTGGTTGCCAAGAGCCAGCACCTGATGGGCAACTTGCCCATGACACCGTTTTCGGGTAGCTGCAAGCCGACGATAATAGTCACGGCTGAGCGCCTGAGTGTGTTTTTGTCGGTTGTATTAACGCCAGTGTATAATTGGGTCTTCCAACTTTTTGGTGAATCTGTCTCTGAAGTGGGAGGAATACATCGCTGATTTCCTCTTCTCACGCTCACTTCGAAAAGAGAGCAGCCATCTTTTCCAGTCCCTTCACCAAAAACCAGGAAGACCCAAATTTACACAGGCGTTGACAGTTGGAGACCTTCCACTTCTTTGCACCCTTTTTTACCCGTCCATGCTCATCATAGTACTCAGGGTTGTTGGCTCGGCGCTGCCGGTCGATTTTTCGCCCTAGCCTGCGCAACTGCTTCGCATTCGGGGTGACAGCAGGACAGAACATTTGGAGGGAGGCATGCTGCTCAGAGACAACGGCAACTGTCTGTGTCCCCAAATCCAGACCCACCACACCCTTTCCTATCTGATGACGTTCTTTGCGATAGGGTGTTCCCTCACAAACGAGCCGGGCGAAGAAGCGATTTTTCTCCCCAATTTTGCGACGCACCAAACGGACATACTTCACCCGCGAGGCGAGGCCACGAGCGACGACCTTATCTCGGGGATCAAGGCAAGCAGGGAGAAGCAGTCCAGACCACTCAACCCGATTCCCACATCAGCGAATGCCACTGGTATTGTTCTTCCCCTCCACGGAATCCATCTGGTTCTTACCCTTAAATCGCACGCGTTTGGCTTGTCCCACGAACACTTTATGAGCAGTCTGATAGGCCCGGCTGGCGATTTTTTGCACGGTCAGACTATCGAGGTGTTGTCCCAACCAGGAGTGTCGGAGTGTGCCTGCATAGGCGTGGAGGGCATAGTCGTTGAACTGGTAGGCGGCACGGGCTTCCGAAAAGCGGAGAGCACGAGTAGGATCGTCTTTGGGCAAGGAATATGCCTGTTGAAAGCGCTACGATTGGCAGATGAGACCGACGCGCCGTGTAGCTTCCCCAAGACAGGCATTATAGACCTGCCGGGCCGCTTCCAACCGCGTGAGCAAGGTGCGCTCCTGGGAGGCGGTGACGCGCAAGGGCAGTTCACAGATGAACGATGGCGTCCCTACAGCGCGAGATGGCTGACCCTTTCGTTGTTTGACGCTTTTGCCTGTTTTTGTCATGCGGTAGTCCTCCTCTCACCCGTCATGTGCTGCTAATGCCTTCTTCTCTCCCACCTTGTTCAAAACGGCAATTGAGATGGGCATTAAAAAATTATTGAAGTGGAGTAGGAGGGCATGTCCGTCCGCAGAGCAACCCCTCACTGTAAAGCCTCTTTTTGATATCCCATCGAGGAGAATCCATGCTACAATACTACAAATGGAGGACGTAGCTCTTGTGTTCGTCACGAGGATGAAGAGCTTGTGCACTGTTCGAGCGCTCCGTGACTGCTCACGAGCCTAAAGCAGGGACGATAAGGCCAGATCCTCTTTTTCCCATCGTCCCAGGAAGGGATACCTTTGCTGTCTTCCTCGACCAGTCTTTCGTCTTTACGGAGCACGCGAGCCATTCCTCTTCTCACGAAAATGCGGAATCACGTGCTGTTGTCGGCTGGACAGATTCTCTGCGGCCAGGCCAAATGGTATCTCTTCTCCGAGAATACTTGCTAAAAGCACCACGCTTTGATACACTATCGGTGGGGGGAATATCGGCAAGTACCGGAGTTCCCCCCACCGATAGTGGTTTTTGGACTCTCAGTGGAGGGTAGGAATGCCGGAACAAGAAAAACAGGTCATCCCGCTTGGGGTGGTGGCAGTACAAGCCACAGCAGTTTTCGATAACGCTGAAATTACCGCGGTATTGGCTGAAGATGGCTCCATTTACGCGTCTTTCCCCCACCTTTGCCGAGCTCTGGGGTTGGACCAGGAAAGCCAGCTGGCACTGATTGCAGACCACGGCGCTTTGCCGGAAGGTCTTGTCAACTTTCCCCTGGTCAACGGAGTACGTGTCGTGACAACTCCCTGCATGCGTACAAACCTGATCGCGTTATGGCTGGCAGTCGTTCCAGCCAAACGACTCAAAGGGGAAAAGCAGGAGAGAATTCGCCGTTACCAACAGCGGGTGGCCGATGTTCTGAATCGGCTCTTTGGTCCGCCAGAGGCAGGTTCAAAGACAAAGGCTGTGATTCCTGCTGATGAGGCATATGCAGAGGGGATGGCCATCGCACGCATGGCCATGGAAACAGCCGAGCTGGCTCAACAGAAGGCCGATGCGGTTGAAGGTCGAGTGACTGCTACTGAGGCGAGGCTTCTGGCACTTGAAGCGCGATTGATGCCGCGAGAGCAGGTCAGTGAGGAACAAGCCGAGCAGGTGAGCGACCTGGTGAAGCAAGCGGCAATTGCGCTCTCAAAGAAATCAGGAGGAGGGAACTTCTTCGGAACCGTCTACGGTCAGCTTTACAGGACGTTTGGGATTACCTCCTATAAAAATCTGACGATGGCTCAGTACCCCAAAGCTCTCGCCTGGCTCGAAAGAATGATCAAAGAGAACGGCTGAATGAGCGGTATCACGCTTTGTTTCGGTCGGGCCCATTTCCCTTTCCAAGTTGAGACACAGCCAAATTTGGCTGGCGAAAGAGCACGATGAGCAAAACTCGAAGCCGTTTTGCGACGGCACTTCAACAGGCACGTCTAGGTGCGCGTGTGACACAAGATCAGTTGGTGGAGATGCTCCATGTGAACCAGCGAACAGCAATCAGTTGGGAAGCAGGAGAACGCATTCCTTCCATAGGGATAGTGTTTCTTCTCTGTATGGTCATAGCCTCCGGAGGGGCAACCAGCACAGAGATTTTTTCGCCGGAGCTGTTGATCCCCTACCTTCTTGATGATCTCGAACGCCAAAAAAAGTATCATCAAGAAGAGGCGTTCCAGGAACTGGTTGCACAGGGGACCCAGAAACTGCGTCACATTGCCGAATCCCGCCCTCGGCCCACACAGACACCCAAAACGCTTTCTCTCTTGCCTGAACAATCTGCCGAGAGCCTTCCTCTTGAGACTGAAGCTAGCAGCCTCCCTTCCAGTCAACCTCGCGTGGGGCAAAGGGAGGCCGAAACTACGGACGTGGAGCAGATCTTTACCCTGATTGAGCGACTTCGTGACCGCCCCGACCTCATTCCTGTAGTCAATGAGTTTCTTGATCAGATGATGCTTGTATGAAACGTTTGGGCTGTTGGCGCGTGTAGGTCTCGCGACTGGCGGGCATGGTGCATCGATCATGGAGTGGTCATCAAGGGGGGCACCTAGCGCCTGGAAGTACCCCGATGATGGCAGGAATCAGCGAGACGGGCAATATCGAGCCGAAAGCTCAAGCTGTCAGTCGGCGAAAAAGGAGAATGGCATCGATGTTTCAGATGCGCCCGGCTTTCTGGCTGGAAAGGAGTGGTGGGAACTCTATGGCAACACGAGATGAGCTGATCCAGGAGGCTCGGCGCCTTGGGCTGGATCGTGCTACGGTCATCGCCGCCCTCCAGCAGGTCATCGAGCACAATGAGCGCTATCGTGCCCGCCCAAGCCGACAAAGGAAACAGACGGACTACGATATCCTCTTGGCGAGGACACAACCCGCTCTCGCGCTGGCCTGCCTCTTCCTCGAGCAGGAAGGAAACGAGGTCTGGGGCGACCAGTAGTGTATATGGAGTACACATGCCGGTTGAGGAGGCTTTGTTCAGACGCCTGCGCAATGTGCTGACCAACCCGACGACCTGTTCAGGTGTGGTCTGTTGAGCCGGTGAGAAAAGCAATGGTGGCATTTTGCCAGGCTGGTAAATCAGCAGCGGAGCATCTATTTGGCCGATGGTCTGGTTACAGTTGGGGCAGGTTAGATCATGTAGTATCTCGTTACATACACGCCCCAGCAGGTCGGCACGCTCAGTTGCGTCAACCACAAGCCATATCCTGGCTTCGCAGGCTGTCCGACATTGTGGACAGGTGAGCGATGTAAGCTGGAAGAACGATACATCCATTGAAGTCCTTTGATCTGTTCAAACTCGTGTGATGGAGTCGATCTTTTCTCAGTTGCGCAGTAATGCACATGGAAGGGGTATCATGAAGAGACAATATGGAGATGAGTCTGGCAAATGAGGTTGGCTCTATTTGGGTGGAGTGCAATAACCTCATCTCGTCTCGATACTCAAACTAACTTCTCTCATGAGTTATTTGCTCATGTGACCTTACAAAGCTGTAGCTTAATTATAACATTGTTCTCTGCATAGTCAACATAACTCAAGTCTTGCCCAGGGCTGTTGCAAAGTCACTTCTGCCAAGACGTTCTCAGAGAGGCGAGAGCACGGTCGAACTGATAGGCGAAGGTACGTCGTGCCTCAGCGACATTGGAGACCTTCTGTCGAGCAAAGAGTCCTAGGACAATATTGTTGAGGACGGCAAGAACTTCGGGTGCATGTCCCATACGGAGTTGAGCATGATCCTCTTGCAGCGTCACATCGCGGCGATAATGCAGACCATTCTCAATCCCTCAGTGGCCTCTCGTCAAGACCAGTAAGCGTCGAGGAGGAGCCTGTTGCGCTGGAAACTGGTCACCCCATAGCGAATTTCAGTAGTTGTGACCCCAAGTGTATTGGTGCGCTGACTTTCCAGTTTGAACACTTGAGCCAGTTCAGGCCAGGTACTATAGTCCGCCAACATGCTGCTAGTGGTAATCGACCGCTTTTCCAGAAGTCCGTGTCCTTTCTCCACCGTGCGAGTTGTGCGAAAATCGTTGGGGAGTGCTGAGGTTCCAGCCAGTGGGAGACCCCGCCCGACGTACCTTTTCGCGACCCACACCACCAGGCGCAAATTCGCCTCGACAAGCCTTTGCATAGCCTGCTCTGCCTGGGCGATGGCAAACTGGTCGCGCAGGTCCGCAGGCTTTTCACGCTCTGCACGCCCCCTCTCGATATGTCCTGCCAGGTTCTGCTCTTCTGCAACCGAGAGGCGGTTGACGCGCCCGATCTCTGCCAGGTAGAGGCGCGTCTGTTCGTCGCCCCCTTCGCTGAGAATGCTGTCGGCATCCCTCTGCTCTTCCCCGCGCCGCCCCGCAGGGAAGGGGTATTCAAAACTATCACGAATCGCTAGGATGCTCAAGATCGTCCTCCCACAATCAGACCTTCGATGCAACGGCGAGCAGTGGCGTATGGTGTACCACATCTGTTATACCACATTTGGCAAAACCAATCTTGTGTGCTTACCTGTTCTTTGTTAGACTTCCAAGACGAACGTACTCGATGAGAGGCGGAACTGGCTTCATGGTACAGCTCAAGGTGCGCGCGCTTGCCGAAGAGAAGGGTATCAGTATGGCAAAGCTGTCGCGCTTATCAGATCTCTCGTTGTGGACTGTGCGAGCCATGTGGCGTGATCCCGGCTATGACGCGGGCATTCAGACGCTGGCGAAAGTGGCCAGGGCACTGGAAGTCAGCGTCTGTGCGCTCTTGCAAGAGGACGAGGATTCCACAGGGGCGTCCGCCAAGAGATCGAAGGACGTAGAATAGACTGCCCGTGCGTGCAGAGGAGGACCTCTTGACACGCCCTTTTCCGTGCGCGTTTCGAGAGGTGACGGTGGTGACACCCGCCCCGATCGAGAGTGGGGATGCGAAATTCCCGCAAGGTTTTGGGTGAATTCTAACACCTATGCGCCAATTTTCCTGGTACACTATTCAGCATGAAGGCGTCACCAGCGCTGCTTTGCCGGTGACCTGTAATAGCGCGCCAGGCAGTGAGGGGGCCCTTCGCTCATCCATCCCTTTACCGCTCCTGCCTGGCGTTTGCAAGTACTGACCTTGCAGGGTTGGCGGTAATACAGAAGGGGCTATGCGCATGAAGAACCAGGACGACCGTTCACCACAGATGGCCGAGACGGATTCTGTCGACCGTGAAGAGCCGATTGACGGAGACCTCTCGCGCCTCACTGCATCCCCTTTCAGCATACCGCTTCTGCTGCTCCCTCTTCTTCCCACCGGCTCCGCCTTTTTTGCCCAGGCCTGGATCCAGCAAGTGATCGCCTCCCTGTTTGCGAGGCAACTTGCCCAGGTCTGGGTGGCGGTAGCCGGGTCCCTGGAGGACGAAAACGATTCCCTCTCCTCAGATGTCCGTCTGGCTCTGCTGTTCGGACTTACCTCGGGCATGCTAGAGAGCATCGCAGGATTGCCAGGTAGGCCCCCTCTTGCCTTAGTGGGACAAAGCGGTCTGCTGTTACCGCCTTCTCTCAAACGACTTGAAGGGGAAAAGAGCTAGCGTCTATGAGCAGGCTCAAAGAGAGGATGGCCAGCGCTTCCCCGAATGCTCAAACCGTGAGAATGTCTCCTGTTCCCCTTCACCATGCTCGCTCCAGGGTTCGGGTAGTGCTGCTTGTGCTCGTGTTCCTTGTCGACTCCCTGGTCGCCATCCCGCTGGGATGGGCGGCGGAAAAAAATCACCTGGCGAGCGATGTTGTCTCACTGTTCACCTCTTCCTGGCCACAAACGGCGAGCCAGAGGCAGCCTCGATTTTCCAGGCCCTCGCCTGCGCCCAGCCCATCTCCTTCGCCATCGCCTTTTCCATCCGAGGTCTCGGAGGACACCTTCCAGCGCCCCAACCAGCTCTTCTGGGGAACTGCCTCGGGCGGTGGGCTTTGGCTGGCCGACGCCTCGACGAGTCCGGCCTTCGCTATCGCCGATCAGGAGGGTCAGGTTACCGCCTCCAGCGGGACATTTACCGCGCTGCTCGGCCCCAGGCTTGCGAATGCTGAACTGATGGTAACCCTCTCCATCAGCCGGTTCAATGGGGAGAATAATATGGGGGCGGTCCTGCACTGGAGGGACTCCAGTCACTGGTACAAAGTCTACCTCGATGGTGAGAGCCTCGTGCTCATCAAACGGGATGCGTCGCAAACCATCCAGCTGGGGTCGGTTCCCTTCCCTGCTCAGCCGGGCCTTCGCTACAGCCTCCTTGTGCAGGTGCGAGGAACGGTTTTTCTGGCGAAAGCCTGGCCTGCCTCGAGTAGCGAACCGGCGAGCTGGGAGCTGAGTGTGGCAGATCAGTCTTCCATCTGGTTCTCGGGCTATGGCGGCTTGCGTATGTATTACCTGAGTCGCGGAAGCGTCACGACAACAGTCGCATTTTTTCGGGAGGCACGCACCCTGTAAGGAGCCCTGTACGGGTGAGGGGTAATTCTGATCGGGGTTCGCAGGAGAAGGTCCCGTGCGTCTCAGAGAAGGGTATGGCGGCCTCGCAGCGACACAAAGCGACTTTTTCATCCGAAGCTTCCCATTAAGTGGCTCAAAAGAGGGTCGAGGAGAGAGAAGTGCCGGCTATCTGGAACCCCCACCTGGTTTGTTTGCTATTTCGTGCGTGCTAACCAGGGTTTCCATGCCAGCGTTTTGCGCTGTTGCGCAAGGGCTACGGCGTACCTGGGAATCAGTTTAATGCGTCTGCCTGGGGGATTTGTCGCCGGCAGCCCATCGATCCGGTGGTCTTCCAGCAGCGAATCCTCTTCCGCCTTGGTCGCGAAGCGAAAGGGGAGTTCCTTCTTAACAACGATCGCGGCTGCTCGCGTGTAGCTAACCTGCAAGGCGTTCCCGAGCTCTCTCATCGTAAGCAGATCCTCGAACGGCTCCTGGAGGGCTGCCTCCTCTACTCGTCTCATGGACATGTCGTTACTCCTTACGGCCGAAGTGTACTGGAAGGCGGCTCTCGAATTTATGAGCTGGGCCAAACAAATACAAGACTTAACTCTTGTAAGAGTATACCTTTTTTCGGTGCTCAGTGCAAGTGGAGCCCGGGACGTCTTTAGCTGCTCCAGGCAGGTGGCTGCGTGTGCAGACTCCGGCAGTAATCAGTGAGCGTTGTGCCGAGGTTTGGGAGAAAGTGCGTGGGCAGCGCAGAAATAAAAGACGGGCGATGTCGTTTTATTGGAAAGAAAGGGTCTTCCTGCTCGTCTTCTATGGATCGGAAGAACATCTGGCAGAGTCCCGCATCAGCGTTCAGGATCGAGATGCCCGCCTTGTTCGCAGCGACAGGGCGAAGGGGGAAAGAGATGTTTCCGACCACCTCCGCGAATCTCTTCGAGCAGTGCCGCTTGAGCCGCTATCGAGCGGCACTGCGGCTTGCCTGGCAACAGGCAAGCCCGCTGATGGCTGTCCTTGGCGTGCTAGATCGCATGTGCCTGGACCAGGCGGAGAAATATCTGCTCGATCAAAGCGCGACCTCCAGTATCCAGCGTCAGCTGCTTGAGAGGGAGGAATCCTCCCCCTTTCTTCCACCTGGACCGGTCTGGCTGCAGTTGCACGATCCACAGCCGCTCGATCACTGGTCAGAAGCGCAGGTCGCGGCCCTGTATTTTTACCCGCCCCTTGCTCCTCTGACATTGCGTCGTGTGCGCGAAGGTCTGCATGAGGCTGGATTGCTCCCTGTGATCTGGCGGCTCGATGTACTCAATCCCAACGGCGATATACTCCTGTCGTACCAGTTCGAGGCCGAGCAGGTGAGGTGGAAGATCACGGCCGGCCATTGCTGCCAGTGGAACGAGTGTGTCGAGGCGGTCTCAGGTGAAGGAAAGATTGTCGTGAATCCGTGTCCGCATTGCAAATCGGATATGGACTACTGTGTGCGCTGGCTGAACGCAGTGCTGCACATGGTCGCCAAGTGCAACGACGGGCGATGCCCCCCCGGAGAGGAAGAGGTGTACCAGGTCATACGCCAGGGGAGAGGCTGGCTCAGGCACTCGAAAGAGGTAGCCGTCGAATTGCGCTATATCATCCTCCGCACCACCTGAGCGCTCCTTCTCATGCGGGCCGATCGCACGCCGCGGCCACCTCTTTCGCACGCCAAGACCATTTCCAACAAGCCTCACCCGGAGACCGCGACCGCTTCGATGATACTGTACGGAGTGGGGGATGGAATGAGCCGCGCGAGTCGAAGACCGGCGGCTGCGAAGAGCGCCGCGAACTCCTGTTCGGTACGCTCGCGCCCGCTAAAGACCGTGAGCATCTGCAGGTCTTGCAGCAGAGCGGTGGGTATGGCGTGGCCTGGCAACCGTACCTGTTCGAGGACCAGCACCTTGCCGGAAGGTGACATAGCCTGTCGGCACTGCTGCAGAATCTCGATACAGTGCTGATCGTCCCAGGTATGCAGTACCTGCTTCAGCATGTAGGCATCTGCTCCTGCGGGCATGTTCTCGAAGAAATTTCCACTTACCAGCTCACAGCGCGAGGTGAGACCCGCATCGGCGATACGCCTTTGGGCCTCCTCGACAACGGCGGGGTGGTCGATCAAAATGCCACGCAGGTGCGCGTTTGCCGTGAGGATCTTGATCAGGAGAGTACCGAACCCGCCGCCAACGTCGACGAGGGTGGAGATTGGCGTGAAATCATAGACCTGTATGGCTGGCACCGCCATCCCGGTGAATCCGACCATCGCCTCGTTAAAGATTCTCGCAGCCTCCGGGTGACTGGCGAAATAGGTCCAGATATCCTCTCCGTGGACGTGGTCGAAGGCGGGTAGACCGGTCTGGACGCTATAGGCAAGGTCGCCCCACGCGCTCCACTGCGATGGATCTCCTTGCAGCATGGCGATGGGATGGAGCGAACCGGGCACATCGGTCTGCAAGAGCTGGGAAAGTGGAGTGTTGACGAAGGTGCCGTCCTGAACTTCGTCGAACACCCCCAGGCTGGTGAGGGCACGCAGCAGGCGGTGGAGCGAGGGCGGGTGCGTTCCTGTGTCGGCGGCGAGCTCGGTGATGTTCTTGGGGCCGTCTTTGAGCTGATCCGCCACGCGGAACT
>Ga0307372_10013262_pt1 | contig 10675 bp, 13 predicted proteins | sample OX1MG_FD_202533 | JGI IMG/M metagenome (GOLD analysis project Ga0307372, IMG submission 202533) | Soil microbial communities from Risofladan, Vaasa, Finland - OX-1 | ecosystem: Environmental > Terrestrial > Soil > Coastal area > Acid sulfate soil | place: Finland: Risofladan, Vaasa | collected... | reverse complement strand
TGAATGATCGGGACGTCGAAGCCTTTGGCGAGATCAGAGGAGTAGCGGGTCGAGCGGCCCTCGTTCGGGTCGGTGGTGAAGCCGATCTGGTTGTTCGTGATCAGGTGGAGCGTGCCGCCTGTGGAGTAGCCCTCGAGGTCGTGCAGGTTGAACGTCTCCGCCACGATCCCCTGGCCCGCGAACGCGGCATCTCCGTGTAGCAGCACGGGCAGCGCCACCATGGGGTCGTGCGCGCCGTGGCGCGTGGAGCGATCGGTCTGCTCGGCACGGGCGCGGCCCTCGACCACCGGGTCGGCCGCCTCGAGATGGCTCGGATTCGCGACGAGGCGCACACCGACCTGACCGTTCGACGTGGTGCGGGAACCGTGCGCCGCGAGGTGGTACTTCACGTCTCCGGTGCCGCCTTCGGGATCGGCTGCAACCGCTTCGATCGTCCGCTCGCCCTCGAACTCGCGCAAGATGTACTCGTACGGCATGCCGATCGTGTGCGCGAGCACATTGAGACGACCGCGATGTGCCATGCCCATCACGACCTCGTGCGCGCCTGCTTCCGAGGCGAGCTCGATCGTCTCGTCGAGCATCGGGATCATCACGTCGAGCCCCTCGAGCGAGAACTGCTTCTGCCCGAGGAAGCGCTTGCGCAGGAACCGCTCCATTCCCTCCACCTCGCAGAGGCGGCGAAGGAGCGCGCGCTTTTCCTCGGCGGCGAGCGGCTGCCGGTACCGGCCCGCTTCGATCGCCTGGCGCAACCAGACGCGCTGCTGGTGGTCCGAGATGTGCTCGAGCTCGTAGGCGATCGTGCCGCAGTAGGTCTCGGCGAGCCGTGGCAGCACGTCGGCGAGCGTTTCCCCGGGGACGTGGACGCGCAACACGGCGGCGGGGATGCGAGCTTGGATTTCAGGCGTGAGCTTCGGCTCGAGCCGCATCGGCTCGAGCGACGGGTCGCCGACTGGCTCCGACCCGAGCGGGTCGAGGCGTGCAGCAAGGTGGCCGTGCGTGCGATGTGCCTTGACAAGCGCCATCGCAGCCGCGACGCCGCCGAGCAGCTGCGCATCGGAAGCGGCAGGGGCAGGCACCGCCGTGGCGATCGGTGCCGCCTCGGCATGTCCGTTCCCGCCGTCGTTCCCCTCCGGCGCCCTCGCGGGCAACTGCTCGAGGAGGCGCGCGATCCCCGGATGCGTCGCGACGAGCTCCGACGTGCCGCTCTCGAACAGCGCGCGCCACTCCGACGGCACCGCCTCGGGGTTCTCGAGGTACTCGTCGAGCAAGGCGCGCGCGTAGCCGGCATTCAGGCCGTCGACGTCATGCGTGCTCACCCCTGTGTTGTACCAGGGCCCGCAGGGTTTCCCTGCGGGCGAGGCGTTAGATGGTTGATCGGTAATTCAGCGCCGTCGCGGCTGGGGGCCTGCACACGGCGCATTGCGCCCGCCACGCCCGCCGCCAAGGCCCACCGGCCTTGACCCCGGTCGCGTCGACCACCCTGCTTGGTACAGACCCTCCCCGCAACAACGACAATTACCGATCAACCATCTAGTACAGCGGGTGGTGCGCGAGGACCTGCAGCGTGGCCCCGACGACGAAGCAGATGCCGACGACGGCGAAGCCCAGCTTGATCAGGCGGTGCTGCTCGCGGCTCATCACGGTGGCGATGAGGAGGAGGATCAGCGCCGCAGGCGCGAGCCGGAACGGCCGGTAGACGAGCTCGAACGCTCCGAGAAACACGCCGCCGGCGGCCAGCAACCCGGCGACCGCCTCCGCGGGCCTGATCCGTTCGCGTGTCGTCTCGCTCACGACGCGACTCTACCGCGGCGCGCGCGGGCGCCGCGGGCCGCGTCGCGCGAGCCGTGCGGGCCGCGCCGGCGCGGCCTCGAGCCCGCCGGGCGACGCCACGGACGCCAGACCGAGTACTCGTTCGGATCGACGCCCGGTTCGGGCTCCGCGCGGATCGCGTACCAGACGACGAGGCCCAGGTACACGAGCGGAATCTTCAGGATCAGCATCATGAAGACGAGCTCCCAGGCTTGTCCCGACATCTGACGAGTGTAGGGAAACCCGCAGGTAGTCTCAACCGCCGTGACCTCCCTCGCCCGGCTGATCCTCCGCCACAAGCTCGTCATCGTCGGGCTCTGGATCGCGCTCACGGTCTTCGGCGCCTTCTCGGCGCAGCGCGTCTCGAAGCGCTGGTTCGAGTCCTTCTCGATTCCCGGTTACTCGGCCTACGAGGCAAACCAGCGCACCCTGAAGCGGTTTGGCAGCGGCGAGTTCCCGCCGCTCGTCGTGGTTCTGAGCGCGCAAGGCGACGTGACAAAGGTACCGGGCGTCAACCGTGCGATCGCTGCGGCGGCCGGCGCGAACCCCGGCGCCCGCTCGAGCTCGTACTTCAGCACGGGCAGCAACCTGTACGTGTCGGCCGACCGCCACACGACCTTCGCGGAGATCTTTCCCTCCGGGACGCCCGGCTTCAGCGCGAAGACGGGCGAGGCCGCGACGCGTGCGGCGCTCCAGGCGACCGCCCCGCCGGGCGTGACGGCGCACGTCACCGGCTACAACCCGATCCTCGCCGCCGCCAGCAAGGGCGCGAGAGGCGGCCCGTCGATCCTCGGCGAGACGCTGATCGGCGGGATCGGCGCCCTGATCATCCTCCTGTTCGTCTTCGGCACGCTCCCGGCGGTCGCCATGCCGCTCCTGACGGCGGTCGCGTCGATCCTGAACACGTTCACGCTCGTCTGGGTGCTCACCTACTTCACGAACGTCTCGGTCATCGTGCAGTTCCTGATCGCGCTCGTCGGGCTGGGCGTTTCGATCGACTACGCGCTCCTGATCATCTTTCGATTCCGCGAAGAACTGCGACACGGGAAGGACGTCGAGGACGCGATCACAGCGACGATGCGCCATGCGGGCAGGTCGGTGATCGTGTCCGGCTCGACCGTTGCGGTCGGCCTGCTGAGCATGATCTTGCTGCCGCTGCCGTTCATCCGGTCGATCGGGATCGGCGGGATGCTGATTCCGGCGGTGTCGGTGCTCGCCTCGATCACCCTGCTGCCGGCGATGCTCGTGCTACTCGGCCCACGGATCAACAGCGTGCGCGTGATGCCGAAGCGAATCGTGGAGGGCAGCGACCAGGCGAGCGGGTTCTGGGCCTGGTGGTCACGCGTCGTCACAAACCGTGCCGCCCTGACCGCCACGATCGGGCTCGTGATCGTGGGCGCCCTGCTCATCCCGGGCGCACAGCTGAACCCGAGCGAGTCGCAGGCGAAGGACAGCCCGGGCGGCGGCGATGCGATCGTCGGACGCCAGGCGATCGCGGCTGCCGGCATCTCGGCCGGGGTCTACAAGCCGTTCGAGGTGCTGGTCGAGGGACGGGCGAGCCGCACCCAGCTCGCGACGATCTCGCAGCACATCGCGCAGACACCGGGTGTCGTCGGCGCGGTGGCGCCCGCGGCCTGGCAGAAGGGCAACGCCGCGGTGATCGAGGCGATCCCGTCCGCCGACGGCTCGTCGCCGGCCGCGAAGCGCACGATCTCGACCCTGCAGCACACCGTGCTGCCCGCGCTCGCCACGAAGACGAACCTCCGCGTCACACTCGGCGGCACGGCCGCCGAGGACCAGGACTTCGTACATGCGGTCTACGGCAACTTCCCGTATGTGCTGCTGTTCGTCGTCTTGCTGACCTACATCCTGCTCGCCCGCGCGTTCCGGTCGCTCGTGCTGCCGTTGAAGGCGGTCGTGCTCAACCTCGTGTCACTCGGCGCCGCCTACGGCATCGTCGTGTTCATCTTCCAGTGGGGCCACGGCTCGCAGTCGATCTGGAACGTGCCCGCGACCAACTCGATCATTCCCTGGATCCCGTTGATGATCTTTGCGTTCCTCTACGGCCTCTCGATGGACTACGAGGTGTTCATGCTCACGCGGATGCGCGAGGCCTACGACGAGTCGGGATCGACGACCGAGGCGATCGTGCTCGGGCTGTCACGCACCGGCAAGCTCGTGACGAGCGCCGCCCTCGTGCTCTGCCTTGCGTTCTTCGTGCTCTCGACGAGCCCGGGCACCGACGTGAAGCAGTTCGGCATCGGCCTCTCGGCAGGCGTGATCTTCGATGCCACGGTGATCCGCGCACTGCTCGTGCCGTCGATCATGCAGCTGCTCGGTCAGTGGAACTGGGTGTTCCCGAGCTTCACGGCGCGGGCGCTCTTCGTCCGCGAACCGGCGTCCGCCACGGCCGACAACTAGACGGAGCGCCGAGCGGTGCGAGGAAACGCGCGTGCAGCGCGTGCAGATCGTCGCGGTCGTGGGGCGAGTCTCCACGACCGCGACGACACATCAGTGCATCGCCAGGTTGATCGTGACCTGGAGAGCGGCGCTCACCACCAACCAGGCGAGGACCGCGACGACGACCCACCTCGGAGGCATCAGCCGGCCGGGATCGTCAGCGTCAAGATGTCACTGTTGTTGTAGAAGGGAGGCACCGTGACCTGCCAGGTCGCGTGCGCCTCGAACGACGCCGACCCGGACCCGACACCGCCGCCCGTCCGCCAAGCGGGGCCGACGCTGCAGGTGACGAGCCCCGACACGTCACAGCCGTGGGCCGCGATCGAGAGGCTCGTGATGATGCCGTACTGCTTGCAATAGCTCACGACCAGGAAGTGCCGGATCGACGCGATCAGCGGGATGCTCGCCGAGTGCGACACCGTTTGCTGCGTACAGCCCGTCCAGCCACTGCCGCTCCCACAGGACGAGTCGCCGCAGAGGATCTGGGGCGGCGGCGCCTTGGCGACAGCGGCGGCCGGGACCGCAAGGGCGACGGCCACTCCGAGCACGAGAAGAAGCTTGCGCACGTTGATCTCCTTTCGTTGTCTTTGTCGACAACGGTAGAGAGGAACACCGCGCATGTCTGTGCCGGGTCCGTGCCGATAGCGTGACGGTGTGGCCCGCGCGCCGCTAGTGAGCAAAATGGACACGTCCGAGGGCGAGGCCGTGCGCGAGCTGCTGCGCGAGTACGCCGCGGGGCTTCCCTTCGCGCTCGACTTCCAGGATTTCGACCGGGAGCTCGCGGAGCTGCCCGGCGCCTACGCGCCGCCGCGCGGCGCCCTGCTCCTCGCCCGCGTCGACGGCGAGCCGGCCGGCTGCGTGGCGCTGCGCCCGCTCGACGGCGAGACGTGTGAGCTGAAGCGCCTCTTCGTCCGCGCAACCGCGCGCGGCAGCGGCCTCGGACGGCTGCTCGTCTCCGCGATCATGGCCGAGGCGCGCACGCTCGGGTACACGCGCATGCGCCTCGACACGACACCCGGCATGGAGGCCGCCCAGGCGCTCTACGCCGAGCTCGGCTTCCGTGAGATCGAGCCGTACAGGCACAACCCGGTCCCGGGCACGCGCTTTCTCGAGCTCGAGCTCTGAGGCCCCCGGGCGTGGAGGGCGCGTTACGCCTGGTGACGCTCGCGACCGGAGGTGAAATCGTGGCCTTGACATATCGACATCCTTCGATATATTTCAGATTCACAATCGTCGATATGTCTGGAGCCGTGATGGTGAACCTGTTCCACAAGAACCGCTCCGCGCGTGTGGAGTTCTGCGACCGCTGCGGCAGCGTCTGCGATCACCGCTGCGCTGCAAATGCGCTGCGTGAGCGAGCGCTCGACCAAGGGTTTCGTGCGGGGCCGAGGCCGCTGTGACCGAGACGCTCGCGCCGATCGCTTGCTGCGCTCCGCTCGGAGCATCGGTGCTCTCCGCTGAGGAAGCGCTCGCGACGGCAGAGCTTTTCCGGGCACTCGGCGATCCGGGGCGGGTGCGGATCGTCAATCTGCTCGCGACAAGCGATGAACCTGTCTGTGCCTGCGAGATCGTCGCGCTGGTCGGGTTGTCTCAGCCGACCGTGTCGCACCACCTGCGCAAGCTGACCGACGCGGGTCTCTTGGACCGTGAGCAGCGCGGCAAGTGGGCGTATTTCTCGCTGAATCATGACGCGCTGCGCACGCTCGCGGCGGTCGCCGACGTGAAAAGGGGTTGCTGCTGATGTCCACGACCGCCGATGAACTCCGTGATGAAGTCCGCCGTCGCTATGCCGAGGCGGCCCGTGCCGTGACCGAAGGCGAATCCTGCGGCTGTGGGAGCGGCTCCTGTTGCGGCGCCGAGAGTGACGCCGGCATGTTCGGTGAGGCGTTGTACGACGCGAAACAGCGCGGCGAGCTTCCAAATGCGGCTGTACTTGCTTCCTTGGGTTGCGGCAACCCAACCGCGGTCGCGGATCTCCGTGAGGGTGAGATCGTGCTCGACCTCGGCTCGGGCGGCGGGATCGACGTGATCCTCTCTGCCAAGCGGGTCGGGCCGGCGGGAACGGTCTATGGGCTCGACATGACGGACGAAATGCTCGCTCTCGCGCGGAAGAACGCCGCCGAAGCCGGCGCGCTGAACGTCCATTTCCTGAAAGGGATGATCGAGCAGATCCCGTTGCCTGCGAGCTCCGTCGACGTGGTCATCTCGAACTGCGTGGTCAACCTCTCGACCGACAAGGCCGCGGTGCTGACCGAGGTCGCGCGCGTCCTGAAGCCGGGTGGCCGGATCGGAATCAGCGACGTCGTCGCCGAGGATCGCCTCTCCGTCGAGCAGCGGGCCGAACGTGGTTCGCAGGCCGGATGCGTCGCCGGAGCGCTCTCGCAGAGCGAGTACATCGCAGGGCTCTCAGCCGCCGGTTTCGAGGACATTTCCCTTGCGTTCACGCACGAGGTCGCAGACGGAATGCACGGCGCAATCGTGAAGGCCCGCAAGACCGAGCAACCGGAGGCGAAGGGCCGTCCCGCGATCGAGCCCGCGAAACGGGCAGGCTGCTGCTGACCGCGCCAGCCGCGCGTAATCGCCGAACTCGGCCAGAAGAGGCCGCACAAGCGCTGGGAGCGCCGTCTGGTCACCGGCTTCTTTCTGGTCATTGCCATCAAGACCTCGCGTGGTTCCGCGCTTGACGGCCAGACCGTGGGCGAGTAGCACTCCTTGGAATGGATGTTCCTGAAGAGATCCGCGAGCTTCCCGACGTGACGATCCGCGTGCGCGAAACAGAACCCGGATTCTTCGAGGCCAGCTTCAAGCCGACTGACCCGCTCCACATCGCGCGCAACGGCTACACGCTCGACACCAAGCGTGGTCTTCGAGGACGCACGTTCAACGAGGTACTTGGTCGGGCCGAAGCGCACTGGCGTCAGAACTACCCGGACAGCTAAAGCCCGAAGGTCGCTCCGCCCTGACGCGTGCCGCTACTGGTGCCGCGCCCCCATTGAGGCAGCCCACTCGTTCCGGTCGCGTTCCTCTCCTGCTCGTCTCGATTTCTCGCGGTTTCTCTTCCTCGCGCGCCTTACGCCGAGTGGCGGGAGAGCCAGTCGAGCAACGCGGACTGGCTTGCGGTCGCCACGCAGATCGACGTGTCGGCTGCGCCGTAGTAGATGCGGATCGTGTCCTGGTCGTCGAGCACCTGCCAGCCGCAAGAGAAAACGACCTGGTCGACGTCGCCGATCCGCTCGTACTCGGCGTCGGGCCCGAACAGCCACTCGCTCGACCGCGCAACCACGCGCTCAGGGTGTTGGGCGTCGAGGAGAGCGAGCCCGAGCCGATAGATCGACCCGGCGGCGGTGGTGTGGACGCCGTGGTAGAGAAGCAGCCAACCTTGCGGCGTCTCGAGCGGCGGCGCGCAGAGGCCGACCTTGTGCGCGTCCCACCAGGCGCCTTCGCGGGCGCGAAGCAGGATCGTGTGGTCACCCCAGTGCCGCAGGTCGGGGCTCCACGACAACCAGATGTGCGCGGCGTGTCTCGGCGTCGCCGAGACCGGCCGGTGGATCAGCCCCCACCGGCCCTGGAACCGGCGCGGGAAGAGCGCTGCGTCCTTGTCCTCGGGCGGCATGATCACGCCGCGGCGCTCGTAGGTGCGGAAGTCGCGGGTGGACGCGAGGCACACGAGCGCGCCGTCGCCTGAGTACCCGGTATAGGCGATCAAGTACTCGTCGCCGACCGGCGTGATCCGCGCATCCTCGATCCCGAATCGCTCCGCATGCGAATCGAGATCCGGCATGATGCTCCTGTCGGGGTCGACGATCCAGTTCGTGAGACCGTCGGCGCTGCTGGCGACCGCGAGATGGGAGATCCCCGTGCGGTCCTCGACCCGCGCGAGCAACAGCGTCTCGCCGTCGAGCTCGGCGACGCCCGGGTTGAAGACGGCGTTGACCGTACTCGGCCATTCCGCGGCGGTGAGGATCGGGTTTTCCTCGTAACGCCGGAAGAGCTCTCTACCTGGCTCCGTTTTCAACGGGCCGTCTCCTTCGGAGAACAGAGCCGTGCCCTCGCGGATCAGGCGTGGTCCAAGAACTCCTGAACTTCGAGTGCGATTTCCCGCACGGCATTCTCAAGCGCCTCTATCCGTACGGCGAGTTCTCGGACCGCCATGGGTGTCGGCGTCACCGACAGAAGCGGGTTTCCCCAGACAAGCGGCCGCTTGCCAGGGTGTGGGACCAGCTCGTCCACCCGCTCGGCCAACGTGCCTGTCAACGACATCAAAGAGGGCCTCCTCTCTGTTCGCAGGCGAGAGAGTCCTGGCCGTGCAGTGGAACTCTGCTCACCGAGGCTCGACGTCCCACGCGCTGACGCACGTTGAACGGCGTTTGGGGTTCTGTCCGAGTTCTGGCTACCGAGTTCTTGCAGAACTACATCCTCGCGCCGTTGGCGCGACGCGACATCCGCGAACTCACCGATTTGCGTACCTCGAACTCGAACGGCGGAAGCGTTCAAGCGAGCGGATATCGAAAGATACCCGCGAGCAGCCCATTGATGGAATAGGACAACGAAGATGGACCTAACCGGGCAGCTCTCAAACCTCTCGGAACGGCTGCAAACCCTGCTTGCCACGGTAGGACCCAAGTAGTAGAGCCCGCGCAAACGCTCTACTTGTCACTCATTTTACGACAGAAGCTGGTTGAGAGCCAGCGTTGGAGGCGGGCTTGGCTGGTTCGCGGTCACGCGCGCGTCACCAGCGACCGCGAACGGCTCATCATCGCCGCCCGAATAGATGGCGGTACCACGTACCACGTACGTTGAGTGGCCGGCTTCACCCTGTTGGCGTCGCACGTACAGCCGAGTCCGTGCTGGCTGCTCACCGCTGAAGTCGGTGTAGAACACCTCGGCGTAGATCTCGTCGCGCACGCCGCTAAGACGAAATTGAAGCCTTGCGCGCTGGCCCGCTGGGATCAGAGCCCGAGTCGGTTCCCCGTCTGTCCAGATCACATCAGGAACAGATAGCGCCCGCGGCCGCACTGAAGAGATCCTCGCAATGCCTTGTCCAACGTTCTGCACGGGAATCGAGCAATACACGGCTCCCCTCTCTCCCAACACGTCGACCCAGTCCGGCTCAGTCCAACGCTCATCATGGGAGAAGCCAACGTTCGTGTAATCGATCACTTCCTTCATCGAATCTTCGCGCTCGGCCGTGGGCATCGCTGGCACAGCTTCGAGAACGGGCAGCATCGATGTTTGTAGTTCAGCTTCTCCGATCGCGACGCCCCGACGCGCCACTTGATTGCCGCGGACGGCGACAATCGCAACTGCCAGCGTGACACCGGCAAGAGTCAGGGTGCCGATGGCAACAAGCGCCGACCACCCGTCCCAGGTGAAGAATGAGGCAAACATGCAGCTCAGCCTATGACGATTTCCGGACGTGCTCCGGTGCCTGACTCGCTCTGACACCCCTGACCATCGGGGTGTTCCAGTCTTGCGTCGACTACGCGGGTTTGGCCGTCGGCGAAAAGTGAAGATCGTTGAGGTCAGGTAGCTCATCGCCAAGCACGGCTCGGCCGTCGCGTTCAACCACCGTGAAGAGGCGCCAGGTCTCGCCGGCCGCCACGCCGAGGAAGAGGCGCGGCTGAAGCTTGGCAATCGCGAGGCACTTCTTGTGGTCGCTCGTGACGCTATGCGGCGCGCCCGACGCCTGGCAGGCGCGCATCCCATCAAACAGCTTGCCGAGGAGCTTCGCGTCTGCCTTGGCCTCGACTCCCACCCATGGCCGCACCGCGGTAATTGGCATCTTCCAGGCGAGCTCCGCGCGGCCAACCTCCAACAAGAGGACGTCCAGTGCGTCTTGATGGAGAACGTCGGCTCCGTCCCTCGTCACGATCGGCGATTCGCAGATCAGGTGCTCGCGCGGCCACCCAAACTCGAGCTGGAGCCTCGCCATCGCCGCCATCTCGACGATTGTCTCGAGCCTGAGGTGATTCTTGTCGATTTCATCGAAGAAGTGGTATCCGCGCGGTGCGCCCCTGGCTGTGGGCGGCATGCGGTCCGACCGCTTCCTTCCTTCGTCGTCGATACGAAAGAGGGGTGTCTGCATGCCACGGACCCCTACGGATGCGAGGAAGTACGCGGCCTCGCCGGGAGTCACCTCGGAAGGAACACGCGGGCCTTCGGCAACATCGGGATAGACCCTCGGCTGTACGACCGACCACCTCTCGTCGATGAACGTCTGGAGATCGCCGATCGGACCGCCTTCGATCATCGGCGAAACGCTACAGGGCGGAGCCTTCGAGGAGTGTTGAATAAACGCGCTCTAGCCGATGAGCGAGCGGTACACCTGACATCGTGCTGAGGAGGCGAAACGTTGTACTTCTTGCAACGGAAAATGGACCCAGCCGGGCTCGAACCGGCGACCTTT
>Ga0307372_10013261_pt1 | contig 10675 bp, 5 predicted proteins | sample OX1MG_FD_202533 | JGI IMG/M metagenome (GOLD analysis project Ga0307372, IMG submission 202533) | Soil microbial communities from Risofladan, Vaasa, Finland - OX-1 | ecosystem: Environmental > Terrestrial > Soil > Coastal area > Acid sulfate soil | place: Finland: Risofladan, Vaasa | collected... | reverse complement strand
TTACCCATAACATGCAGCAGGCAGCGCGGGTATCCGACTACACTGCCTTCATGTATCTCGGAAGCCTAATCGAATACGCCGACACTAGTACGCTATTCACCAATCCCAGCCTGAAACAGACCGAAGATTATATTACAGGCCGCTATGGTTGATATGACGTAGCTTTTAGCTGCGCCCATCTAGCATAAGATAAATCAGACTATATTCGTAATTCGTGGGTTGGGAGTTCGACTCTCTCCGCCGGTACCACTAAATCAACAACTTAGAACTTTTACTTCACCAATCTCAACCGAGAATGTGCCAATTTCGTGCCACCAGCCGGTGCGATCCGTTCCGCATGCTCTATCAGATGAACCACACCGAGATGTGCGTAGCGTTGCACCATCTCGGCACTCGCCCAGCCCCAGAGCACCTTTAAAGGAATCTACGCCTGGGTGTACCACATGGCCTAATTATGCTGCTGCTGACCGAGACACTTTCGGGACATAGCAATTAGCAATGCCTAGACTTATATCATTCAATACAATCGGTTACGTGGTGCCTGTCTCACCGACTACTGGCCGAAGCAATCTGAAATCAGATTGTATATATCGGGGTGGCAACTGGACTTAAGATATATCCCACAGAATGCAGGGGCTGCCTATATGAGCTTGCAATATTCTTCCATTTCAGCTTCTCGTACGTAATAACCAATGAACGATTTTGAAAAAACATACTGTGAGCAGATGGAGGCGGTATTTCGCTTTACTCTACATATGGTCAGAGACCGTGCTCTGGCTGAAGATATCACCAGTGAAACGTTTCTTGCCTTGTACCACAACCGTGAGCAGATAGATGACAATCGTGTGCAATCCTGGTTATTTACCGTTGCAAAGAATCGTGCTCGCGATTATTGGAGACATATCGCAGCCGAACGACGATACGTAGAAAATTGGATGGATGAAAAGTATACGGTTGCTGATGAGTCTCACCTAGAAATCTGGCTTTTGGAAAGCAAGGCCCTAAAACCTGTGCATCGTACCTGTCTTGTATTGAGGTATTTATATGGGATGACGCGCATGGAGATCGCTAAGCAGACGGGATTGGATAATCTTCAGATTAAGAGCGCCTTACAATATGCGCTTAAACTCTTACGGAAGGAATTTATTGACGGATCCTATGAAAAACACGCCACTTGAACAATTAACCGACCTTGAGCCGGGTGAGCGCGAATACTTGCGTGAATCTGGAAAGCTGTTCCAGTTAATGTCCGCGCAATACAGCCATTGTCCGGCCCCATCTCTTTTAGCCGCCTTTCAAGCTGAGATTCTTCCTGATGATCTCAAGCTTGCGCTCAGGCAGCATATCGAGCATTGCCGTTTGTGCGCGAAGCTTATCCAGGATTTGGCGGAAGTGGAGACATCGCCGCTAACTACAGAGGAAAAGTGGCGAATCCGTGCGCGGATCCCGGATGTAGTACACGAACTCAAACCGCGCAAAATGAAAACAGGTTTCTTGCTGTGGGCTCCGACTGCAGCTTATGCGGCACTTGCTTTGGTAATCCTAGGCTCAGGATTTCTTACGTGGCACAGCCTTCGGCAAGGTAGTGAACCTTACGTGACTTCGGAGCAATCAATCTTCCGGGTCGAAAAAGCTGCCATTAAATTGCCCATCACTTTGACATGGCGGGGCGAATCCGAAACAAACCAGGTCTATATCGCTGATTTGGTATATGCCCTAGAACCCTACAAGACAAACCACTACACTCAAGCTGTAAAACGACTGATGCCCCTCACGCAACGCTTTCCCCAGGGTGCAGAGGGATATTTCTATCTGGGTATCAGCCAGTTGATGCTGGGACAAGATTCAGTCGCATCCACAAACCTGAAACAGGCTGAACAACTGCTTGCCGGACAACCATCAGGTGTTCTGGCAATGGATGAAGTGGATTGGTATTGGATTGTTGCCCGGATACATGCGGGGCACAGACTGGAAGCGGCAGGCGACCTTCATAAACTATGCCAGACAGCCGGAGACTATCAAACACGTGCTTGCACTGGACTCAAAGAGCTATCTTTGAAAGATTGAGCAACTGATTCAAGGTGACTTACGCATATTAAAAATAGTAAATGCAGTCCCTTGTTGGTGCTGCAGATGCTTACAGCTTTGGTCATCGTGGTAACCCTTGCTGGTGGTCAAAGTTATGCCAATGAAGCCGCTATATCGCAATCGAGTTTTTTGCCAGATGCCCAATCACAGGTAAATCTCTCCCAGCACGCTCAGGGTGATATGACGGCAGGATTTGCTTACCTCCAGCATTCGCAAGATGCCGATGCGAAAAAAAAATTTGATGCCGCTATCCTGTTGGCGCAAGCCGGACGTGATCTAGCTGTCGAAGCCGCCGCACGCCGTGGTCTCGGCATTATCTTGATACATGCTACTCAATATGAGACTGCGCGTGTTCAATTTGAGCAATCCTTGACACAAGCCAAAGCGGCGGGTGATGCCAAAGACGTCGCCAGCGATCACCAGGAACTGGGCACAGTTGCATATTACATTAGCGACCTGAAAAGCATGCGCCGGTTCTGGAACTTAGCGTGGACGGAATTCGAGACGCTTGGCGATCGGCCCCACGAGGAAGATATTATCTACAATCTGGGATTTGATCCGACACTCAGCGATAAGGAGCGAGAGCGCCTGATTAGGGAAGGCCTGGTGCTAGCCCGGCAAGATCATGACAAAGACCGTGAGGGCAACTTTCTCCATCAACTGGCTGACTTACGTTATGCACAAGGCAACTATACTGCTGCGCTCGAAGTGCTTTCAGAAGCGCAACTCTGCTTTCAACAGGCAGGTGATCAATTGGAGGTTGGCCGGGCACTGAACAGCAGGGCACGACTTTACAAAGCGCATGGATTGTATGCACTGGCGATCTCAACTAATACACAGGCCTTAAAGATTCAGCGGGACATCGGTGATCAGACTGGAATCCTGCAGAGCTTGACAGCCATCGGTGATTCTTACGGTCTGATGGGAGATGAAAAGCATTCGTTGGTTGAATATGAACAGGCGCTGGCAATTGCCCGAAAGGCACAGTCGCCACGGTTGATCTCATTTGTACGTGGTAACGTGGCTGGCGAGCAGATCAAGCTGGGTCAAGACCGACAGGCTGCACAGACCCTGAAAGAATTGGTCAAGGATAATGCTGACCCCTTTGACCTCACCCTCCGATATGCCCAATTGAGTGAAGCCGATGACGATTTGGGTGACTTCGGGGACGCACTAAACGCGGCCAATGCGGCATTGTTGAAGATACCCAACATCGCAACTTCCGAGCAGCGCGTCATCGGCTTGTATTTCCGTGCCAGGGCCGAAGCAGCACTCGGGCAAGTTAACCATGCCCTATCAGACATCCATGCATGCCTCGCCATGCTGGAACATATCCGCTCGGAACTGGTGCCCAATGATTCCATGAAATTGCAGTTCGGTGATGTATACAAGGGTGTCTATGATTACGGTATAGAACTAAACTATAAGAATGGTGATATGAAACAGGCCCTGGAGATTGCCGAAGAAGGCCAGGCACGGGCCTTCGTGGATTTGCTTTCGAGCCGCCACATTGCACTCAAATCGAACGAGCAAGTGGCCTTCAGTGATACCCGAAAACAGACAAGGCCCGGAAAAACTAATGATTTAACCAGTCGCGGTGATGATTCCAGCGAAAGCGATGCCTTGGAAAAAGCAGCCGGTGTAGAACCATTGCCGAGCTTCGTGAGTATCAGAGCACTGCCCATCACGCAGGTTTCCGCCATCGCGATGCGGCTGCATACGACACTGATCAATTACTGGGTGACAAAGGATCAGACCTATATCTGGGTTATCAACCCCGCAGGCAAACTGAGTACTGTCCGCGTGGCAGCGTCGCGGCAGCTTTTGTCAGATCTGATCGCCCAAGCCTGGGCTGGATCAGGGCACATGCAAACCGGGGGCACTCAGAGCATGAGTGCAGCGCAACCGGAAGAGATTAAAGCAGCGACGGTCAATCTGACGGCACGCGGTGGCGAACTGATTGTGGGCGTCAGGTACCAGACCCAAGCATGGCGTGAATTATATCGCCTGCTGATTTTGCCGATTCGTGACAGGTTACCGCAGAAGAGCGGCAGTCTGCTTACCATCATCCCCAATGGTCCCTTGTTCGGTCTCTCGTTTGCAGCTCTGCAAGATGATACCGGCCACTATCTGGTCGAAAAGTATGCGTTAGATTACGTGCCCTCCGTGGCGGTCCTGCACTATACAGAAATCGAGGCAAGCCAAATGTTTGACCGTCCTCCACATTATCTGCTGGTGGCCGACCCCCAGGTTTTGCCGAAACTTCCGGATGGCAAATCCTTGCCGGCGCTGCCCGGTTCACTCGAAGAGGTCAAGGCGATCAGGAATCTGCTCCCAGCCAACGAGGCGACCGTGCTCATTGGCTCGGATGCCCGTGAAGACATTGTGGAACAGCATGCCCAGGAAGCTTCGGTCATCCACTTTGCGACTCACGCTGTCATCTTGCCTAATGATCCCCTGGATTCATTCATTGCACTGGGTAGGAATAGCGGTAACGTGGTCGAAGACGGCCGGCTGACAGCTGGGAAAATCTACAGTCTGAGACTCAGCGCAAAACTGGTCTTCCTTAGCACGTGCCGATCGGCCAGTGGACAGATCACGGAGGATGGCATCGTCGGCTTAACGCGGGCATTTTTCTATGCAGGCACGCCGACCGTGGTGGCGTCTTTATGGGATGTAGCAGACAAGCCAACGAGTCTCCTGGTATCAGATTTTTATGCTGCCTATCGTGATCAAAAAAGCCCCAGCGATGCCTTGCGCCATGCCCAGCTCAAGATGTTGCAGTCCTTGCGCGCAGGCAATGTTCTTGTAAACACTCCCGAGGGTCCTGAAACGCTCCCGGAAAATCCCCTGTATTGGGCCAGTTTCATCGTCATAGGCGATCCCTAAGCCCACCGGAACGGTCCGGGAATCAGTTTCATTCAACCCATGGCCCATCCTTACTGATCGGGGAGTGGGCGCACATCGCATTGATGTTTATGCGCTGTTCTCTGAAGCCTGCCCCACGACGCCAGGTTCGAATATGACAGGCGCATGACTATTCGACCGTCCGCCTTGAAAACGCCACATCCGGTTAATTCACGCCAGCAGTTTCTTCCGTTTCTTCGTCTCAATCGTAGCCTTTCTATAAGGAGGCATAAGCCTTCCTTGGCGAGCGTTGTATGAGTCTGTAGGAGAGCACATGAACGTACTGAAAGGGGTATGGCCAGCCGGAGGGGCCGAACAGTGAAATATGTATCGGTATTAATGGCCGGATTCATTTGGATGCTGCTGTCCATTTCGACATCCGCCGAAGTGATCCTGAACGAACCGAGTGTCAATTCCGGTGACCAGCAAGGCTTCGTTGTGGCGCTTAGTGCCGACGGCACCCACGCGCTGGTAGGCGCGCCGGGCGCGACCGTGAATGGCATCAACCAGGCGGGTAAAGCCTTCATGTATGTACTCTCGCACGGGCAGTGGCAGCGCACACAGGAATTCGACGACCCGACTCCAGTGTCAGGCGATCGCTTCGGTTCGGCCGTGGCGATGTCAACTTATGCCAGCATGCTCATCATCGGCGCGCCGGGTGCGTCCGCCAGCGGCCAGGCCGGCGCCGGCCGGGTATTCGTGTTCACAGCGGCGGGCGGCAGCTGGAGCATGCATGAGCTTTCAGAGCCAAACGCGGGTGCCGATGATGCCTTCGGCACCGCGGTAGCGATTTCGGGTAATGGCAGTATCGCGGTCGTAGGTGCACCGGCCGCTGCGCATTCCGGTAAGGCCTTCGTATTCACGCTCAATGCGGGTGTGGCCGGCGGCGCGCCGGCAGAACTGGATGCGCCTGCGGAAGCCGGTGGCAATTATCATTTCGGCAACGCTGTCGCCATCGCCGCCAACGGCAGCAGTATATTGGTGGGCGCGCCGGGGATTGGCGACGGCGTGCCGTCCGGGAAAGCCTGGCTGTTCGTGACCGGCAAAGGCAATGCCGCGCAGGCGCGCGTCTCGTCGCTCTTCAACGCCTTCAAGAACAACACCAGTCTGCTGGAAGCCGCCAAGGGCGGGAATAGCGGCTCCTGGTCCGTGGGCCACGAGTTCGATAACCTGGTCTCGGACAAGCCCGGTTACTTTGGCGGCAGCCTGGCGATATCAGCGGACGGCAGTACGGTACTCATCGGCGCCTATGGGGAATATTCCAGAACCGACAGCAGCAATCAGGGCGATGGCATCGGCGCGGCCTATCTGTATACCCAAACCAGCGGCTGGGTCACGCCCCAGAACTTCACGGATGCGGCGGCAGCGCGCTTGGAAGGATTTGGCAACAGCGTGGCGCTGGCCGGTAACGGCACGACCCTGGCCATCGGCGCCGAGAATGCCGGCGTGAATACGGCGGATGCCGCCGGCAAAGTTTTCGTTTATCGGCTCTCGGGTAGCGGATGGAATCCACTGCATACGTTCAGCGATCCCAGACCTGCCGACGGTAATAACTTCGGCAGCGCCGTGGCCCTGTCCAGCGAAGGCGCGACCCTGCTGGTGGGCGCCATGAATGTAGCAGTCGCCGGGCGCGGTTCTGCAGGCCTGGCTTACGTATTTCCGCCGGTCATTGAACTGGCGGTATCCATCCAGGCGGCGCCGGAACAGCCCCTGGTCGGCAGCCAATTCAGCTATCACATCAGTGTGCGCAATACCGACAGCCGGGTGACGGCGACCCATGTGCAATTTTCAGACACACTGCCATCCGTTACCAGCTGGGTGTCGGTCACGCCGGCGAGCTGTGTGAGGCAAGCACAAACAGTCAGTTGTGAACTGGGTTCACTCAAGCCGGGCGCTTCCAGCGCCATCACGATCACGGTGATGGCACCGCAGCAGCCAGGAGTGATCAGCGATCAGGCCGCAGCCAAAGCCGACCAGACTGATCCGCATTCGCCGCGCAACCGCGCCAGTTTAAGCACCAGCATCACGCCACCTCCGAAACCGGGTACCTAACGATGCATAGCATTTCAACAGTTAGCCATGAAGATATGCAGGTCGTACCAGGATATCGCAAGATCGATGTGGCAAATGGTGCATATCTGCAACTTGATCTATGCAAAACCCAAGCAATACATCCGTAACAATACTTAATGTACGAAGGAGAGTTTTGTGAAAACGCCATCGTTATTATCCAGGATCTTGAATGGAGTCCCAGAACTCATTGCGTTAAGTAGTTTTAAATCTAGCAATCGCAAGAACCGCCTGAGCTGGAACCACACAAGAACTCTATATAAAACCATAGGATTCGGTCTCATCGGAATGCTGTTATTGGGATGTCCCGGTGATCCGATTCCAGGACTAGTATCACTATCCGTGCAACCACCCTCCGGGTTCGTAACTGTAGGAGGAATATTGGGCTATGAAGCTGATGGTGTCTTGAACAATCAAAATGGATGTGGCCTCGGTGCCCGTGGCACTTCAAATGGATGCGACGAAACAGGAAATGTTATCTGGGATATCGTTGCGGGGAGCGCTGTCAGTAATATAGCAACTTTAAATTCTAATGGTGGTGGTGGCGAGTATGCGACCGGCATTGGTGCTGGTGGTCCCATAACCGTTAGAGCAAGCGGCAACCTTGGAAACAATCAAGGGTACATCATTGCCACAGGGCTGCTTACAGTATCTTCTACGACCTTGGTATCCATCACCATTGTACCAAGCAACCCCTATGTGCCTGTGGGAGCTTCCGTGCAATTTACCGCAACAGGTACATTTGCTGATGGCAGTACCGCAGACATCACCAATTCCGTCATCTGGTCGTCCAGTGATGTGAATGTAGCCTCTATCAGCACAGCAGCGACCCCCAATGGCAGCGCCACCGGCCTCGCTGTCGGCGGTGGTTTTGCGACTGTAGTCTCCGGTGCGAGCCCCGGTGAGAATACGACAATCACAGCCTCAACCTGTGTGTCTACCGGTACAGGCAGCTTTGCGGGCGTGTGCACGCAAATTAGCGCAAACACAGTATTGACGGTTTCACAAGCATCCCTCGCATCCATCAGCATCACACCAGCCACTGCTTCATTAGTGGTCGGTACTACACAACAATTTATAGCAGCGGGTATTTATAATGATGGCTCAACATACGATATAACGCCCATCGTGAGTTGGTCCTCAGCAGATATTCATGTAGCCACGATCATCGGCAGCAATAGTTGTACATCTGTGCCTAATACCAGTGACTCATGTGGCCTGGCCACAGCCACAGGCATCGGTGGACCCGATACCATCACAGCCAGTATCACAGTGGATGGTCAAACGTTCACCAATACAGCACAGTTGTCGTCTGCAACAGGCGCGACCTTAACTTCCATCGATGTCGATCCGATTACACCATCGGTTGCTGCGGGCAGCGCCCAGCAATTTACAGCGCAGGGTATCTTCTCGGATGGCTCCACGCATGATGTGACCAGTGCCGTGAATTGGGTCTCATCGAATACAGCTGCGGGAACAATTAATGCACAAGGTTTGGCCAGTGTGCCTGTGGGAGCCGCGGCGGGGTCCAATACGATCATCGCTGCCAGTACCCAGGTCAGCGGACAGACTATATCGGCGATAGCCATACTTACGGTCGCGGGCAAGACTCTGGTATCGGTCAACGTCACTCCAGCAACCGCATCGGTTGCTGTAAATGGGACCCAGCAGTTCACGCTGACTGGTACTTATTCCGACAGCAGTACACAGAACCTCACCAGTTCCGCTGCATGGAGTTCATCAAATCCTTCTGTCGCGACCGTCGTCAGTGGTAACGGCTGTTCAGCGACTCCCAACACGAGTAATTCATGCGGATTCGCTACCGGCGTGGCAGCGGGAGGGCCGGTAACCATAACCGCAACTATTACTGCGTCCGGGCAGACCTTTAACGGATCAGGTCAGCTATCGGTTACCACTTCCAGTCCGACACTGGTTTCAATAAGCGTCACCCCTATGTCTGCATCGGTAGCTGTTAATGGCACACAACAGTTCACGGCCACTGGCACCTATTCAGACAACAGTACACAGAATCTGACTGGATCAGCCACATGGACTTCTTCTGATACTTCGGTCGCGACCATCGTCAGTGGTAACGGCTGTTCAGCGACTCCCAATACGAGCAACTCATGCGGATTCGCGACGGGTGTGACCGTGGGAAGTCCCGTGACCATAACCGCAAGCGTTATGGTATCCGGCCAAACATTTACCAGCACGACAAGTCTTGTTGTTTCGGTGCTCGCTTGTAATCCACCGCCGAATCCAAGTGGGGGAGGTTCACTACCGTATGAAAATGAATCCTATTGTGCCAGCTTCAGCGGAGTCACGGACATGCTGTATACCTTTACTGGTATCTTGACATTCACTACTCCGATTACGCCAGGCTCGATCATCAATTGTGAATATGCGACTTCTGGAACCTGGAATTCTCAACCGGCAAGTACCGGCCCCACATCTTGCACAGGCGGCATCGACCCTTACGGTAATCTCAGTATTACAGATTCATTAGGGAATACATTTACAGGTACGTTCTCCTCGGACGGAACCAGCGTAAGTGGCAGTTATTTGTTCACTGATTTCGGACCAAGCGGTGGTGTTGCCACTGGTTCTTTTAGCGGGACTGAGCAGCAGTGAATATGGAATGTAAAATGATGTAGCTGTGACTTGACTATTTCGGCATCCATGCTTTTCGCAGCATATGTACATTCCCGTACATCGTGTTTTACCACTGGAGGAATTTGGTGGGCGGTACTGGGATCGAACCAGTGGCCCCTGCCGTGTGAAAGCAGTGCTCTACCGCTGAGCTAACCGCCCATTTTAAGAGCACGAATTTTACGGGCCCCAGCTGTGGCGGTCAAATTGATTCATCATCCCGCCTGATCACACAGCGGCTCTATCATTAAATTGTCCATCCGCCAAAAATACTTCTTGGGGGTGCCGAAGGGGAAGTTAGTAGAATAGCCTCATGGTATCTCTCCCCATTGATGCGCTGCTACCAGCGATTCGCGAAGCGTTGGCGTGTCAGGGCATGGCTGTGATCCAAGCGCCACCAGGTGCCGGCAAGACTACTCGCGTGCCGCTGGCGTTGCTGGATGCGCCTTGGTTGAATGCTCACAAGCTCATCATGTTGGAGCCACGGCGACTGGCAGCGCGTACTGCTGCAAATTATATGGCCAAGCTGCTGGGCGAAACCGTCGGGGGCACCGTCGGCTACCGCATCCGCATGGATACCCGCGTTGGCCCACGCACCCGCATTGAAGTGGTCACCGAAGGCATCCTCACACGGCTGATCCAGTCGGATGCCGCACTCAGCGATTACGCGCTGGTGATCTTCGACGAATTCCACGAACGCAGCCTGCAGGCAGACCTGGCGCTGGCACTGTGCCTGGAAGCCCGCCAGGCATTGCGGCCTGATCTGCGAATCGCAGTCATGTCAGCGACTCTGGATGCTGCACCGGTGGCATCGCTTCTGGGAGATGCGCCACTCCTGACATCGGAGGGCCGAAGTTTCCCGGTAACGACCCACTATCGGCCGCTAGTGGCGCGGGAGCGCATCGAGCCACAGGTGGCCAATCATCTGCGATGGCTGCTGGAGGAGGAGAGCGGCAGTCTG
>Ga0307372_10013259_pt1 | contig 10677 bp, 13 predicted proteins | sample OX1MG_FD_202533 | JGI IMG/M metagenome (GOLD analysis project Ga0307372, IMG submission 202533) | Soil microbial communities from Risofladan, Vaasa, Finland - OX-1 | ecosystem: Environmental > Terrestrial > Soil > Coastal area > Acid sulfate soil | place: Finland: Risofladan, Vaasa | collected... | reverse complement strand
TAGATACTTGTTCCCACACGCGATACTTATTACCTCCATCTTGGTAAGATGCGCCTTCATACGAATGAATTTTAGTTATTTTCCCTAATTTGAATAAAAGCAGTTGAAGATCTTCTACCATTTTCTTAGATGCAGTTGTTATATTACTTCCATATCTTTGTTGTTCTCTTGTAAACTTATCTCCATCTCCTAAATAATACCATTCTAAGAATGTTTCTATATCTTGCTTAGTACCTCTTCTAATTATTTTAGGAACTCTTCTTTCTATAGATAGTCTACCAAACTTATAGCAATAGTTTGCTAAATCTCTATTCTTAATTATTATATGCTCAATAAACGAGTAACCTTTATTTGTTTTGCATTTTTGTGTAAAACCCGTCCCTTTAATCAACCCTAGTCTGTTAAATAATTCTCTGATCTTATCCGCTGACTCACCTTCTTTTTGAATAATCTCTATGAATCTATTTTTAACAACTCTTCCATCTGCACAATAGATTCCAAGAATTGCACATAAATCTGACGGATTAATCGTAACGCCATCAAATTCTTTAGCTTTTATCGGCTTGCCGTCATTCCAATTTATTCTAGCTGGTAGATAAAAATCTTTAGGAAGAGAGTCTGCCTTTTCTACTCTCCAAGGTTTTTTAGATGCACCATACTTGAAATAAATTCTATGATCGGGTGTTACTAATAGATCCGCTTTATGTGATTCAATATGGATTAGATTTCCTAAATCATTTTTCTTCTTAAAGAAGAACGTGGGGTTAATTAATGTGGCCTCCATTGTTTTCATATCTACTTGAGCTATTTTTGTTTCTCCATCGTATTCCTCAAACCGTTTCCAGCCTTTTTCAGTTAATACTTCTGTATCTGGAGAAAAACAAAAATGCTTTGCCTTAATCACTACAATCAATCCATTCGGTCTTAGAATATCCTCTAGATAATCAGCAATCTGCTCTGTTAGTTCTTCTTGGATTTGAGGCCTGCGGGAAAAGTGTTCGACTATCCTATTGAATTTGGAAAGCCCTATCAGTCTGCTGTGTACATTAGGGAGAACTCCTATCCACGCTGATCCGTAGACGGGAAGCAAGTGGTGCGCACAGGTTGACTTAACGTCAATTGGTCCGAGTGCCATCACCTCATCAAAACTTTTGACATTGGGAAAGTCGGTAGACTTGGGGGGTTCTTCATATCTACCTTTGAACAGCTCTCGAACCAAAGACTTGGCAACCCTGGCTGGAGTATCCTTCATGTTGTGATCGTGTCGCCAGTCTATCTGCAATGCGGACAGCAAACCCCCTACGTGCTTTTGTACTTCCTTCTCCATCCTACACAGATCTACTTCTTTAGTAGGAGCATTAGCATTGCAAAGTTTTTTCATCTAACCATCTCCCTTAGCTAAGGCATTCCAACGAATAAGTGCTGCTGAATAGAAAGCGTGTATCCGGTTGTCATGCAAACTTTAGCCGCTTCGTGGTAGTTTCTGCTAGTAGCATCTACATCCAGCAAACCCGGTTCCCAGGCACTAGCTACCTCTCCTGTGTAGCTTTTCTTATAGATAGCCATAGGCGAGACATACACATTGCTCCCTAGTTCATGCCAAACCTTGGCCCACTCGGGTATCACGTGGTGGGGAGAGCTAGGATCAGAATCGTAAACAAATTTGAGAGAACAGGTTACTCTAGACTCATCCTTCAAGGTGGGGTAGTCTGGCACGTAACCCTTCCTAGAAGCCTTGGGGCTTATCACTAGGTGTATATCTTCTAGGAATCTAGTGTCGTGTTCCGCTTCCAACTCTCTTTTTAAATCTTGAATGAACTTAAACAGAAACACTCCATTAGTCTCTATCTGTGCCTCCCACCAGGGGTGGGGTGGACTCCCATTTTGCGAGAGAAAGTAATGCAGGAATCTGGAAAGGTTTGGCTGGAGAAGGGGTTCTCCCCCGGTTATTACGAGCAAGTTAGTCCTACTAGTAAGATTTCCCAGTTCGTGCGTTTTCTCCGTTATCCACGAAAAACTACGTGGAGTGCTATCCATCAAGGCAAAGGAGGTATCACAGAATTGACAATGGGTTGTCTTAGAGCCAAAATTGCACCCACCCAATCGCAAAAATACAGCGGGTTTGCCCGCATAGGGTCCTTCCCCCTGCACGGTGTAGAATAGACCATGCACCAAAAGTTGGTTTCGATCTAAATCTTTGTAGTCGTTGACAGTAGCATTTACATCTTGATTCTGGACCAGCATGTTATTGATCTCCTTAGACCGGCTGCATGTTTTCCGAAGCAGAGAGCACTTCATCAATTCTGATAGCCAAGGCGTTCACTGGGTATTTAGCCTCGAATTCCTTAGCCTTCTCCAGCCAATCAAATCGCCTTTTCTTATTCTCCAGGCGCTTTTTCTCCCCGTATAGTTGATGGTCATTGACCTCCTCTACGGTATGTTCGTGCGGCTTATCCCATAAGCAAATAGGGCAAAACTGAGTACCACGCAACGGACCGAAAAGTTGCTGACAGTCATAGTTGCTTATGAATACCCCTCGGTTGAGGGCGGTGATGTCAAGCTCCTGATATTTGCCCGCTTTGAGCAGACAATCTCGCTTCTCCAGCGCGTCGGCAAACGTGTACGCACCGTAGACAATCTCCTCATCTTTACAATCATAGTTTGGATTGACCACCCCGAATATCCCTACGGTCGGCAGGAAGTCGCGCGCTTCTCGAAGCATGGCAATCAGATCAGATTCCTTGAAGGTACGCGGGTCTGGATCTACGCTTCTGACCTTAGTGGCGAGAACTTCATCGGCCAGTCTAGCTAGGGCGCTTTCCAACGCGTCAATAGTGCGGAGGTCGGGACCGTGCAACTGCGCGCGCCTAAGTTCTCGCGTATCTTGATCTACGTTTGTGGGTTCAGACTTGCTCACAATTCGTACTCCTCGGTAGTGTAAGGCAACTCCGCCCATTGGGCTTCAGTGAACCATGTCCGGCATTCGCACACCCAACACTGAGCATGCATCAGCGGCATGGACGACATTTGCCTATTGCGGCGAAAAATTGGCCTGCCTCCGCAACCGCTGTTCGAGACCCACCGATGCTCGCAATCCTCACTCACGGCTTCTCCTTCTCGCCCTCGGTTAGCGGCGAGATGATCTTTACCTGTTGCGCTAGTTCCGCCTCACGCTGAGCTAAGAGGGCTTCGGCTTTACTACGCTGGTGCTCCCCCTTCTGCTGTAGTTCTCCAAGCAATCTCCAACGGTACAGGTTGCCATCGTTCACACCTGCTGGTGTGTTACACGGACAACCGTCGAACATCCATGCATTTTCTAGAAGCAGAGGCGCACCACAACCTCTACAGGGTTCAGCAGAGGCATAAAAAGCTGAGGATTTGGCAATCTCACTAGTCGCTGAAGACTCCGATTGATCCTCCCCCGCTGTAAAGCCTACCATATCCTTTGCATCTTGATTAATGCTTTTTAAGTGCTCCAAGTTTGCTCCTCCGCGAAAGCAAATAACTGCTTGTGCCCATCCTAACCATCGGTGCGCCTTGTCCCCCTTTACCTCGCCACAAACTATGCTCCAGAGCATCATAGATGCGTGTTCGACGCTCAGCGGACCCAGATCCCCATGGGTTATGCAGCCAAGTAACAGAATAAGACTGTTAGCTGCGGCTTCTACAACCCAATCCATGCGTAACGCTCTGTAATCTGCGGAACACGCCTCTTGAACTTTAAGGGGCAGTATCTCCTCTACTTTTGCTGGACTCCTAGTCTCCTCAACACACAGTAGCCGTATTCCTTTCTCTGTTAACCTAGCTCCTAGGGAGCCATCATCTTTGGTAAATCTTTCAAAGATACCCTCGGGAGCGTCTAGTATCCACTGCAATTCAGTGCTGGTTGGAAGCGCATGCCCCATAGCTATACTGTCACAAATTTTATCCATTTGTCTTGTTCCTTAAGTGGTTAGCGCACTTACTTTACAGGTTCGGGGGAAGCGTAACGGAAGAGAGTAGATTCCATCAGCGGTGTGAGGTACTCTCCGATCCCTAGTATGAGTCTACCATATCCTTTGGGATCAACGATCTTAGCTATTTGACGCACACGATCAATTGTGCCTTGACGTTCTAGTTTGTCCTCTACGGATTCTATTACTGAGGGGTTTGCCTCCGCAGATATATCATGATCGGATATAAACTTTTCTATTAGCTCTGAGTTAGAGGAGGAGCTTGATCCTTCCTTATGACCATCCAAATAGTTCTTCATTACTACGTTCTTCGCGGACTTCAACCAGTGCTGGATATGCGTGGTCAGTACACCCTTGTTGGAATCGCACTTATCTATAGCTTTCGAGGCTGCCATAAGATAGACTTGGAGAATGTCTTCCAAGTCTATCTTATACCCTAGCTTAACATAGTCCTGCTGTGCAGTCTTCAGGCACATCCTAGTGTACTTCTCCAGGATCATAGACTTGAAAAAGTTTGCGTTCTCGAACCAAAACTTAGTCTGTAAGTATGCTCCATAGGGATACTCATGATCGTACACCCCGACCATTACTTCAAGCTGTTTCAACCTCTTCAAGTCTTCCAAGCTAGGTTCCAGAGTGTTGACTATAGTCTCGTACTGTTTCATTACATCCAACCAGCGTCTAATCATCTCCATCGTGATTCCACGATCAAAGCCTATTTTTTTGTAGATGTCTATTTTCTGTACGGGGTCTGAGGAAACGAGGTAGAGAACAACATAGGAAGGAAGCACGCGCTTCCCTTCCGCTGTGGTTTTGCGCTTGGGATTCTTAGATTGAAAAGCTAAAACTTTGCTGAGGAATGTGTTAACGAATCTAGTGCTGGATATGATTGGGGATAGAGATCTTTCCAAGAGGCGGTCTAGCGTAGAAAGATACTCAATTGAAGTTAGGTTGTGCGGAATGGTTTCTTGTATGTTCTTAAGTTTTGCAAACAGCTCAGAGTGTCTGTACCCTCCCGGTGCGCTCATAGTTTGTCTTTGCTGATCAGGTACTTTCCGAGTGCATACAGATGCCCGCAGCATCCAGGAATCATGCCAGGATTACGATCCTTGGGAGATTTCCCATTGGAGTACTCAATGCGCGCTGCTCCCTTTTTCTTTAGTGCTACCTCCCAGGTGTACAGGAAGTCGGCGCACGAGCAGGATACCACTACTTTTTTCTTCGGGTATACTTCTATAGCAGTAACATAATTGCTTTGATGCATCGGTGTCTTAGGTTCGCCCGTTGGGGTTTCTGTTGACGCTGTTTTAGCTACTACCTCAGGATACCCATCCACATTCTTCCGTACCTTGATCTTTTTTATTTTTACGACCTTAGCTTTTATCCTGCGATTAGCAGGAGTCTTTTCCATTATCTCCCGCATTGTCATTGGCATCTTACACCACCATATAGGGAACGTATGGGATAAAATTACTTTGCTTCCCTGTCATATCAACTTCTTATCCGAAGCCTTTTTGAGCTTCTATTGCCATATCAATGAATTCTTCCCAAGAACAGCCTAAATAGGCTTTTGCTCCCTCCACTGTTGCAAAAGATTTAACTGTCATAGGCTCCCCCAATTTTGTCAATACGTAACTCCCAATAAGAACTACCCGCACCTATAATGTGGACAGGGTAAAGAGAGTGCCGTGCGATCTTCTCAAGAAAGGAGGCTTCTGCTTCGGAAGCGCTAGGCGAAGGCTCCTCTTTCTTACCAATCCTAGATTTATTTCCCATGATACCTCCTGTATTTTTTGATGATTCCAGCAATACGATCATATTTCTTTTGGGAGCCTCCACTTCCAAATAGTCCCTCAATCATAGGGGAAGGCTGGTACATGTGGTAGGGAAATCGTTTTTCTATTTCCTTGCAGCCTTCAGTCATACCTACATCTGCAACTTGCAACCCCAACCTAGTCTCCGCCATCTTCCTCGGATGTATGGTCCATTTTAGCTCAGATAGAAACTCCTTAACGGTATTAGACTCTAAGCACTTGTTCCACATGGACTCTATGTACTTCCTGTGTTCAAAGATATTGTGCAAGGTTATGCAATGAGATACTATTCCTCCAGGAACAAAAGAGAAAATGTCTGAGTACCTAATAGCGTGACACACGGGACAGCCACAGGGAAGCGTGATCAACCTATTAGGATGCGCCTGTCTACTAACATTTACTCTTCGCATCGAAGACCGCGAAGAGTCGAGTAAATACAGGGTACCCGAAATTCCTGCTTGAATAGGTGAACTACTATCTGAGGTTATGATAGGCGCTAATCCCTTCTTAGCCATCCACATCAAGGGCGCACACTTAGAAGGATCCGATATCCCAAGTACGTGAACGTGGTTGTATTTTATTTTAGAAGTCTGGGTCATCTCTATGACCTTTCTTATACCTCTAAAAGCTGTGTCCCCGGTTCGAGCAAAAGAATAAGAAGCGCGAAGTATATCGTCTCGTTCAACTATCTCCCTAAAAGGAAGATAGTCTTTTCGTTCCAATCCATGAAAGATGTTGATTAGATTTAGTCTCTCCTCTTTATTCTTCATCATTACATCAGTGTTCCACCTCTGTACCTCTGCTAACCCCTTAACTAATTTATTGGGTAGTCCCCTAATAGTGGGCACATCCAATACCATTCCTAGATCACCGTGGTGTGCCTGAATCTTTACTATCTCTTTGGGATCAAGAAAATCTCTTACACCAGCGAATAGCTGAAACCCTCCCGAGTCCACCATTACCGTAGTGTTCTTTCTACGTAGGTCTTCCTCAAAGACGCGATAGCCCTTCTTTTTGGGCGCAGTTATCGCGTTTAGCATTGTGTAGTCTAGTCTCCAACTCTTAGCGAAGCAAGGGTTGTTAATGTCTAAATTAATGTACTCATCATAGTTCTCAGGATGTGGGGTTCTGTAACTAGGAGCCTCAGTTTTATCCCACTGGATAATCAGGTCTCTATCCGGGCACTCGACCCAGATTGATTTCTCAAAAGATCTTCTAAGAACGATTGGTTTGTTTCTATACTTTTTGTAGGTTACGTACACTCCCATGTTATCATATTTCATTTCAAGCCCTGCGGGGACCCAAAAGAATTTTCCCGGTTTGTTCATCCCTTGTTACCCGTAGTAGTCCCTAGAGAGGGTGGCTTAGAACAACAGGGACAACTAGTCACAAAAGGGCTAATACCCGTCCCGCAAACGGGGCACTGCCAACCTATGAGGGGTGGAATAGTAGATGACGGAGTAGGAAACTGGAAGTCATGCTGAAGGCACCTTCCCGCGGGACAACCTGTCATTGTGCAAGGTGTATTGGTTGCCGGACACAGTCTAAATGATAATGTCATGAGGTCATCTCACTCCGAAATGTGCTCTTATATTCGTATCCTCTTCCACCAAACTAAGTTTTGGTTTTTCAGTAGCTATGTTTCGGCTGGAAAAGGCGAAGTCAATGCAGATATGCTGGAACTGTGCTGGGGTCATTCCCTCACCTCTTTCTATGAGTTCTTCATGTTGAGACTGGAAGTCTGGCAGTATATAGTTTACAATTTTTTCTCGTGTAGTCCTATTAGTTTCACCAAAACGGATAATTCTATCTATACGGCCCGGTCTACTCGCTACTCCGTTTTCATCGATCTGTCCGAGAGCTGGATCTATTCTATCCAGCCTGTTTGTTGTTACTATGAGTAACAGTCCATTAATAGAACCCACTCCTGAAATCTGATTCAGAATGCAATCGAAGGTAAGTGCTTTGTGCTGGGTAGTAGACTCGCGCAAATTAAAGACATTATCAAAGTCTTCGAATAGAGCTACGGCAGGAACTTGCATGCCTTCCCACTCTTTAACAAACTCCCTGTCATTTAAGGTGGATAAAAAGAATTGGTACAAGGGTATGCCAAGTTTTTGCGCAGTAGCTTTAGCTATAGAAGACTTACCCGTTCCCCCTGGACCATAAAGAAGCCACCCTCTTCTCCAGGGTATTCCTCTACTTAAATACCATTTCTCATTTTTCTTCCATTGGAGTGCGTCTTGGATTAACTCAGAAACCTCTTCGTTGTAGAATAATCCTTTAAAAGGATTGGTTGATTCCGAAGAGAAAAAATCACTTTTTTCATACTTAAAGGGAGTGTCAATCTTTAAATCAGGAAGTAAATTACCACTATTAGTTTGTATTGGGTTGTTGGAAACAGAGGATTCCCCTGGATCCCCTCCTCTCCCATTTTTAGCCATCTGCGCCCACATGTCTCCCATTGAACCCATAATTTTGTACAGGATAAAAGGTACTTGTGAAGTTTCACTGTCAATAATTTTTGAATAGAAGTCCAGAGCATCGGACACTACTCCCTGCATATCGCAGGTTTTTCTTATTCCAGTTAAAATAAGTCCTGAATTAGAATTCCACGAGGATAAAAACCACCCTCTTTTTCCATGGTACAGGGTTGTCATGGAGGGCATTCTAAAAGGAATCATTCTCCACACGCTGCTGATAGTAGTGGGTAAATACAGAGAGTGAAAAAGATAAATACCAGAAGGAGCTCGTGTGTATTCTTTTCGTAAATACTTTGAGACTACGTGTGAAAGTTGATAGTCTAACTTGGCCCGTACTATACACCAAGAACTAATGTAGCTAAGGAAACTTCTAGCTTGCCCCCAAAATGCAGAGAGAGCAGCTAAACCTGCTAGTAGATATGGAGCGTGCGCTTTAACAAAATCTAGTAGCATTTATAGTCCTTTGTAGTCAGGAATTTTGTTCACACACTCACTACGTGAGGTCATAATCCCAGATAATAACTATCTAAAATTTTTCTTGCCTCGCTTTTCCGTCTTAGTCGTTCTTTTTCCTGCTCTTCTTCCCTTTTCATTTCTTTTAGTATTAATTCGGTGGTATACTTTTCCTTATACTCTGGAATTTTATCCTCACACCTAGAACAAAATAACTCACCAACACAGGAAAAACAACCGTCTAGAGTATCCCCTCCACAAATAGTGCACCAAGGCGAAGCTAACTTTGCAAGGGCCGCCAGCTCTTCTAATTCTTCCTCACTCTTATCTTCGTATTTGATTCTTAGCAAGACCGAGTTTCGTCCATGCTCGAATTGACTGCTCACCTCTCTTGTTTCTAGTAACTTGTTTTTATACACCACTCTAAAAGTCCAGACTACGGTATTGTAGTCGCTTCCTAAGTGATCCAAATACTTAACACCGTTATCTTTGCAAGGGTCCATTTTAATCTTCCTCTTTATCTGATTTCTTTTTAGCGGTATCTCGTGCTACTTCCAGTGACTTGGTTAAGAGCTTTTCCACATCACCCGGTATCTTTTTCTTGGTCATGTAGAAGGCGAAGGACTCAGCAAAAAGCTCCTCTACATTTTTGGTAGAGTATTCGCTGATCATTGGTTTCAGATCGTTAACATCAATATCCATCTTGGGCCAGAGATACTCTAGGATTTCATGTTTTCCCGCCTGTAACAGGGCGCTCACATCCTTGGGCTGGATGCGATGGACTTGTCGTATGTATCTCATCGCAGTCCTAGTTACCTTCTGGATCCTTTCTTTCTCTTGCGAGGCAATAAACTCATTCATGCTCTCTGCACCAGATTCCAATACTCTTTTTAATACTTTGCGGAAGGATCTCTCTTCCACGGGTTTAACTAGTACCGAGGTGTTGTACAGCTTGACCCACTGCGATCTGACCCTAGGGTTCTTGATGTAGTTATAGCGAATAGCATGACCAGCCTCATGGTAGATCACGTAGTTCATTTGAGACGCAAAGTCCTCCTTTAGGAAGAGCTGGAGTCGATTGGGCACATCTTTCCCACCGTGCTTATACATCCCAGCGTACTTCCCTCTAGGCGAACGAATCTCAAAACAGACCTTATCGTAGATGCCATCGAAACCCATCTTGTCCAAGCGCACCGCGGTCTTATCTAAAGCTTTCTTTAGTGAGGATAAGACTGGCTGAGTAAGCTTGGTTAGCAGATGAATATCGCCCCAAGGATCGTGCGTTATAGTCTTGAGAAAAATATCCCGCGCATCCACACCATAGAGGACTCCGGGTTTCGGCTCTGTCCCTAGGTTGAGAAGGATATTTTTCCTCTTGATGGTTACTTTTACCCGCTTCAAATGTATGTCTTTCTCTACCACACCGTGGATATTTTTACCGGATACACCGTACACTTTGATCATGTAGTTTTTGTTCTTCCTATCCTCGCTCCTGCAAATTACGTAGTCTCCCTCATCCGCTTTCATTCTTTTTCCTTTCTTAGGGTCATCCAAATGGATGTAGTATCATTTACTACTAGAGCTGACCACTGAAAAGTTTCCTGCAAGAGTTTAAGAGCTAATTCCTTTGAGAGCGTGTCCAGTCTTTCATTTTCAGCTGAAAATCTAGGATAGGCCAATATTCCTACTGCGTATCCCTCTTCCTCCCCTCCGGTATAAATGAACGTGGTGGGATTGATTGTCACGCACAGGCCGTTCTGGAAAACAAATTCTCGGATCACACTTTTTGCTTTTTCGATGGAACCGCTGAGGTAAATGGTTATCTGATAGGTGCCACCCTGGATCACTTTGGGGTAAGCTAGCAATTGATTATTCATATCTATTGCTGCCTCCTATTTTGTCCAGCCGCGAATGGCTGCTATCTGCGCGGCGGTGAGGTCCGCGCCTCTGAGGTTCGCGCCGCTGAGGTTCGCG
>Ga0307372_10013258_pt1 | contig 10677 bp, 9 predicted proteins | sample OX1MG_FD_202533 | JGI IMG/M metagenome (GOLD analysis project Ga0307372, IMG submission 202533) | Soil microbial communities from Risofladan, Vaasa, Finland - OX-1 | ecosystem: Environmental > Terrestrial > Soil > Coastal area > Acid sulfate soil | place: Finland: Risofladan, Vaasa | collected... | reverse complement strand
GCTCGAACAGGAGCGGCATCCTCCTCACGGAGGCGTCTCCGTGGGGCCTCTTCCTGACCACGCAGGTGTAGTCGCGTCTCACGGTCAGGTCGTCGGCGAGCTCCTTCCTCAGCTGGGGAGAGATCAGCTCCGCCATCTTCGCGGCGTCGGCCGGCCCCACCCTGAACGCGAATATGGGCCCGACGTTGCCGCAGATGGAGCTGTAGAGCTCCGGACGTATCTGCTGCACGTTCTGGTTCACAATCCAGAGGTGCAGTCCGTACTTCCTGGACTCGGAGAGGATCGTGTCCAGCAGCTTCAGGTCGCTGATGTTCTGGAACTCGTCGATGGCGAGGATTATCGGCGTCCTAGCCGAGGGCGCCTCCCCCGCCTTCTCCAGGCTGGACGCCCTCTTCTCCACCTCGAAGTAGAACCTCATCACTATCGCTGCCGAGATGAGCCTCCGAAAGTCATAGGGGAGCGACTTTGTGAGCCTGAATATGGTGAGGCTCCCCGGCGCGGTCATCTCCTGAAAGTCGAGCCTGCTCGTCCTCGTGCAGAACGTCCGCGACGTCAGCGAGTGGGAGGGAAGGACGAAGTTCGATATCCTGTTGACTACCGAGAGGAAGGCGTCCTTCTCCAGCTTGGAGATCGCATCGATTGTGCGCCTGACTATCTCGTCGTCCAGGATCACAGCCTTGAGCATCACCTCGACCTGGTACCTCGGCAGCGAGATGAAGTCGCAGAGGATGAGGTAGAGGTCCTTGAACGTGGGGCTGTCGTGCGGAATGTAGTAGAGGTAGTAGAGCGCCCCCTTGAAAATCCACATCAGCCTGGGGGCGTTCGCCACGTCCGTGTTGAAGACGTCGGAGAGCAGCGCGGAGAGCTGCTCCACCTGCGTCTGGATGGTCTCGACCCGGTCCCGGCCCTGCGTGTCGGGAGGGAGCGCGAGGGGGTTGAGCCCGAAGGAGACATGCTCGGGGTCGAGGATGGTTATTCTTCGCCTCTCGCCCTGGGGGACGGAACGGACCAGGTCAATCGCGGCGTCGCCGTGCGGGTCGACGAGGACCAGCGCGACGTCCTTCCTCTCCATGAACAGCCTGTGCATCCAGTAGAGCATCGCGTTCGTCTTCCCGGCTCCCGTCGCCCCGATGAAGAGCGAGTGGGAGACCATGTCGTCCGGCGTTACCGGTTTGATTGCCATGCAGTGGAGGGTGCGCGCGGCTTATAATGCGAGGTTGTGCCGCCGGGCCTTTTCTCCAACCTCAGCTTCGGCTCAAGGCCTCGACCTCATCCTTGAGGATCGAGACGGTCTTGGTCGCATTCGCCAAATATCTGGATTCCGATTCGACGAGTTCGCGCATCGATGAGACGAAATCTCGTCTGCCGATCACACCCTTGTTGACCTCTGCCGCTGCCCGGATGACCGCGACGACAAACTCCTTCTGAGTGGCCGGATTGTCAAACTCGAGATCCCACAGGACACTCATGACCAAGCCGGCGAGGTATTCGTCGACGCTGGTCTTCCTGTCCCAGACTCTAAGGTCGGTCACCGCTTGCATGACACTCGGCGCATCGCCCGTCGACCTGATCGCCCTTTCTATCAGCCCGACCGATATGGGAAGAGAATTTTCATGATCCCGGATTAGGTCAATCAATTGCGACGGGTCAAGCGCGTAAGAAATCCAGAAGAGCGCGCTTGGCGTGATTCTATAGCCGGTCTTTGCCAGCCCTGTACGTGTCTTGCCGACCTTCCTGGCGACGATTTCTCGCCTCTCCCTCAGGGACTTGATCCACATGGAGACTGTGGCGTACGGGATACCGCTCGGATAAGATTCGGTGCGAACGTTCTTCGATAGCTCGTATTTGGTGGCGTCCGGGTGCTGGGCGATGTATGTCAGGAGACGGGAATCGTATCCAAGCCGAATGGGGTTCTCTGTGGTCATATCACATCTACTATGTTATATCAGGCTGAGTGTTATATAAAACCTTGGTTCGCCGAAATTACGGTATTGCTTCGTTCATAGGGTGGTATGACGCCCTGCTTCATTTGGGGAGGTGTGCTGATTTTTTCAGGCGCAGTATGACCCGTTCGCGCTCGCGACCGTCTTGGTTGTAACACTCCCCGAGGGGACATGAAGTGTCACGCACTCGCCTCCAAGAGGTGGAACCGACTCAGAAAAGTTGTAGTCCCTCCCTTGATAGGCGACGGTAAGATTCAGGGCGCCCGGCGAGGGGGCCCCGGGAGGATAGATGGGTGTCAGCCAGCCCCCATTTCCCGCAGAGAAGTTGTCTATGTGGACAACCTGTGGTGTACTCGGCCCGAAACCAATGCATGTCGGCGTCACATATTCGGCGTTTACCTTCTCTCCATGAATTGGGAATCCGATGTAATCCGAGACCACCCGCAATTGGAAGGAACCCGCGCCAGTGTCGAAACAAGCAATCTTTGTAAATTGAGTGTCGACGCTTGTTCCCGTCACGAACCCACTGCTCGCCTCTCCCAGGGTCACTTCGTAATATACGGCCGAACCAACAACAAGCAGAACCAGAACTAAGGCAGCGACAAGAACGAGCCCATTAGGTCTCATTCGAATCCAACGAGGATTGAAGTCCCATCAATTTATTCCTGCCTTGGATTCCAACTCCGGCGTTTTCTGCTTACGCGTTCACCACCCCAAATGAAGCGCTCTGCCGCCACCCCGCTAACGAAGCAGAGCCGAAATCACACTACCTGGGGTGTGGGACTACTTACCACCTCTATCTCGTTTGTCGCGCGTCAGACCAACGATTCTCGGCAACTGTCGGAGAAAGGCTGGGCGCGCTCCGGCCTCCTCGAGCTTGAGGTCCCCGTAGACTGAACTGAGCAGCCCGATGTACAGGCCCATCTCTTCCACTGTCTCGGCCGAGAGCACTATGTCGGTCTTCCCTCGGCAATAGACCAACTCAAACGTCCTGACGCTCGGCGAGGCAAGGTGCTCAAGCGGCTGGACGGACTTGTCCTCCAGGGCAGCGGCCATCTCAGGCACTGCAACCAGCCTTACGAGCCTTGACGGAACAGGCGCGCCGCCTCCTTCTTTCGGTTTCTGGTTGTCAGTCGTTCCCTGGTCGTAATTTCGCATCGAGGTCCCCGACTCGAACGAGTGCAGCGACTTGATTACTTCCCCCGCCGGCAGATGGACGAACGACTGCAGCTCGGTCGGGGTCACGATGAAGGACGGAGGCTCGAGCCTGGACCTCGTGAAGCCCTGGAGGTAGCGCGACAGATCCACGACCATCCTCCTGTCCACGAGCTCCAGGAGCATCCTAGGGTCTCTGTATTCGAAGACCGCGAGGCTGTCGTGCTCGTCGGAGCAGTGGTCGAAGGGGAGGTCCTTCAGCCCTCTGGACTTCTGGTCGCACACCCACATCCCTTGTACGGCTAGGGCGATTGTCGGCCTTGTGACGACATCGTCTATCTTCTTGATCCTAGCCTCCGCACGGGCGTAGAAGTCGCCGCCAAGCTCCCTGCGTTCCGACTCCTCGCCAGTTATGATGCCGACCTTCGGCTGCTCGATCTCCTTCTTCGCCGCCCGGAGGGAGTTCTTCAGCCTGGTCAGGTCGCGGGCGAGGCTGCGCTGGACGAAAAGGAACTGGACCCAGGCGAACTCGGGGTTCGACGACTCGAGCGTGTGGATGAGGCGGCCGATGAATGCCTGCTCCTCAGGATAGGACGGGGTCGAGGCCACCACCCCGTTCCTGAGCGAGACATTGAAGAATCGGATCCTCTTGGGCTTGTCCTTCTCCTTCTTCGAGTCCACCCCAACTGCGGTGCGGCTCAAGCCCCTGCTCCCCCGGGTTGACCGGTGCCTTCGGGATGGGACTCTCGCTTGGACTTCGGCGCCGAGTCGATCACTGCCAAGGGCGTGAGTCTTGCAAGGTGCGATATCCTTGACCCGAGCCGCGGATAGGCGAGGAAGTCCTTGTAGTACCGCCCGGGCGGCGGGCCGACATTCCGCACCGTCGCGGCCGTCATGACGATTCCTGCGACAGCCTGGATGAGCACCAGGAAGTACCAAGCGGATGGGGCCAAAAGGAGTGTGCAGGCTTCACTGAGCCCAAAGGATGCCGAAGGAACCGCAAGGTAGACCGCAAGGCCTCCGCTGCTGTGGCGCCTTCGCGTCAGATGATGGTCGCTTAGCAGTCCTAGCTGGTTCAGGACGGCCCACCAGTTCCCCGTGCTGCCGTCGTCCCTGACCGGGTGCCTCAGTCTCGAGAGGTCGTGTCCGTACAAGAGCAGCACGAATGCGGCCCAATAGACAAACGGAAGGTAGAGGAAGACCGTGCCGATGGGGTTCATGCCCTTTGGTTGGTTCCATGGCTCTTAACGGGGAACGGATTGGCAACCCTCTTGGCAAGGTCAAGCGCCAGGGTTGCCAAAACGAGGCCCAGGGTTGCCAAATCACCTCCTCAGGGTTGCCATCCTGCCAGGATCTGTCCCGGAATTGGCAACCTTCCCGGCCCGCGTTAAATACCGAACGAGCCTTCGCAGGTGTATTCTACCTTTTCTCTCTGAATTCTGAACGAAATCTGTTACCTCAGGCCTAGCGTAGGCCACTGATTCGTCAGCGTCTTGGGAGAGATATCGGGATACGCGGTGACTGCTCGTCTGACTTATCGAAATGAAGATGAGCGCAGTCTTTGGTTGACCGTCTGTCCATCCGGACGTAAGGATCCGGGCTCAACGGCCATCCTCTGGGCACACAGTGGCCACGTCCACCCAGAAGGATGCGAAACAACTTCTCCCACATCGGCCTTTAGGAGAATGACGGAGGCGGACGCCTCACCCCTGTTCCTTGACCGGTCCGGGCCGCAGCCATATCCAAAGTTCCGAACCCACCACTGGGTCGAAACGCGCTGCGACCGGAGGACCGGCTAGACAGAATGCGTCGGGCAAATTATTATCCGCCCATGCGCTCCTGAACGGGGACCAAGTGAGGCCTCGGCTCTTCGCCGTTCCTTCCTGAATTTTCCGCGGAATCGAGTACGAGAAGCTGGAGCGCCAGCGCCGGTCGTAGAACCACCGGAAGCGCGCCAGGACTAGGGCAGGAGGAAGAAATCAATGCAAGGGGTTCAAGGATATCTGACTAGTGGAGCGGCAAGGCTGGCGGCGTATGAGCAGTACGCCGCCCTAGGGACGTGCCCCGAGTGCAGGGGCGATCTTACCAATGCCGGCGAGGCGGGAGGGGAGCTGGTCTGCTCGGCCTGCGGGGTCGTCGTGGGGAGGGCGACCGAAACGCTGGAGGACGGATCGCCGGCACCGTCCGTGAGCAAGAGGACGCCGCTGGGATCCTACATCGTGGGTCCGGGCAGCGACACCCAGTCTCTGAAAGGCCCAGCCTTCGGCCTGGGGAAAATCAACCCGAACGTCATCGGGCGCGGCGGGCCCACGCTGACCTGCTCGCTCCTGACGAACAGGGTCGCGGAAAGGCTCTCGCTCCCCAAGAGCGTCGTGGAAAGCGCCGACATCACCGCGGGGAAACTCCTCCCCAGCAGGAAGGCCTGCGGCGTGAGCATCTACGCAATCTCGGCATACTCCCTCCTCCACGCCTGCAGAGCCGCCGGGATAGCCCACATCAGCCACCGGGAGATCGTGAACGCGTACCACGACGCGGGGCACAAGGTGGGCAGGTCCCATCTGATGCGGATAGGCCTCGACTCCCCGGTGCGCCTTCCCCACGCCGAGAAGGAGGAGCTCGTAAGGGCCGTCGTCGCGAAGCTCCAGTCTAGCGAACGGGTCGCGTCACGCCTCAAGGAGGGAAACCTCGACCCGAAGGAGTACTTCACGACCCTCCTCGAACTCGCGAAGGAGATGGCCGCCGAGTGCTCCGACCTGAGGGGCTTCAGCCCCAGGACGGTCGCCGCCGGCTCGGTCTATCTCGCGGCGCGAACGGTGTCCGTGAAGACCTTCACGCAGCGGGAGGCTGGCGAAGCCCTGGGCATGGCGGAGTATGCGCGTCACGAAAGGAGGTAGTCTATAGGTAAGCTACCTCTCTGCTGCAAGGAGCAATGCCCGAAGGACTGTAACTTCAGGAAACAAAATACATACGTACACCGCACGACACCAAGGCAACACCAACATCAACCCTGCTCGGACAAAAGTATTAATCATCAACGGCCTGTCTACAAGCAGGTCACATGCAACTCACCAAGTACAAACTTGCAGGGCTAACTATCGTCATCCTAGCGGTAGTTGGTTTCGCTTTCTTCGCGCCGGTGATTGGAGGCATCCCTGCATCCCAATTACACAAGTGCGAGGTAGCAAACTCATTTGGATGCACCTTCGCAGAAACATACAGCTCCACCACCTACTACTACTTGGGATATGGTGGGGCATACTACCCTATCAGCACCCCTTCTTACAGAATCTATACCTGAGTGGGCTCAAATCCACAACTCTTCCTGACGAATACAGTAGGTAGGGCTGGGCGTCCTCGACCGTGAGGTCAGGACTCCCAAAGGTGAAAGTCGTCTGGCGTGTTGGTCTCTGAGCAGAGACCAGCATGGGGCTAGCCCCAGACATAGACAGCCGATAAGGACGCAGCCTAGTCGTCCGAGTCGGCGACCTTAGGACGGACACGGCAACGATAAGGAATCCACAACAGGTAGGCCATACGTCGCGCGATGACGCTAGGATAGAAGGTGCGCGTGACATAGAGAACCATCACACCGATTGTATTCGCGGTGTGACAAATCCCCTTCTTCAGGAAGGCGAGAACCGGCCGATGCGCTGGGGCTCTCTCGATAACTGGTGGATGCCTAAATCCGTCTGCAGAAGTGCTCCTTACAGAACGTGAGACCCAACCCAGTCTGCCGCTCGTCGATAAAGGACGAGTGGATAGGACAGCTGCGTCCGATTTGACTGGGTTGGCTCCGAGGAGTCATAGTACCCTGAAAGTCGGCCAATTACCGACCTGTGGGGAAGGACTCCAGCCTGAAATCCGAAGTCCGAACTGTGCAGAGGATGGATTCAGTCCACGAAACACAAAAGGAGGTGAGAGAATGGGCTCAAACAATCAGTTCGGTGAGCAATCGCCGAACCCAGTAGTCCGCAAGGACGAAGGCAGAGCCATTCTCCGCATCCAGAGTGGGCTCGCCATATCAGCAACGAGACGACCGAACAAGCAATTCCACAACCTACACTCGCTACTCTGGAGAAGAGAGTGGCTCAACGCAGCTCTGGAGGCAGTCCTCGATAATTCTGGCGCGAAGACCTCAGGCGTAGACGGGGTGTGCGGGACAAACCTGCACGAACCGCCTGCTAGAGCCAGATTCGTCGAGGAACTCCGAACAGCGCTGAAACAACTGACCTACCACCCTTCCCCGGTGCTGAGGAAGTACATTCCGAAGGCGAACGGGGGAGAGCGACCGATAGGCATTCCGACGATAAAGGATAGGGTAGTACAGATGGTCTTGAAGATGGTGTTAGAGCCAATCTTCGAAGCCGACTTCTTGCCCAATTCCAATGGCTTCAGACCTGAGAGAAGCACGCTGGAGTGCGTATTGCCGATGTATCGGTACGGGGACGACAAACGTCTGTACGAGTGGGTCATAGAGGGAGACATCGAAGGGTGCTTCGACAACATTGACCACGGGATATTGATGGAGGCTATCGGACGAAGGATCGCCGACCCGAAAATCCTGTGGCTGATTCGTCGGTTCCTCAAAGCACCCGTCATCGAGAAGGGCATCCGAATTCAGACCAAGAAGGGAACTCCACAAGGCGGAGTCCTTTCGCCACTCCTAGCCAACATCTACCTCAACGAGTTTGACCAGTACTGGTACGAGAACTGGGGCAAACTCACATCTCATCAGAGAGGACGCCAACGAAAACTAGGACAGGCCAGCTGCGTGCTGTTCAGGTACGCGGACGACTTCATCCTGAGCGTGAAGGGCACGCAGGAGCAGGCCGCCGCTATCATGGACAGCACACGGAGCTTCTTCAGCAAGGAGCTCAAGCTGAACCTGTCCGCAGAGAAGACGCGCGTTGTGCGACTGGAAGACGGATTCAACTTCCTCGGATTCTACATCCGGCGAGTTCGATTCGAGCACTACAGCTGCGTCAGGATACGACCAACACAGAGGAACCTAATCCGCCTCAAAGGCAAGCTGCAAGCCATGCTGGGGTCGAGCGCAAGGAGCGACGACCCTCACATGAAGATTGCCGCCATGAACAGGGTCTTGAGAGGGTGGGGCAACTACTACAGAGCCGTCAATTCATTCCAGCAATTCAGAACGGGAGACTTTCTGGCAGAGCGCCTATTCCGTCCGTGGTATTGTAGGAAATACCGGATAGGCGTCCGAAGATACCTTGCGGAAGTGCTCAGGAACGGCAGAGTGGTCATCTGGAGAGGGTCTTTCAAGACCGAACTCTTCAGAATGGCCTCTCTCAGAGGCATGCACTCCACATTGAATCATCGGCTCATCTGGAAGTACAGGTCTATCAGAAACCCATACATCAACGAGAACCATACAGCAACCAGCATTTCAGAGGAGAACGACGACCCAATCGTAGATGCGCCCAACGTCCAACCGATTGCGCCCGAGTATAGTGATGAAACCTTTCCCTTGAACCGCCTTCTGGCGTTTGAGAGGGATGGATGGAAGTGTACTCAGTGCGGCAGTCGGGAGGAACTTCAGGCGCACCACATCGAACGTGTCCCCACAGGAACGGTCTTCGACCCGACGGTCGTGCACCGAGTCGAAAACCTTCAGACATTGTGCGCGACATGCCACAATCGGCTGCCTAAGAAAAGGTAGCCGAAATCAATCCATCCGATGCACAAGAAGAGGACGGAGGACGTAGGGGTGAAAGCCCGGTGATGCGAAAGTATCACGCCGGGTTTGGGAGGGAGGGCGTGTGTTTCCTGCCCGAAGCAATTCGGGCGTGGCAGCACGCTTTTACCTCAGACGGTGCGGGAGTTCGTCTGTCGGACTCAGAACGACGCGAAGGCGGAGGCGGAAAAGCAGGTTCGGCCCGTTAAGAGCGGGCCGCCCCTAGGGAGGCCATGACAGACAGAGGGGCTGGGAAGCAGAGGCGAAAGAGAATGGAGACGCCATACTCGCGCATCAGCGAGATCAAGGAGGCCATGACCCAGGAGGGGGCGAACGACCTGCTCAAGCAGGGCTTCATCCTCGTGAAGGTCATGGAGAGGTACACCAACGACCCCGAGAAGAAGGCCAGCAGCATCGTCTACGTCCTCGGAAAGCAGAAGTCCAACGGCCAAAGTCAGCCCACGCCCGAGCAGGATGGGCATCCTTCCAGCGGCCAGCCCACAGGGCAGAGCATCCACCCTGCCGTCCTCGAGAGACTCCCCTGGAAGGAGTACAGCAACGGAGGAGGGGAGTGGGCCTTCTACATGGACAGGGACGAGAAGCTGCTCCCTGAGCTGGCGGGCTCCCGCGAACTCATCGAGAGGCTGAAGAAGGGGGAGGAGCTGACCGCGGGCGGCTACACCTACAGGATCAAGGACAAGTTCCTGAAGAGATTCGAGGCCCGCGGGGCGCAGCAGTAGGCGGGGTGATCTCTCGTGGAAGACAACAATGCGCTAGCGCAAGCTGTCGAGCTGGCCAACGCGGCGGTGGCAATGGGCTCACCCCAGGCCTCCTGGAGGGAGCGGGCGAACTCAGAGCTCGAGAAGGTGGTCCGACTCTTCGCCTCAAAGGAGCTGCCAGACCTGTGCGCAAAGGCCCTCATCAACGCGCCCGAGAGGCCCTCCTCGAAGTGGTCGTTCGGCAACCAGCTGCTCATGCTCCTGGCTGGGACGTCGGACGCCAGAGGGTTCCGTCAATGGACGGAAGTGGGACGGTGGGTCGGCAGGGACATGAAGGCCATCTGGATCCTCGGGCCGGTCAGGAAGAAGGTCATGCAGGAAGCGACGGAAGGAGGGGACGAACAGGGCCTGGAGGCAAAGGAGGTCCTCATCGGGTTCAAGGCAATCCCCGTCTTCCGGTACGAGGACACGGACGGCCAAGAACTCCCGGTCTACCAGCCCCGGAGTCCCCCTCCCCTGCTGGACGTCGCGGAGAGGTTCGGCATGAAGGTCCAGTACGTGCTACTGGCCCCCGGCATGTATGGAGCCACCGACCACACAAACAAGACCATCGTCCTGGCTAGCGAAGACTGGGACGTCTTCTTCCACGAGCTCGGGCACGCAATCCATCGCAGCTTCGAACCCAAGAGCGGCCACGGTCAGGAGTCGGAGGCCGAGACGATAGCGCAGCTCGTGGCCGCCACCCTCGCCAGGCTCTACGGCAGGCCTGCGGACAGCTTCAGCTGGAGCTACATCTCCATGTACGCCCAGTCCAACAGCCCCCAGATGGTCGGAAGGCTCTGCATGCGCGTCCTGGACAGGACGAAGAAAGTCCTGGAGCTTGTCTACCCCACTCCTTCGGGGTAGAAAATGAGGGCAGATTGGCAGGGCCTCCTTAAATGGAGGCCTGCCTTCCATTTTTTCTCAGACTTCTGGTTCTTTTCAGTCACAATCCTCTCAGCATGCCTCCTATTCGTCCAAATCACCCAAATACATGACCATTTGACGCCATTGACTGAATTGTGAGGGCTCTCCTCCGGATGGCTCTTCGCCCGCGACTCCCGTCAGGACGGGAGTCGCTACTGCGCCAGGGTGAAGAGAATGACAACGAAGAAAGAGAAAAACG
>Ga0307372_10013257_pt1 | contig 10678 bp, 9 predicted proteins | sample OX1MG_FD_202533 | JGI IMG/M metagenome (GOLD analysis project Ga0307372, IMG submission 202533) | Soil microbial communities from Risofladan, Vaasa, Finland - OX-1 | ecosystem: Environmental > Terrestrial > Soil > Coastal area > Acid sulfate soil | place: Finland: Risofladan, Vaasa | collected... | reverse complement strand
AGAGTCGAAGAATGATTGTAACCACAGGCGGACAGGCAGGGCAAGAAGGGCGGGCCGCGGAGGCTAACGCGCTCCGGCCAGCAAGGCAAACCCGACCTTGACGATCACCAGTAAAATCCACGCTCCGAAATAGGTCAGAAAGATCGAGCCGGTCTTCACTTTTTTCCGCGAAACCCGCGACAGTCCGATCGCCAGCAGAACCAGGAACCAGAGGATGACGAAATCCAGCGAGCTCGCCAGCGCCATAACGACGTGCGAAGTCGTCTGCGGATTCAGAAAAAATCCCGGGTTGGTCGGAGCGGGGATTTTGGGATTAAAAGCGTCGGGGTCGGCGAAAAACATGACGGCAATCGCCATCACAGCGCCCACCAGGCTGGGCATGTTGGCGTAGCAAGTGGTCGAAAAGACCGCCTTGAAACCGGCGTGCTGGCCGAAAATGCCGTTCAAAACCAGCAGCCCGAATCCCGCCACGACAAGCAGAAAAATCGGCGCGCCCACAACGGCGGTAACCTGGACCAAAGCGCTTCCAATCGGCGCGCCTTTCGCGATGGCCTGGTTCAGTTGTGCCGGATCCATGCGGGCCGCCTGCCCGCTCTGCGTCAAGGTCTGCAGCATGATGCGGCTCATGCCGATCTTCGCCAGCATGGTTTCCACAACGGCCAGTGAAACCAGGATCAGCAGAATCAGGGGAGCGATAAAGTCCGGCTTGCGGGCGATATCCTCAAAGGTTGCGCCGGGCTCGATGAAGACACCGAGCAGGCGTGCGGGGAAAGATTTTGGAGGCGCGCTCTCGGGCGCATCGGACGGAGTGTCAGTGTCAGCCATAGGAACCTCTGCGAAGGATCGCAGTTGTCACAAGGACGAGCCTTGCGCTTGCCACCGTACACTTGCAGGTCGTTTATACCAGAAAAGGAAAGCCTGCACCAGAAAGAAAATTCTGTGACGTGCACCCTCCGGCCCGGCCGCCGGAAATCAATCGTGGAGGGCGGCGTCGAGGAAAGCGCGGAGCTTGCGGCTGCGCGACGGATGGCGCAGTTTGCGGAGGGCCTTGGCCTCAATCTGCCGGATGCGCTCGCGGGTGACGGCAAAGCTCTGGCCCACTTCTTCCAGCGTGTGCTCGCTGCCGTCGTCCAGGCCGAACCGCATCTTGATCACTTTTTCTTCGCGCGGAGTCAGCGTCTTCAGCACCGACTCTGTCTGCTCTTTCAGATTGATGTTGATGACCGCCTCGGCCGGTGAGATGACCCCACGGTCCTCAATGAAGTCGCCGAGATGCGAATCTTCCTCTTCGCCGATCGGCGTTTCCAGCGAGATTGGCTCCTGCGCGATCTTCAGCACCTTCCGCACCTTGATCACCGGGATGTCCATACGCTTGGCGATCTCTTCGGAGGTGGGCTCGCGGCCGTATTCCTGGACCAGCTGCCGGGAAGTCCGGATCAGCTTGTTGATGGTTTCAATCATGTGCACGGGGATGCGGATGGTGCGCGCCTGGTCGGCGATGGCGCGCGTGATGGCCTGGCGGATCCACCAGGTGGCGTAAGTCGAAAATTTATAGCCCCGGCGGTATTCGAACTTGTCCACGGCCTTCATCAGGCCGATGTTCCCTTCCTGAATCAGGTCGAGGAATTGAAGGCCCCGGTTGGTATATTTCTTGGCAATCGAGACCACCAGGCGCAGGTTGGCCTCAATCAATTCGCGCTTGGCCAGTTCGGCTTTCTGCTCTCCCGCCAGGATGTTCTGATAGGTCCGCCGCAGTTCCCCGGCGGAAGCCTGATTGCCTTCTTCAATTTCGTCCAGCCGCACCTTGACCTGGCGAAGTTCCTTCTTCAGTTCCTTGCTGCTACCGTTGCTGCGCGCCGCCTCCAGGCGTTTTTCCAGGCGCAGGGCCTCGCGCTCGATGGGCCGCACTTCCTCGGCGGCCTCGCGGATGCATTCGATCAGCCGCTTGCGCTCGGTGTGGGTGAATTCGATCGACCGGAACAGCTTGGAGATCAGAACGCGGTGCCGGTAAACGGCCAGCTTCAGGCGCCGAAAATCCTTGCTCCGCCGGCTGCGAGGGATGGCATCGCGCTTCGCCTTCAACTGCATCAGGCGCTTGTTGAGCCGCTCCATCTCATCGATGGTGGCGATCAACTGTTCGGCGCGCCCGGCGATCCGGGTCTCGGTCAGTTCCTCATCGTCGAAGACGACAATTTCCTTGATCGAGCGCTGCCCCTTCTTCAGGTTCTCCCGCAGCCCGAACATTTCCAGAATCACAATGGGCGAGCGCGACAGCGCTTTGAACACCCGGAGCTGCCCGCGCTCAATCCGCTTGGCAATCTCCACTTCGCCTTCGCGCGTCAGCAAGGGAACCGTTCCCATCTCGCGCAGGTACATGCGGACGGGATCGTTGGTCTTGTCGAGCGCCCCCGGCGTCAGGTCCAGTTCCACATCGTCGGAGGATTCGTCGTCTCCCTTGTCGGCACTCTCCTCCGACTTCACCCTGGGAGATTCCAGAACCTCGATGCCCGCGTTATCAAACAGGGACAGCAGGTCATCCAGATCTTCGGCGGTATGTACGTCGGAAGGAAGAAGGTCGTTGACCTCGTCGTAAAGCAGGTAGCCCTTTTCTTTACCGAGGGTAATCAGTTTGCCAACTTGATCGAACTTGTCCTCAAATGCCAAATCTTCTGCCTCCGTCCAGGAGCAATTTCGGGTTTGGGCCATCAGCCCTTGGCACGGTCAGCCTGCCACCAACCGGGCACCTTTTCGATTGCTACTGACCCTGCGCTGCAGCCGGGAAACCAGCCAGGCGGCAAGGGCTCCCTATGCTAACTTAGATGTAATACTATACTATTTCGCCGAAGTTTTGTTTTCGATTTCCAAGTGTTCTCTGATCCGCCCTAATTCCTTCATCAAGAATACCTTGTTCTCATTCAGCGCGGCAAGCCGGGCCCAATCCTGCTGCCTCCCGGCCACATCAATCGCGGGGTTCAGGGCGGTCAGGTCGCGCTCGATCTTGGTGCGCCGCAGCCCGTCACAGAATCTTGCCGCATCGTCTCGACCGGGAACTTCATCCGAAGCCAGCAAGCTCTCGTGGAGCAGGTGCTGGCCCTCCGCGCTCAAACTTTCACCCAGCCGATGGATATCGACCGTCTCACCCGCCTTCCGGATCTCCAGCAGCTTGAGAAAAACGTCCTCGGCGGCCAGGCCGCTCAGGATTCCGTCGGACACCAGCGCGGGAAGAAACTCATCGAGAACCTCCTGGCTCTCCAGAAACGCCCGCAGCAGTTTCCGCTCCGCAGCCGAGGCTTTGTATTCGCGTGGACGGCTCACGTCCGGCCGGCGCTCGATGGCCGCCCGCTTCAGTTCCTCCCGCAGCGCCCGGTCGTCCACGTGGGCGCGCGCGGCCAGGCGGTCCGTCATTTCCCGGCGCATGATCGGATTCGGCATCCGGGCCAGATAGGGAAGCACGGCGTTGGCCACCGCCAGTTTCCCCTGCGGAGTGTTCAGGCCATGCGTGGCGATGGCGCGGTCCGTCACGTAATCGATGTAGCCGGGCGCCGCCGCCAGGACCCGGCGGTATTCCGCATCGCCCTGCTTCCGGATAAAGGAGTCCGGGTCCAGGCCTCCCGGCAGCGCCAGCACTTTGACCTCAAATCCCGTCTCCAGCAGAGCGTTGAGTGAGCGCTCGGTGGCCGCCACGCCCGCGGAGTCCGGATCGTAATTCACCACCACGCGGCGGGAGTAACGCGACAGCAGGCGAACATGCGCGTCCGTCAGGCTGGTGCCGCAACTGGCCACCACGTTTTCGATTCCGCAGGAGTCCACCGCGATGCAGTCCATGTAACCTTCCACCAGAATCGCGTAGTCCTGCTTTCGGATCGCTTTCCCGCCCCTGTCCAGGTGATACAGGACCCGGCTTTTGGTATAGATCGGTGTTTCCGGAGAATTCAAATACTTCGGCTGCTCGTCCCCCATGGCGCGGCCGCCAAAAGCGATCGCCTTGCCGCTTTCGTTGGCGATGGGGAAAATAATCCGGCCCCGGAAGCGGTCAAAGTGGCGGGCGCCTGTCGCGTCGCGCAGGACCAGTCCGCTCTTCTCCAGCACGTCATCGTCGAACCCGGAAGAACTCAGGTGGCGGGTCAGGGCGCGACCGTCCCGCGGCGCATAACCCAGCAGAAACCGGCCGATCACCTCATCCCTCAGCCCGCGGTCCATCAGGTAGGCCCGGGCCGCCCGGCCTTCCCCCGTGCCGGTCAGTTGTCCGGCATAAAACTTGGCGGCCAGCTCATGAATCTTGTAGAGCGCCGTCCGTTCCTCCGACTTGGAGTCTTTCCCCTTGCCGCCGCTGTGGACCAGGGTGATGCCCGCCTTGTCCGCCAGGCGTTCCAGCGCTTCCGGGAAGGTCAGGTTTTCAACCATCATCACAAATTTGAAGACGTCGCCTCCGGCGCCGCAGCCAAAGCAGTGGAAAATCTGCTTGCCGGGATGGACCGCAAACGACGGGGTCTTTTCCTGATGGAAAGGGCACAGCCCCATCATGTTGGCACCGGCCTTGCGGAGTTGAACGTAATCGCCAACGACCTTGACAATATCGGCCGCTGCCCGGACATCTTCAACCTGGTTCATGGTCTTTCTGCCATCGCCATTGCAGCCTCACCCGCTACCCGCAGTATGAGCATGGAGATGTTTCCTGAATCTGCCGCACCACCGGGCCCGAACAAGCACTCAAAACAAAGTCCTCAAGCGTGGATTCCCCAATCCTTATTAAGGAACCACCAGGCGCGCCGGAGAAGGCTTGCGCAGCTCCTCGGACTTGAACTGACTCCGGAGAAAATCGAGGTAAGCGCGGCCCTTGGGGCGGCCGTTGGTCCGCGTGGCTCCCAACTGGGCCAGGAAGATCAGCGCGTCGCGGATCTCGCTGTCATGAACCGTTGCCATCCCCGTATTCCGGCTTTCCGCCGCCTTGTAGTTCTCGATGCCCGCCTTCAGCGCGTCATAGAGTGCGCGCTGCACCACGTAGTCCGGGGGCTTTTCGTAATAAATGCCGCTCGAAAGGGTTTGATAAGACTCGGCCAGCGACTGGAGGCCGGCGATCACGTCGGCATCGGTGACCGCCGCGTTGTCCCTCGCGTTCAGACAGACGGCATAGCCGAGCGCCAGAATCAGCGGTTCATGCTGAACCACAAAGGTGGAGGGAATCTGCGTCTCGGCAAAAGGAACGTTGGACCAGTCAAATTCCCCGCGCGCCACAACGTGCTTGCGGCTTTCCACCAGATAGGCACAGTCGGAGGGACAGTCGATCGTCACCTCGCGCTCGGTCCCGCAGCAGACCGTGCAGATGCTCTCTGTCCGCGCCGGACAGTAGCGCTTTGCTTTTCGCGTTTCACAGATGGGACAAGCCAAGCGACAGTTCCTGTGCGCAAATTGCCGCCCCCTCGGGCGACTTCAAATTATTCTATGCATTTCCTATCGCCGTAGCAAATTCAAGGCAAGCCTGATTTTGGAAGCGGCGGCGCGGAAACCCTCGAGTGCAAGCATTGCAGTCCGCAGGAGCGGCGCACCCATGGCCGCAAGAATAGAGATGGCCTGATCAGGCTGCAAAAGAACGGGCCAGGCCGTCGAACAAAAGTGGCATAATATCTTGCGAGGTGAAACAACAGGAATTCTTCGACTGAACCGTGAGCCCGAGACCAAGCGGGACCCGGCGCCAACTGCCGGAAACAGCCCTCTTCCCTGCCCTAGCCGCCTCCCGGGTGCAAAATCGACGGAGCCGGGGTGAATCCACTTCCTGCCGGTTGCATTTTGAAAGGCGCAACATCTACAGTGGAGTGTAATACCGCAACCGTCTGACAACAACCAGCCCTCCCCACAACTGAGGACGGCGGGATAGAGGAGCGACAGCACGAATGGCAAACAGTCTTGATTCAACCCAGCAAACGGACGTTGTTATAGTAGGCGGTGGAATTATTGGAAGCGCGATTGCGCTTCGACTGGCGAGGTCCGGAGCGAAGGTCACGGTGGTCGACCGCGGCCAGCCCTGCTCGGAGGCCAGCGGGGCCGCCGCCGGCATGATTGCCCCCCAGGGCGAAATGATTGAACCCGAGGCGTTCTCCGAACTCTGCACGGCCAGCCGCGACCTGTACCCGGAACTGGTGGCGGAGGTGGAAGAACTGACCGGAGATCAGGTGAATTACCGGCGCGACGGCACGCTGCTGGTCGCCATCGATGAGCACGAATGCGAAGAACTGGAACAGATCTACCGGACCCAGACGCAGCGCGGCCTGCCGCTGGAACGCCTGACGAATGACAAAGTGTTAAAACGTTTTCCGGGAGTATCTTCCCGGATCGAACTCGCCCTGTTCGTTCCCGGCGACCATTGGGTGGACAACGAACGATTGACCCGCGCCCTGATCAAAGCCGGCGAGCTTTCCGGCGTGGCCTATCATTGGAACTGCAACGTGACGGGTTTCAAGGTCCAGGGTGACCAGATTGAAAATGTTCGTGCCCTGCCGCAGGGAGCCGCCGCGGAGACGACGCTTTCCGCAGGCCGATTCATCCTGGCCGCCGGCTGCTGGTCCGGCCAACTGGCGGAAGCGCTGGGATTCTCCCTGCCCATCCTTCCCTGCCATGGACAGATGATCGAATTTGAAACTTCCACTGACCTGCCCCACGTGGTTCGGGCGGGCATCCATTACGTGGTCCCTCGCGGCCCCCGGACCGCGGTGGCCGGAACCACGGCCAGGTGGGGCGGCTTCGAAAAAGAAGTCTCCGCAGGCGGACTGCAATCAATCATCCAGGGAATTACACGCATTCTTCCCATCGCAAAGGATTTCGGATTCCGCCGCACCTGGGCGGGCCTGCGGCCCGACACAAAAGACCATCTTCCCATTCTCGGGGTGGGCGCCCTCAGAAATCTGATCTTTGCCACCGGCCATTTCCGCAACGGCATTCTGCTGGCGCCCATCACCGCCAAGGTGATCGCCGAACTGGCTTTGACCGGGTCCTCGTCGCAGCCCTTGGAACCCTACAGCCCGGAGCGATTCCAGGGCGTTCAATGAAACCATGCGGCACGAACGGCGCGCCCCGGCTTTACGTTCCGCAGCGAAATCGTTTAGGATGGCTAATTCAGGCGGGCCCTCGAGACCGCAGTTAAACCATTTCCGCACAAAGCTGAACCATGACTGAGATTCGTGTACGATTCGCACCCTCGCCCACCGGCTACCTGCACGTCGGCGGAGCCCGCACAGCACTTTATAACTGGCTTTTCGCGCGGCACCTGAACGGCGTCCTCGTTCTGAGGATTGAGGACACCGACGCCGACCGCTCCCGGCCGGAACTCACCACGGCGATTCTGGAAAGCCTCGAGTGGCTGGAACTCAACTGGGACGAAGGGCCGTTCCATCAGTCCGACCGCCTGGACCGCTACCGGGCTCTGGCGGCAGAGCTCGAAGGCGCAGGCCACGCTTACCCGTGTTTCTGCACCCCGGAAGAACTGCAGGCCAAGCGTTCCCTTGCGACTGGCGGGCGCCCGTGGAAATACGACCGGACGTGCCGGAACCTGGCCGGGCCGGAACGGGGAAAACGCCTGGCGGAAGGCGTCCCGCACGCGGTCCGGTTCGCCGTTCCGGAAACCGGCGAAACCGATTTCGAAGACAAAGTTTTCGGGCACATCCAGGTTGAAAACCAGGAAATCGAGGATTTTGTCCTGCTGCGTTCAGACGGCCAGCCGACTTACCACCTGAGCGTGGTGGCCGACGATGTGGACATGCGCATCACCCACGTTGTTCGCGGCGCCGACCACCTTTCCAACACGCCCAAGCAAATCCTGGTTTACCGCGCGCTGGGGGCCGGACAGCCCCTCTTTGCGCACCTTCCGCTGATTCTGGGGCCTGACCGGCAGCGGCTCTCCAAGCGCCACGGAGCCACCTCCGTGGGCGCCTATCGCGACCAGGGAATTTTGCCCGAGACGCTGGTCAACTACCTTGCGCTGCTGGGCTGGACGCCGCCGGGTGGCGAGGAAATTCTCTCCCGCGAAGCCATGGTGCGCGACTTTGACCTTGCGACGGTCTCAAAATCGAACGCCGTCTTTGATCCTGAAAAACTGGCCTGGATGAACAGCCAATACCTGCGGGCGATGAGCCTGGAGCGTCTGGCGCCCCTGGTAGAAGCCGAACTGAAGTCGGCCGGCCTGGGTGCCACCCTCCATTCCTCACCCGAGGGCCTTCGGGAAACCCTCGCGCTGCTCCAGCCGCGCGCGCGCACGCTGAAGGATTTTTCCCAGGGCTGCCGGGCGTTCTTTACGGATGAGTTTGACTACGCGCCGGAAGCCCAAAAGAAATTCTGGAAGGACCCTTCCCTGCCCGGCCTTCTGCGCAACCTGGCGGAAAGGCTCGACCAGTTGGAATCGTTCGGCCCGGAGCCTGCGGAGACAGCTTTGAGAGGGCTGGCGGAAGAGAACGGGGTCAAGGCGGGGTTGCTGATCAACGCAACCCGGGTAGCGCTGACGGGGCAGGCCGTGGCGCCAGGCTTATTTGATGTGATGGGCGTGCTGGGACAACAGCGGACGGTGGAACGGCTTCAGCGGGCCGGCGATTTCCTGAGCGCTTCGGGAACGGGCAACGATTAGGGCATCGCGTATGCCTCGTGCGCGGAACTTGTGCGCCCTCATGCCGCCTTCTCAAACTTTTCAATCAGCACAATCGCCACGGCAATCACCGTCGCCGTGATTTCCAGAACGCGTTTGACCTTCTTCAGCTTGGACATCACTTCATTCCCCGAGGGGCAGCCAGACGCTGGCCGGCAAGGTTCCATCCGCCCCCTCTAACCCCATTATCGCCCCCCGAACGCCGCGAGGAAAGACTTCAATCGTCCCGAAACAGCGCGGCAGTGAAAATCGCTTTTTGCCCGAACTGCCGGGGTTGAAAAAGAGCAGGCGCCCCATCCTCACCAGGCAGGGGCGATGGGTGTGGCCGAACACAACCACCTGGGTTGCCGGATGAAAACTTTCGACGAACCGGGCGCGCCGTTCCGGACTTGACTTTTGAAGCTCCGAACCATCCGCCCACCGCTCCAGTTCATCCTGGGGAACAAAAAGTTGGTGCTGGATTTCAATCTGAAGGTTTTCAAACCGCAAGGTCAACGAAGGGGGCAGATTCAGCTCGGCGGGATCCACGTTCCCCTGGACCCCGCGCACTTCAGCAATCCGTCCCAGGTCCTCCAGCACCGCCCGGGAACCCACGTCCCCGGCGTGCAGGATGGTATCCACACCGGCCAGCAGGTCCGGCAAATGCGGATCAAGGTAACCGTGCGTGTCAGAAACCAGTCCGATCTTCATCAAGGCATCCGGAACTGCATCATCGATGTCACGCCCGCCGCTTCCACAACCATAACATAAACTGCCGCCGCGCAAAACGCGGCCGATGATCAAACGGCCGGCGGTGTCCTGATGGCAGGTTCAGAAACCAGCAAGGGTATCCAGGACGCAAACCTAACTTGACACTCAAGACAAATAAGCCGCAAGATGGTGCATTCCTGCAGGCGTGAAGGCTCCGCGTGTGCGAGGCCGCTCCGCCGCTGCCCGAAAATGCCGCGGCCGCAACGGCTGTCCGCAGCATCCCAGGGTGCATCATAATGAAAGCAGGCCCATGCTACACAAATTTGTCCATCACAATGACCGCCTTGTTCCCATGCAGGAGGTCCGCCTTTCTCCCGGACAGGCAGGACTTCTGAACGGCTGGGGCGTCTTCACCACCATCCGGATTTATGACGGCCAGCCCTTCGCCTTCGATCGCCACTGGAAGCGGCTGACCACCGACGCGGGCCGCCTGAAGATTCCGGTGGAATCGCGACCGGAGACCGTCCTGGAGCATCTCTCGAGGTTGATTGAGGCCAACCAGGTCAAGGAAGGCTGTGCGCGAATCTACTTTGTCTATAACAGGATCGGACACTGGATCAGCGACGAGCCCAGGCCGGACGTTGACCTGATCCTGTACACGGCTGATCTGCTCCGGCGCAAAGGCCCTGTGCGCCTGGCTCTGCAGGCCAATGGCCGGGACGCCGCCAGCCCGCTGGCCGGGGTCAAAGTGACCTCCTGGCTGCCCAACGTCTGGATGCTCGACCAGGCCTTGCAGCGCGGGTTTGATGAAGTCATTCTGCTGAACGAACGGAACGAAGTGGCCGAATGTACTGCCGCCAACATCTTCTGCGTGCGCGACGCCAAGGTCACAACGCCGCCGCTCTCCGCCGGCTGCCTTCCCGGCGTCACCCGCTCAATCCTGCTGGAAATCGGAGAGAAGGTTGGCGTGCCGGTCAGTGAGGCACCCTTGAGCGTTCAGGACCTGTTTGATGCGGACGAGCTTTTCATCACCTCCACCACGCGCGAGGTTCAACCCGTTTCCCAGATCGAAGAACGGAAGGTTGGGCAGGCGGAAGGCGCCGTAACGCGGCGGCTGGCTGAAGCGTTCTCGCACTACGTGGCGCAATCGTTCTTGAAAACAAACTCAAGCGCCGCAAGTTAAGCCGGGTTCAAGGGCCCGGCTCCGCAGACCCAGGCAGAAACCCACATCTGCGAGATGCCGGGACAGCAGTTGCTCCCGGCCAGTCGCCGTGCGGCCCTGCTTTCCCTTGAAAGGGCCAAAAAGCTAAGCCATACTTTATCTATAGAAGTCACAAAACGCCGGGTGCGGCCCTGGGT
>Ga0307372_10013256_pt1 | contig 10679 bp, 8 predicted proteins | sample OX1MG_FD_202533 | JGI IMG/M metagenome (GOLD analysis project Ga0307372, IMG submission 202533) | Soil microbial communities from Risofladan, Vaasa, Finland - OX-1 | ecosystem: Environmental > Terrestrial > Soil > Coastal area > Acid sulfate soil | place: Finland: Risofladan, Vaasa | collected... | reverse complement strand
GGTTCCGGCGCTCTAACGTCATTTTTTGCCAGTCTTGTCGCACCGACAGGTTTTGTTCGAACATTTGAAGAACGTGACGATTTCTTCACTATAGCGGCGAAGAATATCCAAAAGGCAGCAATGTCAGCCTCCGTGAAAATGGAAAAGGGGAACCTAAAGAATGCCACGGATATCGAGGATTCAATTTACGACTTGGTCATGCTCGACACTGGCGATTCATGGACTTTGCTCGAGATTGCACATCACGCTTTGAAAGGATCTGGTTTTGTATTTTGCATTTGTCCGACAACAAACCAGCTCGAAAATGTTGCCGCTGCTATGGAAGACAAATTTGTTGACGTCGAATGTTTGGAGATCATGTTTCGTCGGATGGAAGCTAGAGTTGGAAAGACTCGACCATCTACTAGGATGATAGGCCACACATGCTATCTCGCATCGGGCAGAAAGGTAAATGCAGATCATTGAAAGGGTTATATTGGCTAGTTGAATGGGGATTAAATCCGTAGAAATGTCATCAAAAGAGCGGGGAGAAGACATTGCATTCTTCCTTTACTTAGTTCCCGTAGTCGCGAGTATTGTTTACGGCGTCTACGAATGGTACTCTATCGCGCACGCATCAACTATGCCATTTCTTGCATATGAAATAGTCGCCAAGAGTCAATATCTTTTCTTACTTTCGTTGGTCGCAATTTGTCTTGCAATTATTCTCGAAGTGAGAAGTGCTAGTGCTGCCGAACGTGAAGGTATCGTAAAGGACAACTCGGGAAGACTTCTATTGCTCGCAATCGCCGTATTGATAATATCATTTGCGGCCGCCTTGAGTGTTGGGAATTATAATATCGGGAATGCATTCTCCATATTCATTACTGGCCGGTACCCGTTTGTTTACGCATTTTTCCTTGTAGGGATATCTCTCCTGCTTTCTCCGAAGCAAATTATAGGAAACGCTAAGATCAGTTCACTCCCCGAAATCGTGGGGCTCCTCATTTTGACAGCATCGCCGGTGATCTTCTACTTGGGCTTCAAGCTCAAAGGAGGGTTTGGAATAAGCGCGGTTGCCGGAATATTAGCCGCAATCGTAGGGTTAGTATTGTTGGTGGGTGGTTCATCGATATTCGGCAAAAAGAAAGCGAAACCTGTGGAAGCTCCTCAAAAGAGCTCTTAATCCCAACTTTTCTAAAAAGAGATTTCTGTACTTTTTCAATAGTATGAATGGGCCCGGAGGGATTTGAACCCTCGACCGACCGGTATCTCATCTAATTTATTATGAGCCGGTCGCTTTCGGCTAAGATTCTACCAAGCTGAGCTACGGGCCCCCCAGTCAGTTGATAGAACGAGTTCAGAACGTCTCGTTATTTGCTTTTTGCTATAACTAGATACTGCCCAAATTGGGTCGGGATTCTGATTGCAGTGGAGCTTTTGAAACACGCTTTTATTCCAATGACTTCGAAAGACCGAAGCTATCATATTCTCGAATCATAACGCTTGGCGGAGAAAGGGCTTAAATCGTGCTTTTCCGGCAACATGGGTGAGAGCTCCGGTGGTGTAGTCCGGTCAAGCATACTGCCCTTTCGAGGCAGTGATCGCGGGTTCAAATTTTCTCAAGGATGAACAGCAATTCTGAATCATTGCTTGAGATTGAAACTCCCGCCCGGAGCATCTTACATTAATTTCTTGCAAGAGGGCAAAACAATTGAGCAACGTGTAGACTAGACCATTAATCATTGCACATCCGAGTGCGAATATTGATATATGGATTCTGAGCTATAGCATTCTCATTAGGGGGACTGCCATAATATTTGGAGCTCAAAGATGCTGACTTTGCATATTATTTCAAGTCCAAAACTCTTCAATACCACACAAGAATAGAGCATGCAATTTCCGATGTTCTTGGTAGGTTTTCGAATTCTGCTTTTTACGAACCATTGAACTACGCGATTCAAGGCGGCAAGCGCGTCAGGCCTCTCATTGTTTTACTTTCCTACGATGCAATCGGCACAGGAAATCCTCTCACAGACAATCCCATGCCCGCAGCTATTGCAATTGAACTGCTGCACACAGAATCCGTTATCCATGATGACATCATTGACAAGGATGATGTGAGGCGAGATAAGAGCGCCTTTCACGAAAAGTTCGGGATCAATCCCTCAATACTTTCTGCTGATTTTGTTCTCGGCATAATACTGGATATTGCCTCACAATATCCAGATTCTCGGATTGGGAGGGAACTGTCAAAATCTGTTTTGAGAATGAGTGAGGGCGAGTATGGGGAGCTAAAGATCCAGGCGCATGGAAAGAAAGTCACCACTGAAGAGTACATTTCCATCATCAGCAATAAGACCGCTTCCTTGTTCCAGAGCTCGGCCAGAATTGGAGCAATATTGGCTGGCGCGAAACAACAGGCGATTGAATCGATGTCAGACTTTGGTTTTAATTTGGGGATTGCATATCAGATGCAAGACGATCTTCTGGATTGGGACCACGGAAATAGTTTGGAACAAGCGCTGGGTGCGGAACAATCCGTCCTGCAAAAAATGTCTTATGAATTCGCCATTATCGCGAAAAATGCACTCGAACATCTTCAGAGCACTGGAGCGAAGGAGAGGCTGGAAGAATTAGCTGACTTTGCAGTACGAAGAAGATTTTGAAAATCGGAGCTTAGTAGGTTATTTCGCAGGGTTCGTTCCAGCGACATGTCCTATGCTGTGAAAGGAAACGCTTCGTCCATTGCATCTGCAACTTCTCTTGAAAGTATCGACTTGAGTTTGTTACCTTGAGCAATCGGCTGAAATGCTCCTCTCTAACACGCTCCCGACCCAGTCGTTTTCCCTGTTCCGCACCGGGAGCTGCTTGAACCCGCGTTCTGTATTACCGCCGCCGCATTGGAAATCAAGCCTTCATTTTGATGTTTTCACTTTCTTGACTGAGACGTCTCCAGTCAACCCAATCTTCGCGCTGCCGCATGAGTCCAAGATATCAAATACCTTCTTTACGAACTCGTAACTTGGGCTCAGTTTTCTGTTCTCAATCTTCGTCGACCGGTTCACACCCATATATGCTGAGCAAATTTACTTTGATTGAGACCCAATCTAGTCTCCCGCGTCTCTATTTTTTCAATCGAAAGTATCAAACGGAGATTACAAGAAGTCTTGCAGCTATTATAGGATATTCCATTGAATTGGAAAGAAAAACTAGATGATTTTGTTGTGGATAAAAATGATGACGATTCCACATTTATTTGCTTCAAGTCCGAAGCATTTCGGCCGTGGAATTGCCTCAAAATGAAATTTTTCATCGGTTATCGAGCGGCTCTTAGATCGTTTTACATCGCGGTGGAAGCACTTGTTGCTTCGCTCGCGAAGAAGCGGCCTTCTTCACGTCAATTCAAAAATCTTCTAATGACCAGCGATGGCTGGCACTGCATTTTGCAAGAAGGATATTAAATAACCTGGAAATATGCCGATAAGAACTATCAAAGCAATCAGAACGGCAAAGATGATAATCATGGATGTTGGCTCCTTAATTGTCGCATAACTGTCGGGATCGTCCATATACATCCGCTTGATGACCCAACCGTAATAGCCCATACTGACAGCACTATTGACTACTCCAGCAACGGCGAGCCAGCTATAAGGGCTGTTAAGGACTGACATGAAAAGGAGAAGTTTGCTCCAAAAACCGCTAAGCGGCGGAACACCGGCGAGAGCCAATAGAGATATTGCAAGCGTGAAGGCGGTCTTGGGCATCCTCTTAGCAAGCCCGCTGAATGCTCGGATATCCCCACTTCCAAGTTTCAGTATCACCAGCCCGGCCGCAAGGAATGCAGCCCCCTTCATTATTGCGTGGTTGATTACGTGGAACAGTGCCCCGGTCATGCCCAAAGTTGCCTGCTGGTCATAAGCTGGATTGCCCTGGGCATAGGAGTAGATGACAAAACCAATTAGAATGTACCCTGCCTGCGCAATGCTGGAGTACGCCAACAGACGGGTGATACTCTTCTGGGTCAGTGCTGCCAAGTTGCCTAGGGTCATGGTCAGAAGCGAAAGGATCGCAAATACGTTAGCAATCGTGAAAAGCGGATTCTGAGTGATCGCATAGAGTGTTGAGGCTACCAGAAGAACTCTGATCGCGGCTACGAAGCCTGCCTTCTTGGTAGCAGCCGCAAGAAGTGTGCTAATGGGAGTGGGCGCGCCCTCATACGCGTCTGGTGCCCACATGTGAAAAGGCACTATCGACATCTTGAACCCGAACCCCACTATGAAAAGGAGAATGGCTACGCTAGCTATTGGGTTGAACGGTTGTGCCGCAAGTGACTTCATCGCTTCGAGAATCTGAGTTGTCCCTGTAACTCCGTACGTAAGGCTGATCGCGTACAGGATTATCGCTGACGATAGAGCGCCCAGAATGGCGTACTTCACCGAAGCCTCGTTTGACTGCGCACTGTTCTTCCGGAATCCAGCTAGAACGTATGTCGGGAGACTCATCAGCTCCCATGCTACAAAGAGCATTAAGAAATCGGCGGAATAGGAAAGCAACAACATCCCGAGCGCCGCGAATGATAACAAGGCGTAGTACGAGGGTGAGTTGGAAGTTGACATCAAGGTCAACGAAGCAGCGGTCACGAACAACGTCACAAATAAGGTTACAATTGCAAAAACCCCTCCCAAAGAATCGGACGAGAGAAGGTTACCGAAATAGCTCACAGGTTGGGGAGAAATGGTATTGCCTACAACCATCGCAATTGCAAGCGCAAGTGCGACCATGAGTAAGTACGCAGGTGCTCTCTCGCGCTCCTTACTGAAATGTAGCAGCGGGATGCCGATGGATGAAGCCGAGAGTATGAGTATTGCAAATAGTAAGTATTCCATCTAGTGTACACCCTGAACCAGATGCGTTATCCACTGGGCCACAGGAACCGAAGGAGATAGGATAAGGAAGGAGAAGATTGTGGCGACAATAAGCGGGATAATGTAAATGGCAAAAACTCCTGCATCGACTTTGGGCATATCTCGGACAGTTTTCGTCTCGTCTCCTGCAGTTAGAACCGTCCTCTTGATCATCCACAGGAAATATGCGCCCGTAATCACTGGCACAAGAATCGTTATCGCAGCATAGTAGCTCGCTGCGATTCCGCCTAAAATAACGAAAACTTCAGCCAGAAAACTCACAAACGGAGGCAGACCCATCGCGGCGCAGCTTGCAACGACCAAGAGCGTCGCGGTAATTGGCATCCACTGCCTGATTCCTTTGAGAAGCGAAATCTGTGTGGTACCAGATTGCGCCTCAATATACCCGGATAGCATGAACAGCGAAGCAACTGCAAAACCGCTCGCAAACATTTGAAGAATCGCTCCCTCGACCCCTAGCAAATTACCTGTCAGGACAGTCGCGAATGTCCCGAAAACTACGAACCCCATGTGGTTGATGCTCGTGTAGGCAAACATTCTCTTGAGATCCTTGGATAGAATTGCCACAAAAGCGCCGTAGAACATGGAAACAATTCCAATGATGATGAATGCCCATGCATACTGGTGAGCCGCTTGCGGAAAGAGTTCCACCGTTATCCTGATGAAGCCGTAGCCGGCGAACTTTGGAAGGACCCCTGCCAGCATAACTCCTACGGGTGCCGGAGATTGTTGATACGCGTCTGGCTGCCAATCGTGGAACGGAAATAGTGGCATTTTTACCCCAAATCCAATGAACGTTGCAAGCAGAGGAAGATACTGAAGACCGACCGGAATCTTGCCGGCAAGGTCTGGAATATCGAAGCTCTGAGGGGTGACGCCCAAATACAAACTCAGAAATCCAAGGAGCATTATTATGCTTCCACCGAATGTGTAAATGATGAATTTTAGGGCAGCATACTTCTTTCTGTCCCCACCCCAAATCCCAATGAGGAAAAATACCGGGATGAGTGCAAGTTCCCAGAAGATGTAGAAGGCAATGAGATTCAGTGAGACGAAGACTCCAATCATGGAACCCTCGAGGAACAGTAACAGCGAGTAGTAGGCCGTTTGATGGCGCGAAACCATGTTTCGCGATCCGAAAACAGCCAAGAAAGAGAGAAGTGTGGAAAGCAACAGCAGGGGAGAGCTGAGCCCGTCTATCCCTACCAGATAATTCAATCCAAAGGCATGCGTGCTAACCCAGGTGTAACTCTCGGTTAGAGCGTACTGACCCGGCGCCGGCGTGTTGCTGAATACATACCAAAATGAATACAGCGAAATTAAGAAAGTAACAAGGGTGAATACTAGCGCCACGTAATACGCAGTCGGGCGTCGTTCGTTCTCGCCAGATCCAGCTATGGTTTCAATCGACCGAGCACCACCGGATTGTAAGTTTTCCTGGCCACTCAGGGCCGTCGTTGTCGATTGGGCACTCGTCTGGGACTTTGTCAACCAGCCCGATGCGTATGCTATCAAAGCACCAATGAAAGGAAGGAATGTTAGCGCAGTTAGAACAAAACTCATGTTGTATTGTCAGACTCCTATTGCGATGAGAAATGCGATCAGAATTACTACAACCCCTATGGCGAAAATCAGAGCATATTGTTCCACGACGCCCGTCTCTATCTTACGAACTACGCGAGAGAATGACTCTCCGTCGACGGCTACGTCATCGCTAGCTGTGTCGACGAGATTCCTATCGATCCAATTACCAAAGCGGGAAATGTAGATTCCAAGTGTTGCTACAGCTCCACTGACTTTCTCGATTCCTCCTACCTCGAAACGGTCGAGAATAATCTGCGAGCCCTCGATTAGAGGATTTACAAATACTTTGTAGTAGATAGCGTTAATGTACCAGCGATTTTCCAAGAACCTGTAGATACCGTGCATGACTCCCTTCTCTCCGATGAGCTGCGCTGGTTCAACTCTCTTGGCGATGTAGAGCATCCAGGCAGCCACCACGCCTATGACTACAAATATCAGCGTGATTCCTGCCGCGAGACCATTGAATGCTGGGGCAGCACTAGACAATCCAGACGCGCTCGGGAACAAACTTGTCAAATAATTTGTTGCTGCCACCTGGAGGAATCCTGCAATATTAAAAGATGGAACTACCAAACCAATTAGAGCAACGAGTCCCAAAACTACTGTTGCCACACCCAGAACAGCGTAAGGTATCCATCCTAGGAACCCTGTTTCATGAGGGCTGTGACCCTCTCTTTCCAGCTCTTCAATGTGGGCGCTCTTCTTTCCATAAAAGATCAACCCGAACATCCTGAATGTGTAGAACGCTGTAATGCCAGCGGTAGCCACGCCAACTGCAAATAGCCCGAATTGCCCAGAGTCCCAGGCGGTTGCGAGAACAGCATCCTTGCTCCAAAAACCGATGAGGGGCGGAATGCCGGCTAATGCGCCTGAAGCGACAAGAAAGATCGCAAAAGTCGTTTTCATTTTGTCTTTCAGTCCGCCCATTTCGTTGATGTATTTCGTACCCGTAGTATGAATCAAAACTCCTGCAGCCATGAAGAGAGCTGCCTTGAATAGTGCGTGGCTCATCAATTGGAAGAGGCCCGCCGCCAACCCTTGTGAAAAATTATTCGACAGACCGGTCAAACCCATCGCCATAACCATGTATCCAACTTGCGAGACCGTTGAGTATGCGAGGATTTTTTTCAGTTCAAAACCGACGGTACCTTGAGTGGCCCCCAGAAATGCGGTGAAAGCACCAATCCATGCGACGGTAATGAAGAATGGTTGAATTAAGGCAGGATTGGACGCTACTGCGAAGTAAAAGATAGGGCCGACTCTAGCCAGCAAAACAACTCCAGCTGTGACCATCGTAGCAGCATGAATGAGAGCTGAAACTGGCGCAGGGCCCGCCATCGCATCAGGCAACCACTCTTGCAATGGGAATTGAGCTGACTTACCCACGGCTCCTCCAAAGATCAGAATAGCGACAGGAATCAGCAGACCTGCACCCGCAAGGCTTGTCGCCCAGAGTGGCGATGCTGCCAGGCTCTGGAAGCTGAAGGTCTTCGCGTAAATGAACAGGATGATTATTCCTATAAGAAAGGCCATGTCGCCGATTCTGGTCATGACGAACGCCTTCATGCCTGCGTGCGTCGGTGAGTAGGCTTGTTCCTCACCGAGCACCTTTTGTCCAGGCGTTCCAACCCAATACTCTAGTTTGTCGCTGTAGTGGAAACTTATGAGTCCATAACTGCAGAGCCCCACACCCTCAAAACCAAAGAACAGCGCAAGAAGATTATTCGATAACACAATGAGCTGCATATTGCCAATGAAGAAGATCATGAAGAACCAGTAACGTGTCAGCCCCTCCTCGTTCTTCATGTAATCAAGACTGTACACCATGATGAGAAAGCTGACCCAACCAACGACATTCGCGAGGATGATCGTAAACGGATCATACAGAACTCCCGTTCTAATCCCGAGCTCCGAAATCCAAGGAACGCTGGCAGGAATAACCACATTCTGAAGTGAAATTGTCTGTCCCTGAAGAACTGGAATTAGCAGCAAGAATGCAAAAATTGCAGATAGCCCCGCGATCGAGACCACGATGATACCTCTAGCTCGGCCCGTCTTCGATACGACGGGCATCAGGAGAGCGCCAACGAAAGGAAGAATGAAGATCAACCAGACGAAGATCGACGGTTCTGTCGCGGTCAAGCTGCTAGAAGCCTCCCTTCAAAGGAAGAGCATGGGCGAAAGCAAAGAGCATCTTCGTAATGAGATCCGGGTAGAGTCCGAGAATCAGAGAAATAGCAGCGAGTACGATCAACGGTACAGTCATCGCAAGTGATCCTTCTTTGATATCTTGCATGTTCGACGGTAACGCCCCGAGGAAAATTTTCTTGAAAGGCCAAAACGTGTAAGCGACGGTTAGTCCAGTGGCGATTATGCCCAAAACAGCAATAACCATGTTTATCGTCACTCCGAAAGCGCCCTGGTAAAATACTCCGACGAACATGATCCATTCTGCCTGGAAACCGCTCAGCGGTGGCACCGCAGAAAGAATCATGACGCCAAGAAGGCAGAGCGTCGCGGTAACTGGCATTTTGCTGGCAAGACCTCCCATTTTTCGCATGTCTCTTTCTCCCGTCTGCGCTAGAACTATGCCGGCGACCGAGAAGAGAATGCACTTGCCGATGATGTGACTGAGGAAGTAAAAGACACCCCCAGAGAAGCCGAGGACGGTCAGACTGCCCAAACCCAAGAGAGAATATGCGTTCTGACTGATGGTAGACCAAGCGAAAAGGTACTTTATGTCGGTCTGAACGAGAGTTACTACCCCTCCGAATATCATGGTGATCAGAGCCATGATCATGAAGGGTACGCTGAATGTTTGAAAGATCCCGGGGAGATAACCGACGAGTAACCTTGCAACGGCGTAATTGCCAACCCCAACGATCGTTGCCATTATGGGAGCGAACGAAGTTGGGTGCTCTGCATGGGCATATGGAAGCCACATGTGTACGCCAAAGACTGCCATCTTCACAAACCATCCAATCATGATAAGAAAGAAGACCCAGTAGCCGATGTATGTGCCGTTAAGCTGAGTTAGAGCAGTCATTGCAAAACTTCCCGTTGAAATGTAGACCAGTATGATACCAACCAGAAAGATGAATGCTCCAAGTTGGTTCCAAATGAAGTACATCATAGCAATCCTCTCCCTGTTGACGTATCCGTAGAGGCTCATCAAGAAGAACGACGGAATCAACATCAGCTCCACGAAAAGATACATCTCAATCAAATTGGTTGAGAGAGAAACTCCAAGGAGTCCTGCCGAAAGGAGCAGATAATTCAGGTAATAGATAGCGTACTGCTCCTTTCTCTCTTCCCCATACAAAACTTCAAACCTGTGCTTCATATACGGCATCGAAAAAACGGAGGTCGCCGCACAAACGAGACACATAATGAGGGCTACAGGCAGGCTCAACCCATCAGCCAAGAAACCAAAGGTGAGACCAGAGATTGGCGCCCAGGTGTAGCTCTCGCTGATTGGTGAGCCGCCGTTGAATAAACCAGTACCCACTGAAATCAAAAGAAGTGCCGTGTAAACCAGGGATGCGAACGCAATCCAACCAACGTTTTTGCCCATCCTACCTCCAATGGCCAAGATGACAACGGAAGTTATCAAGGGCACAAGTATCACCTGTAGGAGAATGAAGGGAATTGTCATCTCGACCTACTCGCTACAAACTATTCCTTCGACAAGTAAGACACCTTGGGAAGCGAGAATCAGACTGATCGGCATGGCGCTCATCCACTGAGAGTTTTTAATTCACTTACATCGACGCCCTTGTGCATTCTAAAGGCGACAACTATGATAGCTAGAATGACTGCAGCTTCGGCCCCTGCAAGCGCAATAGAAAAGAGAACAACTGTCTGACCTTGCGCCGTGGGCCACAGATATCTATTGAACGCGATAAAATTGATGTTCGCTGCGTTGATCAATATCTCAATGGAAAAGACCAGCTTCATTGCGTTTCTCTTTGTAACAAGTCCATACACACCAATGGCTAACAGGACCGCCGACACCGATAGGAAGTCGTAGAGCGAAACCATTACGATCCCTTCTTTTCGACTTTCGCGAGAGTAAGCGCGCCCACGAGAGAAGCGCCTATTACTAGAGCGAGTATCTCAAGGACGGGCCCATACTGACTGGTCAGTATTTGCCCTATCTCTAGGTAACTCGGACCTGATGCTTGCTCG
>Ga0307372_10013255_pt1 | contig 10679 bp, 11 predicted proteins | sample OX1MG_FD_202533 | JGI IMG/M metagenome (GOLD analysis project Ga0307372, IMG submission 202533) | Soil microbial communities from Risofladan, Vaasa, Finland - OX-1 | ecosystem: Environmental > Terrestrial > Soil > Coastal area > Acid sulfate soil | place: Finland: Risofladan, Vaasa | collected... | reverse complement strand
ATTGCGAAGCGATTGCGCCAGCGCGTCACCGTCGGGCGGCTGACCCCCAGGCGCTCGGCCACCCGGGTGTTCGTCTGACCCTCTGCACAGGCCAAGACGATCCGGCAACGCGTCGCCAGTCCCTGCGCGCTCCTGCGCCGCCTGGCCCAGCGCTGCAGCTGGTCGCGCTCCTCTCCGGTCAGCTCGATCGATACCGCACGAGGCCCACGTGGCATGCGCCAAGGATACCACAAACTGCTATGAAATTAATGACTCAGGACACTAGGAGAGGTGGTCGACCGGGCGAATTTTGCCTGACACGGAACAGATCGCTCCGATCCGAGAAAACCCCAAAGGAGAATGAAGATGAGGTACATGCTGTTGCAGAACTACGGAGGGGTAGAGGACTGCGAGCCGATGAGCGCGTGGGCGCCGGAGGAGGTCGAGGCCCACATCGTCTACCAGCGTGCCCTCACGACGAGCTGCGGCAGCGCGGCGAGCTTCTCGACGCTCATAGGAGAACCTTCCCTTGTTCTTCCTGAGATCTAGATAGAGAGGCCGAGCGAAGCGAGGCCGTCGAAGATCTCGGGGGAGCTGCTCGCCGGCTACCGGTTGGTGGACGTCGAGTCGCTCGAGCGGGCGATCGAGATCGCGGCCAAGGGCTCGGCGGCACCGGGTCCGTGCGGCGTCGCGATCAAGCAGTCGATCGAGGTTCGTGAGGTGATGGGAGCCTCGAGCCCAGAGGCGTGATCCGCGGCTGGGCTGGGAACCGTGGCGGAGTAACGGGCAAGCGCAGCTGCGGCAGATTGAATCCGTCGACCTCGGGCGGCAGCGAGGTCTGCTCAGATGGCTGTTCTGGCGAGCGTCGGGGGTGTCGGTCTGCCAGCGGACTCCGAGGGGTCGGGGTGTCGATCCGGCTCGGCTGCTCTCTGCTTGCTTCGGTTGTGCTCCTGGCGCGCGATCCAGATTCGGATGGTGCGCTCGACCGGTCCCGCCTGTCCATGCATGTCGTGGCCCTTCCTCTTGGGAGACGGATGAGCAATCCATGCTCGCGCCGGGGGGCTGGAGGGGCATTGGACGCAGGTCCCAAATCTGCTGCGCGCCTTCTCGACAGTCGGCCAAGGGCTGAGGGGGGAGCTACCCCCGTCAGCTGCGCCTTTTCGGCCGCCCTCACTTAACGGTCAGGGTGCCTTCCATCCCCGCTTCGCGGTGCCCCGGCACCGAGCAGTAGTAGTGATAGGTGCCCGACTTCAGGTTGCTCAGGCTCAGGCTGGTCGAGCTTTCGGCGATCAGTTCCGATTTCCCGATCGTCTTGCCGCTCGAGTCTTCTACGGATATGTCGTGGGAGAGTCCCTGCGGGTTGGTGAAGTCAATCGTCACGTTTCCCGGTTTCGCCGTCAGCTTGCTCGGCACGTAGTTGAGCTGGCCGTTCGGGTTGGCTTCGACTTTCAGGGTCTGGCTCCCCTTGGAGCTCGCCGACTTCGCCCCCGCCGCCGCCGCCGCGGTGCTGCTTTCGCTGGGGGTGGTGGCTGCGGTCGTGGAGTTCGAGGTTGAGGTTGAGGGGGAGGAACTGCTGCTCCCGCAGGCGACCAGGGCCACCGAGGTGAGGAGGAGGACGAGGACGGATGCAACTTTCTTCATAGAGATCCTTTCCTGGGGGGCTTCTTGCCGGGACTGTACCCGGATAGGAGCGCGCCGATCCCGGTTCAACGGCCGCTGAACTCAGGCGTCTCGCCGGCGAAGAACGCCTCGACCCCGGCGCGCAGGTCCTCGGTCGCCATGCTGTCAGCGATCCCGTGGCGCTCGAGCTGGAGGTGCTGCGGCAGGTTGTTCTCGATGCTCTGGCCGCAGAGCAGCTTCGCCATTCGCGTGTAGTGCGGCGCTTTCGCCGCCAGCTTTCCGGCCTTGGTTCGAGCCCTGTCCATCAGCTCCTCCGGCGCGACGACCTCGGCGACCAGCCGCTCGGCCAGCGCATCGGCGGCGCTCATGTTGGGGTCGTTGAGAAGGATCTCCAGGGCCCTGCTGGGCCCCACCACTCGCGGCAGGAAGTAGGTCATGCCGCCGTCCGGGGAGGCGCCGATGCGGCCGTAGGCGCAGGCGAAGAAGGCGGTCTCGGAGGCGATCCGGGTGTCGCAGGCCAGCGCCAGGGAGAAGCCGGCCCCCGCGGCCGGGCCGTTGACCGCCGCGATTACGGGGTAGGGGATCCGCCGCAGGTCGATGATCGCTAGGTGCAGGGCCTCGGCTCCGCGCCGCACTTCGGAGGGGAGGTCGATCTCCTCCTCCTCGACCCCTTTGCGGAACCAGTTGATGTCGCCCCCGGCGCAGAAAGCCTTGCCGGCGCCGGTGACGATCAGCGCCCGCAGCGGGGCGCGATCGGCGAGCCAGGCGAAGGCCACGGTCAGCTCGCCGATCATTTCCGGGCTCATCGCGTTGAAGGCCTCGGGCCGGTCGAGGGTCAGGGTTCCGATCTCCCCGTCGATCTCGATGCGCATCGTGCTCAGCTCGGGTGGGCTCAGGGTCTGGGTCGTCATCTCGCCTCCCTCTCGGCGTGAGTCGTCGTTGCCAGTTTGGCCGGGTGGCCAGGAGCCTACCCTTTGTCCGCGGTGGCCAAAGACAACGACAGCGGCGATCTCTCCCCCGCCGAGCGGCTCGAGCGCCAGCGCCGCACGCTGCCCGATTCGCCCGGCGTCTACCTCTTCTACGACCGCGACGACGAGCTGCTGTATGTCGGCAAGGCGCGCTCGATCCGCAAACGCGTCGCCTCTCACTTCTCCGGCGGCGAGCCTCGTCTGACGACGCGGATCGAGCGGATCGACAGCCTGGTCACCGCCAACGAGGCCGAGGCTCTGCTCGCCGAGCAGAGCTTCATCAAGCGCCACCGGCCGCGCTTCAACATCCGCCTGCGCGACGACAAGTCCTACCCATACGTCGCGGTCAGCCTCGACGAGGCCTACCCGCGGGTCTATTTCACCCGCGAGAAGCACCGCGCCGGCCGGGCCTACTTCGGCCCCTTCTCCAGCGCCAAGCGGGTGCGGGAGACGCTCGACCTGCTCGGCAAGCTGTTCCAGTTCCGCACCTGCGAGGGGACCGAGCCCGGCCGTCGCTCCGGAAATCCATGCCTCGACTACTACATAAAGCGCTGCGGGGCGCCCTGCGTGGGCTACGTCGAGCGCGAGGAGTACCGGCGCAACATCGAGGCGATCGTCGACTTCCTCTCCGGCCGCTACCGCCGGGTCGAGGAGGACGAGAAAGACAAGATGGAGACCGCCGCGGCGGCGCACGAGTTTGAGCGAGCGGCGCTGCACCGCGACCGGCTCAAGGCGATCCACTCTCTGTTCGAGCGCCAGCGCGTCGCCGGCGGCTCGGTCGGCACCGCCGACCTGATCGGCGTCGCGGCCGAGGGGTCCGACGCCAACGCCCAGGTCTTCCAGGTCCGCGACGGCATCCTCGCCGAGCGCCAGAGCTTCTACCTCGACAACCAGGCCGAGCGCGGGCTGTCCGAGGTCGCCGAGGAGTTCATCGGTCAGTACTACTCGGCATCGCCGGCGATGCCGCGCACGGTCGTCGTCGGTCCATACCTGCGCCAGCGCGCCGCCGTGCTGGCGCAGGCGCTGAGCGAGCGACGCGGCGGACCGGTTGAGGTGCGGGTCGCCGAGCGCGGCGACAAGCGTCGCCTGCGCGAGATGGCCGAGCGCAATGCCCGCCTCGCCCTCGATCAGGACCGGCTTCGGCGCGAGCATCGCCGAGCGCGCCGGGTCGAGTCGCTGGCGCTCCTGAGCGAGGCGCTGGGGATGGCGGAGCTGGCGGTCCGGATCGAGGGCTTCGACATCTCCAACCTGGGGGCCGAGCACACGGTCGCCTCGATGGTCGTCTTCGAGGGAGGGGCCGCGAAGAAGGCGGATTACAGAAAATTCAACATCGACTTCGGCCCGCGCCCGGAGCTCCCCCTGACCTCCGGGCGGCGAGAGGTGGATGGCCGTGGGCTCGCGCCGGCGCGGCGGGGCGCCGGGCAGGACGACTTTGCCGCGATGGAGGAGGTGCTCTCGCGGCGCATGAACCGCTACCTGGAGCAGGCAGACCTCTCGCCTCACGACCCCCAGCGCGACGAGAGCTTCGCCTCGCTTCCCTCGCTGATCGTGATCGACGGGGGCAAGGGGCAGCTTGCCGCCGGGATGCGGGCGCTTCGCCCCTTCGCCGAGCTCGGGGTCACCGTCGTCAGCCTGGCCAAGCGGCTGGAGGAGGTCTACGTCCCCGCTCGCCGCTCACCGATCGACCTGCCGGCCGACTCGGAGGGATCGAAGCTGCTGCAGCGGGTCCGCGACGAGGCCCACCGTTTCGCGGTCGAACACCACCGCGGTCGCCGCGAGCGGGCGATGACCGGATCGGTGCTCGACGGACTGAAGGGCGTCGGTCCGGTGCGCAAGCGAGCCCTGCTCCAGCATTTTGGCTCTCCAGAGCGGTTTCTGGCCGCCTCGCGCGAAGAGCTCGAGGCGGTGCCCGGCGTGCCTGGCAAAGTAGCCCGCGAAATCCACGAGCAGCTGAACAGGACCGGATGAGGTGAACCTCGTCGTCATCACCGGCCACTCGGGGGCCGGCAAGTCCGAAGCGATCGCCGCCTTCGAGGACGGCGGCTACTTTTGCGTCGACAACCTGCCCCCGCGGATGATCGACAGCCTGGGCGAGCTGTTCCGGCACCAGGGCAGCGGGGTCGAGCACGCCGCCGTCGTCTCCGACGTGCGCGGCGGCGAGTACTTCGAGGAGCTGCTGGCGGTGCTGGACGACCTGGAGTCCGGTGGCCTACCGCCGAAGCTGCTCTTCCTCGAGGCCAACGAGGAGACCCTGCTGGATCGCTACAAGGAGACCCGCCGCCGCCACCCCCTGGCCCCGGAAGGGCGAATCGTCGACGGCATCCGCGCCGAGCGCGAGCTGCTGGCGCCGCTGCGCGAGCGCGCCGACATGGTGATGGACACCAGCGACCTGACCGGAGCGGAGCTGCGGCGGCGGATCCGAGAGGAGATGCTGGGCGAAGATGAGAGCGGCAAGCTGGCGCTGACCCTGCTCACCTTCGGTTTCAAAAACGGGCCGCCGCGCGACGCCGACCTGACCCTCGACGTGCGCTTCCTGCCCAACCCCCACTACGTCGAGGAGCTGCGACCCCTGACCGGGATGGACGAGCAGGTGCGCGCCTACGTCGAGTCCGGGACCTTGGCGGGCGAGTTCTACGGGCGGCTGCTGCCGCTGCTGGAGTTCCTCGTCCCGGCCTACGTCGCCGAGGGCAAGAGCCACCTGACCATCGCCGTCGGCTGTACCGGCGGCCGACACCGCTCGGTCACCGTCGCCGATCGCATCCGTCGCGATCTCGCCGGGCGCGACGACGTTGTCGTCCGCGTCAAGCACCGCGACGTCGAGCTCCACTGACGGCGCCGGATTCGCCGCCAGCGGGCGTCGGGGGTCGGCCAAATGGTGATGCTGTCCGGACCTCGGGCGCCCTCGCCCCCCCGGCGCCTGGCCCTCCTCATTCCGACGTCCATAGAATCGCCGGGCCTTGGCAGAACCGGTCATCTCCATCCGCGGACTGCGCAAGAGCTACGGCGACGCCGAGGCGGTGCGGGGCATCGACCTCGAGGTTCGGGCCGGTGAAGTCTTTGCCTTCCTCGGCCCCAACGGCGCCGGCAAGACCACCACCGTGGAGATCCTCGAGGGCTACCGCGACCGCAGTGGGGGGGAGCTGACGGTGCTGGGCGAGGACCCGCAGCGGGCCGGGCGCGAGTGGCGCGAGCGGATCGGGATCGTCCTGCAGAGCTGCCGGCTGGATCCCTACCTGACCGTGCGCGAGTCGCTCGGGCTCTACGCCGGCTACTACCGCAAGCCACGTCCGATCGATGAGGTGATCGCGCTGGTCGGACTGGAGGGCGAGGCGGAGGATCGCGCCAGCCGCCTCTCCGGCGGCCAGCAGCGCCGCCTCGACGTCGGTATGGCGCTGGTCGGCGACCCGGAGCTTCTCTTCCTCGACGAGCCGACCACCGGCTTTGACCCCTCGGCGCGGCGCCAGGCATGGGAGGTGATCGCCGGCCTGCGCGACCTGGGCAAGACCGTCTTCCTCACCACCCACTACATGGACGAGGCCCAGCGCCTCGCCGACCGGGTGACGATCATCGCCCGGGGGGAGATCGTGGCCAGCGGCACCCCCGAGGATCTCGGCGATCGCGAGAACCAGCCGGCGACGATCACCTACCGCATCGATGGCAGGGAGGTCTCGACCCAGACCACCACCCCGGTGAAGACGCTGCACGAGCTGACCGGCCGGGCGCTGGAGCGGGGCGAGCCCCTCGAGGGCCTGGAAGTGACCCGTCCGAGCCTGGAGGACGTCTACCTGGAGCTCACCGAGCAGCGATGAGCCTCCTTATCCACCAGCTGCGCTTCGACCAGAAGGCCTTCTGGCGCAACCCCGCCTCGGTCTTCTTCACGGTGATGTTCCCGGTTGTCCTCTTCGTCATCCTCGCCGTCGCCTTCAGTGGAAAGACCGTCAACCTGCGCGGCGGGATCAGGGCGACCACCTACTACGTGCCGGCGATCATCGCCCTCTCGGTGATCGCCTCGACCGTGCAGACTCTGGTCATGTCGCTGGTGATCGCCCGCGAAGGCGGGCGGTTGAAGCGCAGCCGGGGAACCCCGATGCCGCCCTGGGTCTTCATCGCCGGGAGGGTCGGCAACTCGATCGTCGTCGCCGTGATCATGCTGGTGGTGCTGGCGACGATCGGCCGGGTCTTCTACGCGGTGCCGATCCCCTGGGCGGGGATCCCGGCGATCCTGGTGACGCTGATCGTCGGCGCCGCGGCCTTCTGCTGCCTGGGCATCGCGCTGAGTGCGGCGATCCCCTCCCAGGACGCCGCCGCCCCGATCGTCAACGCCCTGCTCTTCCCCCTCTACTTTCTCTCCGGTGTCTTCATCCCGGAAAACGAACTGCCGAGCGGCGTCATCCACTTCGCGGACCTGTTCCCGATCCGCCACTTCTTCCAGGCGTTTTTCGACGCCTACATCACGGTCGGTGGCGGCCCCAGCGTGAGCTGGGGGAACCTCGCGATTGTCGCCGTTTGGGGGCTCGCCGGCCTCGTTCTCGCGGTGCGTTTTTTCCGCTGGACTCCGGCCAACGGCTGAGCACCTCGCCCCCCGCGGTGGTGGGCGCACGACTTCGGAGCGATCCGCATGTATAGCCTCCGGGTCTCGTGTTGCATCACGTCCTCTTGGAGGTCTCCGACCTCGACCGGAGTTCCTCGTTCTACGATGCGCTGCTGGCGCCCCTGGGCTGGCGGCGCCACTTCGACGAGGACAAGACCGTTGGCTGGGGGATCGCCAAGCCGGTCTTCTTCATCGCTTCCCATCACGAGCCAAAGGCCGGGTTCGGGCTGCTCAGCTTCTCGGCCGCCGGGATCGTGGCGGTGAAGGCCGCCTGGGAATCGGGGATCAAGGCGGGCGGTGTCGGCGTCGCCGAGCCCGGTGAACGGCGGGCCCACGGCTCCGGCACCTTCTCCGGCTTTCTCCAGGACCCCGACGGTTACGAGATCGAGATCACGATCGGCAATGACTAGCATCGAGGCCCAACTACCGCAGGAGGGTTTGACTTCATGGCTGTGAAAGTCGGCATCAACGGCTTCGGGCGCATCGGGCGAAACGTCTTTCGTGCAGCCCACGCCGCGGAAGCCGAGCTCGAGTTCGTCGCGGTCAACGACCTCACCGACCCGGCGACCCTCGCCCACCTGCTCAAATACGACTCGATCCTGGGGCGCTTCCCCGGCGTGGTCGAGGCCAGGGGGTCGGGGCTCGCCGTCGACGGCGCCGAGATCGCGGTGCTCTCAGAGCGCGATCCGGCGGCTCTGCCCTGGGCCGACCTCGGCGTCGAGGTGGTGATCGAGTCGACCGGGCTCTTCACCGGGCGCGAGGACGCCGCCCAGCACCTGGCCGCCGGGGCCAAGAAGGTGATCATCTCCTCCGTGGCCAAGGAGCCCGACGTGACCGTGGCCCTGGGCGTCAATTTCGACACCGCCTATGACCCGCAGAGCCACCACATCATCTCCAACGCATCCTGCACGACCAACTGCCTGGCGCCGCTGGCCAAGGTGCTGAACGACGCCTTCGGGATTGAGCAGGGCCTGATGACGACGATCCACGCCTACACCGCCGACCAGCGCCTGCAGGACATGCCGCACAAGGATCTGCGCCGGGCGCGGGCCGCGGCACTGAACCTGATCCCGACCACGACCGGCGCGGCCAAGGCGGTCGGCCTGGTGCTGCCCGAGCTGAACGGGAAGCTGAACGGCATCGCAGTGCGAGCGCCGGTGGCCATCGGGTCGGTCGTCGACCTGGTCTTCACCACACCGCAAGCGGTCAGCGTCGAGCAGGTAAACGCGGCGGTCAGGGACGCGGCGGAGGGTCCGATGCGGGGCATCCTCTCCTACACAGATGACCCGATCGTCTCCACCGACGTCGTCGGGGACCCGCACTCCTCGATCTTTGACTCCGGCCAGACGATGACCATCGGCGACGGCCGGATGGTCAAGGCGGTCAGCTGGTATGACAACGAGTGGGGCTACTCGAACCGGTGCGTGGAGCTGGCGGCGAGGGTGCTGGAGCCGGCCGCCGCCGGCGCCTGATGGCGCCGGGGCGTTGAGCTTCCCAAAGGCCAGCGTCCGCGATGCCGACGTCGCGGGCAGGCGGGTCCTGGTCCGGGTCGACTTCAACGTCCCCCTCTCAACCGCCGTCGCTCAGCGAGGCGGGAGTGAGGGCCAATCCAGATCTGAGGCAGACCTCCTCGCGGCAGCAGGAGAGGCGACGCAGTGCGTGGTGGCCGACGACACGCGGATCAGGGCGGCGCTGCCGACGATCGAACTGCTGCGAAAGCGCGGCGCCGCCTTGGTCCTGGCCTCCCACCTGGGGCGGCCGCAGGGCCGGCCCGATCCCGCGCTCTCCCTGCGGCCGGTGGGGGAGAGGCTGGCCGAGCTGCTCGGAACCGAGGTCAGACAGGCGCCGTCGGTGGTCGGCGAGGAGGTGGAAACGATGGCCCTGGGCCTGGGGCCCGGCGAAGTCCTGCTGCTGGAGAACCTGCGCTTCGAGCCGGGGGAGGAGGAGAACGACCCGGCGCTGGCCGGGGCCCTCGCCATCCTCGCCGACCTCTATGTCGATGACGCCTTCGGCGTCGCCCACCGGGCCCACGCCAGCAATGCCGGAGTGGCGGGCCTGCTGCCGGGTTACGCGGGCCTGCTGCTGGAGCGCGAGGTGCGGGAGCTGGGCGCGGTGATCGAGGCGCCGCGGCGGCCGCTGGTCATCGTTCTCGGCGGTGCCAAGGTCTCGGACAAGATCGCGCTGATCGATCGCTTCATGGACATCGCCGACGCGATCCTGATCGGCGGGGCGATGTGCTTTAGCTTCTTCCGCGCGCAGGGGATCGCCACGGGCGACTCGCTGGTCGAGGAGGATTGCGTGGAGTTGGCGGCCGAGGCGCTGGAGCGGGCAAAGGGATCGCGCTGTGAGCTGGCGCTGCCGGTCGACCTGGGTCTGGGAGAGCGGGTCGATGCCGACGCTGAGCGGCGCGAGAGCGAGGGCGTGGAGGTGCCCGAGGGCTGGATGGGACTTGACATAGGGCCGCGCACCGCGGCCGCCTACGCTGAGGCAATCTCCCCCGCCGGCACGGTGCTGTGGAACGGGCCGATGGGCGCCTTCGAGCTGGAGGCCTTCGCCAGCGGGACCCGCACCGTCGCCGAGGCGGTGGCTCAAGCTCGGGGCCTCACCGTCGTCGGCGGCGGCGACTCGGTCGCCGCGCTGCATCATTTCGGCCTGGGTGAGAAGGTGGACTGGCTCTCGACCGGAGGAGGAGCCTCGATGGAGCTGCTGGAGGGAAAGAAGCTGCCGGGAGTCGAGGCCTTGCTGGATGCCTGAGCGCACCCCCTACATCGCGGCAAACTGGAAGATGCACAAGACCCTAGCCGCGGCGGCCGGCTTCGTCGATGCCCTGCTCCCACGGATCGCCACCACCGCGGCCGACGTGGTCCTGTGCCCACCCTTCCTCGCCCTGGCCGAGGTGGTGGAGCGCTCGCGCGGCGCCGCCGTGCGGGTCGGCGCCCAGAACATGCACGAGGAGCCCGCGGGCGCCTTCACCGGCGAGGTCTCGGCGGAGATGCTGGTGGAGATCGAGGTCGATGCGGTGATCCTCGGCCACTCCGAGCGCCGCCGGCTCTTCGGCGAGACCGACGAGGCGCTGGCGCGCAAGGTCCCCGCCGCCCTGGCCGCCGGCCTGGAGCCGATCCTCTGCGTGGGAGAGACGGAGGAGGCGCGTGAGGCCGGCCAGACCGAGGTCGTGCTGGAGCGCCAGCTCCAGGCCGATCTCGCTGCGCTTGACCCGGCCGGCATCGGTCGCGTCGTCTTGGCCTATGAGCCGATCTGGGCGATCGGCACCGGCCGCACCGCGTCCCCCGACCAGGCGCAGGCCGCGATCGCCTTCCTCCGCCACAGCCTGGAGGGCCTCGGCGCTCCCGCCCAGGAGGTGCGGATCCTCTACGGCGGTTCGGTCACCCCGGGCAACGCGGCCGAGCTGATGGCCCAGCCCGACGTCGACGGGGCCCTGGTCGGCGGCGCCAGCCTCGATCCGGGCGACTTTGCGGCAATAGTGCAGGCTGCATGAGGGGGCCATGAGCGCTCCCTCGCTG